>Ga0210396_10002613_pt1 | contig 18276 bp, 18 predicted proteins | sample IncBWH17OmetaG_FD_155466 | JGI IMG/M metagenome (GOLD analysis project Ga0210396, IMG submission 155466) | Forest soil microbial communities from Barre Woods Harvard Forest LTER site, Petersham, Massachusetts, United States - Inc-BW-H-17-O ... | reverse complement strand
CGATCGAGCTCGGCGGGGGCCGTGATCCCCGGCCTGCACTCACGGTCTACACACGCGCCCTCTTGAGCGATCCACGGATCGTGCGGTTGCTCGCGGTCGAATCCCAGACTGGTCCGCTCAGGAAATATCGCGACGGATTCACCACGCGTGCAGTCGAACTCTGGTTCGCCTTCGCCGCCGACGATGACGCGCTGCCGCCACCGCAGGAGATGCGCCTCAAGGCGTACGCATTCATCGGAGCCGCACAACAAATCGGCATGGCATGGCTGGACGGCCATCTCCCGCTGACCATAGACGAGGTCATCGACCAACTCGTCGACATGTTTTACCGAATCTCCGACATCGCCCCGCCCCCACCGCAGGACGACGAGCCGGAGAGCGTCACCGTCCGGAAGCCCCGCGGACGCGCGCGGTAATCGGCACGCACGACTGTTGCTCGGAGCGACAGGCGGTTCAGACGGCCCGCGAATGGCTGTCTCGGGCTCACCGGTGCGCCACTATCAGAAGCGCTTGGCGGCGGCGAGTTCGGCGAGTCCGAGTTTGGATCGCAGCCAGCCGCCCATTTCTGTGATGGCCTGATCCACTTCGGGTACGCGTCCGGCGGCGACGATGAATGAGTGTTGGCCCGCGGGGACTGATCGTAAGACGACGTCGTTGCCTGCCGCCTGGGCTCGCTGCGCGAGTTCGGTGGCTTCGCCGGCGAGCAGTTCGTTTGCGCCGTAGTAGATTGCGGTCGGCGGGAGTCCGGACAGGTCAGCCTCGAGGAGATTGACGCGTGCATCGTTCCACTCGACACCGGTGTCGTCGAGCCACAGGGATCGAAACATCTCCAGCAAGGGACGTGTCAGTAGCTTGTCGGCGTCGGCGTTGTCGTCGATGGTGGGGTTGGAAATTGTCATGTCGACCCAGGGCGAGATGGACAAGATCGCCCCAGGCAATGGGGCACTGGAATCGCGCAGTCTTAGCGCGAGACTGATAGCGAAATTGCCGCCGATCGAGTGACCGACGCTGGCGATGTTTTGCGGCCGGTAGCCCTGCTCGAGCAACCAGTTGTAGGCGTTGTCAACGTCGTCGATCTGTGCCGGGAATTTCCGCTCGGGAGATCGCCTATAGTTCAGCACCAGTGCTGGCACGCCCGCCGCCTTGGCGATGTGCCCAGCGGCTTTGCGATCGGAATGCATCGATGCGACGACGGTGCCGCCCATATGGTTGTGCAGCAGTACCGCGCTCTCGTCGCTGTCGGCAGGTTTACACCAAAGCGCTTCGACGCCACCGACATTCACTTCGGCGTAGCTGACGCCCTCCGGCTCCTTCGCGGCCAGATGAACCGACTCGATGATGTCTCGAATGGTTGGTAGGTCAAGACGCGGATCGGAGGATCGCGTGCGCAGTGTCGCGAGGAAATCCGCGAATTCAATTGCTTCGTTGCTTGCCATTTCGGTCGCCCTTCTGTTATTCAGTGGTTTTCGCACTTTGGGTTTGAATTGCTTTGCGCCCCAAAGTCAACCGGTGCCGTGGAGATCGCCGGATAGCGGTTCCGGTTCAGCACCGATGGTCTGATTTGATGAACTGCGCGGCACGCTCACCGATGACCACGCACGGGGCCATCGTGTTGCCGGTGGTGATCCGCGGCATGATCGAGGCGTCGGCGACGCGCAGGTTGCCGAGGCCGTGAACTTTCAGCTGTCCGTCGACCACCGACATGCGGTCGCGGCCCATTTTCGCCGTCCCCGATTCGTGCCAGTAGGTGGTGACAGCACTGCGGAGATAGCTTTCACGTTCCGCACCCGTGAGGTCGCCTGGCATGACCTCGCGCTCGACGAACGGACGAAGCTCTGCTGAGTTGCCGATTTCGCGAAGAAGTTCGACGCAGGTGATCGCTGCTTTCAGATCATCGGGGTGCGATAGGGCGTTGGCTTCGATCCGGATAGGGTCCGACGGATCGGGGCCTGATAGCCGCAGCCGTCCCCGGCTGTTTGGATGGGTCGGAGAGCCGAACAGGCACCAACTGTTATCTGGCAGACCGAATTTGGCGACGTTCTCCGGAGTCGACTTCGGAAAAGGTCCCAGACACGCGAACAGGTCTGGCCCGTCGACGCCGGCCGCTCCCGAGTCCCAGAAGAGGGTCGAGCCCACCTGGGTGCTGCCCGGTACGGTCTGTGGAAACTGCCACACACAGTCGAAGCCGAGGTGGTCTTGAAAGTTGCGGCCAACGCCCGGCAAATGCTGCCGGACGGCAATTCCGACGCGACGCAACTCGCCTTCATCGCCAACACCGGACTGCATCAACACTTTCGGTGTGTGGATCGCGCCGAGGGAGAGCACGACCTCGACGTCTGCAGTCACCGTGTGCAGCGTGCCACGGTGAATCAACTCGACACCACTGGCCCGGTCGCCTTCAAACATCACCCGGGTCACGAGCGCATGCGGGACCACGGCGAGGTTGGGTTTGTCCAGATATGGGGTGACGTAGGTGCGGAACACCGAGAGGCGCTTACCGTCGCGCCAGCGCAGGTCGGTGATGGCTGCGCCGCGGTTCTCCTCCATCATGCGGCCGTTCGGACTCTGATAGGTCGGGATCCCCACCGCCCGGGCCGCATCGACTGTCGCCGCGGCCAGCGGGTGTACATCGGGTGCCGGCTGCACGAATATCGGTCCGCCGCTGCCGCGGTGACTCGGCTCGCCGACGCCCTGCCAATCCTCGAGCGACCGATACAAATCGAGCACCGGCCCGTACCCCCACGTTGACTCGCCGGATTCAGCAGCGAAGTGCTCCCAGTCGCTTCGATGCCCGCGCGCCCAGATCATCAGGTTGATGCTCGATCCGCCGCCCAACACCTTGCCCATCGAAAACGGGATCGAACGGCCATTCAACAACGGGTCGGGTTCGGACGCGAAATTCCAATCACGTTCGCCGCCAAGGTTCATCGGCCACTGGGCCGCCTCGGTGACGGTGGGCACCTCATCGGTGCCTCCGGCCTCTAGGAGCAAGACCCTGACGTCAGGATTCTCGGCGAGCCGGCGCGCGATCACCGATCCCGACGACCCGGCCCCACACACGACGACGTCGTAGGACGGCTCCAAGACGTCCGAGCCGCCCGAGACGTGCGCAGCCTGGTCACCAGTCATTCGCGCCTTCCTTCGTTCCACCGTAGGATCACGAGCGTTATATAACGGACGCTATCCTATGATTGAGTGAAGCGTCAAGGAGGACCATTGAGATATCCAGCCGATCAGAAAGCGCGAGCGCGCGATGCATTGTTGAGCGCCGGTGCCCGCACGTTGAAGACCCGCGGCTTCAATGGCGTCGGCGTGGACGGCCTCGCGGCCGCCGCAGGCATGACATCTGGCGCGTTCTATTCGAACTTCCCGAACAAAGAAGCCCTGCTCGAAGCCGTTATCGACGCCGGGTTGGGTGAACCGTTGCTGACCGATACGAATTCGACCACCCGCGCGCAGGGACGGGCGCGCCTGATCAGCTTTGTCACGGATTACCTCAGCACCGACCACAGCATCGACCCGGCGGAGGGCTGTGTGATGCCCGCCTTGAGCGCTGACGTCTCCCGCGCCGAGCCACGAGTCAAAGACGCCTACCAACGCAAGATGACCGCACTCGTCGATCGCATCGCCGAACTACTCGACGGCGATGAGCCCGATCGGCAACGAAGGGCTTGGAGCATCGTCGCCCTCATGGTCGGATCGATCCTGATCTCGCGCGGCATGCCCGAACGAGGCGAATCCAGAATCAGGCCAATCGAATCCGCCTCCAGCACCGTAGCCACGCTGATCGACCCTGAGGCCCACGACATAGACGAGGTTGGTCGCGGACCGTAATTCGCCATGCCCACCTAATCACCGGAGAGCTCGGCGCGTAGACGCTTCTTGTCGACCTTGCCGCTGGCCAAGAGCGGCAGCTGGTCGACGATGACCAGGCGTCGCGGGATCTTGTAGCCGGCCAGTCGGCGTCGGACGAAATCCTGAACCGCACCTAGCGTGAGGGCTGCGCCAAAACGCGGCACCACGACGGCACAGACGGCCTCGCCCCACCGCTCATGCGGTGTTCCGACCACGGCGCAGGCCGCCACGTCGTCGAGCCCGCTGACCGCATCCTCCACCTCTGGTGAGTACACGTTCTCCCCGCCGCTGATGATGACGTCCTTTTTGCGGTCCACCAGGTAGAGCAGGCCGCGGTCGTCGAACCGCCCGATGTCTCCGGTGTGGCACCACCCATCGCGCAGCGTGGTCAGCGTTGCCGCCTGGTCGTCCCAGTAGCCGCGGAAGCACGAGTCCGACCGCACGACGATCTCACCGGGGTCGCCGACCGGCACGTCGCGGCCGTCCGCACCGACGATCCTCACCAGTACCCCGGGGAACGGGAAGCCGACGGACCGCAAAGCGGCGGCCGCATGGGGGCCGTCGAGTCCGTGAAGTTCACGGGGCAGTCCGGACACAATCGCCTCCGTCTGCCCGTAAAGGTTGAGGAAACCCGCGTGGGGCAGCATGGCTAGCGCGCGCTGCAACGTCGAAAGGGTCATCGGCGCAGCGGAATACACGACGGTGCGCACAGTTTCGAGAGCCCGACCGTCGGAAACTTCGTCGAGCAGCGCCCGTAACATTACCGGCGCGAGGTGCAACACCGTGATCCGCTCTTGGGCAATCAACCGGACTGCTTCGGCCGCGTCGAACTGCTTCTGTAGGACCACCGTCCCGCCACGGGCCTGCAGCCCGCCGATGATCCCCATGGCCCCGAAGTGAAACATCGGCATGTTAATCAGCGCACAATCAGCACTGCCGGATCGCATTTCGGCATTCATCGTCAACGCGACACGACGCAGTTCTCGCTGCCCCAGGACGCAGCACTTGGAAGCGCCGCTGGTGCCGCTGGTGAACAACAAGCAGGCGATGTCGTCGGGGCGTGCGACGAGGACTTTCGAGGCCGGATCGTCGCAGTCAGCGCCGGCAATGAAGTCTTCGAAGTCCGTCGCGTCGGGCCCGCCCATGGATACCAGTAAGGGCGGCCCAGGTAAACGCGGTGCGAGTTCTGCGACCGTCACCGCAAATTCCTTGCCGTAGAAGACTATCGACGGCTCGATCCGGCGCAGGACGTCGAACACTTCAGGTGGCGACAGCCGGAAATTCACTGTGGCGAGGATGATCCCGCTTAGCTGTGTTGCGGCAATCAGCTCGCCGAACTCCACGCTGTTGCGACTCAGCACCGCAATGCGGTCCTGCCGCTGGACATCCGCGCCCGCCATCGCCGAGACCAGCCTCAGCGCACGGTCGCGGAGCGCCGCGTGCGTGACCGTGCGGTCGCCCAGTCGATATGCCGCCACGTCGGGAAATCGTCGGGCGTTATCGGTGACGATGTCGCCAAGCGTCATCTCGCCCCTCATAGCCGCTCCCTCTGACACCCGGCTCCCTATACCGATATCTATTTAACGGTATAGGCTAGCCACGCGGGACCGCTAGCGACTGACCCCGAGCAGGGAGAGATCACCGATGACTCAATTCACCGAAGCGCCGATCTTCGATGCGGACCAGCACATGTACGAGACATCGGAAGCGCTCACCAAGTACCTGCCGGAGCGCTACCGCAAGGCCGTCCAGTTCGTCCAGATCGGCAAACGCACCCGGATCGCGATCATGGGCCAGATCACCGAGTACATCCCCAACCCGACCTTCGAGCGCGTCGCCGCCCCGGGCGCGCACGAGAAGTTCTACGCGGCGCGGAACACCGAAGGCTTGACGATGCGGGAGATGACCGGCATCCCCATTGAGGCTCCGGCAGCCACCCGCAACCCAGTGGACCGCGTCAAGGAGCTAGACCGCCAGGGCGTGCGGGAGTCGCTGGTCTACCCGACGTTGGCCAACCTCGTCGAGCACTCCGCGGCCGAGTATCCCGAGCTGACGATGGCGATCATCCACGCGCTGAACGAATGGATGCTGGAGACGTGGAGTTTCGTCTACGCCGACCGGCTGTTCGTGACGCCAGTGATCAATTGCGCCGAAGTCGACAACGCCCGGCGTGAACTGGACTACCTACTGGAGAACGGCGCCAAGGTGGCGCTGATCAAACCGGCACCGGTGAAGGGCTTTCGTGGCTGGCGCTCGCCGGCGCTGCCCGAGTTCGACCCGTTCTGGCGCGACGTCGAGGACGCCGGGTTGCCGATCGTGCTGCACGCCAGCCAGCCGCCACTGGAGGAATACGTCAGCAAGTGGGAGCCCCCGGACACCAACAGCGCATTCGAGATGTCCGCGTTCAAGTGGGTCGCTCTGGGCCACCGCGAGATCTCGGACATGATCACCAGCCTGATCTGCCACGGCACCCTGACCCGGTTCCCGAAACTGCGCATCGCCAGCGTGGAGAACGGCAGCGCCTGGATCCACCCGCTGTTCCATGACCTCGGCGACATCTACAAGAAGATGCCGCAGAACTTCGACGAACACCCGCTCGATGTGTTCCGTCGCAACATCTGGGTGAGCCCGTTCTGGGAGGGCTCGGTTTCCGACGTCGTCGAAACGATCGGCTGGGATCGCGTGCTATTCGGTTCGGACTACCCGCATCCCGAAGGGCTGGCCGAACCGAAGGGCTTCTTCAAATACGCCGAGGGCATGGACCGACGCCGCACCTACGACTTCATGGGCGACAACGCCCGCCGCTTCCTGGGGCTACCGATCGCCAACCCCGACCCGGACGCCGTGAAACCACCGGCGTTGGCCCACGCCCAGTAGGTAAATCGATGACCGACATCCGCACCGGGCCTCAGCGTGCTGACGTGGACCTGGACCACCATTCACCCGAGTTCCGCGACGACCCGTTCGGCAAGTTCGACAAAATCCGATCGCGTTGTCCGGTCGCGCATTCCGACCATTACGACGGCTTCTGGACGTTCGTCGACTACGCGTCGGTCTTCGAGGCCGCCCGCGACGACGACTTGTTCAACTCCTACCCGTCGGTCGGCGTCCCGGCCAGCGGCATGCCGTTCCCCATCCTGCCGATCGAATCCGATCCGCCGGTCACCCAGGAGCTGCGTGAGGTCACCCTCCGCCAGTTCTCCCCCGGTGCGGCCGAGAGGTCCCGGCCCGTCGCCCTGCAAATGGCCGACGAGGCCATCGACGCGTTCATCGAACGCGGCGAATGCGACCTGGTCGGCGAATTGACGACACCGCTGCCGGCTCGACTGATCCTGCGGTTGCTGAAGTTCGACGAGTCCCGCTGCATGGAGTGGGTGGACTGGGTGCATACCGTGGTGCACAACCGCGCCCACGAACCGGAGCAAGCCGCCGCGGCGGGCATGGAGCTGTTCGCCGAGATCAATAGCCACATGGAGCAGCGCCGCGCCGAGGGCCTGGGCGACGATCTGTTCAGCGACATCCTGCGTGGCACCCTGCACGGCCAACCACTCGACGACACCCAGATCGCCATGTACGCGTTCCTGATGATGCTGGGTGGCATGGACACCACCAGCGGATTCACCGGAAACGTGCTGCTGCGCCTGTGCGCAGACGACGAGCTGCGCCAACAGCTGATCGACGAGCCGACCCTGATCAACAACGGCACAGACGAGCTGCTGCGCCTGTACACGCCGTCACTTGGATTGGCCCGCACCGTCTCCCGCGACACCGAGTTCCATGGGCAGTCACTGTGCGCGGGCGACAGGGCGATTCTGATGTGGGCGGCGGCCAACCGCGATCCCGCGGTGTTCGAGAAACCCGAGACGCTGGACCTATCCCGGCCAAACGCCAAGAAGCAGATGGCTTTCGGCGTGGGCATCCACCGCTGCCTGGGCTCCCACTACGCCAAGATGATGTTCCAGGTGATGTTGGGCCAGATCCTGGCCCGCCTCCCCGACTTCCAATTGGCCGGCGAGCCGGAGCGATTCGAGGACGCCGGTGAGGTCTACGCCGTGTCCAAGCTGCCGGTGAAGTTCACCCCCGGCCGGCGCATCGGCTGACATGACGGCCGGCACCATCGCCGGGCTTCTCGACGAGTCCGCCGCCATCCGACCGGGTCGACCCATGTTGCGCGACGACGCCGGCCGGACGCTGACCGTCGGCGACGTCGCGAACCTGACCGCGGCCGCCACCCACTGGCTCTGGGACGCCGGTGTGCGGCCCGGGATGACGGTCGCCTGGCAGCTGCCGTCGCATCTGGACGCGGCGGTGTTGATGTTGGCGCTGGCGCGCACCGATGTCAGGCAGGCGCCGGTACTGCACCTCTACCGTCGCCGCGAGGTTTGCTCGGCCGTCGATGTCGCCGAGGCGGACATCCTCGTCGTTGACCGAACGACGGCCGCAAACGCGGGAGACGGAGTACATGTCCGGCTGCCAAACGATTTCCTCCGGCGGCTGCACGCGATGCCGCAGTTGCCTCATCCCGAGCTGGGCCGCCCGCGGGCGGCCGATGCCGTCCGGTGGGTGTACTTCACGTCGGGCACCACCGGCCGGCCCAAAGGCGTGCGCCACTCGGACGCGACGCTGTTGACCGCCGCCCGTGGATTTGCCGGGCACCTCGGGCTGGGCGGATTCCCGGAAGAGGTTGGCTCCATAGCCTTTCCGATCGCGCACATCGGCGGGATCGTCTATCTGTCCGCAGCCTTGATGGCGGACTTCCCGGTACTGATGGTGCCGAAGGTAGCGGCCGATGACCTGCCGCGGCTGCTGACCGAACACCGCGTGACCGTCGCCGGGGCCAGCCCGGTGTTCTATCAGATGCTGTTATCGGCACAGCTGGAGGCGGGCACCTCGCGACGGCTGATTCCGTCGCTTCGGATGCTGACCGGCGGCGGCGCACCCTGCCCGCCCGAACTTCACAAACGCGTGCGCGAGTGCATGCGGATCCCGATCGTGCACGCCTACGGCATGACCGAGGCGGCCATGGTGTGCGTGAGCATGGCCACCGACACCGACGAACAGCGCAGCCATAGCTCCGGCCTGCCGATCCCGGGCACCGAGGTTCGGATCGGCGCGACCGGAGAGATCGAAGTGCGCGGCGCCAACGTGACTCCGGGCTACCTCGACCCGCTGCAGTGGGCAGCGGCGAGCACACCCGACGGCTGGTTTCGAACCGGCGACCAGGGACACCTACGCGCCGATGGCCGCATCGTGATCACCGGCCGCACCAAGGATCTAATCATCCGCAAGGGCGAGAACATCGCGCCGGAGGAAATCGAGAATGAACTGCTGGGCCATCCGCTCGTCGATGAGGTCGCGGTGCTGGGCCAGCCCGACGTGCTGCGCGGCGAGCTGGTATGCGCGGTAGTGCGCCGCTCGCCCCGCCACCGCGACGTCACACTCGACGAGCTGTGCGCCTTCCTCGACGAACGCGGGCTGATGAAACAGAAGTGGCCCGAGCGGCTGGTCATCGTCGACGAATTTCCGTTGACAGGTCTGGGCAAAGTGTCGAAATCGACACTGGCCCAACATATTGCGGGAGGAAGCTGATGACGGTGTTGCCCACCGACGAGCGGCGAGAGCTCGCCTGCTCGATACGCGCCGCCTGCGCGAAGTTCGCCTCGCAAGAGCGCGTCCGTGCCGCCGCCTACGACGGAGACGGCGGGCGCGGCGGGGTGGACGCCGAGCTGTGGACCGTACTCTGTGCTCAGATCGGGGTGGCCCAGGTCGCCCTGCCCGAGCGCCTCGGTGGAGCGGGATACGGCGCGTCCGCGCTGGGTGTCGTCGCTCACGAACTGGGGCGCGTGCTGGCCCCGGTGCCGTTCGTCGCGTCGGCGGTGCTGGCGACCGGACTGCTACTGGACGCGAGCGCCGGCGATCGCGACGCACGGCTGTCCGGCCTGCTGTCCGGGCGACGCACCGCGGCGGCCGCGATCACCGGCGGCGGCGGACTGTGGTCTCGCGCCGCCATAACGCTCAACGCGTCGCGCAGCGGCGATGATTGGCGCATCGACGGCACGGTCCGCCATGTCCTCAACGGCACCGCCGCCGACGACCTCTTGGTCGTGGCGACCGTCGGCAGCGAGCCCGCGGTCTTCCTCTTGGACCGGACGGCCGAGGGTGTCACGGCGGTCGCGGAGCGGGTCCTGGACGGCACCCGGCCGATGGCCACCATCACCTGCACCGGCGCACCGGCTGCATTGCTAACCGGCGAGGGCCCCGCCGACGACTTGATCGAGCGCAACGTCAATCTGGCCCTGGCCATCCTGTCGGCCGAACAGGTCGGGGCGTGCGAACGGGTGCTGGAGATCGCCGCCGATTACGCGCGCACTCGCGAACAGTTCGACCGCCCGATCGGCAGCTTCCAGGCCATCAAGCACAAGTGCGCCGACATGCTCGTCGACCTCGAATGGGCCCGCTCGGCATCGCAAGCGGCCCTGCAGGCACTAGACAATCGAGACAGTGAATCCACTTGGCGCGCAAGCATGGCCAAGGCGGTGTGTTCCGAGAGCCTGCGCAACGCAGCACATGCCAACGTCCAAATCCACGGTGGCATCGGTTTCACCTGGGAGGACTCCGCGCACCTCTACCTGCGACGCGCCCGCACCGACGAGGTGCTGTTCGGCGCGCCCGGACAGCACTGGGACCGGGTGTCCGCGCACGCCAAGCTGCTGTGAGCGCACGCCCGCCTCCCTTGCTGGTCGACCCGACCGGTGGCTAGAATCCGACAAATAACTAAATGTTTTGATAATTTACTTGCCCGACGAAACGCTCCACACGAGGAGGCACCTGTGCCGTTGCAGCCCTGGATGGAACTGATCTCCGTCGATGATCACCTGATTGAGCACCCGAAGGTGTGGAGCGATCGGCTTCCCGCCAAGTACCTGGATGCCGGCCCGAAGATCGTCGAATGGGAGCGGCCCGACAACGGCCAGATGTGCCAGGTCTGGGAATACGAGGGCAGGATCTACCCCTACATCGGCTTGAATGCGGTCGCCGGCAAGCAGCCCGAGCAGTATGGCGTCGAACCGGTGCGCTACGACGACATGATCCCCGGCTGCTACGACCCTAAGGCGCGGGTGGCCGATATGGACATCGACGGTGTGCAGGCGATGACGTGCTTCCCGTCGTTCCCGCGTTTCGCCGGCGCGGTGTTCGCCGAGGGCGACGACAAGGAACTGGGCAGATTGTGTTCGGCGGCATGGAACGACTTTCACCTCGACGAGTGGGCCGCGACCGCGCCGGATCGGTTTGTCCCCGTCGCCATGCTGCCGTTCTGGGACCTCGAGGCCAGTGTCAAGGAGATCCACCGGGTCGCCGCGAAGGGCGCCAAGTGTGTGACGTTCCCCGACCTGCCCGACCGGCTCGGCCTGCCGTCCGTGCATTCCGAGCACTGGGACCCGCTGCTGTCGGCGATGGAGGAGACGGGCATGGTGTTGGCTCAGCACTTCGGCTCGGGTGGGTTCCCGCCGCCGATTGCTCCCGACGCACCATTCGCCGTGTTCATCACGCTGATGGGGACGATGTCGATGACCTCGATGACGGACTGGCTGTTCTCCAACACCCTCTATCGGCACCCGAAGTTGAAGATCGGCCTGTCCGAGGGGGGCATCGGCTGGATCCCCTACATCCTCGAGCGCTGCGACAGCGTGTGGCGTAAACACCGCTTCTACAACAACATCAACCAGGATCACCCGCCCAGCTACCTGTTCAAGAAGCACATTCACGGCTGCTTCATCGAGGATGACTTCGGCGTGGCGATGCGACATTGGATCGGCGTGGACAAGATCACCTGGGAGTGCGACTACCCGCACTCGGACTCGTTCTGGCCGCAGAGCCGAGAGCGCGCCGCGCAGGCGTTGGAAAGCGTGCCCGATCACGAGGTGCACCGCATGGTCGAGCTGAATGCCCGTGAGTTCTACAACTTTCCGCGAGCGGCATGACTGAGCAGCTTCCCCTGTCGGACTGGACAGACCAGGATCTGCTGACCAAGGACGAGGCGCGGGGGCGCCTGGTCGGTGAGATCGAGCGGTGCCGGGCCCGGGTCGAAACGCTCAAGCTGCAGGGCAACACGGCCGATGAGTCCGAGCTGGCGCTGCTCGCCCGTCGCCTGAACGCGATGCAGTCGATTGTGCGTGAATACGACGAATACCTCGGCGGGAAGTAGTGCCGGTGTCCGTTCAGACCGAAGACATCGACGCACTGCGCAGCGAGATCCGCGGTTTCCTGGAGAGCGCGCCCAAGCCCGTGGGGCTCCGCAACTATGGGCCCACGCCGACCGTGGCCGACGTCGAGCCCGGGCGGCAATGGCATCGCTATCTGGCGAACCATGGCTACACCTGCCTGCACTGGCCGCGCGAGTTCGGCGGCGCCGACGCCACGGTGGCATTTCAAGCCGTCTTCGCCGAAGAGTGCGCACGCGCCGGAGTCCCCCGGCAGCTGAACATCACCGGAGCCGATCTGGTCGGCCCGGTGGTCATCAAGTTCGGGACAGACCAGCAGAAGACCCGCTTCCTCGAGCCGATTCGGCTGGGCGACGACATCTGGTGCCAGCTTTTCTCCGAACCCGCTGCGGGATCGGACCTTGCCGGTGTGCGCACCCGGGCGGAGCGGACCGCGACCGGCTGGTGTGTCGACGGCCAGAAAGTGTGGAGTTCGGCTGCGGCATCGGCCAATTACGGCTTGCTGCTGGCCCGTACCGGGCCGGAAAAACATCGCGGTCTGTCGATGTTCGTCATTCCAATGCAGACGCCCGGGGTGACCGTGCGGCCACTGAAACAGATGGACGCCGAGAGCAAGTTCAACGAGGTCTTCTTCGACGGGGTCGAGCTTGCCGACGACGCGCTGATCGGTGAAGTCGGGCAGGGCTGGAGCATCGCGCTCGTCACCCTGGGTCGCGAGCGGCTGACGCTCGGTTCCCAAGCCGTGTCGATGTTCCGGCTGCATGGGCGGATGGTCGAGGCGGCACGCGATCGAAACCTGCTGGATCCCATACTGTCCCGGTCGCTGACCAGGCTGTGGGCACGGATGTGGCTGCTGCGGTTCACCTCGCAGCGGGCCATCGAGTCTGGTGATCTCAGCTCGCCCGCCTTCTCGGTGCTCAAGCTGATGACCTCAGAAACCGCCCGCGATTTGGGCGATCTGGCCACCGATGTGCTCGGCACCGACGCGTGCACCGACCCCGCGGATAACGAACTCGTCCAGCACATGCTGGTGGGCCGGGCGCAGACGATCCTGGGCGGCACCAGTGAGATTCAGCGCAACATTCTCGGCGAGCGGGTGCTGGGCCTGCCCAAAGAACCGCGTTGATGACAGCCTGCGGGCTCGAGGCGGCACTGCGTTCGGTGTTGCCGCGCGGGAGCACGATCGCCCTCGGGGACGGTGTCGGTCAGCTCCGCACTCTGCAGAACGGCGACGCGGTCGCGGCGGTGCTGTCCAGGTTGGCGCGGCAGGTCCGCGACATCCGCCTGGCGCTCGGCTGGCTGCCCGCACCGCTGGACGGGATCGATCCCGATGCCTTCACCGAGATCGTGACCCTGATGCCGGGGTGGGGTTCACGCGGTCTTCTGCAATGCGCCACAGCGCGTTTCGTGCCCACCAGGTTGACCGCCGTCGCCGCGGTCCTGTTGGACGTTCTGCGCCCCGATGTGCTGATCATCCGCGCGGCCGAACGCAACGGCGCTCTGCATTTCGGCACGGAGGTGTCCTGGCAGCGCGGGCTGATCGACGCCGGCGTCCGCGTACTGGCCGTGGTGGACGCTAACTCCCCGGCAGCGGACGCGGGCCCACCATTGGATCCCGCGAGGGTGGACGTCGTGGGGCACAGCGACGACGGCCCGTTGCAGATGCCGCAGAAGACACCCGACTCTGTGCACGAAGCACTGGCCGACAAAGTCCTGCGTTTCGTGCCGGAAGGTGCACAGCTGCAGCATGGTCCGGGTCCGCTCGGCACGGCGCTGCTGAACCGGACGACGGTGCCCTTGCGCATTGACACCGGATTACTCACCGACGCTGTGGTCGATCTCGACCGGCGCGGTATGTTGATCGGCACTCCGTCGGCGACCTACCTGCTGGGTACTGAAAAGCTCTACGACTGGGCCGACGGAAAGCAGATCCTGCACGGCACTGAGTACACGCACGACGCGGCCCGGTTGGCGCGCGGTGGCCCGTTCATTGCCGTGAACACCGCGATCGAGATCGACGCCTTCGGTCAGATCAACGTCGAAGGTGTGGGTGACAAAGTGGTGGGCGGTATCGGCGGACATCCCGATTACTGCGCAGCGGCGGCGAAAATTCGCAACGGGCTGTCGATCATCGCCATGCCGTCTCGCACTAACGGCAACTCCCCGTTGGTATCCCAACTCAGCCGACCGGTGTCCACACCCGCCTACGACGTCGACTTGGTAGTCACCGAATTGGGTCACGCCGATCTGCGCGGTGCCGATTGGACGCGGCGCCGCGAGCTCATCACCGAACTCTTCGACAAGGAGAGCGATCAATGACCACCCTCGACGGACGCGTCGTCCTCGTCACCGGCGGCGGGCGTGGCATCGGCCGCGCACACTGCTTGGAATTGGCCCGCCGGGGCGCCGCGGTGGTGGTTAACGACCCAGGCGTGAGCCGCGACGGCACCGGCGGCGCGAGCGGGCCGGCCGCCGACGTCGTCGCCGAGATCGAACAGGCCGGGGGCAAGGCCGTCGCGCACACCGGGTCGGTTGCTTCTTGGGACGACGTCGCCGACATGGTGCACACCGCAGTGTCCGCCTTCGGCACGCTCACCGGTGTGGTCAATAATGCCGGCATCGTCCGCGACGCGATGATCACCGGTGCGACCGAAGCTGATTGGGATGCGGTGATCGCCGTGCATCTGAAAGGCACCTACGCGGTCACCAAGCACGCGTGCGACTATTGGCGCGCCCAGGCCAAGGCCGGCAATCCCATCGACGCCCGCATCGTCAACACCGTGTCCGGAGCCGGGTTGTGGGGCAATGTCGGCCAAAGCGCTTACGGCGCCGCCAAGGCCGCCATCGCGAACCTGACCGTGGTCACAGCGATGGAGATGCGACGCTATCACGTTGCGGTGAATGCGATCTCACCGCTGGCGATGACACGGATCAGCGCGGACTTCTTTGGCGGCGACGCCGCCGAAGACCCCGCCCTGGATCCCGGCCGTAGTTCAGCGGTGGTGGCGTGGCTGCAATCACCCGAATCTTCTTGGCTGACCGGGCAGATACTGCGCATCAGCGGACACCGGCTGAGCCGGATCATCGGCTTCACCGAATCCACAGAGCATTACCACGCCAAAGACGGTGCCAGCCTGCAATTCTCGGAGATCGGACAAGCGGTCAGCTGGTTGTGGGGAACACTGCCACGGGGATTGGCGGGCCCGCTGCCCACCGACTAACGGCTCACCCTAGCGGCATCGCCAAAGCACCTTATGCCGCTGCCGTTGGGCTCATCCCGTGGCATTCTTGTTGAATTCGAGCAAACGCTCGCGCAAGCCAGCAGGCATCCGCTCGATCCACTGCAGTTCGGCGCCGGGCAGGGGCAAGGTGCGACCGAATTCGACCATGTCGGTGTTGGCCAGCGGATTGATGTAGGCCCACGTTTGTGACGGATCGATCTGCAAAATATCTACAAGAAGCTCAGAGATCCTGATCAGGATCTGCTCTCTGACTTCTTCCTCACGTCCATCCCGGATGTGCCCATATACCCACACGCTGTCCGACGCGGCCTCACCACCGATGTAGTGGCTGGCCGCAGCGATGTCCTGAAAGATGCACTGCACGAAAGCCGCTGGGGCTCCAGTACATTCGCTGTGAATCCGGGTGATTCCCGCGGCGATACGTTGCTTTTGGCCTGGGCTGATCTGACCGCTGCCAGCCCAGCAGACATATGTTGGCATTAATACATCACCCTTCCCATCGATACAGCGATCCTCACCCGCTGATATCGCTACTTCGCGTATTGAGCTTCTCCATTGCCAAAGGACCAGTCCTCCTTGCTGACTTCCACCAGATTTATCAAAACGTCCTCGCGACGCATTTCAAGGCGCTCGTGCAGCCCGTCTGCGATGGCTTTGTAGAAGGCTGATTTCTGGCCCACGTCTCGGCCGGACAGTAGTGTCACCTGGATGAACACGCAGTCATTCGATCTGTGGATGCCGAGGTAATCAGGGTCAAAGATGAAGTTCTGCGCTGGATGTTCGGTGATGACCTGGAACCGATCTCCTTCAGGCACTCCCAGTGTCTCGATCATGGCGTCATACACGACTTCCCCGATGGTTCGGCGGTATTCGGCTGGTTGACCCTCTGCAAGGTCGATTCGAGCCAGCGGCATTGGTAAATGTCCTTTCTGCACTAAAGCGTGGCTGAAGTCAGCTTTTGGGGGAAATCTTGCCCGCGAACGTTTGGGTGACGATCTTTCCGTCCCGCACGATGAACGTGTCGGTGCCGATTTCGAAGTGGTTGTCTGCCGTCTCAGCTGTCCACACGATGTAGGCGGTGTCGCCGTCAACCTCCTGCTGCTGCAAATCGAAGGACGTCCCAGGCTTCTGAAATTCCTCGAACAACGTCCCGAAGAATTGGCCGATAGCGTCGGAGCCGTGCAGTACGCCGCCCTGACTGAAGAACGTAGCCTCGTCGGCGTAGTCGGCCATGGTACCGGCAAGGTCGAACTTCCAAAAGAAATCGAGGTGGTGGGCTAGCACTTCCCGCGTCGCCGCGGTGGCAGCGTTTGTCACTTGTTGATTCATGTCGCTCCTGAGGTGTTAGTGGTTTGCATGCCCTCGACGTTCTCTAGCCCGGTGTAATTGGTGCCGAGGTTTTTGGGTGCCATTGGGGGGAAGGGGATCGGTGTGACGCACTCCCTCAGCGCGGCCCTGATGGAGCAAGTCATCCATGCCTTGCGCGATCGCAATTGGTTGGGGCACTGCATAACTACTAGAAAACACGACGCGCACACTGCCATCCGGTTCGCAGCCCGGCCCTGAGTCGCCACATCGTGGGTAACACCTCGATGAGCAGCAAAGGTTGCGGCGTGAAGTCGTCGCTTGAGGCCATACGTGAAACCGTACGCCATCTGGCTTCATTTTGTCTAGTCTGGCTTCGTCAACGGATGGAAGTTGATCTCCGACACCGAAGACGCTGCCATCCACGCAACGGGGCTAACTGCCGTTAAGTTGGCTGAGAGCGCAACGCACACAGTGATGCAGCACCAGACCGGCGGGTCAACAAGAGATCGCCCTGAAGCCATGGCCGGTCGCGATTCCGGTTAACGAACTGATAACCTGGGTAGAATAGGCAAAGTCAGATCCTTAGGATGTCATCTATGGGACAGAAGAACATCGACGACCAGACATGCTCGATCGCCCGCACACTGACGATCCTCGGCGAAAGATGGACCCTGCTGATCCTGCGGGAAGCATTGGTGGGAACGACCCGCTACGCCGATTTCGAACGCAAACTAGGCCTACCCCCCGACACGCTGGCAGACCGCCTGTCCACTCTGGTCGACTACGGCATCATGACCCGCGGGTCCTACCAGGAGCCCGGGCAACGGAGCCGACCGTCCTACCATCTGACCGCCGTGGGTCGCGAACTTCACGTTGTCGTTGGTGCACTGTCGGATTGGGGTGACAAGCATCTCCCCTGCGACGAAGGCCCCAGCATGCTTCGTAGAGCCCGGCGCACAGGACGCGCGGTGCGGGTGGGGTTCATCGACGAACTCGGCTATGAGATTCACCCCGACGACGTCGCCATATACGCAGCGGAACACCCAGATCGTGACATCGCTTTGACTCGGCTCGGACCGGCTGACGCCTTACAGCACAACTGATTTGACCTTGAAGTCGATGATTTCTTCTTCGGTGAACCCTAATTCGGCCAGCAGGGCATCGGTGTGTTCGCCATGGCCTGGCGCGCAATTCAGTTGCAGCGGTGTCTCGTCGAACTGAACCGGGCTGGCGGCCAGGGCGAACTCGTTGTTGTTCGCGTCGGTGGTCCGCGGCAGGTACCCGTTGGCGATGGCCTGCGGGTCCTCATGGACTTCATGCGCGGTGCGCATCACATCCCACACCCCATCGAATCCGGCGAACGCCTTCTCCCAGTGTGAGAGATCTTGGGACGCGAAGGCGTTGCGCAGCTCGCCGATACACTCCTTGCGGTTGCCGAACCGCACCACCGCGTTGGCAAACCGTTCGTCGCCGATCAGGTCGGCCCGGCCTAGCCGAGTGCAGAAGTCCGCCCAGAATCGGTCGGCCTGCAGCAGCACGAATGCGACGAATCGGTTGTCGCGGGTCTTGTAGATGCTGGCCACCGGATTGGGCATCTCATCCAGCTTGAACTTCGGGATGTCCTGGCCGGTCACGCCTGACCCGACGAT
>Ga0210396_10002611_pt1 | contig 18278 bp, 15 predicted proteins | sample IncBWH17OmetaG_FD_155466 | JGI IMG/M metagenome (GOLD analysis project Ga0210396, IMG submission 155466) | Forest soil microbial communities from Barre Woods Harvard Forest LTER site, Petersham, Massachusetts, United States - Inc-BW-H-17-O ... | reverse complement strand
TTGGGCGTCGACCGAGGATTGCCCGTCCTGACCCTCGAGCTGCCGCCCGGCGCCCATGCCGCGTTCGGCCGGAAGGCCGCGGCCGCTCTAGACGAAGCGGTGCGTCCGCGCGAACCGGTGTGACAAACGCACGAATCAGGTAGTATCCGGGAGAGGTCCGGGGTAAAGGGTGTCTTCCCTGGCCTTTCCCTCAGTTTTGCTGGCCCCCGCACCGACCCATGGATAAGGAACTCGAGCGTAGGTTTCTGGAGACGATCTCTCGAACGCTGGTCTCACTCCCGTTCGATCTGAAGATTCTCCTCGAGGCAGTGGCTGACTCCGATCTGGAGCACGACACGCGCGTGCTCGCGGCGGCCACCGTCGTTCACGTCATCACGCCGAAGGAGGGCAACGTCGATCCGCCCGTGCGCTTCGCGGAGGACGTCGTGCTGCTCCGCCTCGCGCTCGTGAAGATCGCGGCCGAGGGCGGCGAAGGCGCGCCCGCGTTCAAGGAGCGCTTCGCCGAAGACTACGGCCGCCTCGACGCCGAGCTCGAGCTGTTCCGCCAGGTCTTCGGCGACGACGTCGTCGCGTGGCTCGACAGCCGCTGGGCGACGCTCGCCAAGGGCGTCTACGCCAAGAAGAAGATCCCCGTGTTCGTCGACGACGAGGAGGTCGGCACCTTCCTTTACGACGAGGGGCTGCAGTTCGGCACGAACTACCCCATCACGGAAAAGTCGCTCGCGGGCCGCGTCAAGCAGGTCCAGCCGTTCATCGACCACCTGGCGCGCCGGCGCGATCAGGACAAGAAGAAGATCACCTCCTAACGGAGCTGAGCGGTTGTCCTCCGTGTCGGTTGGAAATGGGGGTGGGTCGTTCGGCTCGCCCGAGGCGTTGCTGGACATCGCGGCCGAGGTCGCCGTCGCGGGCGCGCTGCCACCGCCCGCGATCACCGAGGCGGCGCGCGCGGCGGCGCCGCTGACGGCGCAGCTGCCGCCCGCGCGCGTGCGCGCCGGCATCGAGGCCGTGATCCTCGGCAAGGCGCTCGACGTCGGGCTGCAGTGGATGCACGACGCGGGGCTGCTCGCCGTGCTCTTGCCCGAGCTCGAGGCGACCGTGGATTTTTCGCAGGAGGCCGGGCGCCGGCACAAGGACGTCTGGGAGCACACGAAGCAGGTCGTGCGGCAGTCGGTGCCGAAGCCGGCCGTGCGCTGGTCGGCGCTGCTGCACGACATCGGCAAGGTGCCGACGCGCGTGATGCTGCCCGACGGCCGCGTGACGTTCCACCGCCACGCCGAGATCGGCGCGCGCATGTGGGATCCGATCGGGCGCCGGCTCGCGTTCGACAAGCCCGACCGCCAGAAGATCCGCTTCTTGATCATGAATCACCTGCGCGCCAACGCGTACGAGCCCGGCTGGACCGACGCGGCCGTGCGGCGCTTCGATCACGAGATGAGCGAGCACCTCGAGGATCTGCTGGACCTGTCGCGCGCCGACGTGACGTCGCGGCGGCCCGGGCGCCGGCAGGAGGCCGTGGGCAACATCCACGCGCTCAAGGAGCGCATCCTCGCGATCCGCGAGCTCGACGCGCGCGTGCCGCCGCTGCCGCCGGGGCTTGGCAACCTCATCATGGAGGCGTTCGCGCTGCCGCCTTCGAAGCGCGTCGGCGATCTGCGAAAGCTGTGCGAGGAGGCCGTCGAGCGCGGCGAGCTCGAGGAGCGGCGCGACGCCGCGTACTACGTCGAGTATCTGCGCGCCAACGGCCACACCTCGTAGCCGCGCTGGATCGCCGCGGCGCTCTGGCAACCCCCTGTCATCGAGAATCGCGATGACTACATTCGGGGGCATGATGAGATACACCAGCGCAATCATCGGGTTGGCGTTGACGCTCACGTCATCGCTGTCGTCGGCGGCCGTCGTCCTCGAGACGAGGGAGCCACCGCCAGAGGTCATCGTCGAGCATCCGGCGCCGCGCCACGGCTATGTCTGGGTGGGCGGTCATCACGTCTATCGAGGCCACCGCTACGTATGGCACCGCGGCCACTACGCGCGCGAGCGCCGTGGCTGGGCGTGGCATGACGGGGGGTGGGAGCACCGCGGCGATCGGTACTACTGGCACGACGGCGGCTGGCGGCGCTAGCTAGTCCCAGTCGTCGGCGCCGCCCTCGAGGGGCTCGCCCTTCTCATAGTGGATGAGGTTCCGCTTGCGGCGGCGGAGATCGCGGATCGTGTTCGTGAGGAAGATCGCCGAGCCGGCGACGGCGATTGATACCGCGACGATGGCGGGCAATGGCATGCCCGCAGTTTGGACCGGGGCCCCGTCGAATGCCAGACTGAGGGCGTGCCCGAGCTGCCCGACCTCGTCCACGTCGAAGCGGAGCTGCGGCGCGCGCTCGTGGGCAAGCGCGTCGCGGCGGCGCGCACGGGCGATCCGCTCGTGCTGCGCGTGATGGTGCAGGAGCCGTTTCCGGGCGTCCTCGTGGGCCGACGCCTCGAGGACGTCTCGCGGCGCGGCCACTTCATGCGCTTCGCGCTCGAGGGGGAGCTCGTGCTGGCCGTCAACGCCATGCTCGCGGGGCGCTATCGGCTGCGCGCCCCCGACGGCGCGCGCGGCAAACCGAAAAAAGATCCGGTGTCGCTCGGCCTCGCGCTCGTCTTCGAGGACGGCCTCGAGTTGCAGTACGTCGACGACAAGCGCATGGGCAAGGTGTACGTCGCGGCCGCGGCCGACGAGGCGAAGATCCCCGTCTACGGGGCGCTCGGCATCGATCCGACGTCGGCGGCGTTCACGCGCGAGGCGTTCGGCGCGCTCATCAAGAAGCGCCGCGATCAGGTGCGCATGTTCCTCATGGACAAGTCGGCCATCGCGTCGATCGGCAACGCCTACGCCGACGAGATCCTGTTCGCCGCGAAGCTGCACCCGAAGACGTTCTGCTACAAGCTCGCGCCCGCCGAGATCGAGGCCCTCTACGCCGCGATCCCGCGCGTGCTCGCCGAGGCCATCGATGAGATCCGGCGGCGCGCCGCGCCCATCGACGTCAAGGTGCGCGACTTCCTCAAGGTGCGCGGACGCGACGGCACGCCGTGCCCCGGGTGTGGCACCGTCATCCGCGCCGTGCGCGTCGGCGACGGCGACGCGTGCTTCTGTCCGTCGTGTCAGCCCACGGGCCGCAAGCTCTTCGTCGACTGGAGCAAGCTGCCGCCGCGCTCGACGTGAGCCCTCAGCGGCGCGTGAACGCGTACAGCATGACGGCGGCGGCCGTCGCGACGTTGAGCGAGTCGGCGCCCGTCGCCGTCGACATCGGGATCGTGACGCTGTGGTGGCAGCGCAGCACGGCGCCCGGCGAGAGGCCCGGTCCCTCGGCGCCGAGCAGCAGCGCCCAGCGCGCGGGCGGCTCGAAGCGCGGCAGCGGCGTCGCGCCCGGCGAGAGCACGGCGGCGACGAGCGAGAAGCCGAGCGCGCGCAGCGCGTGCAGATCGTCGGGCCAGCTCGGCAGGCGCACGATGGGGAGGTCGAACACGGCGCCGAGCGAGACGCGGATGGCCTTGCGGTAGTACGGATCGGCGCAGCGCGGGGACAGCACGAGCGCGTCGACGCCGAAGGCCGCGGCGTTGCGCGCGATGGCGCCCAGGTTGTCGACGTCGACGAGATCCTCGAGCACGACGACGCCGCGCGCGCCCGCGGGGATCATGCGCGCCGCGGGGCGCTCGCCGATCGCGAGGCAGCCGCGGTGCACGTGGAAGCCCGCGATGGCGTCGAGCACGGGCTGCGACGCGACGTAGACGGGCCGATCCTCGGCGGGCGGATGACCGGCGGGGCGGGGCGCCGCGAGGGCGTCCTCGAGCGCGCGCAGCCGCGGCGGCGTCACGAGGACGGAGCGCACGCCGAGCGCGCTCGCGAGCAGACGGCGCACGACGCGCTCGCTCTCGGCGACGAAGCGGCCGCCCTCGGCGTTGAGGTGGCGCTCCTTGAGCGCGCGGTAGTCGGCGAGGCGGGGGTCGTCGGCGTCGTCGATCTCGAGGCGCGGGCTCACGGCGCGACGATACGCGATTCGGCGTGGCCCGCGCGCCCGACGCGCGCGCCGTGCTAAAAATCTCCCCGATGACGTCGAAGTCGGTGCCTGGGTGCCTCCTCGCGATCGTGGGCGCCGGCGCGATCGGCGCCGCCTGCGGCAGCCCGTCCGAGCCCCACGGCTCGCCCATCCTCACGGGCGTCTACTGGTCGGCCAACGGCACGCAGCAGGTCGTCTGGTCGCCCCCCAACGATCCCATGCCCATGCCGACCTCGGTGTCGGCGTTCGCCGACGAGATCGACTTCGTGTTCGATCGCCGCCTCGACGGCTCGCGCATCGAGGACATCGTGACGATGAACGGCGTCCCCGTCCCCGTGCCGAAGACGCCGGCCGCCATCGCGGCGACCTGGCCCGACATGGCGAAGCGGATGAGCGACCCGCCGTTCGTGCTCGTCGTCGACTACAACAGCGTGCCCCTGTTCGGAGACCAGTCCGCCTACGTGCTCGCGCGCCCCCAGCTGCCGGGCGTTCCGTCGGGCGACACGATCACCTTCGACCTTCTCCTGTCGAGCCTCACGAGCGCGTACGGCGACGTCGCGACCGCGCCCGGCACGATCACGGTCAAGACGATGGCCTTCACGGCGTCGATCGTGGCCCCCACGGGCGCGGTCGCGACCAACTATCAGCTGCCGCTCTCCTTTTCGAATCGGTTGCCGCCCGTGCCCGCCTCGGGCGCGAGCCCCGACGTTCACGTCACGGTGTCGGGCGCCGAGGTGCCGTACAAGCTGCTCGCCGACGCGAGCCTCCTTTCGCGCTGGTACGTGGCGCCGGCCGACTGCCTCGGCGCGTGGCCCGCCGACAGCACGCTCACGGTGACGATCGACGTGGGGACGCCGGACGCGTTCGGGTCACCGCTCGCCGCGGCCGCCACGGCGACCTTCGCGACGGGCGCCCGCTCGGGCGTGACCGTCGACGCCTCGTGCGCGGTCGGGGACGCCGGCGGCATCACCGATGGGCCGCCCGACGGTGGCGTCACCGACGCGGCCTCCGATGCTTCGATGACCGACGGCGGCGTCGACGCTTCGTCAGACGCTTCGTCAGATGCTTCGTCAGACGCTTCGTCAGACGGCGGCGTCGAGGCTTCGTCGGAAGCCGCGACGGACGTTCCCGCGACGTTCGACGCCGCCGCCGAGACAGGCTCCGGCGCGGGCTGACGCGCGGCCCGTCTCGGACGGTCAGGGGAACGTCACGGTCGTGTAAAGGATGACCCCGCCCGTGTCGAGCCCAACCGCGACGGCTTTGCGCGACAAAGGGACCACGCCCGCCGTCGACACGCCGGGCCCGATCACCGTCTGCGACACGTCCGGCGGCGAGGCGTCGGCGCGGACGCGGTTCGCGCGGAGTCGTCCCGTGTTCGGGTCGGTGTCCAAGGACGTCGCCGTCTGGGCGTCATCGACCGTGACAGCCATCGTGTTCGGATAGAACACCGAGCCTTGCTGGAGCGACGTGGGGTCCGCGAGGCTCTCGATGAGCAGGTTGCCGTTGCCGAAGCCGAAGAGGCTCTGGGCCCCGAACGCGAACTGAGACAAGGGGGTGCCGACGCTGCCCACGGTCGTGAAGGTCGCGCCCCCGTCGGTGCTCTTCTCGAGCGACGTGTTCCCGGAGAGCTCGAGCAGCCAATCGGTCGAGCCGTCGGGCGAGACGCCGACGCCGAGGTTCGTGTCCGGGAGCCAGGTCGGGCCGAGGAAGCTCGCGCCGCCGTCGGCGCTGCGCCACAGGAACGTCGATCCCTGGCCGCCCGAGCTGTCGGTGAGGATGGTCAACGTGTGTTTGGCGGCCACGATCTGGAGCTGGCTCGTCTGCGGGACGAGGCTCATCGGCGTGCTCCAGGTCGCCCCCGCGTCGATCGATCGCAGGAACGAGACGCCGTTCGAACCCAAGTAGGCGAGGTACACGAAGCCGCCGGGACCGGCCGCGAGCTCGACGAAGTTCGTGAAGGCGTCGCTCGTGTTGGGGATCAGCGTCGGGTCGCCGAAGGTCACGCCGCCGTCGTTGCTCGTCGTGAGCCACAGCCCCGTCTCGCAATCCATCACGAGGTAGATGCGGTTGAGCTCGTCGACCGCGATGGGGGAGCCGTTCGTGCTGTTGCAGGCGTGATCGCCGCTGAGCAGCTTCACGGTCACGGCGCCGTAGTCGTCGTCGAGGTTGTGGGCCGCGACGTCGGGGGGGTTCTGGCCGCCGTAGGCCGGGTCCGTCGAGACGAGCGCGCCCGTCACGATCGTGTACGCCTGTGTGCCGTCGGCCACGGTGTCGTCGACGCCCGTGACCGTCACCGTCTGCGACTTGTTCCAGTTCGTCGCGTCGAAGACCAGGTGATCGGGGCTCACCGTGCCCTCGGCGGTGTTGCTGCTCGACAGCGGCAGCGTCACGGACGCCCCGGGCGCGCTGTTGAGCTGCACGCCGAACGTCGCCTGGCGGCCGGACTCGGAGGTGACGACGTCGTCGGCGCCGATGAGCTCGATCCCCGGGTCGTTGTCGAGGTTCGTGCAGGAGACGTCGTCGGGGTTCAAGCCCTGATAGCGCGCGTCTGTGCTGACGGCGGGGCTCGTGATGATCTTGTAGGCCTGCGGTCCGTCGCTCACGCTGTCGTCGACGCCCACGACGGTGACCGTCACGGGCGTCATCCAGGTCGCGGGCGTGAAGGTGACCGTCGCGGGGGTGGCCTTGCCCTCCGTGGGCGTGTCGCTCGCGACGGCGATCGACACCGTGCTCGTCGGGGGAGACGTCAGCGAGACCTGGAAGGTCGCCGTCGTGCCGGACTCGCTCGTGACGAGGCCGCTCGTCGGCGTCACGATGATGTGCGCGGGCGGAGGCGGCATCGAGACGTGCAGATCGAAGACCGACGTCAGCCCCGACTCCTGCGACGACAGCTCGAACAGCACCGTCGTCGACGTCGTCGCGCCGTTGGTGAAGCTGATGTCAGGGCCGCTCTGCTCGCACTGCGCGGTCGTGTCGCAGGAGGAGACGAGCCCCATGTTGACGAAGAAGGGGTTGTTGCTCTGCGACGCGGTCGGGTTGATGAAGACCTCGATCGATTGCAGCGGGAGCAGCGTCGCCGAATAGAAAAAGGCGTGATCCGTGTTGCCGTTGCACGCGTTGAACGTCGCGGACGGCGCGATCGAGAGATCCTGGGCGAGCAAGCTCGTGCCGTCCTTGAGGGGCGTCGGGCGGCTGCACGTCGCCATGAGGTCGAGGACGGCGACGTTCAGATCGAAGGTCGCGCCCGTCACGGGTCCGTCGGCCGTGACCGCGAGGTCGACGAGCTGCCAATCCGAGCCGTTGTTCGTCCAGTCGAGCTCCTGCGTCTCGCCGGCCGCCGAGTGGCCCTGGGCGAGGCACGCCGACGAAGAGCACGCCGTGAAGGCCGCCAGGTGCGGCATCCACGCGCGGTCGCCGAGCTTGGGCGTCGCGCGCGCCGTGAGCCGCTGCCCCGGTGGCACGCCGACCGAATAGAACAGCGCCGCGCGCGTGCCGCCGCAGAGCGCCGACGGCGCGCCCGCGAGATCGAGCGCTTGGTCGGGGGCCGTCGCGCCCGAGGTCAGCAACGTCGGCGTCGCGCAGCTCCCGTTGGCGAGCGGCTGGATCGCCGTCGCCGAGAGCGTGAAGGTGTTCTCACCCGACGCGCCCGGCGCGAAGGTGTCGACGACGATCGTGTAGGTTCCCGCGGAGAGGCGCACGCGCAGGTCGGTCTGGAAGGGGCTCGCCGCGTCGGCGTCCGCGTCGACCCCCGCGTCGCTCGCGCCCGCCGCGTCGGCCCCCGCGTCGCTCACGACCGCCGCGTCGGCCCCAACGTCCGAGCCACCGAAGGATCCGGCGCCGCCCGTCGAGATGGGGAAGGGGGGCAGCGGGATCCCGGAGAACCCCGCGCCGCCCGTCGTCGCGGTGGGCAGCACGTCGAGCGACTGGTCTTGTCCGCACGCGACCTCGGAGATCGAATCGCTGCAGGGGCCGGGGCGCACGGCGACGAAGGTCTCGAAGGGCGCGCTCACGTGGAAATCGACCGTCGTCGTCTGGGTGAGCGTCAGGGCGAAGAACGCGTCGGGGCCGTCCGTGAGGACGCCCCCTTGGCAGCTCACGATCGGGTTGTTGCTCTTCGTCGCCAGCGTCCCGGTCACGGGCCCCGAGGGCAGCGCGATCGTCGGGATCTGCGCGGGGCACATCGACTGGACCGCCGCGTCGGCGCCGTCGCCGGTCGCCGCGCCGTCGGCGTTTGGGCGCGCGTCGGCGCCGGGCCCGTCGGCGGGCGCCGCCTCGGCGGAGGCGTCACGCGCGTCGTGGCCGCCGTCGCCACCGATGACGATGACGTCCCGGGTGGCGTCCGCGCGCGTGCCGGGATCTGCCGCGTCATCGGGCGCGCCGTCGCGCGGGGGCCCACCCTTCGCGCCCGAACAGCCGATCGCCAGCCCGAGCCCGAGCGCCGCAAGCCAGCGGCGCCTCATCAGAACGTTTCGAGATAGGCGATCAGGTCACCGAGCTGCGCCTCGGACAGCCCCGAGGCGTTGCCGTGCATCGCGCCGCCTCCGCACGGCGTCGTGAACCGATCGTGCAGCGTCGCCGCGCAGCCGTCGTGCATGTACGGCGCGCGCATCGCGAGGCCGTGCAGCTGCGGCACCTGGAACGCCTGCGCCTGGGCGCCCGTGCCCACGCTGACCGTCTGGCCGTTCGTGAAGTCGGGCCCGTTGTGGCAGGAGACGCAGCCCGCGCTCGTGAACAGCGTCTGGCCGCGCAAGAGCGTCGCGTCGTCGGCCGTCTGCGAGGTCGGGATCGTCGGGATCTTGTCGAGCCACGTCGCGAGCGCGCTCACGCCCTGCGCGTCGACCTGGCCGCCCGCCATACGACCCTGGAAGACGTCCGTCATGAGCATCGTCATGTCGGGCTCGTCGCCGCCCCAGTGGAACGGCGCCGTGTCCATGATGCCGCCGCGGAGCGACTGGGTGCGCCGCTCGCCGAGGAGCTGGAACTGCCACACGCGGCCGTCTTCGCCGCCTTCGGGGTGGCAGGAGACGCAGGCGACCTGGTCGGCCGTCGCCGTGTGAAAGAGCTGGTGCCCGGAGTCGAAGCGCGAGTCGGTCGACAGCGTCACGGCGGCCACACGCTGCGTGAGAACCTGCAGCGTCGCCGGCTCGCGGCTCTGCACGATGACGTTGCCGCGCGGATCGTACGCGACGGCGACGACCTCGCCGTTGGGCGGCAGATAGGCGTCGGGCGGAGCCATGCCGCTCTGGTCGTCGGGCGCGACCACCGTGACCGTCGAGGTCGAGGCGTCGTCCTGCGGCCAGCAGCCGCCGCCGTTGAACACCGCGCTCACGCCCAGGTCGAAGAACGTGACCTGGTTGCCCTGGTCGGCGCCCGCGATCGAGACGACCGCCATCTTCTGGCCGTCGGGCGACAGCGCGAAGTCGGCGCCCACGATCGTCTGCTCGAGCGGCATGCCCGAGGTCGGCGCCGACGTGTCGTCGGGCGCGACCACCGTGACCGTCGAGGTCACGATGCTGCCGCAGCCGAAGCTCTGTCCGTAGCCGCCCGGCTGCGTGCTGAGCGCGTTTTGCGTGTTGGTCTCGTGCAGCATGAGCGCCGTGCCGTCCGGCTTGCCGAGCATGCGCCAGGCGACGCCCGACGCGCGGGCCTGGACGTCCTGCGTCGGCTTGAGGTGTTGCGCGTTCACGCTGCCGTCGGCCGCGACCACCATGACGTCCGCCGCGCGGAACGTCGAGACGAGCAGCCGGCCGTTCGACGACACGACGACGTCGCGCAGGTCGCGGCCGATGTTGAGCGCGCGCGCGGGGATCTGGGTCGAAGGCGTCGCCGCGATCGACACGAGCTCGCCGCCCGCGCAGGCGACGTACAACAGGCCCGCGGTGTTGTCGACGGCGAGGCCACGCGGGGCCGCGCACAGCGCGCGCCGCGCGACGACCTTGCCGGTCGCCGGATCGATCGTCGCGACGGCGCCGCCGCTGCGCAGGGCGACGTGGACGAGGCCGGCGCCGTCCTCGACGACGCGGCCGGGCTCGTCACCGGCCTGGAGCGGGACCGTGAACGACAGCTGGTTCGACGTGAGGTCGACGATGTAGACCTGGTCGCGATCGGAGTCGGCGGCGACGGCCGTGTGGCCGTCCGAGAGGACCGCGAGCGTCCCGCCCGAAATCGGGCGCGCGCGCATGTCCTTCATGAGGGGCGTCACGGGAAGCGGGTTCAACGTGGGCTTCGCCGGCGCAGGCGGCGTGTAGGTCGTCGCCGTCGTGGGCGCCTCAGGCGTCGCGGGCGCCTGGGCGATCACCGAAGGCGCCGCCGCGGGCGGCCCGACGAGGACCGTCTGATGACCGTCCGGCGTCTGCGACAGGCACCCGGCGAGGGGCGCGATTCCCAGCGTGGCGACGGTCGCGAAGGCAAAAAGGCGCATCAGTTTGCTCCATCCATGGCTGTATAGACGATCGAAGGCCGCGACATTGACGGACGTCCGTTGCAACGTTCTCGCGAGACCACAATGAAGGCGTCCCGCCCGGCGATGACGAACGCCGCTTCCCTACAACGACGAAGGTACGCCGAGTTCCTCGCGCGCGAAAGGCCGGTGCGGCAATTTGCCGCACCGGCGACCAGCATTTTGGGCCGGGCGCGTCAGTGCGCTTCAGGCCTCGGCGAGGGGCAAATCGCGGCCGAAAACAGCCGACATTTCCTCACGCGCCACGGCCTTGACCTCGTCGAACGACACGTCGACGCCCAGCGCGCCGCTCATCGAGGCCATCATCGTCGCCTCGAGACCGCACGGGTTGATTGCCGCGAAACGGCCGAGGTCGGTCGAGACGTTGAGGGCGAAGCCGTGCAGCGTCACCCAACGTTTGACGGCGACGCCAATCGACGCGAGCTTGCGCGCGCCGCCCGTCGTCCACACGCCCGTCCACCCTTGTTTGCGCTCGCCCGCGATGCCGAAGCGGCCGACCGTGCGGATGAGCGCCTCTTCGAGGTTGCGCAGGTAGAGGTGCAGATCGCGCTCCGACTGGCGCAGCAGGAAGATCGGGTAGCCGACGAGCTGACCGGGGCCGTGGTAGGTGACGTCGCCGCCGCGCTCGATCTCGAAGAGCGGCGTGTCGCCCGTCGCGAGCAGGTTCTCTTTGTGCGAGCCGCGTCCGAGCGTGATGACGTGCGGGTGCTCGACGAAGATGAGCGTGTCGGGGATTTCGTCGCGCTGGCGCCGCGCCACGAGATCTCTTTGCAGCGCCCAAACCGCGCCGAACTCGCGCGTGCCGAGATCGAGGAGCTGGGCGGGCAGCGGCGCCGACGCGGTCGGCAAGATCGGCTCGATCGTCTGTGTCACCGGTTCTGAATATGGATCGCTTCGCCCAAAGACGCCTTCGCCGCTTCCATGATGGCCTCGGGCAGCGTCGGGTGGGCGTGGATCGTGAGCGCGATGTCGTCGGCGAGCGCGCCCATCTCGATGGCGAGCGCGGCCTCGGCGATGACGTCGGAGGCGCCGTTGCCGACGACGTGGATGCCGAGCACCTCCTTCGTCTGCGCGTCGATGACGACCTTCACGAAGCCGTCGGTGTCGGCGTTCGCGATGGCGCGGCCGAGCGCGGCGAACGGGAACTTGCCGACCTTGACCTTGCGGCCGCGCCGCGTGCCCTCCTCGGCAGAGATGCCGGCCGTCGCGACCTCGGGGTCGCTGAAGATCACGGCGGGGATGCAGCGGACGTCCATCTCGGCGCGGTGGCCCGCGATGACCTCGGCGGCGACCTCGGCCTCCTTCGACGCCTTGTGCGCGAGCATGGGCTGGCCCGCGACGTCGCCGATGGCGTAGATGCCGGGCACGTTCGTGCGCAGCTGCTTGTCGACGGGCACGAAGCCCTTGTCGATCTTCACGCCGACGGCCTCGAGGCCCAGGCCCTCGGAGTTGGGGCGGCGGCCCACGGCGACGAGGACCTTGTCCGCCTCCAACGTCACGTCGCGGCCCTCGACCTCGAGGGTCACGGCGGCGCGGCCGCTGGCCTCGGTCCAGGACTTCGCCTTGGCGCCCGTCATGATCTCGACGCCCAGCTTCTTGAGCTTGCGCGTGACGAGCTGGATGATCTCCGGATCGTTGCCCGCGAGGATCGTCGGCAGGGCCTCGACGACGGTGACCTTCGAGCCGAGCTTGGCGTACAGCGTGCCGATCTCGATGCCGATGTAGCCGCCGCCCACGACGATGAAGCGCTCGGGCACGGTCGTGAAATCGAGCGCGCCCGTCGAGTCGACGATGCGTTGGCCGTCGAACTTGAAGCCCGGGATCTCGATGGGGCGCGAGCCCGTCGCGATGATGATGCTGTCGGCCTGGATCGTCGTGACGACGCCGGCGGCGTCGGTGACCTCGACGGTGTTCTTCGAGACGAGCTTGGCCGTGCCCGTGCGGTAGTCGCAGCCGTTGGCCTTGAGCAGCGTCCTGACGCCGCCCGTGAGCTTGCTCACGACCTCACCTTTCCAAGACTGCATCTTGCCCATGTCGACGCGGACGTTGTCGGCGTAAAGGCCGATCTCGGCGCCGTGGTTCTTGATCTTGTCGTAGTACTTCGCCGCGTTGATGAGGGCCTTCGAGGGGATGCAGCCGACGTTGAGGCAGATGCCGCCCGGCTTGTCCCTCTCGACGACGATGGCCTTCTTCTTCAGCTGGCCGAGCCGGATGCCCGCGACGTAGCCGCCGGGGCCGGCGCCGATCACCAACGCTTCGGTGCGAATCGTCTCTGCGGCCATGATCTTCGTTCAGTCCTTCGCGACGCGCGTCAACACGGCCATCGACGTGAAGGCGCAGGTCGTCGTCGTCGGGGTCGTCGCGGGCGCGATCGGCGACATCGTGATGTGGATGGTGGCCGCCGCCTTCTCCTCGGCCGTCGTCGCCGACGTCAGCGAGAAGGTCCACGCGCCGATCGTGACGATGTCGCCGCCCGTGACCGTGCAGCTCGCGTCGGTGCGCGCCGTCGCGACGGCGCCCGAGGCCGAGATGTCGAAGTCGGTGTTGCAGAAGGTCGCGGGGTCGAACGGCGACGGCGTCAGGTCGACGAGCGGCGCCGAGACGCCGAGGCCGAAGGTCTTGTTGCCGATCGGCGCCTCGTCGATGGGATCGCTGTTGGGGCAGACGATCGAGCCCGTCGACTGGTCGTAGTGCCAGGTGCCGACGAACGCGTCGGCGGGATCGGTGGACGTCGAGTCGCCGCACCCGCCGAGGGCGGCGCCCAGCGCCGCGGCGGTGCCCAACAGGGCAAGCACGGAAGCCGTCTTCGGAGCAAAGCGCGCGCGCGTCGACATCGTGACCAGGGCTTATACCGCAAAACGACGTGCGCCGAACTACCGGCCGGCGTCGCCGCGACCTCCGTCATTGCGCTCGGCGCGCTCGGCGCGCACGCGCTCGAGGTCGGCGAGCTGCGCCTCGAGCGTCGCGGGCACCCGCGCGTAGACGTTCTCGATGAGGCTCGCGAGGGGCGGCGGGCCCACCTTCTCCTCGGCCTCGACGGCGGCGGCGATCTCGGCCTCGATGGCGGCGCGCTGCGCGGCGACGCCCGCGGCGTCGAGCACGCCCGTCGCGGCGAGCCAGGTCGCGAAGCGCGTCAGCGGATCCTTGCCGCTCCAGGACGCCTCCTCGGCCGCGGTGCGGTAGGCGTGCGGATCGTCGGACGTGCTGTGCGCGCCCATGCGGTAGGTCACGGCCTCGATGAAGGTCGGGCCGCCGCCCGCGCGCGCGCGCGCCACGGCGTCGCGCGCCGTCGCGAACACGGCGAGGACGTCGTTGCCGTCGACGCGAACGCCCGGCATGCCGTAGGCGAGGGCCTTGATGGCGAAGGTGTCGGACGCCGTCTGGCGCGAGGCGGGCGTCGAGATCGCCCACTGGTTGTTCTCGCAGAGGAAGACGCAGGGCACGTCGTAGACGGCCGCGAAGTTCACGCCCGCGTGGAAGTCCTCGGCGCTCGTCGCGCCCTCGCCCAGGTAGGCGAGCACGACGACGGGGTCGTGGCGCATCTTCGCGGCCCACGCGAGGCCCGCCGCGTGCGGCAGCTGCGTCGCGACGCACGAGGAGGGCGGGATGAAGTTGAGCGCGCGCGGCGTCGCGGGGTGCACGGGCATCTGACGGCCGCGCGCGATGTCGTGCGCGTTGCCGAAGAGCTGCGCGACGACGCTCCGCAGGGCCACGCCGCGATGGAGCGCGGCGCCGAGCTCGCGGTGCGCGGGCACGATGTAGTCGACGGCCGTCATGGCGGCGACGGCGCCGATGACGGCGGCCTCTTGTCCGCGCGACTCGGCGTAAAAACCGATGCGCCCCTGGCGCTGCAGGTGCAGCATCTTCTCGCCGAGCACGCGCGAGCGCAGCATGCCGCGGTGGAGCTCGCGCAAGAACGCGGGCTCGAGCTTGGGCGCCACGCCCACCAAGCGGCCGTCGGGCGCGAGCAGCTGGACGAAGCCGCGCGCGCGCGCGTCGTCCTCGTCGCTCCAGATCTCGACCGACGGCGCCTCGACGTCGCCCATGCCGGCGCGGATCTTGTCGAGCGCCATCAGCCCTTGTCCTGCCAAGGGGCGGCTGTCTCGGGCTCTTGCCAGAGCCCTTTGGGCGCCTCGAGGCCTTCCTTGATGGCGGCCACGAAGCGCGCGGCGTCGTAGCCGTCGACGACGCGGTGGTCGACGGAGATCGACAGGTTCATGAGGTCGCGCACGACGACGGCGCCATCGCGCACGGCGGGGCGCTTCGCGATCTTGTGGACGCCCAGGATCGCGACCTCGGGGTGATTGATGATGGGCGCCGCGAGCACGCCGCCCAGCTGGCCGAGGCTCGTGATCGTGAACGTCGACCCCGAGAGATCCTCGCGCGTGGCCTTGCCCGAACGGGTCGCCTCGGCGAGGCGATCGATCTCCTGGCCGATCTCGGCGACGCTGCGCGCGTCGGCGTCGCGCACGACGGGCACGACGAGGCCGCCCTCGGTGGCCGTCGCGAGCCCCATGTGCACGTGCTTGCGCTGCACGATCTCGCCCGCGGCCTCGTCGAGCGCGGCGTTGAGCTGGGGGAACCTGCGCAGCGCGTACGCGGTCGCTTTGACGATGAACGGCAGGAACGTCACCTTGCGGACGCCCGCGGCGTGCGGCGCCTTGGCGAGGCGCGCGTTGATCTGCTCGCGCAGCGCGACGAGGTCAGTGCAGTCGACCTCCTCGACGTAGAGGAAGTGCGCCGCCGCGTGCTTCGAGCGCGTCATGTTCTCGGCGATGCGGCGGCGCAGGCCGCGGAAGGGAACGGCGACGTCGCCCGGCTCACGCACGATCGGCGGCGCCGGCGGCGTCACGGGGCCCCGCGCGGCGCCCGCGGTCGTCGTCTGGCGGCGCACGTCGTCGGAGGTGATGCGGCCCGCGGCGCCCGTGCCAAAGACGCCGCGCAGGTCGACGCCCAGCTCGCGCGCGAGCTTGCGCGTCGCGGGCGTCGCGAGCACGGGGCCGAGGGACCGCGCGCGCTCGGCCGGCGTGAGCGGCGACGTGCGCGCGCCCGCGGACCGCGCCGCGACGGGCGCCGCAGCGACGCTCGCGCGCGCGGCCTCCGGCGCGACGGCCTTCGCGGCCGCGGGCTTGTCGACGGCCCCTTCGCCCTCCTGGAGCTCGATCGTGATGAGCACCTTGCCGACGGGGCAAACTTGCCCCTCCGAGAACATGCGCTTGCCGACGCGCCCCGCGCGCGGCGCCGGGATCTCGACGGTGGCCTTGTCCGTCATGATCTCGACCATGGGCTGATCCATGCGCAGCGGATCGCCCTCCTTGACGAGCCAACGCACGACCTCGCCCTCGACGACGCCTTCACCGATGTCGGGCAGCCTGAACTCGTAGGTCATGATCGCTAGAAGTTCACGACGCGCTCGACGGCGTCGAGGATGCGGTTCGCGTCGGGCAGGTACTCGTGCTCGAGCGTGTAGGGGAACGGCGTGTCGAACCCCGTGACGCGCAGGATGGGCGCCTCGAGGTGCAGCATGGCCTTCTCCTGGATCGTCGCCGCGAGCTCGGCGCCGAAGCCGGACGTGCGCGGCGCCTCGTGCGCGACGACGACGCGGCCGGTCTTGTGAACCGACTCCAAGATCGTCTCGATGTCGAACGGCACGAGCGTGCGCAGGTCGATGACCTCGAGGTCGTAGCCCTGCTCGGCCCCCTTCTGCGCCGCCTCGAGCGCCGTGTGCACCATGGCGCTCCACGCGAGCACGGTGACCTGGCTGCCCTCGCGCACGACCTTGGCCTTGCCGATGGGCAGCAGGTACTCGCCCTCGGGGACGTCGGCCTTCGAGGCGCGGTACACGCGCTTCGGCTCCATGAAGATCACGGGGTCGTCCCCGCGGATCGCGCTCGCCAGCAGGCCCTTGGCGTCGATCGGGTTCGACGGGCACACGACCAGCAGGCCCGGGATGTGCGTGAACAGCGACTCGGGCGACTGCGAGTGGTAGTGCCCGCCCTTGATGCCGCCGCCCACGGGCGTGCGGATGACGACGGGCGCCGGGTACTCGCCGCCCGAGCGGTAGCGCATCTTCGCCAGCTCGCTCACGATCTGGTCGTACGCCGGGTAAATGAAATCGGCGAACTGGATCTCGGGCACGGGGCGCATGCCGTACATGGCCATGCCGATGGCGGCGCCGATGATGCCCGACTCGGCGAGGGGCGTGTCGATGCACCGATCGGCGCCGAACTCCTCTTGCAGGCCCGTCGTGGCGCGGAACACGCCGCCGAACCGACCCACGTCCTCGCCGAGGACGACCACGCGCGGGTCGCGCCGCATCTCGATGCGGAGCGCGTCGTTCACCGCCTGGATGATGTTCATTTCTGGCATGGGTTTCGCCGGCTTGGGGTGCCTGGACTTACGCCAGCCGGTGCCGGAAATCAAGTCCGCAACGGCCCCGCCCGGACCGCTGTTCAGCGCCCCGGCATCTCCTTGGAGAACGACGCGGAGAACACGGGACGCAGCTGCGTCTTTCCGACGACGAGCTTGCCCGAGCCCGCCCAGAAGACGAGCGCGCCCTCGGTCGTCGCCGTCGGCGGCAGGTCCCACGTCGTGTCGCCCGTGGGGTTGTCGAGCTCGGCGAGGAGGACGAGGCGCGCGGGTCGATCGGCGCGCGCCTCGAGGAACGCGAGGCTGCGGCCGTCCTTCGACCAGGCGGGCGCGCTCGCGACGATCGTGCGGCCGCGGCGCGGGTAGACCTGCGCGCCGTCGACGGAGATGAAGGCGCTCTGCGTCGTACCCGAAATGAAGGCGAGGCGATCCTTGTCGTGCGTGAACGTGAAGTGCGCGCCCACGCATTTGATGGCCCGCGCGCGCGGCGCGATGGGTTGGATGACGAGCGTCCGCGGCGGCGGCAACGGCGTGACGGCGACGCGCGGCGCGGCCGGGGGCGCCTTGAGCTTCTTGGTCGCCTTCGCGTGCCGCGGCTTGTGCGCGGCGGGCGGCGCGGCGTCGGGCGGCGGCTCAACGACCTCGTAGACGAGGCGATCCTCCGAGAGAAAGCGCAGGTCTTTGGGCGGCTCGTCTCCGCGCTTGGCGACGACGGCGCGGAACGTCGCGACGCGGCGGCCCTGGTTGTCGACGACGACGATCTCGTGGCGGCGCGGCACGGGACGCCGCCCGGGCTTCGTGACGACGACGGGCGAGCGCACGTACGCCGCGCGCAGCAAGCCGGGCGACACGCGCAGCTCGACGGTCGGGATCTTTTCTTGCCGCGAGATCGTCTCGCGCAGGCTGGCGACCCAGTCCTTCTGGTTGATCTCTTTGAACCCGACGTCGCCGAACGGGTCGGCATTCGTGCGCTTCGGCGCGTCGCTGGCGCTCGTTGGCGGCTCGTCGGCCCGCGCGTCGTCGGCGGCCTTCGCCGGCTCTTCTTTGGGCGGCGTGACCGGAGGCGCGTCCTTCGGGGACACCGGCTCCGCGACGGGCGGCTTCTTCGGTGCGAGCTCTGGCGCGTTCTCGGGCTCGGCCTCGGGCCGCGTCGCGTCCGCGCCCGTGGCGCATCCCGCCGAGACGAGCAGCAAGCACACGGACCAGCGACGCAACGACATCGTCAAGGCCGGACAGTCTACGTGAGATCGCGATCGCGCTACCATCCGTTCATGACGACGCTCGCCTTCGCCCACATTGCCGTCGCGCTCATGGCGGCGCTGCACGTCTACATCCTCGTTCTCGAGATGTTCCTGTGGGCGACGCCTCGCGGGCAAAAGGCCTTCGGCCTCACTCCCGCGTTCGCCCGCGCCACGAAG
>Ga0210396_10002610_pt1 | contig 18287 bp, 14 predicted proteins | sample IncBWH17OmetaG_FD_155466 | JGI IMG/M metagenome (GOLD analysis project Ga0210396, IMG submission 155466) | Forest soil microbial communities from Barre Woods Harvard Forest LTER site, Petersham, Massachusetts, United States - Inc-BW-H-17-O ... | reverse complement strand
GCTACGGCCCTTTATCAGACCCGATTTGGAAACCATTTATTTGCCCTGGGCGGGGATCCGGCCAGCGCAGAGTCTCAGGGTGTTCCAGTCAATCGGATAAAAGCCTCGGCGTTCTGCCTTTCTTCCTTGTTCGCCGGATTGTCGGCGATTGTGACCCTTGCTAACAATCCTTCGACCAATGTGTCGCTCGGAACGGGGATGGAACTGCAGTCTATTGCGGCCGTGGTGGTCGGAGGCACCCTGCTTACCGGTGGTAGAGGGACCATGCTTGGGACCATTCTGGGCGCCTTCTTCTTAACTGCAGTTCGCTCTGAGATGATCGCGCTTGGTGCTCCCCCTTCCTGGTATATTGCTTTCGTCGGGGTCGCGCTTCTGGTGATCGTAACTATCAATACCCTCCTGGCAAAGAGACTGAAAGCAGCCTGATAATTTTCTCTGCCGTGCAAATAACCTAAAGACCGCGTTTCATGAGAACAACAGATGGAGCTGCTGATTCAAGGCAGCCTCTTATTAGCATTAAGAACGTTTCCCTTTCCTATGGAAACTTTAAGGCGCTTACTGATGTCAGCGTCGATTTTTTCCAAGGCGAGTTGGTCGGTTTGGTAGGGGACAATGGAGCGGGAAAGACGACCTTGATTCGAATTATCTCGGGCATTAATCCCCCCACCTCTGGTGAAGTCTATTTTGATGGGGAGAAAATAACGAAGTTCCACCCCAAGAAAGCCATGGACCTGGGACTGGAATGCATCCAACAAAGCATTGGAATATGTGACAATCTGTCGGTAGGACGTAATTATTTTCTGGGGCGAGAACCGGTCAAGCGTGTCCTTGGCCTGCCATTTCTCGACAAGAAGAAAATCCGCGAGGCCAGCGCAAAGGTGGTCCATGATTTCGGGTTGCGCGACACGGTTGACGTAGATGATGAGATCGCGCTGCTCTCAGGAGGTGAAAAGCAGACCTTCAAGATTGCTCGGGCGGTTACCTTCCGGAATCGGGTTATCATCATGGATGAACCCACCAATCACCTTTCGGTGCGCGAGCGCGCGCACGTCAACGAGTTGGCGGTGCAACTGAAGCAGCAAGGGCTTCTGGTGATTTATATCACCCACGATATCTTTCAAATACATCGAATTGCTGACCGGATCGTTATTATGGAAAACGGTCGCAAGGTTACGGACGTGCCGCGCGACGCGATGAGTGCGGACGCTTTAGAAGGAATTATCCGCGACGGTGGCCGGGCGCCGTCGAAGGGACCAAAAGTTGCATGAACCCTTCCATTAGAAGTAGCGTCCGGAGACACCCGGAAGGGATCACAATCGGCCTTGTGATTCTGATTTCTGTGGCCTTTGCCGTCATAACCCAGGGGGGATGGTTATCGATTGGGAACCTGCAATCCATATCCCAGGTCACTGCGGTGCTGGCGATTATGGCGTTTGGAGAAGCCATGGTCATCGCGACCGGTGAAATCGATATCTCCGTTGGATCAGTCTCTGGGATCGGTGCCCTGACGTTTCTGGGCCTGGCGCCGGTGGTGGGAAGTGGTCTGGCGCTGCTTGCCGCCATCGTATGCGGGGTATTTATCGGCGCGCTAAATGGTGTTTTTGTCGCATTGCTTGGTCTTCCATCCCTGCTTGTCACTCTGGGAACGCTCTTTCTGTTTCAGGGAATTGGTTATGCCGTCACCTCCGGCTTTTCTTTCGCTGCCACTGACGCAGTTCGACAGGAGTTCATCTATAATACAGTGGGCGGCGGCTATATCGCGGGGGTCAACGTGGCGGCGATTTGGGCACTCATTGTCCTCGTCGTGCTTCAACTGATCGTCTTCGAGACCCCTATCGGGAATCGAATCCTGGCCGTGGGCGGAGATGCCGGTTCAAGCTTTTCCCGAGGTGTCTCGGTTACCAAAATTAAATTCGGAGTCTATGTCGTTAGCGGAGCGCTGGCAGCGTTTGCCGGTGTGTTAGATGCCGCTTTCATCGGCTATGCGGACGGCAGTTTCGGCGCAACCATGGAACTTTCGGCAATTGCCGCTGCCGTTCTCGGAGGATGTCATTTAACTGGGGGCCGAATATCGCTCCTTGGGACATTGTTTGGAGCCTTTATGCTCCGTGGCATCCAGAGCTTTCTCATCCTCCTCGCCGTCGAACCCCAATGGTACATTCTCGTCGTCGGCCTCATTGTTGTCCTCGCGAGCGTAGCGGATCGAGCTTTGACGAGATTTGCAATTAAACATTGAGTCGCGAGAAAACCAATCGACTGGATCAATTGCCCTGGTTTGCGGTTGCCGAGCATAGGATTCGGGCGAGGCTGATCGGTTTTGCAAATATTTTTAAGATAGTCGCTTAGAGCAGCGCACCAATCTTCACCGAAGTAACTACAAAAAAATGGCAAATAGTAAGGTATCTAACACGTCAGTTTATCCTAGGGCGGTAAACCATGTCGGCGTCGGCGTAGCCGACATCGAACGCGCCATCCATTGGTATCAGGAAGTGCTTGGTTTTACGCTGCTGAAGGGTCCTTTCGAGGTGCGCGCCACCGATCCAGGTGCAGACATCCAAGATGTGCTCGGCCAGGACTGCAACGCGTTGCTTCTAGCCCACATGGTTTCGGTTAACGGGATCGGTATTGAGCTCTTCCAGCTTCTTGATCCGCCGCATGAGCGGCGCGAGCCGACCTTGGAGTACTGGAAGAGCGGCTTTTTCCACATCTGCGTCACCGATCCTGATATCGAAGGGCTTGCGGCCCGCATCGCGTCGTCCGGGGGACGTCAACGGTCCAAAATCTGGAGGAATGACCGCACGACCGATGAATACCGGCTTTGCTACTGCGAAGATCCCTTTGGCAACATCATCGAGATTTACACGCACAACTACGAGACATTGTACGGTGGGATGCAGAGGAACAAAAAGCCGGAGACAAAATAGATAGAGGCTGGAATGAAAAACGACAGAATTGCCGTAGCGTTATTGGGTGCGGGTAGGATCGGCCAAGAGCACGCGAAAAATTTGGCTGCACTCCCGCAAGTTGAAGTGGTAGTCGTGTGCGACCCGCGGATTGAAAGCGCAGTAGCGGTTCGCCCTCTAGTTCGCGCAAAAGAGGTAACTCCCTCGCCGGAGGAGGCGGTAAACCGAAAGGATGTTGATGCCGTCATCATTTGTACACCCACCGATACCCACGCTGCCTTGATCGAAGCGGCTGCGGAAACCGGTAAAGCCGTCTTTTGCGAGAAACCGGTGGCGCTGGATCTCACCAGAACGCAACAAGCGCTTGCCACTGTCGCCGAGAAAGGGGTGCCGTTCCAGATTGGTTTTCAGCGCCGTTTCGACTCGGGGTATGCGGAAGCGAAGCGCCGGATTGAGGCGGGCGTGCTGGGCCGCTTGGACCAGTTTCGAACAGTTGGTCGTGACCCTGCACCCCCACCTAAGGAGTACTTAGCCAAAAGTGGGGGGCTTTTTCTTGACCAAGCCATTCATGAGTTTGACATCGCAAGGTTTCTAATGGGCGACGTAACTGAGGTGAGTGCCTGGGGGACGGTTAGGTTTCACCCTGACGCCGAAGAATTCGACGATATTGATACTGCTACAACCTTACTCCGGTTCGCAAGTGGCGCGTTGGGAGTGGTAGAAAACTCCAGGCAAGCAGTGTATGGGTACGATATCGTCACGGAAGCGTTTGGCGAAAATGGTAAAATCGTTATTCAAGCTGAACCAAAGACTCCTCTGCGTGAGTATAACAAGGATGGATACCGGTTGGACCACTACCATTTCTTTATGGATCGTTTTGGTCCTGCCTTTCGTACTGAATTAGAGGCGTTTTTTCACGCGGTTTCAAATGGTAAACCGCCCAGCCCAGGGCCTAATGACGCCTTAGAATCTCTGAAGATTGCATTGGCGGCAACGCGAAGTTTGAAGGAAGGCCGCTCGGTGAAACTTACAGAGATTTAGAATCGGAATACTTCAACGAGCGCGAAGTTTTTTTGGAGGATCCTGACCTGGTCCGCCAACAGGCTCACATTGAGGGATTGGTGCGACGCGTCAGTCACTTCCACTAGCAGGCCGCCCTGGGAACGGCCCAGCTAACACCGAAAACGCGAGGAGCTCCTCAATTCCACGTTTCGCTTTCCCCTTCCCCTGACTCCGGACCAGAACCGCCACGCCTCAGTTGTTCATGCACAGCGCCCAGAAGCTCGTCTGCCACTAGCGGTTTTCGCAGGCAGATCTTTCCCGAGATTCGCGAGGCTTCTTGCCGAACGGTCTCCACGTCCTCTGCTGTGATGAAGATCACCGGCGGCGGCCCGTGATCGACGGAGAGACGGTCAAATAACTCAAAACCCGATATTCCGGGCAGGTGTATATCGAGGATCATGCACGCGTGCGAGTTGGGCTTGGCCCTTGCCAGAAATTCCTCTGCCGAGGCAAATGCCTGCGTCGCAAAACCCGATGCATTCAGCAGCCGTACCAGGGCCCGATTGAAGCTCGCGTCGTCCTCGACAATAGCAATGGTCTGTTCGCTCGCCGGCATTTTTGACAGCAACTCCGCTCGATCACCGTCGCACAGCGGCGAAGTAAATCGATATTGTCAATTCGGGCAAATTTCGTCCGCGTAGTGTCCTGTCCCATGAATAACATGGCTTTCGTTGCGACCAAAACGGGCCGTCGGTCCGGCAGCTGCCGGACGCGAGGAGGGCGCATATCTAGATTGATACGTAACCGACGAGCAACGCAGCCGCCGGCCCATTTTCATCGCAACCCTCCGGGCCGTGGCCAGTTGGCTGTTTTTCCGCGTTGCTCGCTCGACCCGTATGAATTCAGATATGGGCGCTTCGCTCGCGCCTTGAAAAACAGCCAACTGGCCGACGGCGAAAGCCATGTTATTTATGGGACAGGACACTGGAACTTATTGAACTAACAGGCTTTCTAGCGGCATTTGATTTGACCGGATGCCGGATTCGCACGGAAAAAATCGCTGAGCCACTCGACTGCGCGACCCAATTCGGCGCCCGATTGCACACCCATCTTGTGCATTAATTGGCTCCGATGGGCTTTGACAGTGCGTTCGCTGACGCCGAGCACGTCGGCGATCTGCTTATTCGGTAGGCCACGCACGACGAGCACAAAAACCTCGCGCTCACGTGGAGACAACCGTTCGTACCGAGTACTCCATGCTCGCTTCTGCCGTCGCTTCTCTCGCAGTGCCCGCCGCGCGCCAGCGCCAACCGGATCGCGTTGAGTAAGTCGTCCCCTCGAACCGGTTTACGTAGGAAATCTACCGCACCTCCCTTCATTGCCCGCACTGAGGAGGGAACATCCCCGTGAGCCGTCAGAAAGACTACCGGCAACGGATCGTCCGCTTGGGCCAGTGTCTCCTGCAACTCCAACCCGCCTGGCCCTGGCATCTGAAGATCGAGCACAGCACAGCCGGGAATATCCGAGCGATGTCGCCTGAGGAATTCCTCCACTGAATCAAAGCATTCGACTTCGTATCCATCGGTTCGAAGGCGACGGGACAAGGCGCGCAGAAACGATGGGTCGTCGTCCACCAAATAGATAACCGGTGCGCCCTGGCGCTCAACCCCGCTCTGGGCGCTTTCTATGTTGGGCATCATTTAGAATCCTTCTTGTTGAGGGCGTATGGACGAAGTGTGAACTGCATCGTTGCGCCCCTATCGGGGTTGTTCTCCGCCGTAATATGGCCCCCATGGGCGCCGATGATGGAGTGACAGATAGCAAGCCCCATCCCCATGCCGTTTTTCTTCGTGCTCGAAAATGGCTCGAACAGTTTCGACAATTTCTCTGGGATAAAGCCCGATCCTTGGTCGATAACGGCCACTTCCACTGCTAATGGGGAGTTCGCCGTGGCACGAACCACCACTTGGCGTTCCGCCGGCGGGCAATCGATCATCGCTTCCAGGGCGTTGAGGATCAGATTCAACAAAACCTGTTGCAGATGGACAGGATCGCCCGAAACGAGCGGCAATGCTGGCGCCAAGTCGATTCGGAGGCGCGCTTTGCGCGAGATCAACGTGCCGTGAAGTAATTCACTGACCCCTTCGATCAGACCTTTTATATCAACCGGTTCTGGCCTGAACTCATGCCTCCGGAGAAGGGTGCGCATCCGGTGAATGACTTCGCCCGCCCGCCAGCCATCGCGACGGATGTCGCCAACGATCCCTCGAATTTCGTCGAGATCCGGCAGGCCTCGTTGTAAGAGTATTTCCGCGGCCTCGGCGTTAGTATGAATTGCGCCGATTGGTTGGTTCAACTCGTGCGCCAAGGTAGTCGCCAGCTGGCCGACAGTGGTAACCCGGCTTAAATGGGCGAGTTCGTCGCGCTGTTGGAGCAGCTGGAGTTCAGCCAGCTTAGCGGCGGTAATATCCATACTTACTCCCATCACCCGCACAGGCTTATTTTCGGCATCGAAAGCCGGGTGCCCTCGGGTGCTGATCCAGCGGGTACCGCCGTCCGGCATCGCTAAACGGTACTCGACGTCAAACTCGCTTCTAGTTTCAAGCGATCGGCGCAGCGCCTCCAGAATTGGTTTCCGATCCTCCGCATGCACTCGATCCACAAATCGCCGAAAATCAACCGGCTCATCTGGCTTAAAGCTCAACAAGGTTCGGCACTTTGTCGTAGTCCAAATATCGTCATTCGCGAGTTCCCAAGCCCACATCCCAAGATTCGCCGCCTCTGCGGCCAAATTCATGCGTTCCTCACTTGTACGCAGAGCTTCCTCAACCTTGATGCGTTCACTGTTCTCTTCCCAAAGCTCGCTATACAATTGAGCGTTTTCTAAAGAGATAGCGGCCTGAGAAGTTAGGAATTCTAACACCGTAAGCCGGTTGCGATTGAAAACTCCGGCGACCTGATTGTTCTCCAGGTAAAGCTCCCCGGACACGATCCCCTGCTTGACCAACGGTAAGCAAAGGATGGAGCGCGACCTTTGCGTTTGTAAGTATTTGTCATCCGAAAACGCGTTTGTCCCGGATGCGTCAGGCAAAATAACACTTTCCCGCGTACGCACCACATACCGAAGAATCGACTCCGGGAATTCTGGCGGCGTCACGAAACCTTGTTCAAGGATTACCTGAATCTTGTCTAGACATGTTGATGCTTCAGCCGCCACCCGAGGCTTTGGACCACGTCCGAGAAATAGGAGGCCCCGTTCGGCACCCGCCCATTCGATCGCGATCACCATCACCGTCTCGATCAGTTTGTTGAGATCGATCTCTCGGGACACCGCTTGAAGCGCTTTGATGACGGCCATTTGGTCCATCTGCTCGAAAAGAGGCCGCGTCTTCGTGGCGAGGCCAAGCGGCGTCTCCTCGAATAAAGGGTAGAGCCGGTCAAGCTGCTCCACCTTGCCCTCGGCCCCCCATTGAAAATAACAGGAACGCGCAACGCGCAGGTAGGTTTGGCCCATCTTTTCTAAACCGCGATGCAAGTAGAACTTGCCCGCGATTTCATTGGCAACAGCCTCATCGTTGATTAACCCATACTCGTGAGCCGACCGGATCGCGTCTTCATATAAGCGCTCAGCGTCCAGATGACGGCCTTCGATCCGCGCGATTTCAGCCCCTACCAGCGCAGCGCGGCTTGCGAAATTTGCCGGGCAGTTCTTCGCCCAGATTGAGAGTTGCCGGTCATGAGCAAGGAGGGCTTCCAAGTGGCCGCGCCGTTCTTCAGGCGGAGAGTCGACATAGCGGCCCGACCGTGCCAGTGCAGCGTGAAAGTGGTAGTCAGGCAGCTCGATGCTCGATGGCATCGCCCACAGTAGTCGCTCCGCCCCTTCTGCGGCTTCAACAGCAGACTTGTGGTTTCCAGCATAAAGCCGCCCCTGCAGTTTGCGGATCCAATATCGGCAGGCTGGGTTTGCAAGATGCGGATCTCTTTGCAGGTGGCGTTCAAACCGGACTTCGCTGAATTGGTCGTCATCGAAGGAGCCGAACTCTCGGGTTAGGCCTAGCAGCATTCGGGTCAGTCTGAGCTGGCTGGTTATCCCATCGATCATAAGACCGAACCGTGCATTACTGGCTAGCTCAAGCGCGATCTCCGCTTCCCGTTGCACCTCACTCAGCGGCTCGCCACCGGAAAGAAGCTGCCCGATTAGATCGTAGCAAGCATATGCCGCATAGGTGAGGTCTCCAACCTCTTGCGCCGCATCAAATGCCCGCCGCATCAAAGCGAAGCCAGTCTGCAACGGTTGGGTCCAGAAATTAACTAAGCTGCCAAATCCAAGATAGACGCGGGGTTTGAAGCGGTTGAGCCCCCTGTGCTCCATCAGGTCGACACCCAGCTTACCGAAGCGGAACCCGGACTGATAATCACCGAAGCGCGATCCTAAAACGCCGCCAAGCCATACATAGCCGAGGCAAGAGCCGTCCGAATTACCGTGCTCCAAACTGAGACGTGCCATGCGGCCAAGGACAAGACATTGGAGGTTCTTGTCAGTAAACATGGCAGGCGGCATCACCTTGGTTAAAACGTCCATCGTCGCGCGCCGGTCTGGATCGATCATCGATGGCAGGTTGAGGAGCGCTTCAATTGAGCGGTTTGCAAGCTGCTGCCACATCTCCTCGTATTCTCTTAAAACCTCTTCTTCGGTAGGATGCGGCGACCACGAGATGCCGAGCTGCCGCAGATACTCGAGGCCTACGTCAACGGCGCGATCACTTCGGTCCAGTGTTGTGTAGAGATCGACGCGCAGACCCGTGACGGCCGCAATGTCGACGATGCTCCGGGCATGGTGTGACAACCTGGAGAGCCGGTCTTCCGCCGCTTCCAAGTCACCAGTGACAAACTCCGAAGTAGCTCGCTGAAACTCAAGTGCAAAGGTGAGCTGGTGCTGGTGCTCCCAACAATCCGCCGCAAGCAGCGCGGCGCCTGCGCTAAGATACTTTAGAGCCGACGTGTGAGCTGCCGAGGCTTGCGCGCGTTGACCAGCGATGAGGTTCAGTTCGGCGACACGCTCTCGTTCGTCCCGGGACGCGAGTAATGCGGCCCCACGGTTGAACTGGTTTACGATCTCAAAGACCTTCTCCTCGAGTTCCTCGTCCTTGGCCTTTGACAATAGTAGCCGACCAATTTGCAGGTGCATCTCCGCGCGTTCCCCTTCCGGGATTAGGGAATAAGCCGCTTCCTGTATGCGGTCGTGAGCGAATTTGTACGATCCACTTGATTGGACGATGAAACCGCCTCGAATCGCTGCCAGCAGGTCCGATCGTGCATCCGTTTTTGCCTCTCCATGAACCACGATAAGATCAGTCTTTTTCGCGCTGCTCCCCATACAGGCAAGCTTTTTGAGTGCTTCTCGCGTGCATTTAGGGAGACGGCTCAACTTCCCGATCAGGAGTTCGACCACGTTTTCCGTGATATGCTCTTCCTGGATGCCGGATAGATCCCAGTGCCAAGCGGCCTCAGGGCGTTGGAAGTAAAGAAGACCTTCTGTCGCTAACGTCGTAAGGAACTGGATCGCAAAAAAGGGATTGCCTCCTGTTTTCTCATGCGCCAGCCTGGCTAGCGGCTCTGCGCGCGTGCGCTCTTGATGGAGCGTATCTGCGATCAGTTCGCCGATGTCAGCAACGGACAGCGGAGCAAGAACGATCTCCCGAACATCCGCCTTGGTCTTCCGGATCGCTGCCAGCATCGAAGCCAGTGGGTGGGTAATCCCCACCTCGTTGTTTCGATACGCGCCGATAAGAAGGAGGTGCCCGATTCTCGGGTTGGTCATCAAGTGCTCGACCAGTCTTAAAGTAGCCAGATCCAGCCATTGAAGATCATCAAGGAAGAGCGCGAGCGGGTGCTCACTCCGTGCGAAGACGCAAAGAAAGGAACGGAACACCGCCTGGAACCGGTTCTGTGCTTCCTGAGCTGGGAGCTCCGCTACGGGTGGCTGTTCTCCGATGATCAGCTCAAGTTCGGGGATAAGATTGACCATGAGCTGGCCGTTCAAACCAACCGCTTCGCGGATATGGTTTCGCCATCGCGCCAGTTCTGCCTCGTTCCTACCCAGAATCTGGCGAACCAGAATTTGGAATGCTTCGGCAAGGGTCGAATAAGGAATGTCTCGTTTGTACTGATCGAACTTGCCTGAAATGAAAATGCCCTGCGCTAACCCGATTGTTTGATGCAGCTCGTTTACTACAGAAGACTTTCCAACGCCGGAATAGCCCGAAATGAGAACGAACACCGGTGTGTCATGGCTAAGGACATGATTGAAGGCTTCGAGTAGTGCCTCCCGTTCTCGGTCGCGCCCATAGAGCTTCTCCGAGATGACCAATCGCTCCGATGCGTCGCTTTCCCCGAGAGAAAACGGGGAGATTTGTTCGACAGATTTCCATTCGTTCAGGCATCGCCGAAGATCAGCCTCCAGACCCGGAGCCGTTTGGTATCGCTCTTCAGGAGTCTTAGCCAGCAGCCTTAGGATAATGGAAGAAAGTACCTCCGGAATCTCTTGCCTTCTCTCCCCAGGTGACATCGGTTGTCGCGCCACCTGGCAATGGACCCAACCTAGCGGATCCGAGGCGGTAAACGGAAGTCTACCCGTGAGCATCTCGTAAAACGTCATCCCCAGTGAGTACAAATCGCTGCGAGAGTCGATCGACCGATTCATCCGCCCGGTCTGTTCGGGCGCCATGTACGCAAGCGTCCCGGCGATGGTCTCGGGCGGTTCCGGGGTCTGGCGCGTGCGAGCCAGCTGCAAAGCAAATCCAAAGCCCGTCAGCCAAACTTGGCTGGATTTCGGATCGACCATAACATTGGCTGGCTTAATATCCTTGTGGATGATGCCGCGTTCATGAAGCGCGCCGAGGGCCGCCGATAGACCGATGGCTAGCCTTAAAAATTGGGTCACCTCCAGTGGTCGCTCCAGAAGCTGATCAAGAGGTTCCCCGCCTGGGTCCTCTAAGACCAGCGCGATCTGTCCTTTTTCACGAATGAGGTCAACTGGACGAATGGCCCAGGCCCGGTCCAGTTCCGCCCTCAGCCGGTACTCCATCTCGAGCCGTTTCAGGACCTCGCGCCCAGGCGATTCCGCCTCCGGCAGACTAACCAAAACTTGGCCAGGGCCGTCCCGTTTCCGGCCACGATACAGCACCAATCCGGCCTCTTTATGCAATGACTCCAGGTCGTAGGTTGAAAGGTCCGTCATCGCGATTCTTCGCAGAACGTGATTGTACGACTTCCAATGGAGCCCCACTTTCCGCGCCGCAATGCATCCGGCTAGCGACGTTCTTCAGGGACCGAGATCTATTCGAAGCAATGGACCGGGGGGATTTCACAATCGTTAAAGGGCGCTAATGCCACCCACGTAACTCGGTAATATTTACCAACAACTGCTTTTGCCAACAACTAGTTGCGCCAAGAACCAGGCCGTTGCTGTTTCAGATCGATGCCCGCTAATCCGGTCGGCGTTAAGACAAGGCAAGGGCAAACCTTACCAAGCGCGTCCGCGGATCTGGAACCGTTGCTTAAGCTTGCTTATGCCAGATTTGGCGGGCAGAGACTTCGTCTGGTTCCGCATTGAGCCGCAAGGTGAAAGTGACCATCAAAGTGTTCCCGTCGTCCACCAAGCACCTTATGACGATTAATTTGCCCTCTTTTCCTTGTTTGGTTTTGATCTGATGAGTCGCGACGAGCTGCTTGGCGTCGGCGGACCAGACGGTTCTGGTGTTGAGTGAAGTTGCTCCCAACAGTTGTAGGCTGCTTGGCTCTCTTCGTCCGTCGAGATAAAGGATTTCATCTAACGCGAAACCGGGGCCGCGGGTAGCAACCATGAGAACGTCTTCGGTTTGGTGGAAGGTGGCCGTAAGGTTGGCCCAGGCAGCAAATTTCTGTTCGAAGATACTTGCTCCGGCTTCCTTCAGCAAAGGTTCAAGCGAAGTCGATGCTCTAAGGTCCAGCGCCCAGGTCCCGTTGAAATTCGGTTTGTTCGGTTGATCCGGTTTAGTTGCAGTTGAAGTCCAGGGCGGGCTTAAAAGACTTAGACACGCGAGGACGGCTAGGAAGCGGAGCACTGGATGCTTCATTGCGGGCTGTCGAGATCCTCAAAGGCGGGAACGTGCCTCGACCAGGCGACCAGCATTTAGAAGGTCGGCTTCGCTCAACCGCGGGCCAACCAGCTGCAGACTGGTAGCGGGAAAGAGCTTATCGTTCAATGGGATTGGTATGGCCAACGCTGGATTTCCAGCAAAGTTCACCGGGACGGTATTTTGTAGGTTCAGGATCTGGGCCTCATAGAATGCCACTGTTGGAATCTTGGGCGGCAGCTTCTGAAGAGTCGGTAGAGCGATGAAGTCAACCTTTTCAAAGGTTTCGTGAAGAGCTTGTTGCCACGCCGCTTGCCTCCGTACAACACTCTGGTAGTTCGTCGCGAAATCGAATCCACCCAAAGCGATTATTGCCTTGGTCCTGGCACTTATTCCTACGAGTTTATCGAAGTATTTTCGATCGCTGATCCAAACGCCGGCTGCCGCCAGTGTGTTCCCATCCTTCTTGGCCTGGTCCCACTTCTCTTTAAATACCTGGTCCAATGGGACGACTTCAAATTGTGCTCGGACCAGAGCCTCATCAATTGCTTGATCGATCTTCGGGTCGGTACCGCTCAGGTAGAGCCTCCCGATTCTGATCTTTTTGCCCGAAGGCTTGGCGGCGACCGCTGCTCGGTACCGGGCGACAAACCCATTCTGCAAAAGATCCATCCCTTGAACGACATGATCCACGTCTTTAGCCATGGGGCCAACGGTATCCAGATATCTTGGTTCAACGGGAAACACGCCCTGCAAAGACACCAGACCAAAGGTGGTCTTCAAGCCCACGATGCCGCAACAAGCCGCGGGAACGCGGATAGAACCCGCCGTATCCGTTCCCAGGGCAATATCTGCAAGTCCGTTAGCAACCGCCACCGCCGAACCGCACGACGAGCCCCCCGAAATAAAATTGCTGTGTTTGTTCAACGGACTTATCGGAGTCCCAAAGAAATCGTTGATGCCTGAGGGAGCCACCGCTAATTCGCTTAGATTCGTTTTCCCCACGATCTGAACATTTCTGGCTCGCGCTATCATCAAGCATGCGGCATCGCTCGTCGCAGGCTGGCCGGTTTCGGCAACATATGCGGAACCAGCCGTGGTGACTACACCTCTCATGTCTATCAGATCTTTGACGGCCAGGCGTAAACTTCCACTCTCCTTGCAAGGAGGCCAGTAACGGATAAACGCGTGATCATACGAGTAGCTTGCCGACGGTCTTTCCCAGACCCCGCAGCTGTCTAACAATGTTACTAACAAAAGCCCTACCACCATTGATCGAGCTATCACGTAGGAACTCCCTCCTCAGCCAAGAATTCAAACAGATCGCTCTCCCAACTTGATTTACTGGCCTGATATGCGCCGCATCCCCCGACCCGACTCTGCAAATTCGGACTACTGGAACTGTTGATAACAACGACGCGAATCGCTTGCCACTCCCTGGATCTTTTTAGCACACGGCCGAAGTCGATACCACCCATTCCAGGTAATTCCGAATCCACCACAATCAGGCTATAGGGAATATGAGCTAAGAGACGAAGTGCTTCCTCAGCGCAATTTGTACCGTGCACCAACCAACCGCGCTCTCGCAGAAGCGCCATTATCGAGTTCCGAAAATTGGCAACTTCCTCGACAACCAACGCAAATGAGAAGTCGATTCGATTTTGGTCAGTTCCAGTATTCCAGATTCGACTATGCATACGCGCTTCCTCCAAGTCATACTAACAGAATCAGGCAGAGATGTTTCACCTCAGGGCATAGCGATTAGCGAATTCCCAACAATCCTGTTATCTTTCGTATGCGCGCTCTCCATCTCGCTTTCCTCGCTGAGCGGAGATCGCTTCGATATAGCATCTCGCCTATCAGCAGCGGAAAGTCGCTGAGCGTGTTGGTGGTCGAAAAACGGTAAGTTTCGTTACGGTGCGCAAATTGAGTTCGGGATAACATGTCGACCTTTCCAGTTTTGTGGCCGCAACAATCGATATCAGCCGGCCTTAATTCGCTTTCACTACAAAGCGCCTGCTTAACCGGCGGCCACTGGAAAACGTCTACTACCTCGATCGCACATCGCTATTGTACTTTTGGCCATTGGTCTAAGGTGCAATTGAGCCCTGCGTTAGGTTGCCTAGATTCGCGGAGACGCCAAAGCATCCCGGCTTCACGAAATGAACCGATCCCAATCATATAACGGAAGAGCGGACAGACATTGGCTATCTCAACTATTAGATGACGCAGCCTTCCCCGCACTATCACTCGCGGTCGCTGTAAGCCAACTGAACATCGCACACCAGGAAAAGGATGCTCCGCGGCAGCTACGCCGGCAATCCAACGAAGTTCAGCTAGACAATGGTTTCGCTGAAGGCACCGATAAATATCGCGCAGGCGCTCCAACGGAAAGTTCTCGGTTCAAAGAGAAAACCGGGTCGGAAAAAGAATTAACCCAGGATCAATAACGACTATGGAAATCTTCATCTTTCTCTGGAGTCTTTTTCTAGTTCTGATGCTCATCGCTGCTTGGTCCTCTTGGGACAGCCCTCCTCCGCACTAGAGAATAATATGAAAACCTGTTACTATTTAGTTATATTACTAGCAACGTCGCTCTTCGGGAGCGTAGGGTCGGCTTCGGAGACTAGAGTGATCATCAATTTATCTGATCAGAGAGCCTGCCTCGTCCAACAAGGTAGGATCACACTGGTTTCTCCGATCGCATCAGGTAAGCCTGGTTGGTCGACGCCGACGGGTACCTTTAGAATTTTCAACAAGGATATCGACCATCGGTCGCGTAGCTTCGGGTTGGTTGTCGACGGTTACGGAAGAGTGGTGAACCCAAATGCTACTTCCGGCAGTTATGTACCGAGGGGCTGCCACTATGAACCCGCGCCGATGCCGTACTTCATGGAATTCAGCCCGGCTGTTGGGATGCACGCCGGTTACCTGCCGGGATATCCCGCGTCCCACGGATGTGTACGGATGCCGCGCGATCTGGCAGTGCTGTTTTTCGAGCGAGTCCCAATTGGAACGCCGGTCACGGTCGTCGGCAGCACAGACAGCCTGACTCACATCCGAAGAGCTCTTCCGGTTTTCGCTACCGGTTCATATGTGGTAGGTAAGCGTTAATCGAGGCAGCGGACCAGGCCGAATGTGTTGGGTGTCGGCTCGCGAAGATCGTTCAGGTCAAATAGTTCGCCCAAGAGCAACAAACGAAAATAACGTGAATGCGATTCCGGCAGTAAAGAAGGGCCGATTACCCGCTGCCTTATGGGCGCTCGCGTTATGCTTGTTTGGCTTTGGCACAGGGGAATCTGTAGTTCCGGGTCTGCTGCTGAAAATTGCAAGTGACCTAAAAGTCTCGACTAGCAGCGCCGGACTACTGGTCTCCGGCTATGCCATTGGTGTCGTTATCGGGGCGCTTTTAGTCCCTGCCCTTACTCGACGACTGCCTCGAAAAACGGCCCTGCTTGTTCTCATGGGATGGTTTGTCGCGGGCAATCTAGTCTGCGCCCTCGCGCCCGGTTATGCGACGCTTATGTCTGCTCGAGTTATCACTGGATTATCCCACGCCGCCTTGTTCGGTCTGGGTTCTGTTATCGCCGCGGAGCTAGTCGCCCCTGACAAGCGAGCCAGTGCGATCGCCATTATGTTCAGTGGGTTGACCCTTGCTTACGTTCTCGGACTACCTCTGGGCACCTTTATTGGACAGACATTTGGCTGGCGGTTCACCTTCTGGACTATCACCTTCCTCGGCGTCCTGGCTATCACCGGCATCTTTGCGCTAGTTCCACGACTGCCTCTGGAGCACACACTCAGCATTCGCCAGGAGCTGTGGGTCGTACGTCGGCCACAGGTACTGCTCGGCTTCGCCATGACTGCCTTCGGCAATGGCAGTGTCGTCACGGTTTTGACTTATATTGCTCCTATTCTTGTTAAGAACGCCGGATTCACCGAGGCCGCCGTCAGTCCTATCCTGCTGCTATTCGGTGTCGGATTCGTGGTCGGCAACACCGTCGGTGGCAAGCTCGCTGACTGGCGCCTCATGCCATCCTTGCTTGGTATCCTCACTGCCCTCGCTGTTGTTCTTGCTGGGTTCACCTTCACCAGCCACTATAAGATCGCTACGCTATTGACGGTGTTCCTTCTCGGTGCAGCCGCGTTTGGTATCGTTCCCGGACTGCAGCTCCGTGTCGTGGATAAGAGCAAAGGTGCTCCTAACCTTGCCTCTGCCTTTAATATTGCTGCGTTCAACGTAGGCAGCGCTGGCGGCGCTTACCTCGGAGGAGTTGTCGTCGACAGCAGGTTTGGACTGAACGCTGTTCCGTTGGTAGCCGCGCTTGTCACTGCGGTAGCCATCTCTGTGACCGCTTTCAGCTGGTCTTTGGACTTCCGCACTAGATTACCGGTTCGCACTGCGCCGGCCTAACCGCCGCCTTCCATCCCCGCCTCGCCCTTGCGATGAACGACCTGATTAGCCTGCTCCTTCAACTAAAAGCGAACGTAAAATATCGGGTCAGTTCTCAAAGGCGAAAATGCGTTTCCAGTCGTTCTTCATGCTGATGACGGTCCAACCGTTCTTCGTCGCCTCGTCGTACAACGCCTGCGTGAAAGTGCCGACCTTGGTGTCCGGCAATCCTTGGGCGGGACCGTATGCATACTCGCGCTTCGCATCATCGTGGAGCACCAACATCGCAAGCCGCGGGCCGTCGCCGGCCTTGGTGTATTCCAGCATCTGACGATCGCCGGGCGAGTTGCCGAACGCTGCGTACGGCCGGCGGCCGATCATAAGGTGGATGCCCTCGGGCTTGCCGGCGTTGTTGTCGTTGAGCAGCAGCTTGGGTTCCTTGGTCAGGAACGGTTTGCCGTCTTTCTCGTAGCCATACTTCGTCCCGCCCATGGTACCGACCACCTGTTCGGGTGGGATCCCGTACACCCGCTCAGCGTACACCCGCACGAAGTCCTGGCCGCCGCCAGTCACGATGTAGGTCTTGAACCCGTTCGCGCGAAGATACTGCAGGACTTCCTGCATCGGCTGATACGTCAACTCGGTGTAGAGCCTGTCCCAACGCGGATGTTTGGCGGTCGCGAGCCACTCGCTTACTTCGGCGCTGAACTGGTCCACCGACATGCCTGTAAGAGTGATGGCTAGAATCTTCTCAAGGTCCTTCAGCGAGAGTTTCGCCATTGCCTCCCGGTTGCCGGAGAGGACACTTTTGAACGGCTCGATGTTCTTGAGTTCCGGTTTCTTTTCTACCAGCGACGGTACGCGCTCCAGACAATACGTCACCTGCGTGTACATCGGGTGCTCAACCCAGAGCGTGCCGTCCTGGTCAAAGGTGGCAATGCGGTCCTCGGGTGCGACATACTTGGGATTGGATTTGTTGTCGGTCACCTCCTTGACAAAAGCCAGGATGGCGTGTTTGGCGGGGCCGTCGTTCCACGATGGCAGTGGGTCCTGGGCTTTCGCGCTGGTGGCGCCTCCGACAACGAGCGTCAGCATGGCGACAGTTGAGAAGATCAATTTCACTAGTTGAGTCTTCATATTCGGCTTTTCTTTTGGGCATAGCCTTGTCTCTCGGGAGCGCTTCAGGCGGATCGTCCGTAAGCTATCGCTGCGGTCCGCGGTTCTGCTTGTTACCTGACAAGCTCCTCAGGACTTGAACTCCCACGCCTTGAGTTTTTTCCGAGCGGTCCCGAAGTTACCGAGTTGGTAAACGGACGCCGCCGCTGGCGAGAACGTGAACACCTCAAACGGTTCGGTGAGCATCTTCTTCAGGTAATCCTGGGAGGCGATACCGACGGTGACATGCGGATTGAAATCCTTGCCGCTTGCTTTCGGAACGAACGTCGCCACGTAGTCGATCGTCGGCTTATTGATCTCGGGATCCTTAGGCGTTGTGACGAACGCTGCCGCGGTCCCAGTTTCGGCCGCGAAAGGAGCAACTGCGTCGATCAATTTCTGTTGCAGCCTGAGCAAATCGTCTGTCGGCTCGACTACAATGCCCGCAAGGCCAATGTCCTTCCATGGGATGTAGTAGTACTTGAACGCCTTCAGGCTCCAGCCGGCCGCCTTCTCGTCGACTAGAATCTTGCCGACCGCGTCGTAGACTTTGTCGAGGTCCACCGTATGGACGTAGCGCTGCAGCATCGAGATATGTGGATGGTGGGTCGCGTCCAGAACGAAGCCCTTCGGGAAGGCCTTACGCAGGCGAGCATTGACGGCCTGCGCGTGATCGATCATCGTTGTGTCCGGCTCCAACGCGATGTCGATGGCCGT
>Ga0210396_10002608_pt1 | contig 18293 bp, 13 predicted proteins | sample IncBWH17OmetaG_FD_155466 | JGI IMG/M metagenome (GOLD analysis project Ga0210396, IMG submission 155466) | Forest soil microbial communities from Barre Woods Harvard Forest LTER site, Petersham, Massachusetts, United States - Inc-BW-H-17-O ... | reverse complement strand
CGGTGGCCACCAGCGAATACACGATTGACGCGAAAGCAGCCCCTATGACCACGGCTACGGCAAGATCGAGTACATTGCCGCGCATGATGAAGTCTTTAAATTCTTTAAAGATTGCCATGTTGGTTAATTTTAGTTATAAAAAAGTATAATAGAACGCACATCATTTCTTCAAACCGGGGTACTGCATCCTGAGTCCTTTGAGGGTATCCCTTACCGTGGTAGCGATAAGGTATTCTTTATACCAGTTCTGATCGGCAGGTACGATTGTCCAGGGGATCTCGTTACAATGCTCAAAGCAGTCTTCGTACATCTCCATATACTTGTCCCAGAATTTGGCTTCCCTGAAATCGTCTTCGTTGTATTTCCATTGTTTAGCCGGATTCTTTATCCGTTCTTCGAGCCGCGTTTTTTGTTCTTCAGGGGAGATATGGAGATAGAATTTCAGGATATGGGTATCGTTGTGTTCGGTGAGCAATCGTTCAAAATCGTTGATGGCGTTCATCCGGAGGTGCGCTGTCTGATCATCGATCCATCGATGCACGCGGGTAATAAGGATATCTTCATAGTGGCTGCGGTTGAAAATTTGTATGTATCCCTTTTGCGGGGTATGACAGTGGATTCGCCAGAGAAAATCATGGGCCAACTCTTCGGCGGTAGGGGTTTTAAACGATCTGACCAGAACACCCTGTGGATTCAGTTTCCCGAAAACATTTCGTACGGTACCGTCTTTGCCACTCGCATCCATACCCTGGATCACGACCAGCATTGCATGTTCCGATTCCGCGAAAAGCAGATTCTGCAGCTCGTCCAATTCCTGTAAGACCGCCGCGAGCTTTGCCTTCGTCTCCTCTTTGTCCATATTCTTTGGCGCGCGTGTGTCGATGTCCTTTAGTCTAATCTTTCCCATGAGTCGATATAAATGTAAAAATACCCAGTCACCGGGGCGAATGACCGGCAATGTGGGAGGGATGCGGACGCTGTACCTTGCGACAGGTAGATGATGGGTCTACGGACCTATGGTCAACGGTCTGGTAATGGACTTTTGTATGGCAAGAACCTTGCCGGGGTGTTATACGGACATGATCTCTTTTTCCTTTGCCTGCAGGTGTTTTTCCACCAGCGAAATGTGTTTATCCGTGATATCCTGGATCTCTTTTTCGGCATCTTTCGCTTCATCCTCGCTCAACCCATCCTTCTGCAATTTCTTGATCTGTTCGATGGCATCGCGACGGATGCTGCGGATGGCGACCCTGGATTGCTCGCCTTCGCCAAAGGCCCGTTTTACAAATTCTTTTCTTCGTTCTTCCGTCAACGGGGGCATGAACAGCCGGATGATATTGCCATCGTTCTGGGGAGTAACCCCCAGATTGGCGTTGATGATTGCCCTTTCGATGGGCTGAAGCATATTCTTTTCCCAGGGCTGAATGGTGAGTGTGCGGGCATCCATAACGGAGACGTTCCCGACCTGGTTGAGAAGGGTGGGACTGCCATAATAGTCGACAGTGAGCCCTTCCAGCATCTGGGGGTTGGCTTTCCCGGCCCTAATCTTAATCAATTCAGATTCAAGATGGTTGAGGGCTTTTTTCATATTGTCCCGGGCATCTTCCAGGATCAGTTCCAGATCATCTGACATAAATAATTGTAGTTGTTTGGCGTCGCGTTGGCGGCCAGGAGCCGCCTGGGTTGCAAACCTACATCAAAAATCAATTATTTTGTTCGAGGATGGAATCCTTTTTCAGGGAAACAAGCTGGGAGGCCTTGGTCAGCTGGGCATTTTCTTCCTTGGCCGTTTTAGCGACAAATAAACGTGGCCCCGGCAGCAGATAGTAAATGCCCGCGATCATGGCAAAAAAGAGTAGGAATACGCCCAAAAGAAGATAAGTGCAATTGAGGGAACGAGCCAGGAATACCAGTACGATCATCAGGAAATTCACCGATACGAGCGTCAATGTGATCGCTCTATGAGAAAAACCGCGATCCAGCAGGAGATGGTGGATATGATTCCTGTCCGGGCTGAATGGCGAGCGGCGGTGTAAGATGCGAATGCCAAATACACGCAGTGTGTCCAGCAAAGGGATCATCAGGATGGTGAATCCCACTGCCGGAGAAGCGGGGATGGGAAAATTGACATCGGTAGTATTGGCTACATTGATAAACTTGATGACAAGGATCGAATTGATGGTGCCTACCAGCAGGGATCCTGTATCACCCATGAAGATCTTGGCAGGCTGGAAATTAAAGATAAGGAAGGCCAGGAGACTGCCGGCGAGCGAGAAGGCAAGAACGGCATAAGGGGCCATTCCTATATAGAGAAAATAGATGCCAAAGATCACGGAAGAAAGTAAACCCAGGCTACCGGCCAGGCCATCCACGCCGTCGATCAGATTGAACGAGTTGATGACGACGATAACGGCGAAATAGGTCAATAACAGGCTGAACATCTCGGGTAGTTCATAGACACCCAGGAATCCATGCATGCTCCGGATTTGTATATTTCCATAGTAGATGATGATAAAAGCGGCGAGCACCTGGCCGATAAATTTCTTAACCGGCGAGATCACCAGGATATCATCTTTGAGACCCAGGAAAAAAATGACGAAAGCTGCCGCTATATAGTATTGAAGATCAGCATATTGGCCAATATGCATGGTCAGAAGGCTGCCGAAGATGAATCCGGCGAAGATACCGATCCCACCCAGCGGTGTAATAGGAGTAAAATGTACTTTTCGGGCATCGGGCATATCGAAAAGCTTTTTCATTTCTGCTACGTTGATGACGGCGGGAATAGCAAGAAAGGTAACGGTAAATGAAATAGCTATCGAAAGTAGAACATCAAACATCAGTACGATTTTGATTCGTGAACAAAAATATGAATTCTTTTATTATGCCCCTATCAATTATTATGTATTATGCAGGTCCGGGGCAGTTCAGGCAACTTTTGTACAGGATCCGAAGGTCAGCCGGTAGAAAGGAATATTTGACCGAAAGATAATACAAAAGTTTAAGGGGACCAAACCCAAAATTGGGCCGGCATAAAGGGGGTGTGAAAAATAAAAACCGTTAGATTTGTCAAAAATGAATCAATAAACCAAATTATATGGCAGACTTAAAAGCAATAGCTTCACAGATCAGAAGAGATATCGTAAGGATGGTACATGGTGCGCAAAGCGGTCATCCGGGTGGTTCCCTTGGCTGCGCCGATTACTTTACCGCGCTTTACTTCAAAGAGTTGAAGCACGACCCCAACTTTCACATGGACGGCATTAACGAAGACATCTTCTTTTTATCTAACGGTCATATTTCTCCGGTATTTTATTCCGCGCTGGCGCGGTCCGGTTATTTTGACATCAAAGAGCTGGCAACTTTCCGCAAGATCAACTCCCGGCTGCAAGGACACCCCACTACACATGAACATCTGCCCGGCATTCGGGTAGCCAGCGGTTCGCTTGGTCAGGGAATGAGTGTTGCGATCGGTGCTGCCTTGAGTAAGAAACTCAATAACGATAAAAATATTGTATACTCTCTCCACGGTGATGGGGAACTGGACGAAGGCCAGAACTGGGAAGCTATCATGTTTGCCGCCGCCAAAAAAGTGGATAATCTCATCTCGACGGTGGATTGGAACGGTCAGCAGATCGACGGTACTACCAAATCGGTGATGGATCTCGCCGATATCCACATGAAGTTCGCGTCATTTGGCTGGACGACCATCGAGATGGCCGGCAACGACATGGACGATGTGGTCGCCACGCTGGAAAAGGCCAGGGGTCTTACAGGCCAGGGCAAACCCATAGCCATCATGATGCACACCACCATGGGTAAAGGCGTCGATTTCATGGAAAACGACCACCACTGGCATGGCATTGCGCCCAATGATGAACAGCTGAAAAAGGCACTGGCGCAACTGCCTGAAACGCTTGGGGATTACTAAATTATAAGATAAACCCTGGCTGGCGCCAGGGTTTATGATTTGAGCTCGATAGGTTGCCGGGCCGCTTTCCGGGCCGGTAACCATGAGGCCAGCAGGGCGACAATAGCGATGGTAGAGAGCACCAGCAGAAAATCCGTCGCCACCATTTTTACGGGGTAATAGTCGATCAAAAAGGAGCCACCCTGCAAGGGGACCAGTTTGTACCTGATCTGGAGGGTACAGATGATGACGGCCAGCAGGATCCCCCCAAACCCTCCCATCAGGGCCAGTAACAACCCTTCGCTCAAAAAGATCTTCTGGATCAGCGCGTCATTGGCACCCAATGCTTTCAGTACGTGGATATCCTTTTGTTTCTCCCAGACCAGCATGGTCAGGGCGCCCACCATATTGAATGCCGCGACGACCAGGATCAGGCTCAGCACGACATAAATTACCCACTTTTCGGTGCCCATGACATTGTACAGGTTTTGATTCTGTTCATAGCGGGTCTGGACGAGATAATTCCTTCCCAGGGTCTGCGCGATCATCTGCCGGACGGGAATGGCCCGGGCCGGGTCATCGATCGAGAGTTCTGCGGCGGAGTATTCGTCCGGCCCCAGCCCGATCATCCTTTTAACAAAGGCGATATTGGTGATGACATAATTCTGATCGAAATCTTCCTGGATACGGAAATCGCCGGCCGTGGCCATGTTCTCATGGTTAAATGAGCTCATAGGGTCGGCCGTCACATCGGTGCTTCCGCGGCGGAAAAGGTAGACCCCCAGGGGCAGGAGGGCCCTGTCTGCCTCGATCTCCAGGGTAGTCTGGATACCGGAGCCCAGGACGGCCATGGGCTGGTCGACCGTGCCGACCTCGAATTTTCCATGTTCCATTTTGTCACCGACGCCGGATACTTTAAGGAAATTACCGTCCACCCCCTTGATATAGGCAGGCACGCGGTTACCTCCATTCTCCAGGATACCCCTGTCCTGCGCTATCAGCGATACGGCCCGAATGCCGGGCATCCCCGAGAGCCGGTGAATTTGTTCCGGGGTCAGGGTCATGGTCTTGCCTGCGATAGGGCCGATCCTGATATCCGCGTAAAAACTGGTGTAAAGGGATTTGACGAGGTCTTCAAAACCATTGAAAACGCTGAGGACCAGGATCAGGGAAGCCGCGCCTACCACAATCGCCGACATGCTGACCCAGGCAATGATATTGATGGCATTGGTAGATTTTTTTGCACGAAAATAACGCCAGGCGAAAAGCAGGTTCATTCTTGCCCCTCCTTCCCGGGCGGTCTTTCCTTGTTTATCTTGCGGAACAACTCATCCATCTTATCCGCGTGCTCCAGGGTGTCATCGTGGAAATACTCCAGGGCAGGGATACGGCGCAATTGATGTTTTACGCGCTCAGCCAGGTCCCGCTTGATCTCCCAGCCCCGTTCCTCGATCTTTTTCATGGTGCCTGGAACATCTTTTATCTGGAAAAAGCTCAGGTAAACCCGGGCCTCCAGGAGATCGGGCGTTACTTTGACCGTCGTGAGGGAGACCAGGCCCCCATCTATCATGCTCAACCGGTGGTCGCGGAAGATGTCACTCAACTCTTGCAGCAGCAGCGCGCTCACCTGTTTTTGCCGTTTATTCTCTTGCATACTAATAATTACCGCTAAATTTGCCTCCAAATTTACGGATTTCAGCATGAAGAAATTCTCGGTGATCCTCCAGTACCTGTCCAGGTACAAAGGGAAGATAGTACTCTACATGATCTTTAACATCTTATCCATCCTATTTGGGTTGATATCGCTGGGCATGCTGAGTCCTTTTATTTCCATCCTCGTTAGCGATAGCAAACCCGGCGGTCAGGCCCCCACGCTCAATACCAACGCCATCGGCGGTCTCAAGGATATCCTCACCGGCGTCATGCAGCATCATGATAAATCCACGGTGCTCCTGCTGATCTGTATCCTGATGGTGATCAGCACTATTCTGAAGAATCTTTTTTATTACTGGTCCTCCTATCTCTCCTCCCCCATTCGCAGCGCAACGATAACCTTTCTTCGTAATGACCTGTATAACAAGATCCTGCTACTTCCGATCGGCTATTTCACGGAACAACGCAAGGGAGATCTTATCTCCCGGATGACCAATGATATCTATGAGATCGAGAGCTCCGTGGTCAGCACCCTGGAAGGGCTTATCAAAGATCCATTGACCATTATCGGCTATCTGGCCTATATGATCTATCTGAGCCCCTGGCTTTCTCTTTTTCTGTTGATCCTGCTTCCGGTAACGGGTTTTTTGATCGGCCGTATCAGCCGGACGCTCAAACGCCAGAGTAAGGATGCCAGCATTAAGCTGGGCGAGAGTCTTTCCGTACTGGATGAGACGCTGGGCGGCATCCGGATCATCAAAGGATTTGGGGCGGAGTCTTTATTAAGAAAAAAATTCCTCGAGATCAACGAAAGCCTTTTCCAGGTCCGCAATAAGATGAATGCCCGCCGGGACCTGGCCTCTCCGCTTACGGAAACCCTGGGCATAGCGATCCTGGCGATCGTGCTTTATTTTGGGGGGATGCTGGTGATCAATAACCACGGCGTAGGCTTTTCCGGTGGTGATCTGATCGCCTATATCGGATGTTTCGGCTTGCTGATCAACCCGGCCAAAACGCTTTCAACTTCGCTGTTCAATATCCAACGCGGCGCAGCCGCGATGGAGCGGGTGGAAAGCCTTTTAAAGGCCCCCGTGAATATCCAGGACGATCCCGATGCCAAAAAGCTGGAGGTATTCGAAAACAAGATAGAATTCAAAGGAGTGAACTTTTTTTATGAGGACACGGCGATCCTGGAAGACATCAACCTCGTGATCGAAAAAGGGAAGACCATTGCCCTGGTCGGCAGCTCAGGCGCCGGTAAATCGACCCTGGCCGACCTGGTGCCGCGTTTCCATGATGTCTCCGGCGGAAAACTGCTGATCGACGGAGTCGATATCCGTGACTATTCGCTCAAGACGGTTCGGGCGCAAATGAGCATCGTAACCCAGGAGCCTATCCTTTTTAACGATACCATCGCCGCCAATATCGCACTGGGCAAACCCGATGCCACAAACGAAGAGATCGTCCGCGCGGCGGAGATCGCCAATGCCCACAATTTTATCATCGGCAAAGAAGACGGCTATCAAACGAATATCGGTGACCGTGGAAGCAAATTGAGCGGCGGGGAACGTCAGCGGCTCACCATCGCCCGCGCCGTGCTCAAGAATCCGCCGATCCTGATCCTCGACGAAGCGACAAGTTCGCTCGACACGGAAAGCGAGCGGCTGGTACAGGATGCGATCAATAAAATGATGGAACACCGGACCAGTATCGTGATCGCACACCGGCTGAGTACGATCCGCCATGCCGACGAGATCATTGTCTTACAGAAAGGACGCATCGTGGAGCGGGGAACGCACGATGAACTGATGCAACTACAGGGTTTTTACCGCAAGCTCGTGGAACTGCAGGAAGTAAAATAATGTGCCGGCCGGGCCGCCTCCGGCGGCCCGGGGTTACCCGTCGACATCATCCTCATCGTCGGCCAGCTCATCCGGCGTTCGACGGCTTTCATTTTTATTCCCGGTTTGCTCCTGGTCCCGGTCCATTTCTTCGATGGCTACGGGTCTCTCCGTGGCGTCCCCGATGAGATACCGCGAGAAATAGTCGGCCATCCGCCACCAGAAATATTCCGTCATATCGCCATAGGCATGGCGCTGCCCCGGGAGGATCACCAGTTCGAACCGCCTATTCGCCTTGATAAGCGCATTGGCGACACGGATCGTATTGCCGGGGTGGACGTTGTTGTCGATATCCCCAGTGGAAAGCATCAGGTGGCCCTTGAGATTTTTTGCGAGATCGGCGTTCTTTTCGATGGAATAAAGAAAAGAAGTATCTCCTTTTTCGCTGACCATTTCCTTTACCCCATGATGTTTTTCGCTCCACCAACGGTTATAGATAGAGTTGTCGTGGTTGCCGGAAGAAGATACGGCGACTTTAAAGAAATCGGGATAGACCAGCATGGCGGCAGTGCTCATAAAGCCGCCACCGCTATGACCATGGATACCTACCCGGGTGAGATCGATATAAGGATAACGGTCCGCCAGCTGTTCGGCGGCGGCCTTTTTGTCGGCCAGCCCATAATCCCGCAGGTTGCCATATCCATAGTTGTGGTACCATTTGCTGCGGGAGGGATTTCCGCCGCGGTTGCCCACGGTGATCACGATCATCCCTAACTGGGCAAGGCGGTCCATCCGGTCCATGGAACGGCTGAAGGCTTTGTTCACCGATTCCGTTTGCGGTCCCGGATAAACATATTCCATTAGCGGATATTTCTTCGTACTATCGAAGTTGAACGGCTTATATAAGACGCCGTACAGATCGGTGACCCCATCGTCCGCTTTGACTTTAAAAGGCTGTGGGAATTTATATCCCGCAGCAAAAAGCGAGCTCAGATCGGCGGTTTCGAGATCCATGACCTTTTTCCCGGCGGCGTTATATAAGATAGACTTTGGTACGGAATTGACCCGGGAGAAATTATCGACAAAGAACTCCTGGTCGTCGTCCATGCTCACGGCATGATCGAAATCTCCGCCGTCCAGCAAAGCAAGACCGGACCCGTCGAAATTGACCTTATACAGGTGCAGGTAATAGGGATCTTCGCCCGGTTCCCGCCCACTGGCCGAAAAATAGAGGATCCTTTTTTTCTCGTCGATGCCTAAAATATCCTCACAATGGAAGGGTCCGCTGGTGATCTGGTTCTTTAGTTTCCCGTTCCCATCGTACAGATAGAAATGCGCCCAGCCATCGCGTTCGCTCCATTCGATGAGCTCCCGGCCCTCGTTCACAAGACCCAGGCGACGCACTTCCACATAGGTGTTGAGCCGTTCTTTGATCAGCGGTTGCGCGACGGTGTCTCCTACCGTTACCGCACAGACATCGATCCGTTTGAGATCCCTGCTGGTGCGGGTAAAATAGAATTTCGTATTTGTTCCCAGCCAGTATTGGATACGGTATTCATCATCCCGACGACGTTCTTGCGCAGGTGCACTCCAGATCGCCAGATCCTGGTCCTTGAATTCGCCGATGGCGATCACCTGGTAGCTATGCGCCGTTCTATCAAAGACCAGCAGCTGTTCGACAGGCGCTTCTTTTTCACCCGGCATCATGTATTTATAGGTCTCCAGGGTGGGCCGGGGGTCGGCGAGGGCATTGATGACCCAGAGGTCTTTCACCTTGCGCATGTCGGCATGGGACATCGCAAAATGCCTGGAATCGGGACTCCAGAAGATCTGGGCGGGTTTGCGTTTGTTCTTGTTCTTTTCCTTGTCGACATTCGTCTCGCCGCCGCCGCCGATCACGCCATTGCCGTGATAACTATAGTTCTCGACCCCGTCCGTGGTCAGGGCGTGTTCCACGATGGTGCTGTCATCTTCGTTCTTCAGGGCCTTTTCGTAGTTGGCCCTGTCCATCCAGTAAAGATTATATTGCCGGCCGAAGATGACGGTATTGCTGTCGGGAGAGATGCTGGCCCATATCGGTTTATGTTTGGGTTTCTTGTACCCCGTGAGCTCATTGAGCGTACCGTCGTTGAGGTTATATTCGAAGTAGAAGATCTTTTTGCGGCTCTTGGACGAATCGCTTTTGTCTTTCTCCACATCCTGTGTGCTTTTTACTTCGAATTGTATCCAGTTCTCGTCGCGAATAAAATGCAGGCTATCGAGCCCAAGATGTTTTGCATCGAAGGCGTCTTTTACCACGAGTGAGATCGCCGCTGCGAGATGGTCATTGTCGAAAAGCGGTTTTTTCTCGCCTTTTGCCGGATCGACGATCCACCATCGCTTTCCTTCCGTGGTCTCATACATATACCAAAACCGGTTACTTTTCTTCAACCAATGTGGCTCCACATTGAGGGAAAAGACCATCTTGTCAAGCTTTTTGGAAGAGAACCGCGCGGCAGCCTGATAATTGGCCGTGGTGGAAGGAAGTTGCTGGGCCTGGCCGGCAGCGGTTGGCGCGCTAACGGACACCACCAGCAGCAAAAAGGCAAAAGTGCACCGGAACATAAGCAGTTATAAGTTTAAGATGCTATATAAGGTTTTCTTTTCCAGCGATTTCGGCGTTATCCATCCACGGCCGCATTTCAGGATGAATGGGTGGAGAAACTTTTATTATTTTAGCCAAAACTCCTGATCCATGTTCAGAATGCTCCCCATGATCCCGGGCTACTTTTATTACATCTCTTTGGTCTTACAGGCCATTTGTGTGATACATTGTCTCAGAAAAAGAAACGAGCAAAAGTGGATCTGGCTGATCGTCTTTCTGCCCTTCATAGGTTGCATCGCCTATTTTTTTACCGAGATCGTCCCGGGAATCAGGTCCAGCGCGAAACAGGCGGATCTCGGATCGTTGCTGATAAACCCTTCGACACGGATCAGACGGCTGGAAGAAAATCTGCATTTTGCCAACACCTTCAATAACCGGATATTACTGGCTAATGCGTACAAAGCAGTGGGTAGGATGGAAGAGGCCATTGAATTGTACTCGACTAGTCTCACAGGCGCATTTTCGGAGAACGAGTATGTCATCGCCCTGCTGATATCGGCTTATTTCGAAACGAAGCAATATCCGGAACTGATACAGCTGGCCCAAAAGATCTATACGTCACCGCAATTCGCACGGTCCGAGGCACACCTGCTGTATGCGCGCTCACTGGATATCACAGGGGACAAGGGAGGCGCGGAAAAAGAATTTAAACGAATGAAAGGCCGGTTCGCCGATTTTGAAGCCAGGTATCAATATGGACTGTTCCTGCAACGGGAAGGCCGCGAAAAAGAAGCCAGGGAGATGCTGGGCGATATAGTCAAGGAAGCCTCGCACCTCAGTTCCAGGGAAAGACGGAGCAACCGTACCTGGATACAAAAGTCAAAGGAAGAATTAAATGTGCGCTACTGACGCCTTATTTGTTCATCATTTGCTTGGCCTCGATGCTCAAGGTGGCGTGGGGCACGGCTCTAAGTCTGGCTTTATCGATCAATTTACCGGTCACCCGGCAAATACCATAAGTCTTGTTCTCGATTCTCATCAGGGCTTTCTCCAGGTGGTCGATAAAGGTGATCTGGCGGCTGGCCATCTGGCTCAACTGTTCCCGTTCCATGCTCATGCTGCCATCTTCCATGGTCATGTACCGGGCGTCATCGTTGTCGCCGCCCATTTCGTCCTTGCGTGTGATCAGTCCCTGCAGGTACGCCAATTCTTTTTTCGCTGCGTCCAGTTTGCGGTTGATCAATTCCCTGAATTCTCCAAGTTCTGCATCGCTATATCTCATAGTGGGTCCAGTTTGTTCTTCTTGTGGGGTGTCTAATACTGATTTAGTAAATTCCGGTTCGTATTTACGGACCGTTTTTGTTTTTATCTCGGGGATGACCACCTTCACTGGTTTGGCCGGCGGAGCCGGTTTTTTTGCTTCAGGTTTGGGCGTCACCACGGGTGCGGGAGGAGGGGCAACAATGGCCGGCTTTCCAAGGGGAGCAGTTACCGGCTTGGCGGGCGCCTGAACGGGTTGGGCTTTCGCTCCTACCGTCGCCGGTGTTTTAGCCACAGCCGGAGCCTTGGTTGCCGGTTTGGATATATTGGATATCGGAGTAGATTTCTTAGCCGGCATGGGGGCGGGTTTTTTAGCGGTAGCTGCGGGGGCAACCTTTTTAGTTACCGGTTTGGCAATACTCTTAGCAGCCGGGGCCTTCTTAGCCTTCGCACCACCTGACGAGTGGGCAGCTTTCGAAGCTGGTTTTTTTGCCGGCGCTATTTTCTTGACATTCGCGGTCTTTTTGGCGGGCTTGGCCGCCTTCTTTTTGGTTGCCATACAGTTAGGCTTTTTTAGTAACAAACACTTTTAAGGGAATATCATTAACTTCAATTTCAGTGCCATTAGCCGGTTCCTTAACCAATTCGATGGAATCTGCCAAAATTTCCGCGCAAATATAATCATTAAATTGTGTCAAGGAATCAGTAAGTGAGGGTACGTCTGCTACTTTAACCAGGATCCTGTCCGTAAGATCATAGCCATTATCCTTGCGTATCTTCTGAATCCGGTTTACGAATTCTCTTGCATTGCCTTCCTGTGCCAGCTCGGGGGTTACAGTCACATCCAGGGCGACAGTGAGCGCATTTTTATTGGCCACGACCCACCCCGGGATGTCTTCACTGGTAATATCAACTTCCTGAATAGACAATATTATGGGTTCTTGATTAAGAATCAAAGTAATATTTCCTTCTTTTTCCAATTTTGCGATCTCCTCTTGCGAAAAATTGGTCAGGGCGGCGGTGACGGCTTTCATTTTGGCCCCTAATTTCTTGCCCAGGGCGATGAAATTGGGTTTGATCTTCTTTTTGATAAAGCTGTCATCCCCGTTGAGATACTGGATCTCTTTGATATTGACCTCGGCCTTGATCAGGTCTTCCACTCTCTCCAATTGCTCCTTCATGAGCGGGTTCAGCACCGGGATCAGGACCTTTTGCAAGGGCTGCCGAACCTTGATATTCACCTTTTTGCGCAAGGAAAGGATCAGGCTGGAGGCATCCTGGGCGAGCTGCATCCGTTCTTCCAGCGGCAGATCGATAAAGCCTTCGTCTGCCTTGGGGAAATTGGCATGATGAACGGAAACTGCTTTGCTGAGCCCTGTGACCTCGTTGAGATTGCAAAAGAGCCAGTCTGCAAAAAAGGGGGAAATGGGGGCCATCAATCTGCTGAGCGTCTCGAGACATTCATAAAGGGTCTGATAGGCGCAGATCTTATCGTGCTCATATTCGCCCTTCCAAAACCGGCGGCGGGAAAGCCGGACATACCAGTTGCTGAGATGCTCGTCCATAAAATCTTCGATCAACCGGCCCGCCAGCGTCGGCTCGTAGTCGTCGAAGGCGGCATTTACCTTGGCGGTGAGGCTGTTAAGCGAAGAGAGTATCCAGCGATCGATCTCCGGGCGGTCCACCGGTGCTACATAGGCCTCCTTAAAGGCGAACCCATCTACATTGGCATAGAGCGCAAAGAACTGATAGGTGTTATAAAGTGTGCCGAAGAATTTGCGCTGCACCTCCTTGATACCATCGAGATCGAACTTCATGCTTTCCCAGGGAGAAGCATTGGTGATCAAATACCAGCGGGTGGCGTCGGCGCCGAACTGACTGATCGTCTGGAAGGGATCGACCACATTTCCCAGCCGTTTGCTCATCTTATTGCCGTTCTTGTCGAGCACCAGGCCATTGGAGACCACTGTTTTATAGGCCAGCCCAGGGTAGCGGGTCTCCAGATCGGGGCCACCCAGACCTGCTTTTTTGAGCTCTTCGTGGATCGACTCTTTGAGCAGAGCCCCAAGCGCATGCAGGGTATAGAACCAGCCGCGGGTCTGGTCGACGCCTTCGGCAATGAAATCGGCGGGATAGTTCTGGGCGAACACCTCCTTGTTCTCAAAAGGAAAATGCCATTGCGCATAAGGCATCGCGCCGCTGTCGAACCAGACGTCGATGAGATCGGCGACCCGCCTCATGGGCCGGCCATCTTCGCTGACCAGGACGATTTCGTCCACATAAGGTTTATGCAGATCAGCAGTAAGCCGTTGGACATACCCATCGACGTCTTCCGTTGTGCCGGCGTCCTCATCGACATCCGGCTTCATAAAACCGGCGGCGATGGATTTGCGGATGGCGTCCTGCAATTCTGCAATCGAACCAATGCAGATCTCCTTCCGGTGAGCGATGTCTTTATCGCTTGGGTTTTCCGGCAGTTCGGTGCGCCACACGGGCAGGGGCGTACCCCAATACCGGCTGCGGCTGAGATTCCAGTCGACCATATTCTCCAGCCAGTTGCCGAACCGCCCTTCACCGGTTGATTTGGGCTTCCAGTTGATCGTCCTGTTCAATTCGACCATCCTGTCCTTCAGAGCCGTGGTCCGGATGAACCAGGCATCCAGCGGATAGTATAATACAGGTTTATCGGTACGCCAGCAATGCGGATAGTTGTGTTCGTATTTCTCGACCTTGAAGGCGCGGTTTTCCTTTTTAAGCTTTACGCTGATATCCACGTTGACGTCCACGTAGTTGGGATCGTCTTTGTAATTCTTTACATACCGGTTGCTGAACTCACCCAGGCCATCGACAAACTTCCCCTGCCGGTCGACCATAGTCAGGATGCCGATACCATATTTCATTCCGACCTTGTAGTCATCCGCGCCAAAGGCGGGCGCCGTGTGTACGATGCCGGTACCGTCTTCGGTGGTGACGAAATCGCCCAGGAGCACGCGGAAGGGATCGCCACCGGCTTTTTCCGGGGTATTGGCTTCATAAGGCAGGAGCTGCTCGTATCTCAACCCTTCCAGATCGGCCCCTTTGAACTCACCCAGGATCTTCCAGGGCAGGATCTTGGCCCCGGGGTTGAAACCCGCCAGATCGCCATTCTCGCCTTCCGGTTTGAAATATTTGCTTATCAGGGCTTTAGCGAGAACGACGTGGACCGGTTCGTGCGTATAGGGATTAAAAGTCTTGACCAGGACATAATCGATCTTCGGTCCTACCGTGAGACCCAGGTTGGAAGGCAGGGTCCATGGCGTGGTCGTCCAGGCCATGAAGAAGATCTCGTCATTCCCGGCCAGTTTAAACAGGAACTCACTTTTTTTGTCGCGGATGGCCTTGAACATGGCCACGACCGAGGTGTCCTTGACATCTTTATAGCACCCGGGTTGATTGAGCTCATGCGAGCTGAGACCGGTGCCGGCCGCGGGCGAATAAGGCTGGATGCTGATGCTTTCATAGAGAAGCCCCTGTTTATATAGCTGGGCCAGTATCCACCAAAGGGTCTCGATATAGTCGTTCTCGAAGGTGATATAAGGGTGTTTGAGATCGACCCAATAGCCCATCCTGCGGGTCAGCTCATCCCATTTGTCCTTGTATTTCAGCACCTCTCTGCGACAGGTCTCGTTGTACTCGGCAATAGAGATTTTTTTTCCTATATCTTCTTTGGTGATACCCAGCATTTTCTCGACACCCAATTCCACGGGCAGGCCGTGCGTGTCCCAGCCGCCCTTGCGCTTGACCTGGAATCCCTGCATGGTCTTATAACGGCATACCAGGTCTTTTAAGGTCCTGCTGATCACATGATGGATGCCCGGGAGGCCATTGGCACTGGGCGGGCCTTCATAAAAAACAAAGGGGGTGGCGCCTTCCCTGATCGATATGCTTTTTTCGAAAGCCCCTTCCGCCTCCCATCTAGCCAGGACTTCCTCGCTGATAGCAGGCAAATTCAACTGCTGAAATTCTTTATATTTATTGGCCATATTCTATTAGAATCCTTAAGGGACGCGAATTTACGAAATAAATACCTATAATAGATGCGTGGAACGGGCCCCAGGTTTAGGGGGCGGACAACTGTTAAAGGATTGCAAAAAGGCTGCTAAATCGATTTTTCTGGCCTATTTTTGTGGCGCAGTTATTCACATTATCGGCTTTTGGCACAATTTGTGGTTACTGTATCAACAGAAAAGCGATACACACAAACTCATTATAAAGTTTTTCTACGGTTTAGGGTTTAGGGGTTAAAAAGGGGGGTATTCCTACTCCCCTTCCTTTTAAAAATAACCCCAAGCCGCCGACGGCGGTTCGACAAGCCCTCCATCGTAATTTCCCCCCAACTCTCCCTTATTCCGTATACGTTATTACCTTATTCAATGGAGATCCGTAGCCAACCCGTTTTTAATCTCTGATATTACCTTGCAAAAAACCCGTTGTACAAGCAGACCAGGCCAAGATCTCAATTCCTGAATTACCATTGTAAAATTCTGTTTCCGGAAAGACCTACCTTTTTTACCCCAAGTTTAAAGATTGGCCTCCGGCAGACTGGCCGTGGGCCGGTCATGGGCCCTCCCGGTATTCAAACACCGGGAGGGTTTTTTCTTACGGGCCAGCCATCCGTGGACCTCTCTCATTTCCTCGTCCGCACCATCTTATAGATACGTATCGCACTCATAAGCAGGATCACAAAGCACAAAAGCCCGAGCAGGCCCCAGGCCCAGCTCATATTTTGTTTCACGACCGCCAGCATCACGATGGCCACCAGGAAAATAGTAGCCACTTCGTTCCAGATGCGCAGCTGCTGCGAAGAGAAGCGGAAAACGCCCTTCATTTGCTGACGATAAATGACATGTAAGGAGAAATGATAGCCATACAGCCCGAGGACAAAACCGAGTTTGATCACCAGCCAGGTGGGAATGCCCCCCAGCAGGATCATCATCCAGGGCCCGAAGATCAGCGTGAGGATCGCGGAGGGCCAGGTGATCCCCAGCCAGAGCCGGCGGATCATCGGCCTGAACTGTAGCTGCAGGATGCTTTTCTCCGGTTCGGGCCGTTCGTTGGCCTCCGTATGATAGACGAAAAGCCTGACCATATAAAAAAGCCCGCTGAACCAGGTGACGATAAAAACAATGTGCAGCGCCTTGATATAGCTATACATAGTAAGATGAGATATTACTTCAGGATCATGGTCGTGTCGCCCGCGGCATAGTCCCTGACCCATCCAGCCAATGTTTGTATCCACAGCGGCTCGGCATTGAGACAAGGGATCATCGTATAGGCTTCCCCACCCGCGCCGATAAAGGTCTCACGCCCCCGGATGGCGATCTCTTCCAGGGTCTCGAGGCAATCGCTGACGAAGGCCGGACAAAGGATAAGCAGTTTTTTTATCCCTTCCCCGGGCATTTCTTCCAGGCGGATGTCCGTGAACGGTTCCAGCCAGCCCTTACCAAGCCGGGACTGAAAGGAATTACTATACTTCCCCCGGGGAATGCTCAACAAACGTACGATCTCTTTGGTAGTGGCAAAACATTGATGCCGGTAACACGTCGTATGCGCCGGCGAAGCAATGTCACAACAGTCGGCCGACAGCAGGCAATGATTGCCGGTAGGGTCCGATTTTTTGATATGCCGGGCGGGTATGCCATGATAGCTAAAAAGAATATGATCGTAGTCTTCTTTGAGATAGGGCCGCATATGCTCGCTGAGAGCATGTAAATAGCGCGATTCGTTATAGAACGGCTTGATGAAATTCAACGCAAAGGAGTATTTCTTTTTGCGATGGACCTCCTGTGCATACTCGACCGCCGTTTCATAGGAAGCCATGGCATAATGCGGGTAAAGCGGGATGGCGAGTACCTCTTCCAGCTGCGGCATCCGCTGTAATAAACGCTCGTATGCCTCCTCCATTGAAGGATGACCGTACCGCATGGCGATCTCCACGGGTTCCTCCACCAGCTGCTGTAAGGCCGCCTGCTGTTGCTGCGTCAGTACGATCAGGGGGGACCCTTCCCGGGTCCAGATCGTCGAATACGCCTCGGCCGATTTCGCGGCCCGGAACGGGACGATGATCCCGCCAACCAGGATCTGCCGCATTAGCCATGGGTAATCGATGACCCGTTTGTCCATCAAAAATTCCATTAAGTAGGAACGAACGTCCCGGGTCGAGGTGGAATCGGGCGAACCCAGATTCAGGAGGAGGATGGCGCGTTTGCCTGCTTTATTCATAGTCTTGCGTGGCAAAATTAGGTCCTTATGAGACTCCCGGACGCTAAAAAATACATCCTTAAACGATTGTCATCTAAAATGACAGTCTAATGACAGAGAAAAGTACATAATCGGAACCGGTGAAAGTACTTTTGCGTTTATAAGGAACAAAGCGGAAACTAAGATGGGCAATTCGACCTCTGATATTTCAAACTTTTACATCGTCGGGATCAATTACAAGAAGACGGATGCGGCTATCCGCGGTCAGTTTGCCGTCAGCAACGAACAATACGAAAAGTTGCTTTCTCTCGCTCCCGCTCATCATCTCTCGGAATTATTCATCCTCTCCACCTGCAATCGCACGGAGATCTATGGATTCGCGGATAACGCCCGTCAGCTTGCTGACCTGCTCTGCACGGCGACTACGGGACACCGGGAAGATTTCCTGGACATGTCCTATATAAAAAGAGGCGCCGAAGCCATCGAACATCTGTTCCTGGTATCTGCCGGTCTCGACTCCCAGATCCTGGGCGATTACGAGATCGTCGGTCAGATCAAACAAGCCGTGAAATTCGCCCGCGACAAACACTTCATCGGCCCCTTCCTTGAACGTCTGGTCAATTGCGTTCTCCAGAGCTCCAAGTCTGTTAAAAACCAGACCGGGCTGAGCGGCGGTACCGTATCGGTGTCGTTTGCCGCGATCCAGTATATACGTGAACGGTATACCGATCTCGCCGGTAAAAAGATGCTGTTGATCGGCATCGGAAAAATTGGCCGCGGTACTTGCAGGAATATGGTGGACTAT
>Ga0210396_10002607_pt1 | contig 18299 bp, 15 predicted proteins | sample IncBWH17OmetaG_FD_155466 | JGI IMG/M metagenome (GOLD analysis project Ga0210396, IMG submission 155466) | Forest soil microbial communities from Barre Woods Harvard Forest LTER site, Petersham, Massachusetts, United States - Inc-BW-H-17-O ... | reverse complement strand
TCAGTGGGCGGGCCGGCCTGTCGAACTTGTCACTCATCCGTTCCTCGACTAGCTGGGGATATCCGTTGCACAGACGTTGGAATCCCTTCCCCCGGAAACAGGGCGCACGTCATGCTTCGGCGGCTTAAGCCCGTTAGTAATTCGACGAATACTTTACATGCCGCTCGTCGGGGGGCGACGGTAACCGTCTTTGCAGGGCCGTTGCAATGCCACCCAACGCAGCGAAAGGCTGATCACCGCATTCTGGCCAGCTCCGCGATGGCGTTGACTCGCCGGATGGCCGTGGCGATTTCGTCGGCGAACCCCGTCGCCTTTGAGCAATATCCGGCTACTCAAACCCGTCCCAGCTCGCCAACCTGGCGTGTAGAGCATCCTGCTGTATAGGTTTAGTGGGTGGACACGCCGCTGTCGATCACGGCTTCGCGTCGACTCCGGCGTCCTTGGCCCGTCGCTCGGCGGAGCGCTGTATGGTGCGCTCCGGCTGGGTTCCGGACGCGCTGATGAGCGTAAGCACGAGTCTGTCAGCCTGCTACATCACGATGGCGTGAGCGTGCTCCTTGGCACCGACACACAGCAGCCGTTTTGTCGCACCGGGCATCGCTGCCCCGTGAGTGCGACGCATTCGACCGGGCCCGGCATACCCGCGCCCGGATTCCTTCCGCCTCGCTACGGCGACTGCGGCGACGGTTCTCGGGCTCACGAAGGTGGGAACCATAGCCGAGGGCGACCGCGCGGTTGGCCGATGACTTGCGAGGACGTGGACATTCGGTAGTCGTCGCGTTAACTGCGTTACACGCATCGCAAGCCCTGCCACGATTAAGCGGTGCGCGCATTCGCCTGCCCCGTTTGTCGGGCCTTCGCCCCATTCGAGTCGCGGCGCTGCCCGAATTGCTCGGCCGAGCTTGGATTGCATGTCCCGAGCCGCGCCATGGTCGCGACCACATCGGGCGCGGCCGTTATCGGCGGCCAGGCCTGGATAGCGTGCACGAGGTCAGCAACCCTGGGCTGCAACTGGTTGGTTCCCGAGGAACAGGAATTCGGTGGCCAGCATGGGCGGTGTATCGCCCATTCGCTGATCCGGCGCGAGCCCGAGGCAGACGACACCATCGCGGTGGAAAAGTTGAAGTCCACCGGGTTAGTGCTGCGGCGGTTGATCTATCAGCTCATCGATATCGGACTGCCGGTGGACCCGTACTGGCGAAAAGACGGGGGGCTTGCGTTCGATTTGCTGTCGAGTTACAGCGGCGGCGAGCGCGTGGTTATCGGCCACGCCGGCGGGGTGATCACCATCGATCTGGTCGAATCGCTGGACGCCTACCGTGAGTCGCTGCGGGTCCACCTCGGTGAGCCCTACCGCACCATGCTGGGTCATTTCCGCCACGAGGTGGGCCACTATTACCAGAACATTCTCGTGGAAACCGGTCCTGGCGCGGCGCGACATCTTGACGAGTGTCGCGAGATCTTCGGCGACGAGCGCGCAGATTATCAGGGCGAGATCGCACGACACTACAAATTCGGTGCGCCGCCGAACTGGAGCGACTCCTACATCTCCGAATATGCGACGATGCACCCCTGGGAGGACTTCGCCGAGTGCTTCGCGCACTACCTGCACATCACCGATATCGTCGACACCTCCCGCGAGGCCGGACTGGTGTTGCACGCCGACCGGGTCCGTTTCTCAGTTCCGCGTGACATCGTTCCGCTCACGTCCTACGTGGACGCTCCGATCGAGCAGCTGCTGGATGACTGGAAGTGGTTGTCGACGTTCTTCAATCGAGTAAACGCCGCCATGGGCAAGAATCCGCTCTACCCGTTCGACATCCCGCCACCCGTGGTCCGCAAGCTGGCGTTCGTGCACAAACTGGTCCGCGAGACCGCACTCAAAGCTGCGGAGCATCAACTGCATGCCCCGAAGTGACGAGCGTGGCCATGCCACGCTCAGACAAAGGCAGCCGCCTAACAGCCGAGTAACTATGCATCGGCGAGTCCGCGGGGACGGTCGGAAGTCACTGCGGCCGTTCGGAGTTGCCGGGTTCATGGGCGATGTGCGAAAGCAAACTGCGTGCGGCTTCGACGCATGGGCGCAGCCGATCGATGGGGCTCACGCCGGCTAAGGCCAGTGATCGCTGCGGTACCTCGAGTTCGATCACGATGCCGGGGGGAAGCACGGAGAGGATGTCGCGCAACGGTAGTTCGCCTTCGCCGGGAACCATGCGTTCATACATGGCTTCCTCCATGTAGTTATCGATGCGGGGCTCTAGCGTCGTGTCGTTGAGTTGGGCGTAGCCGATGCGGTTGGGGGCGATGGCTGCGAGATCGGCAGCACTGGATCCAGACCGCACCAGGTGCATGGTGTCGATCAACAGTCGGAAGTCGGGCCTTCCGACGTGTTCCAAAGCGGCCAGCGCGGTGGGGAGGTCGCCGACAGTCAGGCTGGGTACTGGTTCAACGGCGGTCTGGATGTTTCGCTGTGCGGCAAGTTCTGTCAGCGCGGCGAATTGGTCGAAGGTTCGGCCGAGATCCGGGTCGAGACTGACGGCGTTAATCCAGGGAACGCCGAGCTCGGCCAACACATCGAGATCCGCGGAGAACGTGTGCATCTCCGCCCCGGGCAACACCAGAAACCCGTCGCCGAGCGAGATTGTCACGCCGCGGTGATTCATCGCGGCGAGCAAGTCCTTCCGCAGTGCGACGTCGTCCCTCAACGAATACGGCCCAAAACTGAGCGGCACCAACGGTTGTCCCTGCACAACGGTCGAGATGTACCGGCAGCCAAGGTCTGCGGCTAGGTCGATCACCTCCACTGGTGGAAGTGCGAATACGCTGAGGAAGCCGATACCGAGTTGGTCCATGTCTAGAGGTCCGGCATGCCATGTGCGATCAGGCTCATCCTGCCACTCTGTCACCCGCGACACCGCTGTGCTACTGCAATGATTCCTGCGGGCGCTAGCAATTTTCTCATTTTCGGCAAGATTTCCCTTGGGCCCTTGGGCCCTTGGGTCCGGTCGATTATCTCTTGTAGGCCAGGCGCTTTCGCTAACTGAGCCGACTTTCGCGAAAATCAAGATCGGTTAGCAGACACCGCTGGGAATCCCGCGAGTGGGTGCAGTTTCCTGGGTGGGCATCGTCTGCGGGTAGGGCACCCGATAGGGACGCCCCTTGCCCAGGTATCCCGTCACTACGGAGGGGATACACTGCGACAGTTTCGGCAGCGCCGCCAGAAATGGGTGGTCCAAGTTCGGTTTCGACGAGTTGGGCGGGACAGAGAAGTTGAACGTCGACGTCATATCCCCGGTCACGCTTCTCCGCCAAGGGGTCAGGTTGGGAACTGGCACCCCGAACCGCGTCTCAAGCAATCGCAATTGTGAGGTGTGGTCGAACGTGTCATGGACCATCAGCGGCCCACGACTGTACGGAGAAATGACCAGGCAGGGAACACGGAAGCCCAGACCGATCGGACCTCTTATCCCGCCTGACCCGGTCACTGAGTTGATGTCGGACACGGTGATAAATTCGCCGGGGGTCCCCGGCGGCGCTGTGGGCGGTAGGACGTGGTCGAAGAAGCCACCGTTCTCGTCATAACTGACGATCAGCGCGGCCTTTTCCCACACCGCAGGATTGGACAGCAAGATTCTAAGCGCGTCCACAATCGCGACAGCGCCGGACGCCACCGGGAATGAGGGATGTTCGGACGCTAAGAAACCCGGAACTAACCAGGAAACCTGCGGTAGTTTGTCGGCTGCGACGTCGGCGATGAAGTCCGCGGGGTAGGTCGGAGCGAGGCCGTAGCGAGCCAAATCCGACCTAGGATTTGCGGACTGCTTGAAGTCCGCCATAATTTCGCCGTAACCGGCCACCGCGTCGACGATTGGCCCGAGGTTTTTCGTCTCGTACAGCTTCCAACTGACGCCGGCAGCGCTGAGATTCTCCGCCATGGTGGTCCAGCTGAACTGGTGAATTGGAGGGAGGTCCGGGGTCACTAGCTGCGGCCCGCCTTGAGTGCCGTCGAAGCCGAGTGAGGCGCTCACCCAGTACAGTCGGTTCGGTATCGTTGGCCCCAACACCGAACAGTGATAGTTATCGCAGATCGTGAACGTGTCGGCCAGCATGTAGTGGATGGGGATGTCTTGGCGCGTGTAATAACCCATTATCACAGCGACGTTGGCCGCCGAAAGGCTTGATACCTGCGCCGGCAGCCAGTTGTTCATGGCGCCGTTGTTCCACGAGTCGTGCATCCCGATCCACTCGTGGTTAGGGTCATTGAGGCACTCGCCATTGAGTAGGGGCCCCCGGGTGGTGTCAAGTCGGAAGGGCAGCGTGACACCGCTGGGGTCAAGCGACTGCGTCTTGGGGTTCCACCCCGCTTGCTGAAACAATGGCGACGACGTGTTGAACCCATTGGTACCGGAGAGCGTGCCGAAATAGTGATCGAATGACCGGTTCTCCTGCATCAGCAACACGAAGTGCTGGATGTCGGTCAAATGGCCGGGGCAGGGCCCGGCCCCGTAGGCCTTCTCGATCACCGGCCCAGCTAGGGACAGCAATGCTCCGGCGCCGCCAGCGGTTACCTTCGCCAGAAATTCGCGACGCGAAATCCCGTCGATTTGGCTTTCGCTCACCGCTGTAGCCCTCCTGTCGCACGTTCCAGCTCAAGGTAAAGGACCAGAGCTATCTGTCACGGCGCGCGAACCGGCGTGTCGCGTGGATTTTCACCTATTGCCAAACCGAAAAGCGTTATTTGGCAGCGAGCGATCTCTCTTTGTTTGAGAAAAGCGAACCCATCGGGGATCGAAAACTGTTGATACACAAGCGTCCGGACGCAGAAGTACCCTGGGGGCCAGGCCCGGACATCGTCGGCCGGCTCGCGAAGTTCAGACCGCGGTTGCGTCGGTGCTGAACTGCGAAGACCGCGGCCCCTTTGCTCACACTACAAATATAGAGTAACCTCGTGATCCCACCACGGATCGACGTCCGTCGCCACGAAAGCTACCGCTCATGGCCCGATACACTCCCGCCGCACCGCAACGACGAAAGCCCAATCCTGCGGAGCGCCGTCGAGACTTATGTGACGCGGCGATTCAGTTGCTGGCTGACGACGGGGCCAAGGGGTTGAGCCATCTGAAGGTGGACCGCAAGGCCGGCGTGCCCGACGGAACCACCTCCTTCTATTTCCGTACCCGCTCGGCTTTGCTACGTGCGGTGGCCGAGCGGCTGGCCGAGTTGGACCTGGCGAGCTTGCAGTCTGTCGTCGACAGCGCCGGCGGTCGGGTCAACAATCCTTCGCCGTCGCGGTTGTCGCAGGTGGTTATTCAAGCCGGCAGCGAGCCGCAGCTATCCCGGACGAAGGCCAGATACGAGCTGACGATGCAGGCCACTCGCGACCCCGCGCTGGCCGCGATTTTGCAGCAGGCCACTGACGGCTTTACCAAGCTGCATCGGGAAATCCTCGTGCAACTCATGCCGCACGGCGCCGAACTGGAATCCGCCGTCGTCGAGGATCTCAGTAACGTCACGCTGACATTCATTAACGGTCTGCTGCAGCGGTTAGCCCATGGCGACCGGATTATCGACAGTCCTGAACAGCTCGACGGGGTCTTGTCTGCCATCGCCGGCGGGATTCTCAAGAGTCCGCACAAGGGGCGGCTGACCCAGGCAGGCGGTCTGCGCCCGACGCGCCGCCGACGCGCCGCGGCATCCGGCTGAGCGCATGAGTACGTGCCGGCTTCGCGCCTTTGGGTCTTGCCACAGCATCGCCTGTATGGTTCTCTACGAGAATAGAGTAAGTCGATGTCCGGCCGTCGGTGGGCCCGTACTTGAAGGCATCCGGAATCGGTAGCGGTAGGAGGGGTTTCGTGACGGCGAGCACTGATAGCGATGTTCGTTTCGATCCATATGATGTCGAGTTGATCGCCGACCCGTATCCGATGTTCGCGCGCTTGCGTGACGAGGCGCCGCTTTACTACAACGCCGAATACGACTTCTTCGCGTTGAGCCGATTCGCCGATGTCAACAAAGCTGTGATCGACCACGGCACTTACAGCTCGGCCCGGGGCGTGATCCTGGAGCTGATCAAGGCCAACCTCGAGATCCCGTCGGGGATGCTGATCTTTGAAGATCCGCCGATCCACGACGTGCACCGCAAGCTGCTGTCGCGGATGTTCACGCCACGCAAGATCGCCGCGCTCGAGCCGATGATCCGCGAGTTCTGCGCGCAACTCCTCGATCCACTGGTGAGATCGGGGCGATTCGACTTCGTCAAAGATCTCGGTGCGATCATGCCGATGAAAGTCATCAGCATGCTGCTCGGCATCCCCGAGAACGATCAGGAGTACGTCCGCGACCGCGCCAACGCCCAGCTGCGCACCGAGGCCGGCAAGCCGATGAAGGCCGTCGAGCAGGGGTTGTCCGTCGGCGAGCAGTTCGAGGCCTATATCGACTGGCGTGCCGAGAACCCATCCGACGACATCATGACCGAGCTGCTCAACGTCGAATTCGTAGACGAGACCGGCACCACACGGCGGCTCACGCGTAACGAGATCCTGGTGTACCTCAACGTCGTGGCCGGAGCGGGCAATGAAACGACGACCCGGCTGATCGGTTGGGCGGGAAAGGTGCTCGCCGAGCACCCCGATCAGCGTCGCGAGCTTGTGCAAAACCCGGGGCTCATCCCGCAGGCGATCGAGGAGCTGCTGCGCTACGAGCCGCCCGCTCCACACATGGCACGGTATGTGACCCGCGACGTCACCCTGCATGACCAGACGGTGCCCGAAGGCAGTGTGATGTTGATGCTCCTCGGGTCGGCGTGCCGGGATGAGCGCCAGTTCGGTCCCGACGCCGGCAATTTCGATATCCATCGCGAGGCGCGGCCGCACCTCACGTTCAGCGTGGGCACCCACTTCTGCCTGGGGTCGGCGCTGGCGCGTCTGGAAGGCCGGGTGGCTTTGGAGGAAATCCTGAAACGATTCCCCGAGTGGGATCTCGATCTGGCCAACGCCAAGCTCAGCCCGACGTCGACGGTGCGCGGCTGGGAAACCTTCCCGACGGTGGTGGCGTGATGGCCGGCCGGGTAGAGGGCAAGGTTGCGTTTATCAGTGGAGCCGCTCGGGGTCAGGGCCGCAGCCACGCGGTGCGGCTGGCGCAAGAGGGCGCCGACATCATCGCGGTCGACATTTGCGGACCGATCGACAACTTGGCTTACCCGCATTCGACACCGGCCGACCTCGCCGAGACCGCAGACCTGGTCAAGGCCCAGAACCGCCGCATCGTCAGCGCCGAAGTCGACGTGCGTGACTACGACGCGCTCAAAGCCGCGGTCGACAGCGGTGTGGAACAACTCGGCCGGCTCGACATCATCGTCGCGAACGCGGGCATCGGCACTTTCGGCAACAAACTGCACAAGATCCCGGAGAAGATCTGGCAGGACATGATTGACGTCAATCTATCCGGCGTATGGAAGACCGTGAAAGCCGGTGTGCCGCATATCATCGCCGGCGAACGCGGTGGCTCGATCGTGTTGACCGGCTCGGTCGGGTCGCACAAGGCCCTTGCCTACACCGGCCACTACATCGCGGCCAAACACGGCGTGATGGGCCTGATGCGCAGTTTCGCAGTTGAGCTCGGCCAGCACCGGATTCGGGTGAACTCCGTGCACCCCAGTCAGGTCAACACGCCGATGACGATGAACGAGGTGACCTTCAAGCTGTTTCGGCCCGATTTGGAGAATCCCGGACCCGACGACTTCGCCCCATTCTCGCAGATGACGCACACGTTGCCGGTGCCCTGGGTGGAAGCCGCCGACATCAGCAACGCCGTCCTGTTCCTCGCCTCTGACGAATCTCGTTATGTCACTGGCGTTTCGCTACCTGTCGACGCGGGCGCTTTGCTCAAGTAGGCACTAACCCAATTAAGTGAAAGAAGTTGGAGAGAACCATGCCGGAATACGATTACGAAAAGTTGAAGCAGGAAGCCGAGCAGTACATCAAATTCGAGAAGGACAAGAAGAACAGGATCGCCTACATCACCTTCGATCGTCCGGAGGCGCAGAACTCGACCACCCTGGGGATGCGGCACAATTACGCCGATCTGATCCACAAGTGCAACGTGGACGACGACGTGAAGGTCGTGGTGATCCGCGGCGAGGGCCAAGATTTCGGAAGTGGCGGGGACTTGCCCGAGCAGCGCCCGATGCTGGAGAACCCGGGCCTGCCGCTGCTGCATGAGCTCGCGATCAACGATGACGACGTCAAATACCCGCCGGGCGGGTCGTATCGCTATCTGTCCACCGTCACCGACTTCTACGCCAAGGCCCGTGCCGGAAACCGGCCGCTGCAGGAGCTGCGGAAGATCAGCATCATCGAGGCCAAGGGCTACTGCTACGGATGGCACTTCTACCAGGCCGGCGATGCCGATCTGGTGATCTCTTCCGACGACGCCCTTTTCGGTCACCCAGCCTTCCGTTACGTGGGCTGGGGCCCACGGCTGTGGTGGTGGTGCGAGACGATGGGCCTGCGGAAGTTCTCCGAAATGCTGTTCACTGGAAGGCCGTTCAGCGCAAAGGAAATGTACGACTGCGGCTTCGTCAACAGCGTGGTGCCCCGCGACAGGCTCGAGGAAGAGACGCAGAAGTACGCACTGGCGTGCTCCCGCTCCCGCCCGACGGACACGGTCGCGGTGCAGAAGACCTTCCTGGAGCTCTACAAGCAGCACAAGGGTGAATACTTCGGGAGCCTGCTCACCGGCATGGTCGAAGGCATGCTGCCGCTGATCTCCAACGACGCGCAAGAGGTCGACCTCACCGAGGGCACCTTCGAAAAGGGCCTCAACAACGTGGTGAAGGACAACGATTTGAACTTCCCGCCGGAGTGGCGCTTGAGCCGCTCGGGACGCCAGAAGCCCTGATTGCTTTGAGAGGCCGGGCATGTCGGCGCTGAGGGGCATCAGGGTCGTCGAGTTAGCCGAGTCCGTAGCCGGGGAGTACTGCGGGAAACTGTTGGCCGACTTCGGCGCCGAGGTCATCAAGATCGAGGCGCCGGGTCGCGGCAGCGCCACCCGGGCGATGGCGCCGATCCTCGACGACACCGGGCCCGAAGGCAGTGCCTTGTTCGCGTACCTCAACACCAACAAGCGCTCCGTTACCCTCGACCTCGGCTCGGATGAACGACTGCACGCGATCATCGGCGCCGCCGACGCGGTGATCGGCGACCGCACCCCGATCTGGGTCGAGCGGCACCCGAACGTGGTGTTCTGCTCGCTCACCCCGTTTGGGCAGGACGCGCCGGCTGAGTTCGACAATGCCAAGAGCATCAACGTATTTCACGCCAGCGGTTGGGGATATCACACGCCCAGCCACGCCGATCCCAGGCGGCCGCCACTGCAGGGGCCCGGTCGATTCCTCGCCGACTACGAAGCCGGACTGGACGCCGCACTGTGCGTCGCGTCGTCGCTGTTCGGGCGCCTGCACACCGCCCAGGGGGAGGTCATCGACATTTCGCAGCATGCGGTACTGGTGTCACGGGCGGACTGCATCCTGGGCCGATTCATCACCGGCGAGGTCCCGGCCGAAGGCGAGCGCGACGATTACGACCAACGGGGCCCGGCATCGTTTTTCGCCTGCGCTGACGGCTTCGTCTATCTCTACATGACCAGCCGCGCTCATTGGCTCGGCGTCAAGGCGCTCTTGGGTCATCCGGAGTGGCTCGACGCTTTCGACGAGGACTGGCTGGAATTCTCCGTCACCTCGCAAAAGGTCGCCACGTTTCAGCACGGGTTCGGGGCTTGGGTACAGGGCTTAGCCAAAGACGCTGCGGCCGAACAGGCTCAGCGGCTCGGTGTGCCCCTGGTCCCCGTTAACGGCGCCGCGGATCTGCACCAGTCGCCGCAGTACCGTCACCGTGGCTTTTTCCAGAACGCGGGGCACCCGGTATTGGGCGATGCGCAACATCCCACCGTTCCATACAAGTTCAGTGCGTCACCGGCTGCAATCACCTCTGCTGCGCCTGCTCTCGGTCAGGACACCGCGCTGGTCCTGGACCGGCTCGATACCCCGCATGCGGCGCCGGCGGTGAAGTCGGCACAACTCAAGGCGCCCAAGAACCCGCGCGGCGGACCGCTGCAAGGGGTACGCGTCGTCGAGCTCACCAAGGTGTGGGCCGGTCCCTACGCGGGCAAGCTGCTGGCGCTGCTGGGCGCCGAGGTGATCAAGATCGAGACGGCGGGCCTGCCCGAGGAGATGCGCGCCTACGGTGGCACCGACATCAACCACGCGCCCTTCTTTCTGAGCATCAACCCCGAGATCCTCAGCGTGGACCTCGATATCAAGTCGCCCGAGGGCATGGCGCGGCTGCGCGAGCTGATCGCCTGCAGCGACATCGTCATCAACAACCTTCGCCCGGGTGCGATGGAGCGCCAGGGCCTGGGGTATCAGCAGCTCACGCAGATCAAGCCGGACATCATCTCGGTTTCGATCAAGATGTGGGGCAACGACGGACCGCTGGGTCATCAGACCGGCTACGCGCCCTGTTTCGCCGCGCTGGCCGGTTTGGCTTCGCTAGTCGGCTACCCCGGCGGCCCACCCGTCGGGGCGAGCATGCGCTACGGGGATTCCACGGTCGGCGCGGCCGCCGCATACGCTGCCGTGGTGGCGTTGCTGCATCGCGAACTCACCGGCACAGGCCAATTCGTCGACGTGTCGGCCGTTGAAACCCTGTCCTCGATGATCGGGGACTGCCTGCTCGAACAAAGCCTCACCGGAAAACCGCTCGGGCCCGACGGCAACAACCACGCCGACATGTGCCCGCACGGTTGCTACCCGTGCTCGGATGGCTCCTGGGTCACCGTTGCGGTGTCCAACGACGCCGAATGGCACCGGTTGTGCGATGTGCTCGATGCCGCAGCACTTACCGCTGATCCGCGCTACGTCACATTGGGTGAGCGACGCCGCCACATCGAGGCGCTCGATGCCGACCTGGCCCGACTCACCCGAAGCCACGATGCCGAAGACCTGGCGCACCGGCTGCGAGCGGCGGGCGTTCCGGCGACCAAGAGCGCCACTTCGATCGATGTGATCGGCGACCAACGCTTGTGGGACCGCGAGTTGTATCGCTTCGTCAGCGACCACCGCGAAGGCCAGCGCCCGATACTGGGACCGTCGTGGCGGATGGCGCGGGCCCCCGCGCGGATTGCACGGGGCGCTCCCGACCTCGGCGAGGACACCGATTACGTTCTGCACGATATCCTGCGCGCGGGATCACCGGCGGGAGGCAGAACATGACGCAGACACTGGCGGAAACAACAGCGCTGGTCACCGGCGCCAGCAGCGGTATCGGTGCGGCGACGGCGAAGGCCCTCGCCGCACAAGGGGCTGCGGTCGCACTCCTGGCGCGCCGGGCCGATCGGCTGCAAGACCTGAAGGCCGAAATCGAATCCGCCGGCGGCACAGCCCTGCTGGTGCCCGCCGACGTGACCGACGCCGAGCAGGTATCAACGGCCGTGCAGCGCGCCGTCGCCGAGTTGGGACGCCTCGACACGCTGGTGAACAACGCCGGCACGATGCAAATGGGCGCCGCTGCCGAGGCTTCCCTGCGGGACTGGGACGACATGGTGGCGGTCAACGTGCAGGGCGTCCTGTACGCGACCAGAGCTGCGCTTCCGCATCTGATTGACGCGGCCGCCGACTCAACCCGCGGGGTGGCCGACGTGGTGACGATCAGCTCCACCGCGGGCTGGGTGGCCCGACCGGGCACCGCGGTGTATGCGCTGACCAAGTTCGGCGTGAACGCCTTCAGCGAGGGCATCCGCCAAGAGCTGATTGGCAAGCGGGTCCGGGTCGGTGTCGTGGGTCCCGGGACTGTCGACACCGAGATCTTCACCCATCTTGCCGACTCGTCGCGGGAGACATTCGAGCACCAGACGGCCGGCATGGTCAAGTTGCGACCGGAGGACATCGCCGACGCGGTGCTTTTCATGGTGACGCGTGATCGACGGGTGGCGGTCAACCACATGCTGGTGCGCGCGGCCGAACAGACCTGGTGATTCGCTGATGCGCACAGAGACTCACCGTTGGGTCACCGGTGACCAATTCGGCGTGGCATTTCCCGCCGACCCCGCGGCGTTGCGCGGCGGCGGGGCACGGTTTGTCACCGACGCATTTCGGGCTTCGGGTGTACTCGCGGTGGATGACACAGTCGCGGGCGTCACCGAGTTCCGCGAGGTGGCCGGCGGCAGCACGGGACGCAAAGTTGTTGTGTCGGTGGAATACCAGCAGCCGCAACCGGGTCTGCACTCCGAGTTGTTTGTCAAGTTCTCGCGCGATTTCGACAACCCAATACGTGATCGCGGAAAGACGCAGATGGAGCCCGAGGTGCGGTTCGCATCGTTGTCCCGTGCACCCGGATTCCCCATCGCGGTACCAACCGTGCTGTTCGGCGACTACCACCGCCAGACCGGCACCGGCATATTGATCACCGAGCGAATCCGTTTCGATAACAACGGAATCGAGCGTCAATACCACAAGTGCCTCGACTACGAGATGCCCGCACCGCTTGAGCACTATCGCGCGCTGCTCACCGCCGTCGCCCGACTTGCCGGCACGCACCGATCCGGGCGCCTGCCCGCCAATCTGACCGCGCACTTTCCCCTGGACGTGCAGTCCGCGACCGTGGGAGACCGCGCACCGCACAGCTTGGACAAGCTGGACCGGCGGTTGACCCAGCTGGCCGAATTCGTCGAAACCCATCCCGGGCTGCTGCCCGCCAACGTTGACTCACCAGAATTTCTGTCGCGCCTACGCGAGGACGCGCCGCGATTGGCACAGCACGAGCACTTCGTGACGCGCCAACTGGCGGCCGATACCGACTACGTCGCCTTGTGCCATTGGAACGCCAACGTCGATAACGCTTGGTTTTGGCGCGACACCGACGGCCTGCATTGCGGCTTGATGGACTGGGGGTGCGTCAGCCAGATGAACATGGGCATGGCCATCTGGGGAGCCATGTCGGAAGCCGAAACCGACTTGTGGAACGACCATTTCGACGAGCTGCTGCCATTGTTTGTCGCGGAAGTCCATCGCGTCGGTGGTCCGGATCTGGACCCGGACCGGTTAGCTAGGCACACTCTGCTCTACGCGGCGGTAATGGGTGTCGCCTGGCTGCTGGACGTACCGGCGTTGTTCCGCAAGCGGTTCGGAGTTGCCGCACCCAGCAGTCGCAAAGATCCGCGCATCAGGGACGACGAGAGCGTGCGTGCGCCGCTGCAGATGTTGTCGAACGTGCTGAACCTGTGGGAACGCCATCGCGTGGGTGATCTGCTCGATGCGGCTCTTGCCGAGTGGGGTCCGGATCTGCCTGAGTGCGACGAAGGGCGACGTATCGGCTAGGAAACGCCGGACAAACTCGGTGGGATCGCTCTACGGTGGCTGGCTGTCATCGGTGTGACCATCGCCGGTTCGACACGACAGCGCGCTGGTCGAGGAGTGATGACGTGATGGCGTACGTGCTCACGCAGCCGCGGGCGTTGGCGGCGGCGGCAGCAAATGTGGCGGGAGTAGGTTCGGCGCTCAACGAAGCCAATGTGACGGCCGCGGGCCCGACAACCGGTGTGCTGGCAGCGGCCGCCGATGAGGTGTCAGCGGCCACGGCGACACTGTTTAGCTCGTACGCCCGGGGGTATCAGGCGCTTACCAAGCAGGCGGCGGCGTTTCATGACGAGTTCGCTCGGGTGTTGGCCGCGGCCGGCAACTTCCGGCGGGATCTCCGCGATCGCAGCCTCGCCCTTGTACCTGCTCCGAATCGCCATGACGACGTCGGCGCCGGCGGCCGCCAGTCTTTTCGCGGACCAAATCCCAGGCCGCTGTTGGCTCCGGTCACGACGGCGAATCTGCCGGACACATCCGGCACTTCCAGCGTCAGGTCGGGCTTCACCATGTCACGGGAAGCTCGTAAACGCCGTAGGCCAGCGTGTCGTGCTTGAACGGAAGCTCATCGACTGGCACAGCCAGCCGCAGCGTCGGGATGCGCCGGAACAACGTGGGCAGAACGATCTGCAACTCCATCCGGGCCAACTGCTGACCCACGCATTGGTGGCGACCGTAGCCGAACCCAACGTGGGGGCCGTCCTCGCGCTGCAGGTCCAGCCTGTCCGGGTCGGGGAATTGGCGACTGTCCCAGTTCGCCGGCGCGACGTCGAGGATGATGCCCTCGCCAGCTCGGATTGTCTCGCCGCCGACTTCGATGTCCTCAACGGCGATGCGACGCTGGCCGCTCTGGATGATGCTCAGGTACCGCATCAGCTCCTCGACCGCGGTGGCGGTGACCTTGGGATCATCCGCGTCGCGGATAAGCGCCAACTGGTCGGGGTGCTCGAGCAGAGCCGCGACGCTCAGACTGATCATGTTCGCGGTGGTCTCGTGACCGGCGATCAGCACGCCGAGGGACAGTTGCGCCGCCTCGCGCACGCTGATCTCTTCGGAGTTGACCCGCTCGGCCAGGTCGGACACCAAATCCTCTGAGGGGCCTTGCATCTTGGATCGAATCAGGTTGGCGAGATATTTCGCCAACGACGCAGCACCCTTGGCCGTGTCCTCTTCGGTCGCGTAGCGCCCCGTGCCCCGCTGAGCCTGCTCCTGGAAGAAATCGGCGTCCTCGTAGGGCACGCCCAACAACTGACTGATGACCAGCGACGGGACTGGCAGCCCCAAGGTGCTGACAATGTCACCCGGGTTGGGGCCGGCCAGCAGGGCGTCGATGCGATCGTCCGCAATCCTCTGCACCGCCGGGCGCAGCGCTTCGACGCGCTTGAACGTGAACGGTTTTGACAGCATCCGGCGGAAGCGGGTGTGCTCCACGGCGTCAGAAGTGAACACCGACCGTGGCCTTTTGTGCACCGTCGCCAGCATTCCCTCGTTCCAGTGCGGATACCCCGGAAGTCGGTCATCGACGCTCGTTCGGGAATCGGTGAACAGCGCCCGTATCGCGTCGTAGCCGTGAATCAACCAGGGCGTGCTGCCGTCCCAGATGCGGACCCTGCTCAACTGCTTGGTAGCGTTGAGCGCCACTGCCTTTGGCGGCGGGGCGAATGGGCAACCCAGTGCGCGCGTCATCGGAAACTCTGGGACTTCGGTGGCGGCACCGGTCGAGATGTCGGTCATCGTGCTCCTCGGTCTTGCCTCGCTCGTTTCGGTGGCTAGCCGGCGGCGGCGCTCACATGGACCGGCGCACGCCACAGCCCGACGATCGCGTCGATCAGGCCTTCACCGGCAACCGGCCAACTTGAACGCGACCGCGGCCCGTGCTCGGCCAGTGCACCTTCGTGCTCGGCGCAGGTGTGCATCAACAGGTTGCGGACCATCACGATCCGTTCGGAACGCACCCGCTTGGGCAGGTCGGGTAGGCGGCGGTTGATGCCGTCGATCGTCTGCACCAGTTGCGGCGACGTGAGCGCGTCCTTGGTGACCACGTGCCGATACTTGGGGTCGGCCATGGCCTGGGCGGCAAATCGCGCATACCAGCTCGGGGTGCCCAGCGCGGCGAGATGATCGGTGAGTGGACGCACCAATGTGCTCACCCAGTCCCGCAGCTCGGTCGATTGGCCGACGTCGGCCAGCATCCGTGTGCGCAGTTCCTCGATCGGCCCGCGGTGCTTGGCTTCGATCGCTCGAAGCAGGTCGGCCCGCGTACCGAAGTGATAGCACGCCGCGGCGTTATTGCCTTGCCCGGCCGCTTCGCTGATCTGCCGGTTGGACACGGCGTACATCCCGCGCTCGGCGAACAACCACTCTGCGGCAGACAAGATCGTCTCTCGGGTGACCGTCGACCTATCAGAGCGAACCGACCGCTCGGCTTTCATCGCCCCAGTGAACACCGCTCATCGGATTAAATCAAACAATTTATTTATGGGCCGCGGATGTCGGTGCCGCGCGGTCGTCCACGGGCAAGACGACTCCGGTGATATGGCGAGCCCGCTCACTGGCTGAGAACTGCCCGGCAATCAACGCAGAGCTGCAATATTCGAAATGCCAGGTTGCCAGGGTGATTTCATCGTCCGGACGCCTAGGCCGGATTAACAGGGAATAGGCTAATCGCATGAATCCGCTGCAGCGAGTGGCGCGAAATCCGACCGCATACCGCCGGCTGGTGCTGCCAGCCCGACCGGTCGCCGAACGCCTGGAGTCCGTGCTCCGGTTCGCGACCGCTGGGCGAGTCGGTGTTCTGGACCTTAGCGGCCTGCCCACCGTGCAGATCACCACCATGGGCCGCAAAACAGGTCTTGCCCGGACGGCGACCGTCCAGTATGTACCCGTCGACGATGGGCTGGTGGTGGTGGGTTCCAACTGGGGCCGTCCGCACCACCCGTCATGGTCAGCGAATCTTCAAGCGGCACAACGAGTCAACATTCGGGGCTACGGCGATGTCTTCACCGCAAAGGCGCGGTTGCTCACTGGCGACGAACGCGACAGAGCGTGGGCCACAGTCCTCGCGCACTGGCCGAACTATCAGATCGCTCAGGATCGCGCCGGCGGGCGCCAATTCCGGCTGTTCCTGCTGACGCCGACCACTAATGGACTAACCAGTCGATAGGTAGCTGAACGACCGCCGCGCTACAGCAGCAAGGCGGTCTGCAGTGCGTTCGGGGACGACAGATTGGTTAGTTACCCAGTGCGCGGGAGATTCGAGGGTTTGCTTGCGGCCTGCGGCACCGGCCGGTTCGGTGCCGGGGCCCAGCCGACATAGGTCAGATACAGCCCGACCAGGGCAATTACGGCGAAGCCTACCCGCCACCAAACTGCGTCAATTGCGGAGTTGACGGTCGAGATGTAGGACTGGGGAAAGGCCAGAAGGGCCAAACCTTTAATGGCGGTCGTCCAGCCCAGCACGGATACGATGATCGCCGCGGCGCCTTGCCAATACTGATGAAGAGCGACCACGATCAAGCCGCTCAGCAGAATAAACGCGCCGGTCACAAAGGCCCACACCGGGCTTGCCCCGAATTCCGTCGCTAGCGTTCGCATCTGCGACGCGTGCGCCGCAGCCGTGATGGTGACAACAACGAGGTATGGTCCGAACACGCGGGCGAACATGCGAGTCCTGGCCTCGGACTGTTGTGAAGTTTTCATTGCTATGCCTCCGTCAGGCGAATGTCATCCTTGAGATGTTTCGATCCCATGGAGGTATCTGACGCTTTGACAGCGGCCCGGCGCTAGGGTCCGAAGTCCCAGCCTGATCGGCAGCCGGGCGTCATCACCTCACGCGAGAGCGTCGAAGATCAGCGTCGCGTAGGTCGCCGTCCGTTCCGAACCGAGGACCCCGGGCCCCATCTTGTTCATCGCATAAGCAATGGTGGTGCGACGTTGCGGCCACATCAACACCATCGAGCCGCCCCACCCGCCCCAGAAGCAGATCTGCTCGTCCGGGACGTAGGGGAGTGCCTCGTTTTTGGCCAACCCGTATCCGATGCCCCACCGCAGCGGCGCGGGTATGACGACCTCGACGCCGTTCGCTTGCTCCTCGAAGATCAACTCGACCGTGTCGGGCTTGAGCAGTTGCACTCCACGTGCCCCGCCTCCCAACGAGATCGCCGACAGTATCGTCGCCAGGGAGCGGGCGTTTCCGTGGCCGTTGAGCGCGCCCAGGTCGGCCTCGCGCCACGCCGGCGTGTTTGCGGCGTCGGCGTTGGGCGGCGGGCCACTAAAGGTTTTGCGCATCGGGCTGTCTTCGGGGAGCAGGTCCAGTGGCAATTCGAGGGGAGGGGGAGCGATGATCTCGGCGATGCGATTGTAATCAGCACGCTTGGCGCCGATTTGGAAGTCGGCGCGCAGCGGCCCGGCGATCTCGTCGCGGACGAACTCCTTGAGGGAACGCCCGGTGACGCGCCGGATTACCTCGCCGATCAGATGGCCTTGATTGTGTGCGTGATACCCCGATGCGGTCCCCGGTCGCCACCACGGTGCTTGAGCGGCAAGGGCCGCCGTGGACTTGTCCCAGTCGTACATGTCTTCGGTGGTGAACGGTAGTTCCCAGCCGGAGACGCCCGATGTGTGTGACAGCACATGACGGAACTCGATGTCCTGCTTACCATTTGCCGCGAACTCGGGCCAGTAGGTGGCCACCGGCGCGGTCAGTTCGACCAAACCGCGGTCGATCAGCATCAGCCCGGCCAGGCTGGTGACAGTCTTGGTGGACGACCATACGTTGACGATGGTGTCGTTGGTCCACGCGTTGGTCCGCGCGCCGTCGGTGAACCCGCCCCAGATATCGACGAAGGTCTCGCCGTCAACGTCAACGGCGATACATGCGCCAACCTCTTCG
>Ga0210396_10002606_pt1 | contig 18312 bp, 14 predicted proteins | sample IncBWH17OmetaG_FD_155466 | JGI IMG/M metagenome (GOLD analysis project Ga0210396, IMG submission 155466) | Forest soil microbial communities from Barre Woods Harvard Forest LTER site, Petersham, Massachusetts, United States - Inc-BW-H-17-O ... | reverse complement strand
GTCCTGCGCCCGCTCGTGAGCGGCGAGGAGCGCGTCGTGCTGCACGGGCGCGGCGAGTTCACGGGCGAGATCAACATGCTGTCGGGCCGCCGCGCGCTCGTGCGCGGGCGCATGGCGCGCGACGGCGAGCTCATCGTCGTCGACCGCGAGCACCTGCGCCTCCTCGTGCAGCGCGACGCCGAGCTCTCCGAGATCCTCATGCGCGCGTTCATCCTGCGGCGCGTGGGGCTCGTCGCGCAGGGCGGCGGTCCGCTCGTCCTCGTCGGCTCGCGCCACTCGGCGGGCACGATGAAGCTGCGCGAGTTCCTCACGCGCAACGCGCAGCCCTTCACGTACGAGGACGTCGAGGCGGACCCCGCCGTGCAGGCGCTGCTCGATCGTTTTCAGATCGGCGTCGACCAGGTGCCCGTCGTCATCTGCGCCGAAGGCAAGGTTTGCAAGAACCCGACCGTCGAGAGCCTCGCGCGCGAGCTGGGCCTCAGCCCCACGCTCGACGCGAACGTCGTGCGGGATCTCGTCATCGTGGGCGCCGGGCCGGCCGGCCTGGCGACGGCCGTGTACGCGGCGTCCGAGGGCCTCGACGTGCTCGTGCTCGAGACGACGGCGCCCGGTGGCCAGGCCGGCACGAGCTCGCGCATCGAGAACTACCTCGGCTTCCCCACGGGCATCTCGGGCGAGGAGCTCGCGGGGCGGGCCTTCGCGCAGGCCGAGAAGTTCGGCGCCGACCTCGCGATCGGCCGCCGCGCCGTGCGCCTCGACTGCGACTCGAAGCCCTACAAGATCATCCTCGACGACGGGGAGGTCCTGCAGACGCGCGCCCTCGTCATCGCCTCGGGCGTGAAGTACCGACGTCCGGACCTCGTCGAGCTGCCGCGCTTCGAGAGCACGGGCGTCTTCTACAGCGCGACGCACCTCGAGGCGCAGCTGTGCGAGGGCGGGCACGTCGCCATCGTGGGCGGCGGAAACTCGGCGGGCCAGGCCGCCGTCTTCCTCTCGCAGCACGCCGCGAGCGTGCGCGTGCTCGTGCGCGGCGCGGGCCTGGCCGAGAGCATGTCGCGCTATCTCATCCAGCGCATCGGGAGCTGCTCGAACGTGAGCGTCCATGCGCGCACCGTCATCGAGGCGCTCGAGGGCGAGACCTGGCTCGAGCGGATCCGTTGTCGGCACGTCGACACGGGGGTGCGGGAGACGCTGCCCATCCGCCACGTCTTCATGATGACGGGCGCCGATCCACACACGAAGTGGCTCGAGGGGTGCGTGCGGCTCGACGACAAGGGCTTCATCAAGACGGGCGCCGATCTGCGCGCCGACGATCTGTCCGAGGGACACTGGCCGCTTTCCCGCGCGCCGTTCCTCTTGGAGACGACGATCCCGGGCGTCTTCGCCGTGGGCGACGCGCGCGCGGGCAGCGCGAAGCGCGTCGCGGCCGCCGTCGGCGAGGGCGCGATCTGCGTCCAGCTCGCGCACCGCGCGCTGCTCGAGCTTTGACGCGATCAGATCAGAAGCGGGTCAGAGGAGCGGATCGAAGGCGACCTCGTCGACGAAGCACCAGCCCCACGTCTCGCCCCGCTCGAGCGAGCGGATGATCGGGTGCTTCGTGTGGTGAAAGTGCTTCGTGGCGTGCTTGTTCTTCGAATCGTCACAGCAGCCGACGTGGCCGCAGGTCATGCAGAGGCGCAGGTGCACCCAAGTGTCACCCATGGCGAGGCACTCCTCGCAGCCGTTCGACTTGGGCTTGACGTGACGGTCGATCTTTCCGACGTGGGGACAGCTGGCTTCTTCTGATTCGGTTGCCATGTTTTCCTTCATAGCCCATGTGACGGCGCGGCGCCCGGCGCAAGGGCTGCCGCGCCGCCCATCACGGGCTATCCTTGGCGCCCCGCCGTGCCCCTCGTCGACAAATACCGCGCCGTCCGCGCGCGCACCCTGGCCTTGGCCGCGCCGTTGTCGGCCGAGGATCAACTCGTGCAGTCGATGCCCGACGCGAGCCCGACGAAGTGGCACCTCGCCCACACGAGCTGGTTCTTCGAGACCTTCGTGCTCGCGCCGCACGCGCCCGGCTACGCGGCCTTCGACGGGCGCTTCACGTTCCTCTTCAACTCGTACTACGAGGCGGTGGGGCCACGCCTGGCGCGCGCGGACCGCGGGCGGCTCTCGCGCCCGTCGCTCGACGAGGTGCGCGCCTATCGGCGCCACGTCGACGAGGCCGTCGCGCGCTGTCTCGCGCGCGCCGAAGGTGACGCGACGGTGGGCGCGCTCTGCGAGCTGGGCCTGCACCACGAGGAGCAGCACCAGGAGCTCATCCTCACGGACATCAAGCACGTCCTCGGCACGAACCCGCTGCGGCCCGCTTATGGCGCACCTCGCGAAGAGGGCAAGCGCGTCGACGTCGCGCCGACGAAGCTGCGCACGTTCGACGAAGGCGTCGTGTGGATCGGGCACGAGGGCGACGGGTTCTCGTTTGACAACGAAAGGCCGCGGCACCGACGGTTCCAGCGCGCGTTCGCGCTCGCCGATCGCCCCGTGACGTGCGGCGAATACCTCACCTTCATGCGCGACCGCGGCTACGAGCGGCCCGAGCTGTGGCTCTCCGACGGGTGGCGCGCCTCTCGGGAGCAGGCGTGGAGCGCGCCTCTTTATTGGGAGCGGCGCGGCGGCGAATGGGCGCTATACACGTTGTCCGGGATGCGTCCCGTCGACGAGAGCGAGGCGGTGATGCACGTGAGCTACTACGAGGCCGACGCCTTCGCCCGCTGGGCGGGGCTGCGCTTGCCGACCGAGGACGAGTGGGAGCGCGCGGCGCTGCAAACGCCGCGCGCGCCGATCACCGGAAACTTCGCCGACTCGGGCCGCCTGCACGCGGGCGCGGCGCGGCCGGGCAGCTTCGGAATGTTCGGCGACGTGTGGCAGTGGACCCAGAGCGCGTACGCGCCCCACCCCGGCTATCGCGCGCCCGCGGGCGCCGTCGGCGAGTACAACGGCAAGTTCATGTGCAACCAGATGGTGCTGCGCGGCGGCTCCTGTTTCACGCCCGCCGGTCACGTGCGGGCGACCTACCGGAACTTCTTCCCGCCGGAGGCGCGCTGGCAGGCGAGCGGCATCCGGCTCGCGCGTGACGCATGAGCGGACAGGCCGTTTCCGAGAGATCGCGCGCGTCCGCCCCCTCCGCCGATCTGGCGGGCGGCTTCGCGGCGCGTGACACGTTCGCCGCCGTCGCGGACGCCGCGCGCGCGGGGCTCCTCCGCAAGCGCAAACGTTTGCCGCCGTGGCTGTTCTACGACGACGAGGGCTCGGCGCTCTTCGAGGAGATCACGCGCCTGCCCGAGTACTACCTCACGCGCACCGAGCGCGCGATCCTCACGACGCACGCCGAGGGCATGCTCGAGGCCGCCGGCAATCCGCGCGAGGTCGTCGAGCTGGGCGCGGGCTCGGCGTCGAAGACGCGCGTGCTGCTCGCGGCGCTGCGCGCCCAGAAGGCGCGCGCGCGCTACGTCCCCGTCGACGTCTCGCCCGCGGCCCTCGCGCACGCGACGCTCGTGCTGCGCGACCTCCGCCACGTCGACGTCCGCCCGGCCGTCGCGCGCTACCCCGAGGAGCTGAGCTTCTTGCGGCGCCCCGTGGGCGGCCGTCGGCTCGTGCTGTTCTTGGGGTCGAACGTCGGCAACTACGATCCGCGACGCGCCGTCGAGCTGCTCGCCGCCGTGCGAGGTCACCTCTCGCCCGGCGACGGCTTCCTCATGGGCGTCGACCGGCGCAAGAGCCCGGCGCTGCTGCTGCCCGCCTACGACGACGCCGCCGGCGTCACGGCGCGCTTCAACAAGAACATGCTGACGCGCCTCAACCGCGAGCTCGGCGCCACCTTCGATCTCGATCGATTCCGCCACGTCGTCGCGTGGAACGCGCGCGCCTCCCGCCTCGAGCTCTCCCTCGAGAGCGCCGTCGCCCAGCGCGTCGTCATCGACGCCCTCGGCGCGCGCGTGGACTTCGCGGCGGGCGAGCGCATCCACACCGAGTCGAGCTACAAGCTCACCGACGCGCGCGTGCGCCAGCTCTTCGAGCGCGCGGGCTTCGTGCCCGAGACGACCTGGACCGACGAGGCGCGCCTTTACGGCGTGCACCTCGCGCGCGTTCCGCTCGACTGACTGACTGAGCTCATCGCGTCGGGCGCGCGCGCAGGCCGCGCGGAACGACGAAGCGCTCGACGAGCTCGAAGGCGCCCTGCACGGCGAGGGCGAGGAGCGACGCGGGGATCGCGCCCTGCAGGATCAAGCCGACGTCATCGAGGCGAATGCCCGTGAAGATCGGCTGCCCGAGGCCGCCCGCGCCGATGAGCGCGCCCAGCGTGGCCGTGCCCACGTTGATGACGGCCGCGCTCTTGATGCCCGCGAGGATGAGCGGGCTCGCGAGGGGAAGCTCGATGAGGCGCAGCACGGCGCCGCGCGGCAGGCCGAGCGCCTCGGCGGACTCGCGCAGCGCGCCCGAGACGCCGACGAGGCCCGCGTGCGTGTTCCGCACGATGGGCAGCAAGCTATAGAGGAAGAGCGCGACGACGGCGGGGAACGCGCCGATCCCGAAGAGCGGGATCATGAACACGAGCAGCGCGAGCGTGGGCAGCGTCTGGATGACGCCCACGGCGGCGAGCACGATCTGTCCCACGCGGCGCCGCTTGGCCGCGAGGATGCCGAGCGGGACGCCGCAGAGGATCGCGACGAGCAGCGACACGCCCACGAGCGCGAGGTGCTCGCCGACGCGCGCGAGGATCATGCGGGGCGCGCTCGACGCCGCGCGCGTCGCGACCGCGCCGAACGCCTCGCGCAGGAAGCCCGCGGCGACGTCGGCCTGGGGCACGTGATCGAGCTGAGCCCGCGCGTTCAGCGCCATCATCGTGCGCGCGTCGATGCGGCCCTGCAGCCGCCTGAGCGTGGCGAGCGCCTCGGGACCGACGCGGGCTTCGACGTCGAGCCGGTAGAGCAGGACGGCGTCGTAGCGTCTGAAGAACTCCAGATCGTCCTGCAGCGGCACGAGCGCGTCGCGACGGATCTCGGGGTCGGTCGTGTAGACGTCGGTGGCGTCGATGTCGCCGCCCGCGAGCGCCCGATACGCGAGCTCGTGATCGAGCCCTCGGATCTTCGTCTGCGGCAGGCCGTAGCGCTGCCGCAGCCCGGGCCAGCCGTCGTGCCGGCTCATGAACTCGTTGCTGAAGCCGAAGCGCAGCTCCGCGTGCGCGCGCAGGTCGGACAGTCGACGAAGGCCGAGGTCGCGCGCGCGCGCCGCGCGGACGCCGAGCGCGTAGGTGTTGTTGAACCCGAGCGGCTCGGTCATGCCGACGCCGCGGGCGGCGAGCGCGCGCACGAGCCAGGCGCGGTCGTGCGGTTCGGACGCGCCCGGCTCGCCGCCCAAGATCTCGTCGACGAGCGTGCCCGTGTACTCGGGGTAGACGTCGACGGCGCCGCTCACCAAGGCGTCCCACACGAGGCGCGAGCCGCCGAGGCCGGTGCGCTGCTCGACCTGCACCCCCGCGGAGCGCTCGAGCTGCGAGACGATCTCGGCGAGGATGACCGACTCCGTGAACGCCTTCGAGGCGACCCGCAGCTTCTCGTCGGCGGCGGCGCGCGCGTCACCGCGCGCCGCGACGAGCGCGAGGGCCGCCGCGAAGCCCGCGGACGCGACGCCCATCGAGCGAAGACGGCGGCCCTTCATGCTTTCACGTCGACGTCGAGGCGCCGCTGCGCGCGCACGAAGCGCGTCACGAACGGCGAGGCCGGCCGCGTCACGAGATCGTCGAGCGCGCCGCGCTGCACGACGTGGCCGTCTTGCATGAGCACGAGCACGTCGCCGAAGAGCGCCGCCTCCGCGAGATCGTGCGTCACGAGCACGACGGACTTCCCGAGGCGCCGAAAGATGCCGACGAGGTCGTCCTGCAGGTCGGCGCGCACGAGCGGGTCGAGGGCGCCGAGCGGCTCGTCGAGGAACAGCAGCTCGGGATCGAGCATGAGCGCGCGCATGAGGGCGACGCGCTGGCGCTGTCCGCCCGACAGCTCGCTCGGGGACCGCGCGAGCGCGTCCTCGGAGAGCCGCACGAGCGCGGCGAGCTCCACGACGCGCGCGCGCATGCGCGCCTCGGCCCAGCGCAGGTGCCGCGCCATGAGGCGCACGTTGTCGAGCGCCGTGAGGTGCGGGAACAAGCCGCCGTCCTGCACGACGTAGCCCATCTGCGGCCGCACCTCGCGCAGCGCCTCCTGATCGAGCGGCGCGCCCCGAAACAGCACCTGCCCCGCGTCGGGCCGCACGAGGCCGAGCATGAGGCGCAGCGCCGTCGTCTTGCCGCAGCCGCTCGGCCCCAGCAGCACCGTCGTGCGCGCCGTCGCGACGTCGAGGCTGGTCTCGCCGAGCGCCTCGACGCCGCCGAAGCGCTTGCTCACCGAGACGAGCTGCAAAATGGGCGGTCCGTCGCTCATCGGCTCACGACGTCGCGCCGAGATGAAGCCGTGACGCTCACGACAGCGCGTAGCGCGGCAGCTTCATGAGGGCCGTCTGCATGCCCTCGGCGAAGGTGGGGTGCGCGAACTCGCCGTCGACGATGGCGCGCGCCGAGGCCCCCGCCTGCATGAGCACGCTGAACACGTGAATGAGCTCGCCCGCGTCGACGCCGACGACGGACACGCCGAGCAGCCGCTCGGTCTTGGCGTCGAGCACGATCTTCACGACGCCGGCCGTCTCGTCCGTCTCGATGGCGCGCGCGATGTTGCCGAACGGCATCGTCGCGACCTCGATCGCGAGCCCGCGCGCGCGCGCGGCCGCCTCTGACAGGCCGACGCCCGCGACCTGCGGGTCCGTGAAGACGGTGTAGGGAACGACGCGGTCGGTGCGCTTGCGCGCGGGTCGGCCCGTGAGGAGATCGAAGAGCACGCGGTGATCGTCCCACGACACGTGCGTGAACTGCGGCCCGGGCACGCAGTCGCCCGCGGCGAACACGCCGCGCTCGGAGGTCTCGTAGCGCTCGTCGACGACGACGTGGCCCTGGGCATCGAGCGCGACGTTGCCCGCGGCGCAGCCGAGATCGCCCGTGTTGGGCGTGCGCCCCGTCGCGACGAGCAGGTGTGAGCCGCGCAGCGACGCGCCGCCGTCGAGGCGCAGCTCGATCTCTCCGCTGACGCGCGCGACCTCGACGGCCCGCCGGCCGAGCGCGAGCTCGATCCCCTCGGCGCGAAACACGCCCGCGAGCGCCTCCGACGCCGCCTCGTCCTCGCGCGGCAGCACGCGCGCGGACGGCGCGACCAACGCGACCTCGGCGCCGAGGCGGCGAAACATCTGGCCCAGCTCGCACGCGACGTAGCCCGCGCCCAGGATCAAGAGCCGCCGCGGCAGCTCCGTCAATTCGAGCGCGCTCGTGCTCGTGAGGTGCGGCACGTCGGCGAGCCCCGCGAGCGCGGGCACGGCGGGGCGCGCGCCCACGTTGATGACGACGTTCGTCCCTTCGTGGCGCGCGCCGTTGACCTCGACGGTGCGCGGGCCCACGAAGCGCGCGTGCCCGCGCACGAGCCGCAGCCGCTCACCGCCCGTCGTGAGCCGCCGCTCGGAGCCCGCGCGCCACCGACGGACCATGTCGGCCTTGCGGGCCATCACGGCCGCGAAGTCGACGGTGACCTCGCCCGCGCGAACGCCGAGCCGCGCGCTCGTGCGCGCGACGTGCGCGGCGCGGGCGCTCGCGACGAGCGTCTTCGTGGGCGTGCACCCGGCGTTGACGCACGTGCCGCCCACGTTGCCGCGCTCGACGACGACGACGCTCTTGCCCCCGGCCGCGAGCCGCGTCGCGAGCGGCACGCCCGCCTGCCCCGAACCGACGATGAGGACGTCCGACTTCGAAACGGATGAGGCCACGCCCCCGCCTAGCCGCCCATGAGGGCGATGATGTTGCCGTCCGGATCCTTGAACCACGCGGACTTGAACGGACCCATGACATGCACGTCGCCGGCCTTCGTCACGCCGGGGAAGTCGTAGTGCTCGAACTTGACGCCCTTGTCACCGAGCGCGGCGACGATCTTCTCGAGGCCGTCGCCGACGTTCCAGTTGAGCGCCGTCGCCTGGTTCGTGCCCGCGTATTGAGAGCGGTAGACGATGAGCTTCGCGTGTCCGCTCGCGAAGGTGAGGGCCTCCGTGCCCGCGGCGTCCGCCACCGCGAGCCCGAGCGTGCCCTCGTAGAACTTGCGCGCCACCGCCAGGTCCTTCACGGCCACCGTCGCGATCACGTCCTTGTCTCCGAGCATGTCGACCTCCTCCCTTCCTTCTACGCATGTTCGGACGAATGAAAAGGCTCAAACGTCGAGGGGACGCACGGCGAAAACGTGACACCCCCACGCCGGCAGATCCAGGTAGAGCCCGTCGCCCACGAGCGCGTCGCCCGCGCGTTCGTAGCGCGCGTCGCTCGTCTGATCGTCGAGCATCCACCGCCGACCGGCCAAGCGGGGCAGTCCGATCGTCACCTTGCACTGCGCGCGCGCGGCCCCGTAGTTGACGACGACGAGCAGCCGCTCGTCACCCCATTCCCACGTCGCGACGATGAGCTGATCGTCGGTGGCGTCCCCCTGCCACGCCTGCCGACAGGGCCACGCCATCCAGCGGCCCTCGTGCGCCACGGGGCGCGACGACGCGGCGAGCAAGCGCGCGTAGAAATCGCGCAGGCGTTCGTCGACGGGCTCGGACGCGCGGCGACGCAGCTGCATGGCGACGCGTGTTCGTCGGCCCTCGAGCTGGCCCTCGTGCACGAGCCGAAGGCCCGGCGCGAGCAACGTGAGCGTCGCGGCCGCGCGGTGCTGGTCGGGCTCGAACACCGCGGCCGCGCGCGCCTCGTCGTGGTTCTCCAAGAAGCGCGCGCAGCGATCGCGAAAGGCGGGCTCGACGGCCAGGCGCTCGCGCAGGGGCCGCGCGACGCCGTCGCGCAGCAGATCGTAAAAGCGCTTGTCATACGTGAAGTCGAAGCCGGCCGCCTGGAGCGTCGCGTCGAGATCCCAGTAGACCTCGGCCAGGAACACGAACGCGGGGTGCGCGCGCTTCACGGCCGCGATCGCGTCCGGCCAGAACGGCGAGAATGGATCGTCACGCGGCGGCGCGCCGTCGACGGGACGCGCGCGGTCGCCCCACGTGCGCGCGATCACCGAGGGCTCGAGCAGCATCGCCATGTCGCAGCGGACGCCGTCGCAGCGCGCGGCGATGCGGCCGAGCTCGGCGACCTGCGCGACGCGCAGCCCGGGGTGCCGGTGGTCGAGCTGGACCGTGTCCGTCCAGCCGTCGAAGCCCGGATCTCTGCCGTGCGCGAAGATGGCCGGGCCGTGACGCGTGAGCAGCCGCGTGTAGTTCTGCGGCTCGCGCGCGAGGTCCGCGACGTCGCCGTGAACGAGATACTCGGGGTGATCGAACACCCACGCGTGATCGAGGGCGACGTGATTGGGGACGAAGTCGAGCATGAGCGCGAGCCCGTGGCCGCGCATGCGCGCGCGCAGTCGCGCGAGCGCGGCGTCACCTCCGAAGTCGCGGTGAACGTCGTAGGCCGCAACGGCGAACGGCGAGCTCACGATGTCGTCGTCGCGGAGATCGGGCAGCTGTCGCAAGAGCGCGGCGCGCAGGCCGGCGTGACGTCGCGCCTCGGCCTCGCCCATGGGCCCCGTCTGCCAGACGCCGAGCCACCAGACCCACGAGAAGCCGCGCGCCGCGATCTCGGCGAGGGTGTCGTCCGGGACGTCGTCGAGCGTGGCCGGGCGGCCGAGCGCGACGCCACGCTCGTACAAAAAGACGCGCGTGTTGATCTCGTACAGCGTCGGGAATCGCATCGGGCCGCCCCGCGAATCTAAGCACGGGCCGCCGGACGGCGCGCAAGAGGCTTGTCTCGCAGACGTCCGCGGCGTAAGCCAATTGAGATGGACGAGACGCGCCCGATCGCCGTGTCCCCCCGACACACGGTTCGTCTGGCGAGCGAGCTGTTCTTCATGATCGAAAAGCCCGCGCGCCAGGACTTCGTCGTGCGCACGCTCGTGCGCCGCGAGGCGAACGGCCTGCCGCTCATGACCGCCGAGCTCGTCATCGCGGGCGAAGAGACCCGACGCGCGCACGCCGCCGCCAACACCTACCCTTTTCACTTTCGGAAGACCTATTTCCCGGGACGGCTGCACGGCGACCCGCAGGTGGAGTTCGACCGGCACCTCCTCGCGTCGCGCCTCTGCGCGACGCCGCCGCCCATCGGCTGCGCCGCCAACGTCATGCGCGCCTGTCTCATCCCCGGGCAGTCGTACGCGCGCCTGAGCCCGTTCGGCGGCGAGCCGCCCGAGAACAACATCGCGAAGGCGCAGGCGTTGCCCCTCGCGACGGCGGCCGGGTTGTGGCGGCTCGCCGAGGAGCTGCTCGCGCAACATCTGGCGCTGCACGACGGGGGCCTCGCGCACGGCGACGCCGAGCTGCACAACTGCATCGTGTGCCCCGCGCCGCTCGAACCGATCTTGATCGACTTCGAGGCGGCCATCGTTCGAGACGCGCTCAGCGACGTCGACTGGGACAAGCGTCGCCGATTGGACCTGGAGCCGCTGCTGCGTGAGGCCGTGTACCTGCAGTGCGCGCTCGGCCGACAGACGAGCCGCCTCGGAGCGCTCGCGATCGGCGCGGCGCCGGAGCTCTTCCGATCGCCCGAGCGCTTCTTGAACGCCATCGAGACGCAAGCGCTCGCCTGACGACGCGCCTCGTGTTGTTAAGACCGAAAGGCGTCGGAAACATGCCGGCAACACGGCGGATCCGCGACGGTCATTTAAGGCTCCCGACGAGCAAAAAGACGCCAGTGATGCGCAAAAACCATTGTCGCCCGCGTCCCCAAACGAGCTAAAAGTCGTAGGTCATCGATTCAGTCGTTTTCACACCAGCGGAGGACAGGAAATCATCATGAGTGGAACCACGGCTCGGCGAGCGGCGATCACGGCAGCGGCGAACTACCAGCACACGGGCGCTCCGCTCGACTACGAAGCGACGCCGGCGGCGTCACTGTTCGGCTCGAACGTCTTCGGCCTCGCGACGATGAAGTCGATGCTGCCGAAGGAGATCTTCAAGTCTCTGAAGAAGACGATCGACACGGGCGCGACGCTCGATCCCAAGGTCGCGGACGTCGTCGCCGGGGCGATGAAGGCGTGGGCGCTCGCCAAGGGCGCGACGCACTACGCGCACGTCTTCTATCCGCTCACGGGCGTGAGCGCGGCCAAGCACGACAGCTTCCTGTCGCCCGACGGCGAGGGCGGCGCCATCACGGAGTTCGCGGGCAAGACGCTCGTGCAGGGCGAGCCCGACGCGTCGAGCTTCCCGAACGGCGGCATCCGCGCGACGAGCGAGGCGCGCGGCTACACGGCCTGGGACGTCACGAGCCCCGCGTACCTCATCGAGTCGCCGAGCGGCAGGACGCTGTGCATCCCCACGGCCTTCGTGTCGTGGACGGGCGAGGCCCTCGACAAGAAGACGCCGCTGCTGCGCTCGGGCCAGGCGCTCAACACGCAGGCGACGCGCATCCTCAAGCTCTTCGGCCATGAGAAGACCTCGACGGTCGTCTCGTACGCCGGCGCCGAGCAAGAGTACTTCCTCATCGACAAGAACTTCTTCTACGCGCGCCCCGACCTGCTCAACGCGGGCCGCGCGCTCTTCGGCGCGAAGCCGCCCAAGGGCCAGGAGTTCGAGGATCACTACTTCGGCACGATCCCCGAGCGCGTCATGGCGTTCATGATGGAGCTCGACCGCGAGCTCTTCAAGCTGGGCGTCCCCGTCAAGACACGCCACAACGAGGTCGCGCCCGGCCAGTTCGAGGTCGCGCCCGTGTTCGAGAGCGCGAACCTCGCGTCCGACCACCAGCAGATGGTCATGGTCATGCTCAAGCAGATCGCCGAGAAGCACGGCCTCGTCTGCCTGCTGCACGAGAAGCCCTTCGCGGGCGTCAACGGCTCGGGCAAGCACGTCAACTTCTCGTTCGGCAGCGCGACCGAGGGCAACCTCCTCGATCCCGGCCAGACGCCGCACGAGAACGCGCAGTTCCTCGTGTTCTGCGGCGCCGTCATCCGCGCCGTGCACAAGTACGCCGGCCTCCTGCGCGCCGTCATCGCGACGGCGGCGAACGACCACCGCCTGGGCGCCAACGAGGCGCCGCCGGCCATCATCTCGATCTTCCTCGGCTCGCAGCTCACGGACGTCTTCGAGCAGATCAAGACGGGCGGCGCCAAGTCGTCGAAGATGGGCGGCGTCATGGAGATCGGCGTCGACTCGCTGCCGAAGCTCCCGCGCGACGCCGGCGACCGCAACCGCACGAGCCCCTTCGCCTTCACGGGCAACCGGTTCGAGTTCCGCGCCGTCGGGTCGAGCCAGTCGATCGGCGACCCGCTCGTCGCGCTCAACACGATCATCGCCGAGTCGTGCGACGTCATCGCGACGAAGCTCGAGACGGCGATCGCGGGCGGCAAGAAGCTCAACGCCGCCATCCAGGACGTCCTCGCCGAGATCGTCAAGGATCACGGCGCGGTGTGCTTCGACGGCAACGGCTACTCGAGCGAGTGGCACGCCGAGGCCGAGAAGCGCGGCCTGCCGAACTACAAGACGGCCGTCGACGCCCTGCCCGTCCTCGAGCACAAGGACGTCATCGGCGTGTTCGACAAGTACAAGGTGCTCTCGCCGCGCGAGCTCCACGGCCGCTACGAGACGTACCTCGAGCAGTACTCGAAGGCGGTGAACGTCGAGGCGAACCTCACGACGAAGATCGCGAAGACGACGATCTACCCGGCGGCGGCGCACTACCAGCGCGAGCTGGCCAAGACGGCGACGGCCGTCAAAGAGGCGGGCTTCGCGGCCGACACGACGGTCCTCAAGCAGGTGACCGAGCTCATCGCCAAGCTGGAGTCGAGCCTGGGTGGCCTCGCGACGGCGACGTCTCACCACGGCGCGGCGGACGCGCTCGCCGAGGCGAAGCACTTCTGCACGGCCGTGCTGCCGGCCATGCTCAAGGTGCGCGAGGCCGCGGACGCCCTCGAGGGCATCGTCGACGACGAGCTGTGGCCGCTGCCGACGTTCCAAGAGATCCTCTTCATCAAGTAGTGCTTGCCACGCCGGGGCACGCGCAGAGCGCGTCCCCGGTGCGGGAGGACGCCGCTGTGGACAGGACGGCGGAAGGGCTCGTAACGCGTCCCAGCGCGCACCCGGTCGGGCAAACGCTCGACCGGCTGGAGGATTTGTTGCGCGCGCACGGCGTGACGATCTTCGCGCGGGTGGATCATGGCGCGGGCGCCATCGGCGTCGGCCTCGCGATGCCACCCAGCGAGCTGCTCATCTTCGGCAATCCCCGCGGTGGCACGCCGATCATGCGCGCCGCGCCGGTCTCGGCGATCGACCTGCCGTTCAAGGCGCTCGCGTGGCAAGACGAAGGCGGCGCGACCTGGCTCAGCTACAACGAGCCTCACTACCTCGCGAAGCGCTTCGGCTTGACCGACGCCGACGTCGCCCCGCTCGCGCCGCTCGTCGCGCTCATCGAACAAGCGACGCGCTGAAGCGCGACGTCCTCAGCCGCGCAGGCCGCTCACGATCGTCGGCAGGACGTTCGACACGCCCTCGACGACGAACTGAACGGCCGTCGCCGCGAGGATGAGGCCCATCACGCGCTGCAGGACGTTCAACCCTGTGTGACCGAGGCGCCGCTCGACGCGGAGCGCGCCACGCAGCAGCAGGTACGACACGAAGGCCGTGAGCGCGATGGCGCCGAACACGACGACGTACTGCCACACGCGCTCGGCGCGCGTGACGAGGACCATGACCGTCGACGTGGCGCCCGGACCCGCGAGCATGGGGATCGCGAGCGGAAAGATCGAGACGTCGGGGCGATCGACGCCCTCGGCCTCCTCCTCGGGCGACGTGCGCTGACGCGAGCGCTCGGCGCGCAGCATGTCGACGGCGAGCAGAAACAGCAGCACGCCGCCCGCGATCCGAAAGGCGCCCAGCGAGACGCCGAGCACGCGAAAGATCACGCTGCCGAGCGCGGCGAACGCCGCGAGGACGACGGCGGCCGCGATGACGGCGCGCAGGGCCGTGCTCCGTTTGTACGCGTCCGTGTCCGACGCCGTCATCGACAAGAACAGCGGCACGGCCGCGGGCGCGTCGACGACGAGCAACAACGTCGTCAGGGTCGAAAAGCTGAAAGACAGAACGCGAGCGAACATCCCGACATTCTACGCGGCCGGATCCTGGCGGTAGAACTCCTTGAGCAGCGCGTAGAGCTCCGGGTGTCGCGCGCGCAGCTCGCGGGGCTTTTCGAAGAACGTCTCCGTGACGACGGCGAAGAACTCGGCGGGGTTGGTCGCGCCGTATCGATCGATCAAGGTGCGGTGGTGGTGAGCGACGTCTCTCACGAGCTGGTCGAAGTCGTGGCCGAGCACGCGCGCCCAGGCGACGTACATCGAGCGGCGCGGGAGCGCCGGGGCGCCATCACCGTCGCCACCCTCCTGATCCAGCTGGTGCGCGAACTCGTGCAACACGACGTTGTGTCCGTCGTGGATGTCCGCGGCGCCCGAGAGCACGCTGTCCCAGGCCAACACGACGACGTCGCGCGCCCAAGACTCGCCGAGGCGCGCCTGCGGGCCCTCGGCGACGAGCCCCTCCGCCGTGCGCCGCCCCTCGCGGACGACGTACGTCGTCGGATAGACGAGGATGGAGGTCAGGTTGGGATAGTCGTCCGTGTCGCGATGAAGCAGCAGGACGCAGGCCTGCGCCGCGATCGTGACCCGCACCTCGTCGGTGAGCTCGAGGCCGCCACACCCCTCGAAGTGCTTCTCGGCGAGGAAGACCTGGACGAGGCCGAAGAGCTCCGCGCGATCCTCGGGCGGCAGCCGTCCCACGTAGGGGACGTTCCTGTCGATGAGCGCCCGCCATTCGTCGGGGATGGGACGTCGCCGAACCGCGGCGCGACGACGACGTCTCAACAAGGCGAACATCTGCGGACCTCGCCGCTACGCGGGCGACGAGGACGGGACCACGAGCACGGCGCACGGCGCGTGTTGGACCACCTTCTCGGCGACGCTTCCGAGCAGCGCGTGACCGAGCGCGTTCCCCTCGTGACGGCCCATGACGATCAGGCCCGCGTTCGCGACGCGCGCCCGCTCGACGATCGCGGCGTGTGAGCGCCCGAACTCCTCGGCGCTCGTGCAGGTCACGCCGGCCTTTCGCACCTCGGCCACGAGGCCCTCGAGGCGCGTGGCCGTCTCCGCGACGACGCGCTCGAAGAGGCGCGGCAGCGTGATCGTGTCGAGGGGCGGCGGCAAGACGATCGACGGATCGACGTCGACGTGGAACACCTCGATGGCGGCGTGAAACGCCTGGGCGAACCGGATGGCCGCGCGCAGGGCCAGCTCTGATGATTCGGAGAAGTCCGTGGGGACCAGGATCAGCTTCAGGTCGGCGAAGTTCATGCCGCCATCCTGCCACGTCCGGGTCCCGCGGGCGTCGGCTCGGTGCGCCTCGGACCCTATTCCACGCCGGCCGTCGGGTCGGTCACGTCCGCGGCCTTGACGAACAACAGCTTTCCGTCGCTGCTCGACACCATGTACTCGGACGTGCTGCCGTCGTACGCCACGGTCGACACCGTCCCAGCCGCCGTGACGAAATAACGTTTGAAGACGGTCGGCACGTTCGAGGCGTTGTGCCGATCGATGAAATAGATGTAGCCGTCATTCGCCCCGATCGCGATCACGCCGCCGCCGGCGAGGTAGATGGGCGAGGACGACAGCTGGATGCCGCTCGAAATCGAAAACGGGTAGCCCGCGAGGTTCGCTCCGACGCCCGTGACCGCGTAGACCGTCCCCCCCTTGTCGCCAAAATAGGCGACGTTCGTGCGCGAATCGACGTAGGGCGCCGCGCCGATGGGCTGCGCCGCCGCGCTCTGATAGGGAAAGCCCGTGAGGTTCTTGAAGGCGCCCACGTTGAAATTCGACGCGTCGAGCACCTGCAGGTTGCCGCCGTCGGTCACGGCGTAGGCCCTGTCGTTGATGAGGCGGACGGAGGCGTTGACGCTGGTCGTGATGCCGCTGAAGCTCGCGTTGACCGTGCCCGAAGCCATGTTGACGCGATAGACGAACGCCTGGCTCGACGTGGCGACCGAGCCCAGGAAGACGTACGTCGAACCGCTGTAGACCGCCCACGACGGCGTCGCCGTCACGGCGCCGACCGATCCGACGTTCTTCTGCAGCGTCTTCTCGTTCGCGCCCCCGGAGATCTGGACGCCGAAGACCTTCGTGCTGGCCGAGCCGTCCGTGCCACCGAAGTACAGGTTGGTCCCGTCCTCGATGAGCGGTGACGAGATCGTCGCGACGGCCGCGCTCGTGAAGTCCGTCGACCAGGGACCCGACGCCGGCGGCGCCAGCGACGAGCCATTGTCGACGAGCTTGATGATGTGACCGAGCGTGGTCGCCATGTAGACGACGTGGACGTCGGTGTCGGTCTGATTTCCGTTCCCGTTGGCGTCGACGTGCGCCGTCGTCTCGTTGACGGTGTCCCAGACCGGCGTGCCGACGACGTCGCCGCTCGTCTGCGGGACCGAGAACGAATAGGCCGCCGTGCCGTCGTTGTTGCGCAACCAAAGGACGTCAGACGTTCCGGCGCCCGTGGCGTCCTTGTAGGCGACGTAGATGCCGTACGCCGCGAAGGTGTTCCAGTCGAAGGCCGCCGAAGGATATCCGGCGGCCGTACCGGAGGTGTCAGTCTCGCTGGCGCCGACCCACTCGACGACGGAGCCAAAGTACGGCGCCGTCGCCGTGTTGTCGCCCACGTTGTCGCCGTTGGTGTCGCCGTCCTGATCCAGGCTCTCCCCCGCCCCGGCGCCGTTCACCGCGACGCTTTGATCCTCGAAGATGGCGCGGGCGCCGGCGGGTTGCCCCGCCGTCCCATCGAGCGTGACGTTGTGTGCCGCCGTCGCGTCGAAGAAGCAGCCGGGCGCGTTCACGATCGCGGTGCCGAGCGTGATCAGCAGGTGCGTGGAGCCAGTGCCGCCGACGTTGTTCTGGAACTTGAGCCGCTTGAACAGCGTGAACGTCGCGCCGCTCGCGATCGACACGCCCGAGGCGACGGAGCCGTCGAGCTCGAGCCCATCGATCTTCAGCACGCTCGTGGCGCCAAACGAGATCGTGACGCCCAGGGCGCCGGTCGTGTTCGCGATCTTGGGCGGCGTCGACGCGCCACCGGCGCTCGACGTCACGGTGCCATTGATCGCGATCGCTTGCCCGGCCGGCACGCTCAGCGTGCCGCCGCTCGTCGGGAACGCGAGCGTCATGCCGCTCGCGAAGGTGACGCCCGTCGAAAAAATCACGCTGCCAGACGAGCCCGCGTCGCCCACGGTGAACGTCCCCGCCGTCAGCGTGGGCGACGCCGAGAACGTCGTCGTGCCCGTGTTGCCGTTGAACGCGCTCGTGCCCGTCATCGACAACGCGCCCGTCACGGTCGTCGTCGCGCCGTTGGCGTTCATGCTGCCCGTGAGCGCGACCGGGCCCGCGAACGTCACCGTCCCGCTGCCCGCGTTCAGCGTGCCGTCAATCGGCATCGAGGTCGTGCTGTTGAAGGCAAATCCCGCCGAGGACAAGGTCATCGTCCCGCCGGACGAGCGCGCGACGAGCCGCCGCGCGGCCGTGCCGCCCGTCATGGACGACGTCCCTGTCTTCACGGTGCCCGTGACCGTGAGCGTGTTCGCGAAGTGCTGAGTCCCCGACGAGCCATCCAACGTTCCGCTGACCGTCACCGTCGGTGAAAACGTCGCGGTGCCCGTGCCCGCGTCGAGCGTTCCAGCGATCGTCATCGGGTCCGTCGTCGAGAAGGCAAACCCCGCCGAGGACAAGGTCATCGTCCCGCCTGCGTTGATGGTGACGTCCTTCCGCGCCGCCGTGCCACCCGTCAGCGAGCCCGCGCCGATGTTCATCGTCCCGCTGATGCTCAGCGGACCGTTGAAGGTCTCCGTCGCGGTCGCGACCCCGTTGTAGACGGCGCTCGCGCCGCTTTGGATCACGGCGCCGCCTCCGCCGCCCGACGTGCCGATCGACAGGGAGCCCCCGGCCACCGTGTTGTTGAAGACGCCGCCCGTCATGATGAAGGCCTGGCCGGTGTTCAACGCGATCGTCGAGCCCAGCGCCACGGTGGCGCCCGCCATGTTGATCGTGCCGCCCGATTGCGTGAAGGCGAGCGTGTTCGAGAAGTCCGTCGCCGCGCTGCCGCTCGTGAAGTTGACCGTGCCCGAGCCCACGGTGACCGTGCCCGTCACGGTCGTGGTCGCCG
>Ga0210396_10002603_pt1 | contig 18323 bp, 13 predicted proteins | sample IncBWH17OmetaG_FD_155466 | JGI IMG/M metagenome (GOLD analysis project Ga0210396, IMG submission 155466) | Forest soil microbial communities from Barre Woods Harvard Forest LTER site, Petersham, Massachusetts, United States - Inc-BW-H-17-O ... | reverse complement strand
GCCTTCGGACCGCGAAAAGCTAAATTTATAATCTGTCCAGAAATCGGGAGAAGATCACTATAACTAGCAGACCTCTACGTTAGGAATGTCCAGCAAACGGGATCACGTCACCGGCTCTATTCGTTGTAGTTGGCTGGATAACCGCAATTCCACAATACGGAAAGATCACAAAGGACACAAAGAGCGAAACTGAAAACCACATTCATAGCTTCAGTCTTTGTGGTTTTCGTGACCTTTCCGTATTGTGGAGCCTTCTGTTTGATCTTTGCTTCTACGAAGCGTGTCCTCTCTTAAGGGCTTAGTGTGATCCAAACGAGACTGCAGCTATCAAGAAGTCAGTGAAACTGTGACATCTGCGTCGCTTCAATGCCGCGGTGCTAAGTCGGCCAACAATCTGTCGAAGCGCGGGTCCTTTCGAAGCGGATCCCACCCAGGATTGGTCTTGAGATCTCCGTAATTAAGGGACCTGCCAGGAATCTTGATCAGCGTGTTGAGTTGCTCGAAAGCAAGGTTCGAGCGACTCGTCCAAACGTAGAGTTGGGCCACGAAGGTCGCTATGTCCGGACCCCCAAGGGCATCCTCGGAGATCGGTCGTATCGCCATCGCGCGTCTCCCTTCTTCTACTCCTTCTTCGGTACGTCCTAATGCCACATCAGCTTTAGCAAGCGCCGCCAGTAAGTAGGGATCCGTTGGATTTGCTTCGACTTTTTGGTAGAGCCGTTCGCGGGCGTCCTCAAACTGTTCAATAGTGGGATGATTTCCTCGAATGAGTTCAAGCCAGAGTACCCAGATTTTGCGTGGGACTAACGCTGAATCGAAATAAAGCTCTTCGTTCCGGCTCTCGCTGAGAATTTCTTCAGCCGCGGCAAAGTCATGTGCACAAATCGCGTAGTAAACACGATAGCTAACCACACTGCGGTCATCCTTCATAGAAGATGGGAGCCCCTCATCGAGGACGCGGGCACCGAGATCTGCCCGCTCTGCGAAAGCGGAATCCGCTTTACTCAGGCGATGCGCTGGTTCATTGGGTTCAAGTTCGATTAACCGCTCCAGGATTCGCTCGTTGTCTGGATAACGCCGCATGCTAAAATAGGACCGCGCCAGAGTGTCGAGAAGGTCTGGGTTGCGGAGATCCAGGGTGGCCGCCCTCTCTAAGTCAGCGATAGACTTGTCCCACTGTCCTTGGACTTGGTCGATCAAAGCATTGAGATGAAGGAGATCTGGATTGTTCGGCATGTTTTTCGCCGCAATGGCTATTTGAACGCTGGCCCTCTCAAAGTCGCGGTAACAGATATAAAGGTGGGAGGCCATCGCCAGATGGGCTTCCGGAAGATCGGGCCGAAGCTGCAAGGCTGCCTGCACGGCGGCATCACCCGGCTTGCGATTCTCTGGCGTGCTATCCAGAAAATAGTGGTAGAGGTAGTCGTGAGCCTTTGCTAGCAAGCAAAATCCCAGTGCAAATTTCGGATCCTTCTGGGTAGCTTCGTCCAGTAAACCGATCGCCTTTGAGTAGTTCTCCTTCTGGCTTATCATTAGACCAGCGCTGTTGACCAACGGTTTAGCCTGAAGATAGAGATCGTAGGCTTCTAGGTTAGTCGTCGGTTTTTCCTCGATATCTTTGCGTTCTTCGGGAGATAACCGGGCGCTCAGTCTTGAAGCAACCGTCTGCGCGATCTCGCTCTGGATAGTAAAAATGTCAGTTAGATCCCGATCATAACTATCGGCCCAGATCGTGTTGTCATTACGGGCGTCGACTAACTCTGTACTAACTCGCACATGATTCCCGGCCCGCCGGACAGTTCCTTCCAATACGTTCGCCACACCCAGAGCAGCGGCGATCTGGCGTAGATCACGTTTGGCATCTGGCCGGTACTGCATTACCGAGGTCCGGCTGATCACTTTGAGTTGAGCAATCTTGCCTAGATTATTGAGAATCTCATCTTGCACGCCGTCCGCAAAGTAAGCGTCGTCTTTGTTTGGGCTGATATTATCGAAAGGAAGGACCGCTATGCTTTTCTCGGTTTGCGCAGCTTCTGTAGGTCGCTGGTAAAATAATCCCAAATGACCAGAGACAAAAAACCAGGCTATTAGCAGCATGGCTAAACCCAGGCCTGCGCCTAGCAACCACCGGGGAGGCGGATTCTTCGGCTTTGCTTGTGCCGACCTTGCGGCAACTGATTTGTGCGCGAACTTGAGCTCGTCCGCCGTCACGCCGTGCCCGAGAGCGATTGCCTCTTTGACGGTCGTCAGACCTTGCTGCAATTGGATAGGAGTTTCGAAACGGTGATTAGGATTCTTTGCTAAGAGAACTTGCAGCAAAGCGGTAACCGGCGCCGAAACGTTCGCTAATTTGTCAACCGGCGGTGCGGCATGCTGCTGCTGAAACATTAGCTCTGCCGCCGAGCCGCTGAAAGGGACTCTACCGCTCAACATTTCCCAAAGTGTGATGCCGAGCGAATAGAGATCGGAACGAATATCGATTGCGATCCCGGCGAATTGTTCGGGGCTCGCGTAGGCCGGCGTGCCGATAAAGGATCCGACGGTTGAGAGTGTATTTTCCTCAGCGACACCTTTGGCCAAGCCTAGGTCGATAATTTTGACATTCTCCAGCTTCCCGTCATGCAAGCTAACCATAATGTTGCTTGGTTTAACATCTCGATGGACCAGGCGCTGTTTCTCTATTGCCCCTAGTCCGCAGGCCACTTGGTCCACAATCTCGAGGGCGATATTAGTTTCCAGGCGACCCGAGCGTCGGATGAGCGATTGCAAGCTTTCGCCCGCAACAAACTCCATCGCATAATAGTAGTTGCCGCCGCTCTCGCCGATATGAAAGACGGAGGCCACGTTTTGGTGCCGGACGCTGGCGGCGGCCCGGGCCTCTCGGACAAAAGTCTGCCTGGCGGAGTAGTTGCCAAAAAGCTGCGGATTAATGATCTTGAGGGCGACCGCACGTTGCAGACGGGGATCAAAGGCTTTGTAAGTGACACCCATCGCGCCGCGGCCGAGCTCGAACGGTTTTCCTTCCGGATTCTGGAGAACCATGTAATGCTCGAAACGGAGGTCAGAAGAAGCATCCGTGACCAAATCGCTGTGGGTTGCGAGAGCGCCGTGCAACGCGCAGACGGGGCAGAATGCACCCTCTTCCGGGAGCAACGTTCCGCAGACCGGGCAGGCTCGTTTGGTTGGAGTTGTCGACACGTATGCTCCTCGCTACTAAGATTTTACTCGATTTGGTCTGCAAAACCTCTCGAAAAATCTACCTCGGCTTCGGTTCGAAAACTCAATGCCGCTTTGAGCGGGCCGCTCAAAGCAGTTCCTCGGCTCGTTCGCGTCACGGCCAGCAACCTTGGCTGGCCAGCTTGACGATTTGATGGCAATGGTGCCGAATGGCACCACGAAGTCAGAGCCTGCGCGAACGGAGAGCACGAGGATCACTCTCGTACTTTGGTACGCTCTGTGTCCTAGCAGTAATGTTTAATACTGCGGGCCTCGCGGCGGAGCAATATACCCTGGATGCTACCCACTCCCAGATGACCTTTCGAGTCCGGCAGTACGTTTCTGTGGTAACCGGAAAGTTCACGGACTTTTCTGGGACGGTCACTTTTGATCCAGCGCACTGGGAAGCTTCCCACGTTGAAGCGACGATTTCGGTTAAGAGTATCGACACCGGCATTGCGGCGCGGGATCATCACTTGTTGGCGGCAGATTTTTTCGACGCGGAAAAATATCCGACCATGACTTTCAAGAGCACTTCTGTGCAGTTGAAAGGGGAGCAAGCCGCTGATGTCAATGGCGAGCTAACCATGCATGGCAAGACGTTGCCGGTGGTGCTTCGGGTCGAACTGCAGTCTCCGGCCAAAAGTGCTACGGAGACTTCCGTGTGGACGGTTAGCACCCACTTACGCCGAAGCGCATTCGGTCTGAAATGGAATCCCGTGATCGAGGCAACCAGCGGCATCAGCGATGACATCGATATTCAGATGCACATGGTTACGCCGGCGCGCTGATATCATGGTCTAGCTAGTGGTTGATAGAACGTGATTCGCTTGCTTTTTCGCGGCTTTTGATGCGGTTGGATTTTGATTTGTGGCGCTCGTCCCCGATTTGGTTACCACAACGGCCGTCTGCGCTGTTTCTTCTTCGTTCTTGAAATAGGCGCCGTTGTCTTTTTGAAGAATACCGTTTTGGAAAAAAAACAGTATCGCCGCGACGAGCAGAACTGCAGCAACCGCCGAGAAGGCGCTTTTGCCGATCCGTTTAGTTCCCTCGATTTTGCGCTGGCATTTCGTGATTGCTTCCACCAAGGTCAGCCCATTCTGAGGTCGATCCTTCGGATCGGGGCTTAAAAGTGCCGCTGCCAATTTCCGGACTGGCAAAGGAATTGTTTTCGGTAGGGACGAGCTCTTGTTCGTCTGAAATGCGTTGGATCCGCACACGGACGAGCGGGAGCTCCCGCCTTCGCAAGGCCTACGGCGCGAGTCAGTCCCTACCGGGTCCGTCCGGAGCAATTCCGCGATTTCATCGGCTTTGAGTGGTTGCTTGCCGGTCAGCAAATAGAACAAGGTGCTGCCTAAAGAGAAGTAATCGGACCGCTGATCGATTTTGGCGCCGGAGAATTGTTCGGGGCTAGCGAACGCCGGCGTCCCGATAAAGCCATCGTACGTGATCCGATCCTTTGGTTCCTGATGTTCAACCATTTTGGCGAGGCCAAAATCGATGACTTTGACGTTAATCTCCGGCCCATTCAGCAGCATGAGATTAGCCGGTTTCAAATCTCGATGAACCAGTCCGTGCTTTTCCGCTGCTTCCAAGGCCTTGGCTACCTGTGCGACCACCTCCAAAGCGCACCGGGTCGACAACGGACCGGTGCGTTCGACTCGTTCTGCCAACGTCTCGCCTTCCACCAACTCCATCGCATAAAAGCAAGGTCCATATGGCCGGGCGCCATAATAAAGGACGCTGGCTACATGCGGATGTCTCAGTTTAGCTGCAGCGCGCGCCTCCCGAAGAAACCGTTCTCGATTGGACTCCACGCCCGCTGCTTTGAAGTCGATAACTTTGAGCGCGACCGGGAATTGTAAAGTGGTATCGATGGCCTGATAAGTGATCCCCATGGATCCTCGGCCCAGCTCGACAAAAGAACCGTCCGGGTGCGTTAGGATTTGGTAGGGCTCGAATTGGTCCTCAGCGTTCTCCTCATTGAGATCGGCGAAGTCGAAAAGGGGCATTAAGAGGCAATCGACGCAATAACCATAAAAGGAAGCGTTGGGACTAATGCTGTTATGACAGCCCCGGCAAATCCTTTCTCGCACCACCAGATCACCGCTCCGCCCGTTCACGGTTCCAGGGTTAGCGGAAAACGCCTGAGCCTCGCAAGGTAATAAGTCACTTTGGGCGTCCGCAGAAAAAAATCTAGCCCACGACCTAACGATGCCGCAGCAGAAAACAGGAATAGCCGCAAAAGAACCCAAAGAACGCAAAAAATCGAGATGGGAGTCACGCACACACACACATTCGATTCCTGATAAACTTTGACTCGAGGGTATTTTGGTTCTTTTGAATTTAGTTCCCAGATGTTTTTCTCGGAGACCTTTCTTTGCGTTCCTTGCGATCTTTTGCGGCTATTCCGGCTTTCACTCTGATCTTTGCGTGAGTTTTTTTCTTTGTGTCCCTGGTGAATCATTTGTGGCGTCCCGCCAGCGAGGCTCGAAAAGAGCGGATCTCGTCGTCGAAATCGGCGGAGCTCATCACGGTGCGAGCGACCTCCTCGCGGAGGAGTTCACGATAACGCCCCCGTAACCGATAAATAGCTGCTTTGACTGCACTGATGCTTAACCCGGTGCGATGAGCCACCTCGATGTAAGCGCTTTCCTCATTTTCCAGGAGAAAACCGCAGATTTGCTCGAACAGTTTCTTCTTACCGCTGCGCTCCATCTCAGCTTCCAGCCGGCTCAACGTGCCTTCGATTAACGCGGCGACCCAGCGGGCATCGAAGATCTGTTCGGCAGTCTGACCGGGGTCAGTGAGTTGGTAACCGGCTTCGGCGGTTTCGTCGTCCAGAAATATAATCTTGGCTTGACCCCCGCGCTTCTCAGTACGGGCTCGTTCGGCGGCGTGTTGCAGGAAGAACTGCAGTGATCCCAGCAGGAATTTCCGGAATTTCCCTCGATGGGGATCAGCTCGGCTAAATGCTCTTTTCTCCACGAGATGAATAAAGAAATCGTGGGTGAGATCTTGAGCATCCTGGCGGCTGTAACCGTGCCGTCGAATAAACCCGTAAACCGGACTGGAATAACTCCGATAGAGGCCCTCGAGAGCGGTGTGCCGTTGGTCTTCGTCGCTGGCGGCAGAGACAAAACTCCATTGAGTGGTCTCGAATGCGAGATGTCCCCCCGCGCTCGAACTTAGCCAACCAGTCATGCCGCGGGGAACATACCTTAGAAGTGAGAGGTGAGAAGTGAGAAGTGCGGTGTAGCGCTGCCTCGCCTGCGAGGTCGATGGGTAGGGCATCGGAGGAAGGTGAATTGGTGAGACGGTGACCGATCACTGTGCGTCCCCAAGCGCCATACCTACAAACGCTCATAAGCTCGACAACCTGTGAACCTGCCATACTGAACGCGACATACCGATTGGGTGGCCACCCCTTCGACCTCGCAAGCGAGGCAGCCCGCTCCACTGGTGTCGCGGCTTTTGAACATTCACTTTTTTCCGCTTTCCGAAAAAAATCGCGCAACTTTCAGAATTTTTCCCGGGAATAGGACTCTATGGAGCGCGGCGTTTCCCTTCGATGGCTGGCGCACCAGAAGCTGAACAAGAAACACAATATGCAAAGTCTACTTAAAACAAGAGCTGGCGCGCCGAATAAGGCGACTCCAGTTCCTGGCAATGCCGGCGTTCACCACATTCGCGGTCTTGTCGATTCGGGCCCGAGCTCTTTCGAGGCTCGGAGCTACGCTATCCGACGTGTAGCGACCATGGGGTTCGCTTTACTTCTGTCAAGTCCATGCGCGTTATTTGCGGCGTCTAATACCATCGAGATGGCCCCAATGGTTGCAAAATCGACTTTTGTTGCGCCGCTGGATACGAAGCAGGAGATCGGTGTAACCCTGTGCTTGCCGCTGTCGGATCCTAAAGGCGCAGCGAAATTTGCCCAACGGGTCTCTACGCCCGGGGATGCACTCTTCCACCAATACATCACACCGCAAGAATTTGCCGCCAGGTATGGCGCTAACGCTGCGGACTATGCTGCTCTCAAGGAATGGGCGGCTTCAGTTGGCTTGAAGGTGTCTCAAGAATCAATTGCTCGAACGGTTCTCACCGTTCGCGGCACCGTTGGCCAAATGCAAACGATCTTCAAGATCCAGCTCAACAAATACCGCGGTCCGGATGGCGCGGAATTCTATTCAGCGAGCTTCAGTCCGATCGTTCCAGACGAGATTGCTTCGAAGGTTGCTAGAATTTTTGGGTTAACTGCCAGCAGACAATTCGCGCCGCACATGAAGATCGGAAAAGTTCTGGGCGAATCGCCAAGCTTGACCGCCACTGACGCCACTGGCAAAACCAACGGCACACACGGAAGCGGTCCTGGCGGAGGTTATAGCGCCGCAAACTTACGCACGGCGTATGGTATCCCGGCCTTCGGTAAGTATCAGAGCAACACGGTGGTAGCGCTATTCGAGCAGGGAGGATTCTCGAATACTGACGTCGCCAAGTATGCGGACGCGAACAATCTGCCACTGCCGAAACTGACTCCGATCGGGGTTGATCATTCTCCGACGACCGTCTCAGACGCCGGGGTGGAAGGTGAAGCAGTACTCGACATTGACATGGTAATGGGAATTAACCCGCAGGTATCGGAGATTCTGGTGTACGAGGATTCGATCGACCTATTTCCAACTGCGTTGCTCGACGTATTGACGCAGGTTGCCGACGATAAGAAAGTGCAGGTTCTGAGTATCTCCTACGGAGACGACGAAGCGAACCAGGGCACCGCCGCCATGGAAGCCGAAAACGGCGTTCTGGCGCAATTGACCGGAGAAGGTATCACCGTGCTGGCGAGCACCGGTGACAGCGGTGCATACGGACGTGGTCCCAACGGTCCCTACAATGTCGCAGATCCATCTTCGCAACCTTTTGTGACCGCAGTCGGTGGCACCACCCTGTTCACTGATGTGAATTCCAATTACCTGGGAGAACAGGTGTGGAATGAGCTTGCTTCCAATGCCGGCGCAACCAGCCAGTGGAAGTGCCATCCGGATATGTTACTAACAATGGTGGATCTTCCACTTTTCGGAATGTGCCGGATGTCGCTGCCGTTGCCGATCTTTTCTCAGGGGTTTCTGTTTACTCAAAGATTAACGGCGGCTGGATCACTATTGGAGGAACGAGTGTCTCGGCTCCGATCTGGGCTGGGTACATCACTCTCCTGAATGCCGGCTTTCATTATCTCGGGCTTAAGGATGTAGGTTACTTTAATTCGATCTTGTATTCAGTAGGGGCACCTTTCTACGGATACGGATACGCTGCTAACGACTTATTCGATATCATCGAAGGTACCAATGGGCTTCCTCCGGCTCTATCTTTTGGCAGTCCGGGCTTTAGCGCAGGAGGCGGTTATGATAATTGCACCGGTAACGGCTCTTTGTGGGCATCGAACTTCTTCCCGCAATTGGTTAACGCGTATGTTAGTCCTTCGAGTGGACCAAACGGAATCAGCAACCTGAATGTTGTCGTACCCAATGCGACAACGGCCGTCGCTACTTGGGAGGCGGTGACGGGAGCAACGGGTTACATCGTTCAACTCGCCGACCTCGATAGTGGTTTTGCTTATCCGCAGGGAAGTGTTTATCTCACGAAAAAGACAACGATCAAACTCACTGGGCTGATTCCAAATACCGGAAGTTACTCGCTGATTGTGTGGGCCATCAGCCAGAACAGCTTCGCAGAAGGAGCCTGGACGTTCTCGACGCCCAAGTAGATCACCTCTTCGATGGCAGAAAACTAACTGATCCGGCAGCCCCGATAAACTTCGGGGCTGCCCGCTCCAGTGAGTGGCACAGCCGCTGTGAAGCGGCCGTGCCCGATCGGGTTGTAGGTTCTAAGTTGTAAGTTATAAGTTTTAGGTTTTAGGTTCTGGGTTGCAAATAGGGGATCAGTCTGATCCAAACGAGACTCCAGCTTTCTGCGCTTCTCGATATGGCAGTAGCCAAATCAGAGACTCGTCGTGTAGATCGACTACTTGAATCCGGTTGCCCCATGGATCTCGGAAATCGCATCCGAAGGGCGGGATCAGCTTAATGTTGTATTTCTTGGTTAACTTGTCTTGCACTTCAGTGACCTGATTTGCGTTGCGTACCATGATACCGAAGTGCCGGTTGCTCGTATCCGCGGTCATGTTTTTGTGCTCAAACATTGCGAGAAATTGATGCTCGCCGAGTTTGAAAAACGCGTCGCCCTCACCCTGATCCAGTTTCTCCAGGCCGAAAAGATCCTGATAAAACGCGACCGCCTTTTCTATGTTGCCTACTTCGATGGCGACGTGATTACAGCCATAAACCTGCACGCTCATGATCTATATTTCGCGCTACATTGGTTTATTGCGCGTATTCAGGCGGCGCCGCTTACTCAAATTGCGATGAATCCAGATCTCTTGCCGGGTCATGTCGAGTGGACTCGAAGTAACCGAAGCGCATTGGCGACGACGATAAGCGTCGCCCCTGTGTCGGCAGCGATAGCAAGCCATAGGCTTGTATCGCCGAGAATGGCTAGCACGAGAAAAACCAATTTGATAACGATTGCGAAAGCGATGTTGAACTGGATCACCCGCATGGTACGCCTGCCGAGACGAACGGCTTCGGCAACTTTGCTCAAGTCATCTTTCATCAGCGCAACATCGGCAGTTTCAATTGCGGTGTCAGTGCCGGCGGCACCCATTGCGATGCCGATTGTTGCGGCAGCCATCGCCGGTGCATCGTTCACGCCGTCGCCGATCATGCCAACTTGCTTGTGCTCTGCCAGTAACGAGCGGACCCGCTCGATTTTCTGATCAGGTAGTAAGTCCCCTTGGGCTTCGTCAATGCCAGCTTGGCCCGCAATCGCGTCGACAGTGCGCTGGTTATCACCGCTGAGCATAACTACCTTTTGGACTCCAATGGCGCGCAGACTGCGGATCGCCGCTGGCGCGTTGGTACGCATTGTATCGCCGACCGCAATGATACCAAGCACTTCGCCAGCGCAATCGGCATGAGGTTTGTGACCGACCACCACGACAGACTGGCCCTGTTCTTCAACGCTCGCCAGAATTCTCTCAATTTCTTCGGAGCAGATGGCCAGTTCGTGCGTGAAGCGGTGATTGCCGACGAAGTAACGATGCCCGGCCACTTCGCCTTCCGCGCCGCGGCCGGTGCGGGCTTGATAGTTTTCGCTTCGCGGAAAATCGATGCCGTGTTCCTTGGCATATTTCACTACTGCTTGGGCCAGCGGATGATCCGAATGTGTATCGATCGCTGCTGCGATGCGCGCGATCTCAACCTCTTCGGTGGAATTGATCGGGAGGACCCGGGTGACGCGTGGACGCCCTTCGGTGATCGTACCAGTCTTATCAACGGCGAGTGCTTTGAGTTGCCCGATTGCTTCAAGAAACGCGCCACCTTTGATGAGTACACCGCGGCGGGCAATAGCCGTCAGCCCCGAGACGATCGATACCGGGGTCGAGATCACCAAGGCACACGGGCAGGCGATAACCAGCAGCACCAGGGCCCGGTAAAACCAGACACCCCACGCCGCACCAGCTACGATTGGGGGAGTCAGAAAAACGAGAAGAGCTAGCGCCATCACTGAGGGGGTATAATATTTCGCAAACACATCCACGAACCGTTGTGAGCGCGCTTTCTGCGATTGCGCCTCCTCGACCAGGTGAATAATTTTCGCGAGCGTGGTGTCAGAGTACCCTTTGGTTACGCGCACTTCGAGCGAGCCTTCACCGTTGATTGTGCCGGCAAAAACTTGGTCGCCTTGCTTCTTCTCCACCGGTATCGATTCGCCGGTAATCGGCGCCTGATCCACAGACGAGGCCCCAGTCAACACGGTGCCGTCTAACGGGATGCGAGCCCCGGATTTCACCGCGATGATGTCATCAACGCTAACTTGCGCGACCGGCACTTCGTCAAACGCGTTACCATTCTTTCGCAGTGCGGTTTCCGGCGCCAGTTTCAGCAGCGACTGAATCGCCTGCCGGGCGCGCGCCACGCTGAACGACTCCAGTAGCTCCGATAGCGCAAACAGGAACGCCACCGCTGCACCTTCTGACCACTCGCCAATGCCCGTCGCGCCTAGCACAGCGATGGTCATCAGCAGGTTCATGTCCGGAGCAAAACGTCGCGCTGCCGCAATCGCCTTTGGCGCAATGAACCAACCGCCGGAAATGATGGCCACGAGGAAACAACCAATAGCCGCCGGTTTCGGTGCGAAATGCGTCCATTGGATCAGCAGACCGACGAAAGTAGACGCCCCCGAGAGGCCGACAGAAACAAGCCGCTGCTTTTGCCTTTGCTGCGAGTCGTCACTAAGTTTCGCGCCTTCGCGAGTTGCTTTCAGACCGGTGGCGCCGATCGCTTTGATCAAAGCTTCCGGCGTCACACTTTCGTTGTGCGATATGCTTGCCTTGCCTGACATGATGTTCACTCTCACATCGCGGACACCGGCAAGCGGCATGAGCGCTCGACGGATGGCTGAAACTTCCTCCGCGCAGTCAACTCCAGCTACTTGCAGCGTGGTCTGCAGACTTCCGGCTGCGCTCGGGTTAAGCTCGGTTTCAGGCTGCAATGTGTCGTGGGCACAGCACTCATGCTCATCATGGCGATGGGGGTCGTGGTCGTGATGATGATCGTGATTGCTCATAGTGTCTTTGTCAGTCTGGCGTTAATTCGCGAACATCGGGCGGGCGCTCAAAGCCTACAGCCATCGCTGAGGTTCTATCGTCCTTGTTTGCGCACTAAAGACCCTGTAGCTACTATAGGGTCAAGTATTGTATTTCGGATCGACGGAAAGGCTTGCCTATGAGTGACAGTTTGAAAATCGGCGAACTAGCCAAGCGAACCGGCTCTCTGGTGGAAACAATTCGCTATTACGAGCGGGAGGGTCTGCTACCAGAACCTGCGCGTTCAGAAGGTAACTACCGGGTCTATGCAGACACCGACCTCGAGCGCCTTCAATTCATCCGGCATTGTCGTTCGCTGGACATGACGTTGGAGGAAATTCGCAACCTGCTGAGATTTCGCGATGCCCCAGATCGAAATTGCGGAGAGGTTAACGCGTTGCTTGATGAGCACATCCAGCACGTCGGCAAGCGAATCAAAGAATTAAAACTCCTACAGCAGAACTTGAGAGCGTTGCGAAATCTCTGTCGGCAAGAACAAGCTACAAAAGATTGTGGGATTCTTCAGTCGCTGGGAAGCGCAGTGAAGAAGCAGCTACCATCGTCGTTTGAAGAGCATCGGAACAGCCGTCTGCGCAAAACACACCGATGACCTGTTCCAAGCGCTGCGGTCTTGCCTGATCAGAGAGCGAATATCTACCCACCGGTTTGCACCGCATTGCGAACGTCCGTGACGCTGTCCTTTCCAAACAGAACAGATGCCGCTCTTACGGAGCTCTCATCGATTTTCTCGGGATCGTTTCTATAAAGATTTCGCTCCTACGGAGCTGGGCCGTTGTCTGATTACCATGTACCCAGGCAATGATCGAGAAGTCGCAGCTCTGCCGTGACCAATGTGCTGCGAATGCGCCCTAGCAGGCTGTTGGAAAACGCCAGATGACTCCTGCGCCGGATTCAGTGGAGCGGATGACAGCTCCGTAGGAGCAAAATATTTATAGTTACGGTAATCTAAAGGCGACCAGCTCCGTTAGGAGCGGCATAGAAGGTGGTTCCCGACGAGACTTCATTCCTACGGAGCTCGAACCATTTCTTGTGCCTCAAGCTATAAAGATCTGGCTCATACGGAGCCGTTTTCAAGCGTTGCGAGGCGGTAGCAGCGGTTAGCCGGCATAGGGAACATCGACGCGGCGACCTATGTCGTGCCTCTGGGTCCATTTCTGGTCACAAGAAAAATTTCCAGAGGGTTTTGCCGAGGTGAAGTGTATAACCGAACGTGAAAGAGGATCTATCGGACCGTGAGCTCCAAAAAAAGCTCCAAACTTGGCGAGTTGACATAGACGTACCGGCCGATTTCCAACGGGAGGTATGGTCGCGGATCGCGGCTCGCGAGGCAGTCGATGGGGGTCCGGCATGGCTGACATGGGTAAAGCGCCTGCTATCCTCAGAGACTCTGTTTTCGACACCGCGTCTGGCTTTAGCAGCGGTTACTATCAGTTTGTTGGTCGGAGCTGGAACGGGTCTCGTCGAAACGGGACGCTCGAATACGGCTGCCTGGAAACATCTGGAAAATCAATATGTCCAATCTATCAATCCCTATTGGCAGGTTGCTAAGCTCTAACAGACGCATCCTGTTGGCGCTCGGCATCCTGCTTGGATCAATCGCGCTGGGCTACGGAGCCTATCTGATATGTGCCTTCGTCGGCACAGCAGAGGTGCGCTCAGTTGCTGCTGGGTCAGACTCGGGACTGGTCTGGCTCCGTAAAGAATTTCATCTCAACGATGCCCAGTTTCAGCGCATCAAGACTCTTCACACCGCTTATGCAGAGAGGTGTGATCTGATGTGCCAGCGCATTATGGATGCGAATACTGCGTTGGATTCAGCGATTTCCAGGAATAAACAAGTCACGCCGGAAATCCAACAAGCAATAACGGAAGTAGCCCGGGTCCAGCAAGAATGTCAGCAAGCGATGCTGGCACACATTTACGAAGTCAGCGCGCAAATGGATCCGAACGAAGGAGCCCGGTATCTGCAGATGATGAAGCATAAAGTCATGCAGCCCGGGCAGGCCAGCGGAGCAGCAATCAGTCAATGAATAAGCGGAGACAATGCAGACTGGAATATATAGCCAAACTCTCAGATGCGGAAGCCTCTTCTTAAAGCAACTGGCACCACGGCGGATGTTATCGAACTCGCCAAATTGGCTAGCTGCTGCGGTAGTGGCGACTTTGGTCGGCCAAACTGATGGACATGAAGCGAGAAAGGCGTCCGACTCTCATGGACATCCGGAGACGTTACCGCTGAGCGAAGTAGTGGCGTCAGTTCTGGAAAATAATCCGATAATTCAATCGAGTCAGGCGAAGTGGAGAGCATCCGTGCAGCGAGTACCGCAGGCCGCCGCGTGGGAAGATCCTAAACTGGGGTTTAGCACCGTTTTTGGTCGGTTCGTCAGCGTCGCTCCAAATTCTTTCACGGACCAATCGGTGGGTATTGAACAGATGATTCCGGTGTCCGGCAAAAACCGGAGCAAAGGACGCGCCGCCGCGGCGGAAGCTCTGGAGTCTTTCGAGGAGGCTCGCCGCCAGCAGCTAGATGTCGTGGCCAAAGCCAAGTCCAGTTATTACCAACTTGCCAGTCTTTATCAGCTCCTAGATTTGAACAAAGCGGATGAACAATCGCTTCTGCAGTCGCGGGACGCTACGCAGGCGAAGTTTGAAGTCGGTACTCAAACCCAAGCGGATCTTTTGCTGGCGGATAATGAGCGCCAGAAGGTAATCGAAGCCCGCAGGGACCTTGAGCAGCAGATTTCGAAAGAGCAGTCGAATTTGAACGTGTTGATGAATCGGGACCCGTTCGCTCCGCTAGGTCGTCCTAGCACCCTTCCGGAGAATTCGACGATGCCTTCGCCGGATAAACTCCGGCAGGTCTTGCTGACGAATCGGCCGGAAATCAGAGGAGCTCAGGCAATGGTAACCAGCGCGCAGGCTAAACTGGAGTTAGCGAAACGCGAGTGGATTCCCGATCCAACGGTCAGCTTTGAAGGCCAACGCTACAACGACTCCCAAGCGGTCAGCCAAGTCGGCGGAGGCGTCTCGATCAGTCTGCCCTGGCTTAACGGAAAAAAGTATCGTGCCGAAGAGGACGAAGCTCGAAGCGGCGTGGACGCTGCTGAAAGCGAGTTGATCAGCGCGCAGACGGAAGCGCTTGGTTTGCTACGGAACCAAGAACAAAAGATCGAAACGCTCCATCATCATATCGAGCTTTACCGCGGCAACTTGTTACCGACAGCGCGTCAGACGGTGACCTCTTATCAAGCGGACTATGAGACGGACAAAACAACGCTACTGATGCTCCTATCTGCTCAACGAAGCTTATTTGATCTGGAGACGATGTACGCACAGCACCTGGCCGATTATCAAACTGCGCTGGCGGAATTAGATGCGTTAGTGGGCAGCGACCAGAACGCTTCAGAACGAGGTAAATCTAACCTCTCAAGGAAGACAAAGTGAAAACCGGTTTTGTACTGAAAATCACATTGGTTGCACTGATCGCGGTCGTAATCAGCGCCTGTAGTAAGCCCGAAAGCAGCAAGCAGGCGGTGAAGGACAACGTCGATTATTGGACTTGCACGATGCATCCATCGGTTCATGCGAAAACGCCCGGTAAATGCCCGATTTGCTCAATGGATCTGGTGCCAGTGATGAAAAAGGTCTCGAATGACAACGCCGGCGGAATGACCAAGAACGCCTCGGCCTCGATGGGCGGGATGCCGATGTCTTCTCCTATTCAGAAAGCTGAATCGCAGAAAGCTCAATCGACCGAATTCATGGTTCCGGTTGAACGCCAACAGCAGATCGGAGTCACTTACGCCTCGGTGGCCAAGAGGCCGATCGAGCTGTCGATCCGATCCGTTGGGATCCTGGAATCGGATAGCTCAAAGATGTTTGATTATGTAGCGCGGGTTGATGGTTACGTGCAGGAATTAAAAGTCAACTCACCCGGGCAACAAGTTTCGCAGGGCGAGCCTCTACTCACGATTTACAGTCCCGATCTACGCAGTACTGAACAAGAGCTAGTCAATCTGCTAAACGATCGCGACCGTAACGGCCGGGGATCGAATGATCAATTGATCGAAGCTTCTAAAAGGCGTCTTAAGCTGTGGAACGTGAGCGATCAGGAGATTGCTGAGTTAGAAAAGAGCCGCAAACCGTCCGATCAACTGATGCTCAGATCGCCTTTCGATGGTGTTGTCGGCGAAGTGATGGCCAGACCGGGGATGAGCGTGAAAATGGGCGACAAACTCGCTACCGTCCTGGACCTCTCGACGCTCTGGATATGGGCTGAGTTTTACGAGAACGAGGTCAGCTTGCTGAAACCAGGACAAACGACCGATGTGAATTTGCCCGCGTTTCCTAACCAAATCTTCAAAGGTCAGATTGCGGTGATCAATCCAGTGATCGATCCTGCTAAACGAACAGCTCGGGTTCGCATCGACATACCGAATGCCAAAGCCCAGTTACGTCCGGGAATGTATGCCAACGTTGAAGTAAAGATCGATGACGGCGAAGGGTTGACCATCCCGGTGCAGGCGGCGCTGCCCACTGGCGAAAGAATGCTGGTTTTTCTCGATCGGGGGCAGGGGAAATTGCTGCCCCGTTATGTTCAGGTAGGCCGCTCGTTTACTACTTTCGACGGCCAGCAAGAGGAAAGTTACTACCAAGTAGTCAAAGGGCTGAAGGAAGGTGATCGGATTGTCGACAGCGCGAATTTCCTGATCGATGCGGAGTCTCAAGTACAGGGGGCGTTAAAAGACTGGGAAGGGGAGAAACAGCCATCCGCAACTCCAGGCGTGAATCAAATTTCACCGCGGCAAGGCTCTGACTTCGGCGCCCTGGTTAAAGTGTTGCTTGATTCCTACAAAGGAATGCAAAGGATCCTGGCCGGAAGTGAATTTCCCAAGGTCTCGGCTGAAGCACAGGACCTTCAGAAACAGGTACATCTACTACTGGAAATCGAGCCTCCGTCTAAGCCGGGCCGCTACCAGGATTTGGTCGGTAAACTTCATAGCAGCGCGGACCAGTTTACTCCTGACAATATCGAACAGGCGCGGATCGATTTTGGACAATTTAGCGCGGCTTTAATTGCGTTTCTCAGAGAGTTCATGCCGCAACTAGACGATCCCCTTTACACCATCGAATGCCCGGTGTGGAAAAAGTCCCCGGCGATATGGTTGCAGGATTCGACCCAGATAAAGAATCCTTTCCTAGGACCTGACATGCCGGCCTGCGGCACGGTGCAAGGAGAGATCCACGCCCAAGGGTAATTGCCATGGCCGAACCGTTGACGCCGGGAAAGCATCCGGAAACCATCATCGAGCGGATCATTGGGGCGAGCGCACGGAATCCATTCCTAGTCGTTGTATGCGTGCTACTGGGGATTGCCGGCGGGATCTATGCTTTGAGCCAGACTCCGCTCGATGCGATTCCGGACCTGAGCGACGTTCAGGTCATTGTCTACACCGATTGGGAGGGCCGATCGCCCGACCTGGTTGAAGACCAGATCACCTATCCTATCTCAACGAAGTTTATCGCCGCGCCGAAGGTAAAGTTCGTTCGGGGAGAGTCGATGTTCGGCAAGTCCTTCGTCTACGTCATCTTTCAAGATGGCACGGACATCTATTGGGCCAGGTCGCGAGTGATCGAGTATCTGAACTCGGTTCGCGGATCTTTACCAGAAGGCGTAAATCCGGTCATCGGGCCTGACGCAACCGGTGTCGGTTGGGTTTACGAGTACGCGCTGATCGACAAGAGCGGCAAGCATGATCTTGCCCAGCTGCGATCGCTCCAAGATTGGAATATCCGATACGCCCTGGAATCGGTAGAGGGGGTCGCCGAGGTCGCGCCGGTTGGCGGCTTTGTTAAGCAATACCAGGTTGACCTCGACCCGAACAAGCTTCTGGCCTACAACATCCCGATTGGAGATGTCGTCAACGCCATCCGGATGAGTAATCAAGATGTCGGTGGCAAGACATTCGAAGTTTCCACAACCGAGTTTTTTGTCCGAGGTCGCGGCTACATCAAGAGTTTACAAGATTTCGATGACATCGTCCTGAGGGTTCAGAACGGTACACCGGTCTATCTCAAGCAGGTCGGGACCGTGCATCTCGGGCCGGATCTACGGCGTGGCGTGGCGGAGTTGAATGGAGAAGGCGAAACGGTCGGAGGCATTGTGGTGATGCGCTACGGCGAAAACGCGCTCAAGGTCATTGATGGGGTCAAAAAGAAGTTTGAGGAGATAAAGAAAGCACTTCCCGATGGTGTTCAAGTTGTACCCGTCTACGATCGCAGCACCCTGATTCATAACGCGATCGGGACTCTGCAAGAAAAGCTAATCGAAGAAAGCATTGTCGTAGCTCTGGTGACGATGCTTTTTCTTTGGCACATCCGGTCT
>Ga0210396_10002602_pt1 | contig 18332 bp, 12 predicted proteins | sample IncBWH17OmetaG_FD_155466 | JGI IMG/M metagenome (GOLD analysis project Ga0210396, IMG submission 155466) | Forest soil microbial communities from Barre Woods Harvard Forest LTER site, Petersham, Massachusetts, United States - Inc-BW-H-17-O ... | reverse complement strand
TGAGGCTCACGTGACCGGCAACGAAATCCGCGCCACATTCTTAAAATTCTTCGAAAAAAACGGCCATCGCGTCGTGCCCAGTAGCTCGCTCGTACCCCACGGGGATCCCACGCTGCTCTTCACCAATGCCGGAATGAATCAGTTCAAAGACGTTTTTCTCGGCCTGGAGCAACGCGATTACAAACGCGCCACCACGGCCCAAAAAGTCGTGCGCGCAGGCGGAAAGCACAACGACCTTGAAAACGTCGGCTTCACCAAGCGCCATCACACCTTTTTTGAAATGATGGGCAATTTTTCATTTGGAGATTACTTCAAGAAAGAAGCCGTAGCCTTCGCCTGGGAGCTCGTCACCTCCCCGGAGTGGTTCGCCCTCGACAAATCCAAGCTTTACGTCACGGTCTTCGGTGGTGCCGAAGTCGCCCCCGGAGTCTCACTGGGCGTTGATGAAGAAGCAAAATCTTTCTGGCTCGGCCAAAACGTCCCCTCCGAGCGCATCGTTGCCGTACCCGGATTGAAGGAAAATTTCTGGGCCATGGGCGATACCGGCCCGTGCGGACCCTGCAGCGAAATCCATTACGACATGGGCGCAATTGCCTCCGACGAAGGCCACGCCGATTGCCAGTTCCCCTGCGATTGCGGCCGCTACGTCGAAATCTGGAATTTGGTCTTCATGCAATTCAATCGCGACTCGTCGGGCAAAGTCGCTCCTTTGCCGAAGCCCTCCATCGACACCGGCGCAGGCCTCGAACGCCTGGCCGCCGTAATTCAAGGCAAGCTCAGCAATTTTGACACCGACTTATTTCAGCCTTTGATACAGAAAGCTGCTGAACTTACCGGCACGCGCTACGGTAAAAATCCGGACTCCGACGCGTCTCTGCGCATCATCGCCGATCATTCCCGCGCCGCTACATTCCTCGTTTCCGACGGCGTCGTTCCCGCAAACGAAGGCCGCGGTTACGTCCTTCGCAAAATTATTCGCCGCGCCCTGCGCCACGCCAATCTCTTGCAGGCCGCCGCCGGCGTGCCTGCCACGATTCTCCCCGCTATGGCTGACGCGGTGAAGCACGAAATGGGCGCAGCCTATCCTGAACTGGAACAGAATTTCGATCGAGTGCAACAAATTTTGCTGGGCGAAGAACAGCGCTTCTCTCGTACCATCACCGTCGGCCTCAAAAAATTTGCCGAATTCACTGGTGATGGCACGCAAGCTGCCGCCCGCGATACCAAGTCAACTTCGCTCTCCGGCGAAAAAGCCTTCATGCTTTACGATACTTACGGACTCCCGCGCGACTTCCTCGAAGACCTCGCCCGCGACTCCGGCATCAGCGTCGAATGGCCCGCGTTCGAACGCGCCATGCAAGAGCAACGCACCCGCGCGCGTGCCTCTTGGAAAGGCACATCCAAGGAAAGCGTCAATCCCGCCTACGCAAAAATTGCGGACACTTTCAAGACCGAGCCGTGCTTTTATTTCGCCACTACTTCCAAAGATTGCCGTATCGAAGCGATCATCACCAAAAGCGGCTCGGTCAACGAACTCAAAGCCGGCGAAATCGGCGAAGTCGTCCTCGACCGCACCTCCATCTACGCCGAATCCGGCGGCCAGATGGCCGACATCGGCAGCTTCTTCGACAATTCCGGCACCCAACGCCTCGCTGACGTCAGCGGTGCCTTCTATCCTGTAGCCGGGCTAGTGGCTCATCGCGTCACCGCCAAGGAAACCCTTCATGTAGGCGACCGCGTCACGGTGGTAGCCGACGCCCTGCGTCGCACCCACATCATGCGCAATCACAGCGGAACGCACCTCGTCAACGCCGCCCTGCGCAACATCCTCGGCGCGCACGTGAAACAAGCCGGCTCCTTGAATTCGCCAGAACGCCTCCGTTTTGACTTCACTCATTTCGCGGCCGTCGACCCTCAGGAACTGCGCGACATCGAGCAACAAGTAAACGGTGAAATTCGCGTGAACACCGCGATCGAAACAAACGTCACTTCCCTGGAAGAAGCCTTGTCCTCCGGCGCCCTGGCTTTTTTCGGCGACAAATACCCCGAGCACAACGTGCGCGTGGTAACCATTCCCGACCCCCACGCCGCCCGCGGCTTTTACAGCAAGGAACTTTGCGGCGGCACACACGTTCACCGCATCGGCGATGTCGGCGTGCTGAAAATTGTCAGTGAACAATCTGTCGCCGCTGGAGTTCGCCGCATAGAAGCCGTAACCGGCACCGGCGCGCTCGAACATTACCAGAATCAGTCGCGTCTCCTGAGCCAGCTCGGCAGTCAACTGAACGTCGGTGAAGACGCCCTTCTGAGCACTGTCGAAAAACTCTCGCAAACCGCGAAGCAGCTAGAGAAAGAATTAGAGTCACAGATGCGCAAAGGCGCGTTAGGCCAACTCGACGAGCTCGCCGCCAAAACCGAGCTCATCAAAGGTGTAAAAGTACTAGCCGCCGAAGTCGCAAACGTGGACCGCGACGGCCTGCGCCAGCTGGTCGACAGCCTTCGCCAGAAACTGGGTTCCGGCATCATCGCCCTAGGTATGCCCGACGGCGACAAAGTAGCCCTGATCGTAGCCGTAACCAAGGACCTAACCGCTAAAGTCCACGCCGGCAAGCTGATACAGGCGCTGGCCAAGCAGGTAGGCGGTTCCGGCGGCGGCCGCCCGGACCTCGCAGAGGCTGGCGGAAAAGACACATCCGCTCTAAATAGTGCCCTCCGTTCTATTCCGTCCCTTCTTGAGCCGTTGCTATAATCGCGCAGCGCTGGAAAGAGGGTCCGTGGGCTCTCAGACTGCTTGTTCGGGCATTAATCGCCCAGCGTCCCCTCAAAACTGCGACAAGTAATCGGCTTTCTTAACTCGTCGCGAACACCAAATTGAGACTGAACACCAGCCTTCCCTGGCCTATATGTCTAAGCTCACCGCACTCTCGGCAACTGTAGCTCTAGGAGCGCTTAGCTTGTTTGCATCGCCAGTTGGTGCACAAATTGCTGCCAGCACGGACCTTAGCGGGCGCCGTCTGTTTATCAATGCTGATCCGCCCGTAAAAATAAACTTGGCTGCCGTAAAGCACACCAATTTTTACCTGCCCCGCGAAGCCCCCTTCGCGGGCCGGACCCATCCGTCGGTCTACATGGATCGCGACGGCGTCGAAAAACTGGTGCGCGAGGCAGCCGACCGCCATCGCGTCGATCCCGCGCTGATCCGCGCAGTTATCCAGACGGAGTCCAACTGGAACCCCGCCGCTTATTCGAACAAAGGCGCCGGTGGTCTCATGCAGCTAATCCCTACCACGGCGCGCCGGTTCGGCGTAAACGACGTCTTTAACCCGCAACAGAATATCGACGGCGGTGTTCATTATCTCAAGACCTTGTTGGACCGCTATAATGGCAACCTGGACATGGCCTTGGCGGCGTACAATGCAGGTGAAGGCGCGGTCGACCGGGCCCATGGTATTCCGGCGTTTCGCGAAACTCGCAACTACGTGCAGAAAGTGCAGAATGCCTACTTTCAGCCTGGTTCGGGACGCCTCTCAGACACTTGGCGACGTCCAATTCGAAGGGAAACCGACGCTGACGGTAGAATTATTTTCAACAACGATTGAGGCAAAGACTCGTCTAACAACGCAGTCTGTCGTTTGCTAGCGACCTGAAAAGAAAATGCCGAGCGCGATTTCAACCGCCGCAAAAAGTCTCAAAAAGATGTTCGCCCTCGTTTCGCCGTTTTTTATCCTGTTGTGTTTTTATCCCGCCTTAATCGCCTCCGCATCACCTTCGGCGCCAACGGCCAACATAAGGCGCCAGGCCGCCGCGCAATTCCAGCGCGCTGAGCAATTGCGTACGACGTTAAATCTCAAACCTGTAACTAAGCGAACCCTCGGCGATTATCGCCAAGTGGTTTCCAGCTATCGTCGCGTTTACCTGATCACTCCGCGGGCCAACGAAGTGCCCGAGGCTTTGATAGCCATCGCCCAGCTCTACACCGAAATGGGCGAACGTTTTGGCCGCAACTATTATCAAAACGCCGCAGACTCCTACCGTTTTCTGATACGTGAATATCCGGGCAACCGCCACGTTCCTGACGCGATGCTTGTCTGCGCAAAGCTCCAGCGCGATCAGCTTGCCGATTATTCTGGCGCTACTCAGACTTATAAGGATTTTCTTAAGCGCTTCCCGCGTTCCCCCAGAAAGCTCGAAGCGCAGGAAGGCGTCGCGGAATTAGCATTGCTGGAAAATAGTTCCAAGCCCTCGCCTGACAAAGATAAAGATAAAGCCACCTCCGACGCTGCTAGCGCCGAAGCTGTCCTGCCCAAGGATGAATCCAGTGACACCCTTCCAACTTCGCCTTCGAGTCCTCACTCTGTCGGTATTCCGAGGCTGCGCCGCATTCGCAGCGCCGTAACGGAAGACGCCACGCGCGTAACCATCGACCTGGAAGATGTCGTGCATTACAACTCTGGACGCTTGGAAAATCCCGAGCGTATTTTTTTTGATCTGCGTGAAGCGCGACTCACTTCAGAAGTTGCCCGCGAAGTAGCGCACGAAAATGCCAACGTAGATGGCGACGTGCTAACCGCGATTCGGGTGGCGCAAAATCACGCTGGTGTCGTCCGAATCGTCCTAAATGTGAACCACGTCAAGGAATACGTAGCCTCTGTCTCACCGAATCCGCCGCAACTTTTGATTGACCTCTACCGAAAGCAGCCGCCGCCGGCAATTCTGAAAATCGCACGCGCTTCTCATAACTCCTCCAATATCCACGAGACCACCGAACTCCGCGGCCGCGAGGCGAGCATCATTGAGCCGGATGGCATGAGCGACACTCTTGTTCGCCCTTCGCAGCCCACCGCCCTGAGAGTATCCAAGAGCACCTCTAAACCTGACCTTGATCAGCCCGCCATCGGCCCGCAACCAACCCACGACGGCCAATCCACGCTTACGCGTGCCCTCGGCCTCAAAATCGGCCGCATCGTAATTGACGCCGGACACGGCGGCCATGACACCGGAACCATCGGCCCAACTGGCTTGATGGAAAAAGATTTGTGCCTGGATGTGGCCCTTCGTTTCAGCAAAATTATCAAGCAGCGCCTACCCGGCGCGGAAGTTGTCTTGACCCGTTCCGATGATTCTTTTATTCCCCTGGAAGAGCGGACCGCCATCGCCAATGAAGCGCACGCCGATCTCTTTATCTCCATACATGCGAACTCCAGCCAGGATCACGGCGCCCGCGGTATTGAAACCTACTATTTGAATTTGAAGGGCTCTCCCGAAGCCATGGAAGTCGCGGCGCGAGAAAACGCCGTTGCCAACGTGGGTATTCACGATCTGGAAGATCTCGTCAAAAAAATTGCCCGTAACGAAAAAATCGACGAATCCAAAGAATTTGCCGAGGACATTCAAGCTTCCTTGTCCCAACGGGTACAAAAAGGCAACAAAACCGTCAAGAATCGCGGCGTTCGCAAAGCTCCATTCGTGGTGTTGATCGGCGCGGACATGCCTTCGATCCTTACGGAGATCTCTTTCCTCAGCAATCCCGCCGACGAACAACTTCTCAAGCAGCCGGAGAACCGGCAACGAGTCGCTGAGGGCTTATACCAGGGCGTCGCCAGCTATTTGCAAAGCCTTAACAGCGTCACCTTCAATGGCCCCTCCAAGCCCGCGTCTCCCCGCTCCACCAGCGCCAAACTTGAACATTCGCCCAACGCACAGTAACCTTGTTGCATCTATTTAATTAGCCCTATGTCGACACGCTCATTGCTGCTACGCCGGTTCCTGCCCGCTTCCTTGGTGATCGCCCTTCTCCTGCTGGTGCCATCCCTGCGCGCCGAAAGCGTTCTTCCGGCGCATTTCGGCAAATGGACGGCAAGCAACGCCGCTCAGTCACCCGCCACACCGGCTGATGCCAAAGACGTACTCGCGGAATCTGGATTGGAAAGCGCGGAGACGCGAGCCTATTCCAATGGCAATGCCGCAGTGACAGTCACCACCTACCGTTTGCACGATTCCAGCGGCGCTTATGAGGCCTATACATTCTTTCAGGAACTCAAAAACAGTTGCCCACAGTCAAGCGAACTGACGGGATGCTCTACGCCCGCTGATGCTTCTTCTGAAAAGAAGCGAGTCGCACTACTAGGAAATATTGTAATCATCATCGACAATGCTGGTTCCTTGAGCCCGAATGACCTGGATACACTGTCCAAACAGATAGACGCCCGGGCCGACAAGACGCCACCGCCGCCGATACCAAATTATTTGCCGACTCCGGACCGTATTTCCGGTACAGAAAAATATGCCCTGGGGCCAGCCGCTTTTCGCGCTGCCCTTTCGACCCTTAACCGCTCGGAATATCGCGCATTATCCGATATCGCGGGCTTTTCCTCCGGTGCCGAAGCTATGTTTGCGCAATATCAAAAACAAGGCGACGCGGCCGTGGTTTTGCTGATCGACTACCCCACCCCGCAACTCGCTGGTTTGCATTGGAAACATCTCGAGCAGGCGCTTCCCTCTTCAGCGAATTCCGATCGAACTTCCATCGAACGCAAAGGCACGGTCCTCGCCATTGTCCTTGCCCCGACATCCCGCGGCTACGCGGCTCGCCTTCGCGATGCTGTTAATTACGAAACCCAAGTAACCTGGAACGAGCCGACCCACATCATCACCGATCCCCCGATAACTACCGTGCTCGCCAAAATTATTATTGCCACCGGCGTCTTCATGCTGGTCGCCATCGTATTTGGCGTGGCATTCGGCGGGGTGCGCGTCCTGATGAAATCCCTCTTTCCCGGTAAAGTCTTTGATCGGCCCGAGCAGATGGACGTTCTGCAGTTAGGCCTGTCCGGCAAGCGCATCAATTCCCGCGATTTTTATTAAAAAGATCCCACCAACCGCTAATTTCGGCGTAACAAATAGTGTCCTACTGCGTATAAATAAACAGTCTTAACCTCGACTTGGTGACAGACTTACCCTGTCGTACACTTTTCGGTACGTTTGACGGAGAAACCCCTAAAACTATGCCCGGAAGCGGCACGAGAATCTCATCGAACTCCGTCCGTTTTAAATTGGCCCTTGGCTTCCTGTTGCCATTGCTGGCGCTCGCCACCGCTTGCAAAAAGGATCCAGCGGGTCCGGCTGGACCTGCCATGCAGGCCATGCCCGTACAAGTGCAGATTGTTCAGGCGCAGAAAATCTCTGACAGCAGCGAATACCTTGCCATCTTGAAATCGCGCCACTCGGCCGTCATCAATCCCCAGGTCGAAGGCCAAATCACCAAAATTTTTGTGAAGTCCGGCGACCGCGTCAAAGCCGGCAGTCCGCTCCTGCAGATCGATCCCCTGAAGCAGCAAGCCACCCTAGGCAGCCAGGTGGCCAGCCACGCAGCGCAGGAAGCCAATCTTCGCTATGCCCAGACGCAGCTTGAGCGCGAACGAAGGCTGTTTGAAGCCGGCGTTGTCAGCAAGCAGGAATTTGACAATGCTCAGACCGCTTATGACGCCGCCGTCGCGCAGCTCAAGTCTCTGGGCGAGCAGGTGAATCAGCAGCAAGTCGAGCTGCACTACTACCGCGTGTCCGCTCCCATGTCTGGAATTATTGGCGACATTCCGGTGCGCGAAGGTGACCGTGTCGCGGTCACCACTCTACTGACCACCGTAGACGAACCCGGCACACTCGAGGCCTACATTTACGTCCCGGCGGAGCGCGGCAAAGATCTTCGCGTTGGCCTGCCAGTTCACTTGCTGGACGAATCCGGCAAGCCCGTCAGTGACGCGCGCGTTACTTTCGTTTCTCCCGAGGTTGATAACGATACGCAAACCATCTTGGCCAAAGCCTCCATTGAAAATCCTAAAGGCCAATTGCGCGTCTCCCAGCAAATGCGCGCCCAAGTTGTCTGGAGCAATCACCAAGGCCCCGTCGTTCCAGTTTTGTCGGTAACCCGGATCAACGGACGTTTCTTTGTGTTCGTGGCCGTAAAAGAGAGTGCGGGCACTTTCGCGCGTCAAAAAGGCCTGACCATCGGCGACACCGTCGGCAACGATTACGTCGTCCTGGACGGCTTAAAGACCGGTGACCATCTCATCGTTTCCGGTACCCAATTTTTGCAGGACGGCATGCCCGTCGCGGAACAAATTCAGAATGCTAGCGCCTCGCCCGCTCCTGACAACACCGGAAAAGACGCTGGACACCAGGCCCGCTGAGATCATGCCTATAACGAATCACACCTCACGGAAGGCGGATCCCGCGTTTGTTTGTTGATTTCTTTATCAACCGGCCCGTATTCGCCACCGTTTGCGCCTTGATGATTATTCTTGGCGGCGCAATTTCCATTCCTTCTCTTCCTGTAGCCGAATTTCCAGACCTCGCACCGCCACAAGTGGTAGTTTCCAGCGGCTACATCGGGGCAAACGCGCAGACCGTCGAATCCGCCGTCACTATCCCGCTGGAACAAGCCATCAACGGCGTGCAAGGTATGAAGTACATCAGTTCTACCAGCGGCAATGACGGCAGCAGCCAAATTACCGTAACTTTTGACGTGACCCGTGACGTTGACCTGGCCTCCGTCGATGTCCAGAACCGCGTCAACCAGGCCCTCGGCCGCTTGCCAAACACGGTAAAGAATACCGGCGTCATCATCACCAAACAGCTCGGAGGCTTCGTCTTCGGCGCCGGTGTGTATTCACCAGATGGCGCCTACGACAGCTTGTTCCTCAGCAATTACCTCGATATTTACGTAAGAGACGCCGTCAAGCGCGTCCCCGGTGTCGGTGACGTATTTATTTTTGGCGAACGCAAATACGCCATGCGCTTGTGGCTCGATCCCGGACGCATGGCCCAGCGCGGATTGTCCGCAACCAACGTGCTTGCTGCGCTGCAAGAGCAAAACGTTCAAGTCGCCGCGGGCCAGGTTGGTCAAGCTCCATTACCCCCCGGACAGGCTTACCAGATCAGCGTTCGCGCTATTGGCCGCCTTACCGAACCATCCGAATTTGAAAATATTATTCTCAAGACCGGCGCAAACGGCACTCTGGTGCGCTTGAAAGATGTAGGTCGCGCCGAGCTAGGGGCCGAAGACTATAGCTCCGACCTGACCTACGACGGGCACGAAGCAGTGGGCATCGGCGTAACCCAACTGCCCGGCGCGAACGCGCTCGACGTCGACAGACTCGCGAAAGAGGAGTTACTGCGGCTCTCCAAGACTTTTCCGCCGGGCCTTAAATACGCCGTCGCTTTCGATACCACCACGGTTATCGGCGAGTCCATCAAAGACGTGCTCGTTACCCTGCTTCAAGCCATCCTGTTGGTCATCTTCGTCATATACATATTTCTACAGGATTGGCGCAGCACCCTCATTCCCGCGGTCACCATCCCCGTCTCGCTGGTCGGCACATTTATTTTCGTGAAGCTTCTCGGCTTCTCCATCAATACTCTAACTCTGTTCGGCATCACCCTCGCGACCGGCTTGGTCGTCGATGACGCCATCGTGGTCATCGAAAACGTGGAGCGCCACATCGTCGAGGGCATAACCGAGCCCCACAATGCCGCTTCGGTAGCCATGAAAGAAGTGGCAGGCGCGGTAATCGCCACTTCCTTGGTTCTGGTGGCCGTATTCGTGCCCGTCGCATTGTTCCCGGGTACCACCGGCATCCTGTTCCGCCAGTTCGCACTGACTATCGCGTTTTCCGTAGCCATCTCCGCTTTCAATGCGCTCACTCTTACCCCCGCACTTTCCGCAATTTTGCTCGGTCATCACCGCGAGCGCGCGCAGGGCCATATCTTTAGAGCCTTCAATCGCGTTGTCGAATCTGGGACCAACGCTTACCGCAAAACAGTGCGAGGCGTCATTGGCTGGCGTTTCGCCGCCGTCCTGGTGTTCTTCGCGCTTCTCGGTGTTACCTACTGGATCTACCAGAAAGTTCCCCGTGGATTTATTCCTGAGGACGATCAGGGCTACATCATCGTGATCGTGCAGTCACCGCAAGGCGCTTCGCTGGACTACACGAAAAATATCTGCACCCAGGTAGAAAAAGTGCTCGCCGGAGTTCACGAAATCGACAGCGTGTTTTCCGTCACCGGTTTCAGCTTCTCAGGCAGCGCTCCGAACCGTGGCATCGTTTTCGCCAGCCTCAAGCCCTTCGAGGAACGCAAAGGGGATGAGCACTCCTCCGCCGGCATTATTGAGCGTCTTCGCCCCCAATTGTTTGGCGTTCCTGGAGCATTGGTAATTCCCTTCAATCCGCCTGCGGTGCAGGGCTTGGGACAATTTGGCGGCTTCCAATTTGAGCTCGAAGATCTCGGTCGCAATTCTCTGCAGAGTATCGCTGATGCCGCTAATAAACTGGTCGGGGAAGGCAACAGCAGCAAAACATTGGCCGGCCTATTCACTAGTTTTACCGCCAACGACCCGCAATACCTCGTGCGCCTCGATCGCGAAAAAGCCAAAAGCCTTCAAGTTCCGCTTAGTCAAATCACCGACGCGCTTCAGGTGTACATGGGCTCGGTGTATATAAACGACTTCGATTTCAACAATCGCTCTTACCGCGTCTACATTCAAGCCGATGGCCGTTTCCGCTCCAACGCTAAAGACATCGACCAGTATTACGTGCGCTCCGACACTGGAAAAACGATTCCGCTCGATGACCTTGTCACCGTGGAGCAAACCGCGAATCCGCAGGTCATCAGCCACTACAATCTTTTCAGATCGGCTGAAATAGATGGCTCCGCCGCACCGGGCCGCAGTTCTGGCGATGGCATCGCCGATATGGAAGCGCTGGCGAGAAAAAGCTTGCCCAATGGCATGACATTCGAATGGAGTGGTCTCTCTCTCGAAGAATTGCAATCCGGCGGCAAAGCCACAATTTTATTCGGGCTTGGTCTGGTCGTCGTCTATCTCACGCTGGCAGCGCAATACGAAAGTTTCGTGCTGCCATTCATCGTGCTGCTAGCCGTTCCGGTCGCGCTGCTCGGCGCGATCGGCTTGCAAGCTCTGCGCGGTTTGCAGAACGATGTCTATTGCCAGATCGGTCTCGTAATGCTGATCGGTCTCGCCAGCAAAAACGCGATTTTGATCGTCGAATTTGCCGAGCAATTGCGTGCTCAGGGAATGTCCATAGTAGACGCTGCGGTTGAGGCCGCACGCATACGTCTCCGCCCCATTCTGATGACCTCGTTGGCATTTATCTTGGGCGTTCTTCCGCTGGTGTTAGCTCAAGGCGCAGGAAGAGCAGGCCGCATCTCGGTAGGCACCACCGTGTTCGGCGGTATGTTGGCCGCCACAACGCTGAACCTGATTTTCATTCCCGTGTTGTACGTAATTGTGAAGAGTATCGTGCCCGGCCGCACCCGACCCAAAGCAATCTCTGGCGCGCAGCCTGCAACGCCTCACGCCTGAGTGCGCACCGCGTAACTTATATTTCAGCGATCGGTAGCTGAATTATTACCAGGCGGCAACGTGGAAAAATACTGTTCGAGGCTGGCCTTTACTTCACTCACTCCTCTTTGAACATTGCGGTCCAGCGCTGCCACCATTGCCGGCACATCTTTGCCGTCCACCGGTTCATCGTGACTGTAGTAATGCGACCACACCGTCGCTCCTGACTTCATGTCTTTCAGCTCGAATTCAACCGTCACACGCGCCTGCAGCGGACTTCCACTGACTTCTTTGAAATCGTACAACCGTCCTCGCAATACATAATCTGCGTGACTGGCACTGCGCTGCGCAAATACCTCGCGGTAGCGATTCGATGCTCGCAATTCTCTCAACAACACCTCCTCAATCATCTCTGCGGGAGGTTCCGTCCACCGCTGAAATTCATACGTACCCATTTGATGTTGGCCGGAGCTGTAGACGATGCGATCCTCTCGATATAGATGGGAAGAGACCAAGGGTCCGAGTGCCAGCGAAACCCCAGTCGCGTTCGGCTCTGCATGGTGGACGTCAGCAGGAACCGTCAGCTGATAATACTGCGTCGGCCGCGTTGCGCCGCACCCCGCCATGCTTCCCGCAGTCACCATCGCCAGCAGTAACCCTGTAGCTTTGAAATTAAACGACCAGGGAACCTTCCCTTCGCCGCGCGTTACTCTTGGCCGCCGCAGTCCAAAACAGCCGGCGTTCATTGTCGCTCCCCCGTCTTATGTTCGCGAGGACTGCTGGCCCGCAGCAAAGTGTACGGCTTGGTTTTGATGGTCTCTGTGAATTGCTTGAGGTTTTCGCTCACGTGCCGGAAATTTTCCAGCATCTCATCGATATTCTCGGAGTTTACGTCCAAGGTCTGATCGATGCGCCACGTGAGATCAGTCACATTCGTCAAGGATTTGCGCAGTTCCACCACGGCTTTCCGCACGTCCTCGCGGTTTTCTCCGATCAAGCCGTCCACATGGTCCAAGGTCTTGTTGGCTTCCGCCGAGGTCTTGCGCAAATCTTCAAGCAACGGCCCCAACTTCTCGCTGCTCGCATTAATATGCCCAATCGTAGCTTTTATCGCTGTACGATTTTCCGCCAGCATCTGATGGGCTTGCGCCAACGTCCCCGATAGATTCGAACGATTGTCATCGTTCAAGAGGTCGTTGACCCGCGCGATAGTCACTTTCAATTCCGTCGCGCGATCATTCAAGGTGTGCAAAAGCTGTTGCGCCTCCGGAGCCAGATCATTGATCCGTTCCGTGATGGCGTTCAAATCCAGATATCGGTCCGCCGGCAGTGTCGCGCCATCCTTCGCCAACTCCGCCTGCGGACTTCCCGGCACGATCTCCAGATGGTTATCACCGAGCGGACTCATGCTCATGATCCTGACATGGCTATCCGTCTTGACCGGCAAATCGGTCTGCACCGCCAGCGTGATTTCTATGTTCCCTGGGTTTTGCGGATTGATGCGCAACTTCTCTATACGCCCGACTTTCGGCCCGCCCGCGTAGCGCACCGTAGAACCCACTTCCAGGCCTCCCGCGAACGGAAAGTATGCGTGAAAAGATTTCGCCGTTCGGCCGAAAGCCCCGGTGATGCCAAACACCGTCGCGACCAAAACCACCGTCGCGACAATTACAAATAATCCCACTAGTGCTTGTTCGCGTCTTGTCTCCATCACGCACTCCTCTTGGCTGTGGCACCCCGGCTATGGCCCGACTGCTTGGTCAACATCTGCAAATAATCCATTTCGCGCGCTACTTCCGGTTCCGGTACACGATCCAGAAACTGTCGCAATCGCGGCTGCGTACTGTTCCGCATTTCATCCACCGTTCCGATAGCCTCAACATTTCCTTTATCGATCAGCACCATGCGGTCCGCAATTAGAAAGGCGCTGGCCAGCTCGTGAGTGACCACGATAATAGTCATCTTGAAGGCCCGCTTCAATTCCAGAATTAGCTGATCGATGCCCGCTGCAATGATCGGATCAAGTCCCGCCGACGGCTCATCGAAAAACAAAATCTCCGGATCCATCGCCAACGCTCGCGCCACCGCCGCGCGTTTCTTCATTCCTCCGCTCAGCTCGGAAGGCTTGTAATCTTCGAACCCTGCCAACCCTACCTGCTCTAGTTTCAACCGAAGCATAATCTCTATAGTCGAATCTTCCAGTTTAGTGTGCTCGCGCAACGGCAGCGCCACATTCTCACCGACCGTCATGGACCCGAACAACGCGCTCCCTTGAAATGACATTCCCAGCTTCTTGCGAATCTCGTCCATGTCTTCGTCAGAAGCGGTAGCGATATTTTTTCCCCGCAGAATCACTTCCCCGGAGCTCGGCTTTTCCAGTCCCACCAATGTTCGCAGCAGGGTGCTCTTCCCCGACCCCGAACCGCCTAGAATCACCATGGTCTCGCCGCGCATCACGTCGAAACTGACGCCATGCAATATTTCGCGCTCCCCATAACTTACTCGCAGGTCCCGCAGCGAAATCATTACTTCCGGCGAAACGTCGTCTTCTAATTCTTCGATCATGAAGGAATTCCCGGGTTAATGCTCGCTCACAAAAAAGAACAGCGCGGTAAATATTAAATCCACAACCACAACCAAAAAAATCGACATCACTACCGCTCGGGTCGTGGAACGCCCCACTTGTTCCGGACCCGCTCCCGTTGCTAGTCCTTCGTGACAACCCACTGCGGTAATGGTCACGCCAAACATCACGCTCTTCACCAGACCGCTGATAATGTCGCGCAGGAAAAGTGCATCCACCGAGGCCTGGATATAACGAACAAAAGTGAAATCCGCCTGGGCTACGCCAAACAAGGCGCCGCCCAACACCCCCATGAAGTTCGCCCAAATGGTCAGGCAGGGCAGCATGACAATCATGGCCAGAAACTTTGGCGTCACCAAAAAGTGGATGGGATTGACCGCCATGGTTTCCAGCGCGTCAATTTCTTCCGTAACTTTCATCGTGCCGATTTCCGCCGCAAACGCCGATCCCGACCTTCCAATCACCACGATGGCGGTAATCAAAGGACCCAGTTCGCGCGTCATTGAAATCGCCACTGCGCTGGCCACGAAACTTATCGCCCCGAATTTTCGCAATTCGTAGGCGCTTTGCAGCGCCAGAATCAATCCGATAAAAAATGTGATCAACGAAAGGATAGGTAATGCGCGAACTCCCACATCCAGGGCCTGCGAAATAGCCCGCTGCACACGAATAGGTTTTCCCTGGAAAGGAGCGACAAACGTGTAATACGCGGCTTTACCGCCCAAATCCGCTAGTGAGCCTAGATATTCAAGGCCACCTATGACGCCTGAACCGATTTGAGCGACGAACGCCAAGAGCCCTCGATCTTACGTGCCACTGTCCGCTGAATCTAAGCCAAAGCCTGTTGTTCGTTATCGAATACTTCAAAAATTTTTATCAATCGGGACAGTTGTAACACTTCTCTTGCCGATGGGCTCAAGCCATACAAAATAAAACGCAATCCCTGGTCGCGTGCGGCTTTCAATCCTTCCACTAGCGAAGCCACACCCGAGCTGTCGATATAGCGCACGCCCGTTAAATTCAGAATTACCCGCGGCGTCTTGGTTTCCTTCAGTTCCTTTAGCAATACTTTTCGCAACTCGGGGGAGTTGGCGAGATCAATGTGTCCTGTAATATCGAAGATGGTGACCTGGTCTAACCGGCGAGCGGCAATCTGCAAGGTTACTCTCCTTGGTATTTCTGACCTTTTTCTTCTGTACTGAAATATTTCACTAACCGCAGCCGGTTCACACCGCTTTCGCGACTGTGCTCCATTACATCCATGCTGTCTCGAATGAAATGCAGTCCCAGTCCCCCAGGCTTGACTTCATCCAGGGACCGGGCGGTCAGTTTTTTTTGGTCGAAGGGCGCACCTTGGTCGAGCAACTCGATTTCCAGACCTTCGCGTTGTATCCCGTTTACCATGCCTGAGATTCGCTTGCAAGACACGTCAATACGTTTGTCCGGACTGCTTCCATAGGCATGGCGCATCACGTTGGCCACCGCTTCGTCCACCGCGCGCGTTATGGAGCGACACTCGGGAGGTGAAAACCCAATCACTTCCGTCAATCGTTCCATGGCAGCGCGCACTACGCAAAGCAGCTCTGGATCGCTCGCTAACCTCAGGTCCAATAGAAGCCCACTCTTGTGCAATCGCTCAACTCCCTGCGACTCCACGAGTATTTGATACTCGCGTCATTTATATGTAACGCCTTGGAAATCAGAGGACTAAGGCAGACACAATCGTGCATACGGCCTCAAAAGTCAATGCCATCTCCATCGCCGACCAATTCCATGGGAATCGCTGCCAAAACAGCCCGCCCCCTTAAAGATCGCTATGCACTTCTACGTGACGGAACCGCATGAAGGTAATTTAGAATCTTAATTGTTGTTTCAAAGGAGCGTCAGCGTGTCATTGCGAATTGAAGACTACGGAATGATCGGTGATTGCCACACCGCTGCATTAGTTTCGCGCGAGGGTTCTATAGATTGGCTTTGTCTTCCCAGCTTCGATTCCGCAGCTTGTTTCGCCGCGCTCCTCGGCACCTCCGAGCACGGCTACTGGCTGATAACGCCCGACTGCCCAATCAAGCGCATTCATCGCCGCTATCGGGAAGACACCCTTATCCTGGAAACCACCTTTGAAACAGAAGCCGGGACCGTAACACTCGTCGATTGCATGACGCCCACCACCAACACTCCTGATCTCTTGCGTCAGGTTGTTGGTCAGAGCGGCAAAGTACCCATGAAAATGTCCTTGTCCATTCGCTTTGATTACGGCTCAATCGTTCCTTGGGTGCGCAAAACAGACGATGGTCTCATCGCCATCGCCGGACCCGACACGCTCCGTCTTCGTACGCCGGTCGAGCTTTGCGGCGAAAATTTTCATACCACCTCCAACTTTACGGTTTCCGCCGGGCAAAAAGTTCCATTCGAGATTTGTTGGTATGCATCGCATCGAGATGAGCCGCAGTTTCTTGACTTTGAAAAGACTATCGCGGACACCGAAAAATGGTGGCGCGAGTGGACCGGACGGTGCACCTTTGCGGGACCATCGAAACTCGCGGTGACTCGTTCGCTCATCACTTTAAAGGCTCTAACCTATGCCCCCACCGGCGCCATCGTCGCAGCGCCGACGACTTCCCTTCCCGAATTGATCGGCGGCGTTCGCAACTGGGACTATAGGTTCTGCTGGGTGCGTGACGCCACGCTCTCGCTTCACGCGCTGATTATCGCTGGATATCTTGAGGAAGCGCGCGATTGGCGCGAATGGATCATGCGCGCAGTTGCGGGCAAGCCCTCCGAACTCAACATTGTTTATGGGTTGCGTGGCGAACGGCGTCTTACGGAACTGGAACTTCCGTGGCTTCCGGGCTACGAAAATTCCGGCCCGGTGCGAACCGGCAACGCCGCTTACAATCAGCTTCAACTTGACGTCTACGGCGAAATCATTGACACACTTTATCTTTGCCGAGAGGCCGGCATTAAGCCCAATGACAAAGACGTGTCCCCCGGAATTGGACGCGCGCTCCTCGACCACTTGGAAACTTCGTGGGAAGAACCTGACGACGGCATTTGGGAAGTTCGCGGGCCTCGTAGAAATTTTACCCATTCCAAAATGATGGCGTGGGTGGCCATGGATCGCGCCGTAAAGAGTGTCGAACAGGGCTGGGTGCCCGATCCGGCTACAGAAAAATGGCGAAACCTTCGCGACAGAATTCATGCGGACGTCTGCACCAACGGCTTCGATACTGAGCTGAATTCTTTCGTGCAGTTTTACGGCTCAAAACACCTCGATGCCAGCTTATTGATGATGGCCATTGTCGGCTTTCTTCCCGCCAACGATCCACGCCTTCGCGGAACGGTTGATGCCATAGAGAAACATTTGCTTTCCGATAATGGCTTTGTTAAGCGCTACACTCTCGATCCGGAAGTTGACGGATTACCGCACGGCGAGGCCGCCTTCCTTCCCTGCACTCTCTGGCTCGCGGATAATTATGCCTTCCAGGGACGCCATCAGGAAGCGCGCGAAGTCTTTGAACGCGTCTTATCCATACGCAATGATCTCGGCTTACTGTCCGAAGAATACGATCCCGTGGACCGCCGGCTACTGGGAAATTTCCCGCAGGCTTTTTCGCATTTCGGCATGGTCAACACCGCCTACAACCTCGAAGGCAAGACCAGCGCCAGCACAGCCGGCGGTTCCCCTGGCACAAAAATAAAATAAGCTCCCGTCAATAGGGGTTTGAACTTCGCGGCTTCAGTTGCGTGGTAGCCGGCCGCGTTTTTTGTCAACATTTTGGTCGGCCGCATTCTGATTATTGCAGTTTTGTAACTTGTGCTCCCGCCCATTCCGCGATTCAATTGTCAGTCGCATCGATTGCTACGGGCCGACTCCATCACGGCTCGGTGGAGGTCTGGCTTGTCGGCTAGAATTAATATTATCTTTCTGCTTCTTTGTTCCGTTCTTTATGTCGAGCTCGGTGCAAGCCAAGAGCAGGAACACACGCGGCTTCCGACCAGCAAAGCAGTCATCAGGCCCACACCTGGCGCGCCACAACGTACCAACGGATTCCCAGAAACAATCGCCTTGAGTCCCGATGGCCGATACGCCGCCCTGCTGAACAACGGCTTTGGTACCGCTGAGTCGGGCATGAAGCAATCCATCGCCATCCTGGATTTGCAGACAAATCAGGTCACAGATTTTCCGGAAGACCGGCTTGGCGAAGATGCACACCAAAGTTATTTTCTGGGCCTGGCTTTCAGTTCCGACGGCACTCACCTCTACGCTTCAGTTGGCTCGATCAGCGATCCCACCGGCGAGAAACCCGGAAATACCGGCAACGGCATTGCGGTGTATCGCTTTGAGCAGGGCAAACTCGCTCCCGATCACTTTCTAAGAATATCCTTGCA
>Ga0210396_10002600_pt1 | contig 18336 bp, 16 predicted proteins | sample IncBWH17OmetaG_FD_155466 | JGI IMG/M metagenome (GOLD analysis project Ga0210396, IMG submission 155466) | Forest soil microbial communities from Barre Woods Harvard Forest LTER site, Petersham, Massachusetts, United States - Inc-BW-H-17-O ... | reverse complement strand
CAATCCCGGCGGCTCGGTACGCTGCTATGCGGGGCTCTTGCCGTGGATCTGCACGGGACCCATGAAAAGGGCCAACGGCTACCAGCTTTGCAGCCAGGATCTCATAGCCGACACCCGGAGCACATTGGCTACCTATGAGAAGCGGGGAGACTCCACTCGTACCGGCATCTACCGAAAGTACCTCGACACCCTTATGGCCCACAAGGATAGCTTCCGGCTGACTACAGGCGGCGACTCACCCTGTGTCGCGGTCCCCAATTCCATCCGGCATGTGGCGATCCTCATGGATCACGGCAGCCGGAGCGCCGCGGAGCTCATGGTGTTGTATTTCCGGCAAAGCGACAAAGTGCGGCTTTTTGGCGAGAATACGGCGGGAGCAGTCGACTATCTGGACCTTCTTACCTTTGAATTACCACATTCCCGTTATGAGTTCTGGGTAGCCAGCACCAGGAGGCAACTCTCGGGGCAGGACCCGGCCTATGATACGGGCGGCATTCCCCCCGATACCCCCATACCGGACAGTGAGCCGGACTGGATCGGATTCGTGCAAAAATATTACAGTAACCATACAGATAAACCCTAGGCGGGCAGCTTGGACTTCTCCCATGAATCAATTAATTTTAAATATGAGCAGGAGGGTCAAGCGTTTTGGCATGAGAAGATCTACCAGGTATCACCTGTACGGGCTCCTGTTCTATTCCGTATGGGTCCTGGGCCTGGATCTTCTCTATTTGCGGGGCCATTTCAAACCGCCCTTCGAATTCCTGACGCTCGGTCAATCGCTCTGGATCTTCTACACCGGATATTCGTTCCTGTATCTTCAGTTCCTGGGTCCTCGCCGCTGGCGGCCCTTTGCGCTGCCCATGCTGGTGGTCTGCCTGGCGGGCACATGGGGGTTTACGGTGGTCTCCGGCTGGCTTCACCAATACTATCGGCATCAAAAGTATTCGACGCGCGATCTGCTCTACATCTGTTCGCAGGAATTCACTTTTGTGTTCATCTATTCGCTGGGCTATTTTGTGCTGGTGCGCTACCGGCAGAAACAGCAAGAGCTTCGGACGCTTGAAAGACGGCAGGCGCAGGATGAACAGGAAAAGCTGGAGCTCGAAAAACGCAATGCCCTGCTTCAACAGGAGAAGCTGCTGCTGGAAAAGGACCTCTTGCAATCCGAGAACGATTTCCTGCGGGCGCAGATCAACCCGCATTTCCTGTACAACTGTCTGAACTTCTTTTATAGCGAGACCTTTGAACGCCAGCCGCGTCTCGCGGAGGCCGTACTGCTGCTCTCGCAGGTCATGCGGTACTCGCTGTCGGATTTCTCCGCGACGGGCGGGCTCGCCAGGCTGGAAGGCGAATGGGAACATATCCGGAATGTCATCGAGATCCATCGGATGCGTTTTGGCGGTAACGTTTGTATCGAGACCGTGTTCGACGGCGAAGGGCAGAACAAGCTGATCCAGCCGATGATCCTGATGACGCTCGTGGAAAACGTGATGAAGCACGGCGATCTCACCGACCCGGATTTTCCCGCCGTCATCCGGTGCCAGGTCGACAATGCACACAAATCGATCCGCTTCACCACCTTCAACAAAAAAGCAAACTCCAAAAAAGACCTCTCCACGGGTATCGGCCTGGCCAATATCCGGCAGCGCCTGTCCCGGCTTTACGGGGATGGGTTTTCGCTCACCGTCAGTAACGAGCCGTCGATCTTCCGCGAGGAATTGGTCGTTCCGTTCTTCGATGACAAGCACGCGCCTGTCGTCGCTCACCGAACCTCAAACTCTTTACTATGCTGAACTGTCTCATCATAGACGACGAACAACCCGCGATCAATATTCTCGCGGCCTATATCAAGGACGTGCCCTACCTGAAATTGGTGGGCACCAGCACCGATCCCCTGGCCGGTTTGGAAATGGTGAATAACCTGGACGTAGACCTTATCTTTCTCGACATACAGATGGCCGGTCTCTCGGGACTGGAATTCATCCGGGCGCTCAACGGGAAATGTAAGGTGATCATCTCCTCCGCCCACAGCCAATTCGCCATGGACGGATTCGAGCTGGAAGTGATCGACTACCTGCTTAAGCCCGTGCCCTTCGTGCGTTTCCTGAAAGCCGCGCAGAAGGCCTGCGATATCATGCGCCTTTCCGTCAAACCGGCCGTGTCGGAATCGGATTTTATCATGCTCAAAGGGGACACCAAGGGCAAGCTGATCAAAGTGGAGATCGACGACATCGACTATATAGAAGGCATGGGCAACTATGTGGCCATCTATTGTAAAGGGAAGAAGGTCCTTTCCATCATCAATATGAAGACGCTGGAGGAGCGCCTGCCGCCGCAACGTTTTATCCGCGTACACAAATCCTTTATCGTGGCCATCTCCCAGATCGCCCTCATCGAAGGCAACCACATCATTATCAAGAACAACCAGAAGGCCGAGATCGTCATAGGGAGTGCCTACCGGTCCAGCTTTCTCGACGCCATGCGGACGCGCCTGATCAACTGATTTTTACCCCGCCAATCGCTCTGTTTGAGCCGGTTAAACGCTTATTCGTGTATCGGAATTGGTTGGACACCTGAAAATGCGCAACTTGTTCAAAAAAAGGATGATCGATAGTCTGGTGCGGGAAAAGCTAACGAAGATCAATACGGTATTGGCGGGAACCCCCTGCCGGGAGCATGGTTTTACCAGTGGGACCCTGGGCCTTTTGTACTATTATTTCCATGCGGGGGAGGTGCTCGCCCAGGCAGATTTAACGGCTACTGCCTACAGCCTGCTGGAAGGACTCTTCAACGACCTCAACGGCGAGAGCGGCGGGCTGCGGGGCTCCTTTCTAAGCGATGGAGGCGCAGGCCTTGGCTGGGTGGTCAACTACCTGCAAACCCACGGATTTATCGACTTCGATATAGACAATGAATTCTCCGACCTCGATCTTTTTCTTTTTGAGTCGGCGCAGTCGCAGCTCATGCACGACAATACCGATTTCCTGCATGGGGCGATGGGCATCTTTCATTATTTCGCGCACCGGAAACAGACCCCGGTCATCAACCGTTATCTCAATGAGCTGGCCGGGCCGATCCTGGAAAAAGCGGTCGAAACAGGTCACGGTATCTGGGTCCGTAATCATGGGCTGCAGCCGGCAAAGATCAACGAAGTAAATTTTAGTCTGTCGCATGGACTCAGCGGCTATCTGCTGGCGCTCATGGGGGCCTGGCCGGCGCTCCGGGACCAGGAACCGGTGGAGCAGCTGATCCGGCGCGGGATACAATTCCTGATGAAATACGAATGCCCCGTCGACTTCGACGGGCAGGAATATTCTTTCTTCCCCTTTCGGTTCGAGGTGGATAGCAAGGAGATCCACCGCGTGAACCGGCTGGCGTGGTGTTATGGCGATCTCAACGAGGTGTTGCTGCTTTATCGGGCGGGACGCTTGCTTGGCGATGAGCGGTATATCCATATTGCGAACCGCATCGGAATGCAGACTACAGCGCGGCGAAGCTATGGGGCCACACTGAGCCAGGACGCGCATTTCTGTCATGGCAGCTCGGGGCTTGCCCGCTTTTATAAATCGCTTTACCAGGAGACGGGTCACCCGGTCTATGCCGAAGCCTATCGCTATTGGCTGGACATGACGCTGTCCCTGGTGGACGGGGAGATCGAAGCGAATAACTATGCCGATAACTTACCGGGTCTGCTGGAAGGCTGGGCAGGGATCGGGCTGGTGCTGGCGGATCATTCGCTCGAAACCGGCGGCGACTGGGCAAAAGCCTTTCTATTATAATCTCACTTCTATGAATAGCAAACGATTTCTCCTACCAGCACTTTTTCTGTTCTTCTTTTCCGTCGCCGCTAACGCGCAAAACACCATTTTGTGGAAGATCGGCAAGCCGGGTAATACGCATGTCTCTTACCTGCTGGGCACCTTCCACATCCTGGGCGAGTCGTTTGTCGATTCTTTTCGGGTGATCACGGAGAAGCTGTTTGCCGCCGATCTGCTGGTGTCCGAGGCGGTGGTGGACCGGCAGCGGGTGTTCGATAAGTACGCGGCGCGGGCGGCTTCCGATTCGCTGTCTAAGTCCGTTTCCGCGGACGATGTCGCCTTGATTAAACAGATCTTCGCGAAGAGCAGCTTCGATGTCTTTAAGTTTACCCCCGCGGAGCTATTGATGAATCTCGGCATCTATTATTACCAGTGGGGCTGCTGGCCCCGGTCAATCACCGACAAATATACCTGTGATGAATACTTGCAGCGACTCGCGGGCGAACGCGGGATCGCTGCTTTTTATTTTGAGGCCGATTCGACACAGGAGGCGCTGGTGCGGCAACAGTCGAGCTATATCACCTGGGCGTATTTCCATAAGACGGCGCCGGCCGTCCTGAAACTCTATCGCCGGTCGAGCGCCGCGGCGGGATATTGCAGGCCGGTATGGGATTATCTGGCCTTCAGGATCGACTACGACTTCAAAGGCAAATGTGTCGATGCCGCGCTGGTCGAAGATCGCAACCGCCGCTGGATGGCCGATCTCCCCCGCCTGCTTGACACGCACAATTGTTTCATCGACGTCGGCGTACAGCACCTGTGCAATCGCTGCGGACTGATCGTCCTGCTACGAGCCGCCGGCTATACCGTGGACCCGGTCGACATACCCTGAGTCTACTCATCCCGCAATACATCCACCGGATTCACGCTGGCGACCCGGAACGCCTGGAACGCCACTGTCACTACGGCTAGCACCAGCGCCGAACCGCCGGCTTCCACCAACACCCAGCCATCCACCGCAGCGCGATAGCCAAAATCCCGCAGCCAGCTGTTGGCCAGGAACCAGGCCAACGGCGAGGCGATCACGATCGCCGTTATCACCAGCAGCAGGAACTCGCGGCTTAACAATAACGACACGCCTGCCACGGTAGCCCCCAGGACCTTGCGGATGCCGATCTCTTTTGCCCGCCGGCTCGCGGAGAATAACGCCAGTCCAAACAACCCCATGCACGAGACAAGGATCATGATCACGGTTGCCGATTGCATCAGCAGGGCACTCCGGTTTTCCTCGAGATACAGCCGGTCGACCGTCTCCTGGAGGGAAGTGGCTGTAAAGGGGACCCCGGGAAAAAGCGTTCTCCACTCCAATGCCAGGGCCGATAGCACTTTCTTCGCCGCGTCCCCCTGGACGCCCAGCCGGACCGCCACGCTTTTGGCGTCAGACAGCCAGGTAATGATGATCAGCGGCCGGATAATTTCATGAAAAGAGGTCTGGTGATAATCCTTGACTACCCCGGAGATCCTATACCACAGCCCATTCTCCCGGTATAAGAGTTGCTTTCCACACGCCAGCGTCGGATCGTTAAAACCCAGTGTCCGGGCATACGTTTCATTGATCAACACCGGCATCTTATTCTCCCCCTCGTCGACATTGCCTCCTGCTACCAGCCGCATCTGGTAAAAGGGAATAAAGTTAGGGTCGCCGATCTCCACTTCCGCCGTCGTCTCACGCGCCTTCTTCATGTTATCCCACCGGTACACAAAGGTCGCCATCGGGTGCTCCCTGCCCATGGGCGCATGTCCCTGCAAGATCGCCTGTTTTACCCCCGGCAGATTACTTACCGCTTCCGCATATAACCGCATCTGCCCCCGTTCCGCCCCCGGGTAATCCACCGTTACCACCCCATCGCTGTTAAAGCCTTTATCCGAACTCCGCATATACCGCACCTGCCGGCCGATCACCAGCGATCCGATGATGAAGAGCAGGGAAATGGAAAATTGGAAAATGATCAACGCCCGTCGCAGTCCCACGCCGCCCGTACCGCTTTTATCCAGCGATCCCTTCAAACTCAGCACGGGCAAATAAGAAGACATCAGCCGGGCCGGATAAAACCCGGCTATCAGCGTCGTAAACACCGTTATCCCCAGCAGGAACAACCAGTTGCCCCCATCCCAAAACTTAAATTGGACCCCGGCTGGGATACTGTCGCCAAAAAGCCGGAACGCCGGCCATATCAGCAGCAGGGATAACGCCAGGGCACACAACGTCAGCAAAAGGGTCTCGATGAGGAATTGCCCCACAAGCGTTCGCCGGCTGCTGCCCATCACCTTACGGATGCCCACCTCCTTCATTCGCTGGAAACTCTGGGCCGTCGAAAGATTGATAAAATTGATGACGGCCAGCCCAAGCACAAAAAGCGCTACCCACATCAACGCGAAGAGCAACGGTAGATAAGCCTTCGGGAAATCGTCGCCCGTATCCGCAGGATGAAGATCCGGCGTATAATGCATTTCGCGCAAGGATTGCAAGTAGAGCCGCAGATGACTGGCGCCCGCAAAAAGCACGGGCGCAGGCGCTAGATTGCGGATATATTCGGTGAGTTCCGCATTCACACGCGCAAGGGTTACCCCCTTTTCCAATTCCACGAACGCCTGTGAGCGCCGCGGTTGCAGACTGCTCCAGTCCGTCGTAGGAATACGTACACGCAACCAGGTCGCCGGAGCGGTGCTCACCGAGATAAAAGAAGTGTAGTTGAGATCGGAAGGCCGGTTCCAGTCACGTACGATGCCTGCCACCGATAGCGTCAGGCTGTCTTCATAGATCACCTTCCGATCCAGCATCTGCTCCACCCTATCCGTCCCAAAATATTTCCGCGCTACGCTCTCGGCCAGCACTATGCGTCCCGGCGAGTCCAGTACACTAGGGGTACCCGCCAGCCATACATGCGGAAAGAGACGGAAGAAATCCGGTCCAGTCAATATGGTAGACAGTGCATAGCCCCCTTCCTGTCGATTATCGTAAGTTTTCGTGACCTGGCCATTGGTCGATGGGATCGAGATAGTCGATCCAAAAATATGGAAAGCCGTCTTGGCCTCGAACCCGGAGATCAGGTGTTCGACGCCTGCCACCTCCTTGAACGGGCTGTTGAGAAAGATCAGATTACCATCCTTATCCCGCACATCGCCTACAATACGATAGATCCTGGTGGCATCGGGGTGAAAATTGTCGAAGCTCAGCTCGTACCGGCCGATAAGATAGATCACGATACAAACGCAGATGCCTATAGACAGCCCAAGGACATGGATCAGCGAATACCACCGTTGCCGGAGGATATTGCGCCAGGCTACCTTCACCGAAAGGGCATTCGCAGACATAGTAAGGTTTTTGTGAAAGCCTATCCCGTAATTCTATGCCACAGGCATAACCCCCTTGATTGTCAGCAAAATACCATCTCACCGCAGCCGCCGCCCGTCCGGTTACGATACAGCCCCTGTCCGGTTCATCCGCGTCGCGGGCGCCAGGCGCCGTCAAATCGCTGTTATTCCTTCCATACCTGTATAGCAGCCACCGTGTCATTGCCGGCAAAAACAACGAAATAGTAGCCGTTCGCCAGGCCGGCGATGTCGATACTGGTAGCGGTAGAGCCTGCGGGGACGGTTATCTTCCGGTATACCCTGCCATCGACGCCCACGACCCGGATAAAACCGGTATTGCTGGCGCCGGGGTAGGTACATCTCACCGGTGTATTGCCGGTGATCAGCGTAGGCATTACATTAAAAATAGAGGTATTGTCCATATTGAATGAGATAGTCTGGCTATAGTTGATGACCCCGTTGTTTCCCACCATTTGCAGCCGGTAGTATACAACGCCCGACGGTACATGCGTATCGATGGCCGTATAACTATCCTGCGCGGCGTTGGTGGCCGCAACCTCCTGGACGGGAGTAAATGCAATCCCATCCGTGCTTCGCTCGACGATATAATAGCCGACCCCTGCCTGATCGGCCATCTGCCAGTTGAGCTGGATGTCCCCGTTTTCCTGCTGGCCGCGGAAATGCAGCAAGGCCTCCTGTAAGACCGTGCAAAAGCCCAGCTCGATGGTTTGAGTGCTGGTGCTGGTACAACCGCCGATCGTACTGGTGGCCGTAATTTTATAGGTGCCCGTATCGGCGTTGGTGATGGGGTTGAAGGAAAGCGTATCCCCGGTGGTGATCGTACCGTCCGGGTGCTGCCAGGTATAGCTACTGAAAGCGCTTACTGGGAGGGTGAACGTGGCAGCGCCGCCCGCGCAATTTACCCCGGTCGTGGTCACATTGGGTACAGTAAGCGTATCGATGCTGATATTGCTGGAATAGCTGTTCCCACAGGCGTCGGACATCTGGAACGTATAGGTGCCGGCGGCCAACCCCGAAAAAACCGGGCTGGATTGCGCCACCGTCGTTTCCGGTCCGGCGATGATCTGGAATTCGTAGGGCTTAACCCCGCTGGCACTGTCGGGTAGCAAGGCCAAATCCCGGGTCGTTCCGCAATTCGCTATGGCCGGGGTCGTGGAGAACGAAGGTTGCACATACCCGGGGACAATGACCGTATCCATGATCACATCGCAACCGGTAGGCATGCCCGTTGGATACATTAAGGGAAGGAAGGATCCAAACTCATTTATAGAATGATACGCCACGTCATAGGTCCCCGGTGATAGACCGGTCACCGAATCGACAAATAGACTCTGGGCGATATTGAATACTGTTGATGCGTCCACCGAGATCGAGGCATACGGATTATTAGACGTAGACTTCAGGAGGATGCTTCCCCCGCCTCCACAGGTCACTTTACCCGACGCGGCAAATGCCGTTTGGAGCAGATTCGAGGGATGGACCGTAAACACCGCGCTGTCCATTCCACCGCAAACGTCGAGGTCGTATATCTTATAGGTACCGGCGGTTATCCCGGACAGGTAGATGACGTTATCGCTCAGACCCGGATTCTGTAGGGTATCAGGGTAGGTATAGGTGTGCACCGTGCCATCCGAAAAGGTCACGGAGGGCGGACCGGAGGCCAGCACGATCGATTTGGTAAAGTTCGCAGTCACCAATAAATATTCAGTAGTGGTATTCGCCTTGCAGCCGAGCGTGGGATCGGCATCCAGCACTTCCACGCTCGAATAGGAAGGCGGCGAATCCCAGTTGAATGTCAACGAATCTTTTTCACAACAATCCTGCCGGATCACTTTGTACCCATTCCCCGGGGGATATCCGCTAAACGTCGAATTATTGGTCTGCACGGCCAGAGCAACGCCGGCCGGGCTTATCAACGTATACGTAATGGTGGAACAGTGCGCCCCGATATTCCCAAGCTGGTCCAGCGTATAGGAGTATCCGCTTCCGCAACCTGTAGGGTCATTACGGGATTCGCTCATATCGAGATAAAGCGCCATGGTCAAAGGGGAAATGGAGGAGCTGCCGCAATTGCTGGTCACCGTAAAGGTCAGGGGATCGGAAGCGCCCGTGACATGGTGATACCGAAAGTAGAAATAGACAGTGGCAGAACCTGAACTGAACGCGGAGGCAGAGAGCACGTCCGTCATCACCTCGCCGTTCGGTAGTGTAGCGGTGAGGGTATAGGGAGGTTTAAAGTCGGGCGCGTATAGGAAGACCTCCGCAGCAAAAGAATCGCAGGCCTCATATAGTAAACCGCTGCTTACATTCGCCGTCCCCGGGCTGCCGGCGGCAACGGTAGCCGTCCTGGTCTGGAAATTGCCGCAGGAGTCGGTCACCTGGTAGGTATACGTACCCGCGGACAGGCCCGTAAATACATTGCCGGCCTGCGGGCCCACGGTAACAGGTGAAGGACTGACCAGCGAATAAGAAAACGGTCCCAGGCCACCCGTGATGCCGATCGTCAGGGAACCATCGCTGCTACCCGGACAGGAAGTTGATGTGGTCGTCGCAGTGGGCGAAGGAACGGTATAGCTGCCGGTCACCGTGACACTCGCCGTCACGGACGTATTACAATTATCGGCTACCTGTACCGTATAGGTTCCCGGCGTCAGTGAAGTGAACACATTGGACGACTGTGCAGGCGCGGTGGAAGGGCCGGCAGTGATGCTATAAGTATAAGGTGTCGCTCCGCCCGAAGCGGACACGGTGGCCGTACCCGAGGCCTGGCATCTGCTCGCGGTGGGCGTGACCGAATTGATCACCAGCGGCGAGGCCGCCGGACATTGCGCCTTTGCGGTATACACGCCTATTAAGGTCAGCAGTAGACAAAAGGAGACATAGGGTATTACCCATCGGATGAACACGCGATTTTCCATAGTTTGCGGAAAGGGGGTTATGCGCCGCAAAACTAAAAAGACCGCTCTAATGGCTATATAGAGATACTTGGAGCCCCCAGGATTTCATTTCTTAGAAAAAGCCCCGGCGTCTTCATGGCCGGGGCTTTCGTTCATCAAGGATTGAACCTCGCGGGAATATTCGAATTGTTCCCTCGTATCTTCAGCACGTTAGTGATCTGCGTATAACTCATCTTTTTCAGTTGTTGCTGCGTCATTCCCTTGAATGCCGTGGAAGCAATGGCCCCCGGGATGACGATAAACCGATAGTTGTAACCTGTATAATTGTAACCCGAAGAATTGCTGGCCCCCGCGGGATACGATGCAACATATATGTTACCTACATAATACGATTCCGTGAGCGCAGTGGCAGCATTGAAAATAAGGGAATCTCCGTTTTGATCGACGGTCTGTAAATAGGTAACAATGGTCCCGGTATTCAGGATCTCGCTCGTGATGGCATTCGCCGTAAACCACTGGTAATAGGTGGTATCTGCGACGGGCTGGATCGTATCGGACATATTCACGGGTATCCAGGCGCTGTAAAGCACACTGTCGGTGCCGGCGGGACCAGTATCTCCCGTAGCGCCCGCGGCGCCTGTTGCGCCGGTATCACCCGCGGGGCCGGCGGGACCCGCATCACCTTTGGTACAGCTCATAAACAGGACAATAGAGGACAAGGAAAGGACAAAGAAAAATTGAACCTTTTTCATTTTTTTTGTTTTTTAAGTAGATGTAAAAAAATGCCGCTGATCAGCGGAAAAATAGACTAGAGGAAATGTTAAGAGTTTAGAGAAAGAAGTCCGTTACCAATTGCTTAACAATTCTTAGGATCCGTTAATTCTTTTACTCCCCTTTCCTTGCGTCAGCCAAAAGTATACTATTGATACCCTCCGTCATCAGCCGTTTTGCCTGGCTAAAGGATTCTTCCGCTTCCTTTTTCGGAGTGCCTTTTATGGCCTGTCGGATGGCTGTCTCGATATCGGGTAGCGCTGCCCGGACCGCGGAGCTTATGCTGGAATAGCTATGACCCAGGACCTGGAGGATATGTTTATAGTTCTCGTAGGACGACATCAATTTGCGGGCGCCGCTCTGAGAATATTGCGGTGGCAAATTTTCACGTATCGCCGTGAGCTGAGTTTTAACTTCACTGGTGGTCATCGGTAATAATTATTCTTTTTACAAAACTTCCCTTAGCACGGCCCTCGCCCAGATCATTGTTCAACAAAATGCCAGCAAACCCCGGCTAAATCAATGACATTGACTTCCTTGCCATAGGGTTGCTGCCTGATCTGCCCTATACGGATGCCGTACTTTTCAGGCAGTTTTTTATCGAGGACCGTGGCCCTGAATTCTTCGACATTGCTGACTTTCACGCTGAGCATGAAGTTCTCGGCAAATTCTTTTTTATCATATCGTTGGAGAATGAACCTACAGTCGTCACACTGAAAACCGACATAACCGTCCACCTCCCAATTGATATGAAAGCCCAGATCCTGGAAAAATTGTTTAGCTGCTTCAAAATTGCTCCCCGAAGGAACAAATGGCTCTATTGATAAAATCTTCATATACAATTTTTATAGGATCAAAAATAGGTCTTTTACAAAATGTGTCTATACGATTGGCCGGCTTTCCACTTTAGCATGCAGCCTCCCCATGAATTTTGAAGCTCAGGCTGGTCTGCCCGTACTTGACTTCGAGCGTACCTTCTAAGTAAGTAACCTCATCCCCTGTCTGCTTGACCTCTCTTACTATTAAAATAACTGTATATCCGGATCCCTGATATTCCGTTCTGGTTTTCTTTCCACCCGGTAACACCAGGGATTTGATCTTATTCAGAGCGATCTCTTTGCCGCTCACGTAAAGAAAAGCCAGCTCTTGAAGATTCTCGACAAAAATGTATCTCTCTTTCTTTAGCGCCACGGAGTCGTAAGTATAAGTGCCCGAACAGCCGTCGATAGCCTTAGGAAGGGAGGGGAAATAATCCAGCCGGGGTGTCTGCGTTGGGGCAACAGGCTGCGCCGCTACTTCCTGCCACAACAGGCCACCTAGGATGAAGAATGTTACAATAACGATCAATCGTCGCATCAGGAATTTTTACTAAATATATCTCCTTTCGCCCAATACCGCATTCCAGGTGTTTGCGCCCACGGGGTTCCCATCAGGAAGTTATGATCAACCTATTATTACAAATTATAATATTTAATTATCTCTTCCAGCTTCCGCATAGATTAGTATCTTGTCAAATTATAATTCCCCTCACATGCCTAAAAAGCAAACGCTTGCCCTATTAACTCCCCTAATAACGCTGTTTTTTATCGTAATAATTGCATTTGAAGGTTGCAAAAAAAATGGCAACACCCCTCCTACGGCTACGATAAGTGGTTTCTCTCCGATGGCCGATACTATCGGCGCCACAATAACCTTAACCGGTAGTAATTTTAGTACTCCGTCTGCAAATGATATTGTAAAATTTAACGGCGTTACTTCTACTGTTTTGAGCGCAACCTCGACCGAATTGACTGTAAAGGTTCCCTTCGGAGCAACAAGTGGCGCGATTACTGTAACCATAAATGGTCAGGCAATAACGTCTTCCGGGACGTTTACGGTGTTGGGGCCAACCATCACTGATTTTTCGCCCTCAATCAGCGGGATAGGATATCCGGTGGTGATAAATGGAACAAATTTTAGTCCTGACACCAACTCCAACACCGTAACCATTAATGGTAGCACCGCCCGGGTAACCGCAGCCTCAAATAACCAGCTGACTGTCATCGTTCCGCCCAATGCTTCTTCAGGCCAAATAACGATTTCGGTAAGAGGGCAGGTTGTTAATTCATCGAGTAATATTTCGATAAAGAAATTAACCGTAACGACTATAGCAGGCTCCGGTACTCCGGGTTATAGCGACGGCACAGGCACCGGAGCCAGTTTTCATGGACCCTGGGGAATAGTCGGTGATGGCAATGGAAATTATTATGTCGCTGATGCTTATAATAACAGGATAAGAAAGGTTACAGCCGCTGGGGTAGTCACAACAATTTCCGGGACCAATTTCCAGGGAAATATTGGTGGTCCTGTAGCTACTGCAACATTTGGCGCTCCATTTGGAATAGCAATGGATAGTCACGGCAATCTATTTATAACAACTTTGTGGAACACGATCCGGGAAATAACCCCTGCAGGAATAGTTAGCATATTTGCCGGAGATTCGCTGGGAAATCCTGGTAGTACGGACGGCACGGGAACTGCTGCCCGCTTCAACACACCTGTAGGAATAACGATAGATGCAAATGACAATATTTTTGTCGCGGATGCCCAAAATCGTTCGATCAGAAAAATAACTCCAGCGGGAGTAGTAACTACTTTCGCGGGTGGTGGACCCTCTGGCTCCGCGGATGGCACGGGGACAGCAGCAAGTTTCAATGAGCCGTGGGGGCTAGGCAAGGATGCTAATGGAAACATATATGTAGTTGACGCTGGAAATAACAATATTCGCAAAATAACGCAAGCAGGGGTAGTAACAACATTTGCTGGAAATGGAACAAAAGGCGCCGCTGATGGCCCCGCCCTTCTTGCAAGTTTCAATGCGCCCATCGGCATTGTTGCGGATCGCGCCGGTAATTTTTATGTAACAGATGAACAAGCAGGAAGAATAAGAATGATTACTGCGGGCGGGCAAGTCGTTACCCTGGCAGGCAACGGCCAACAGGTATCCGTTGATGGAATAGGTAACTTCGCAAGCTTTTCATATCCTCTGGGAATATGGATTGATCCGAATGATACCATGTACCTAATAGATAATGGCACAGCCGTAGTTAGAAAAATGGTTGTTCAGTAAATCCTATTTATCAAGCTGCTAATTCAAAATCGTATATGGAAATCCCGAATCAAATTTAGCTCTTTCCTCTTGCGGCATTCGTTTTCTTATCAATTTAATAGTATACCCGCCTTGAAGGACGCCCTTGTCTATATACATCCAATCTGTAATGTCCTTTATTTCTATTTTATATTTTTCGCCCAATTTTACTTGCGTTGCGAGATTGGGAAGGTCATCAATAATGCCGAAGTAGCATCCGTCGTGGAAAGTTATGCTTGTGGCCCAAATATGCTCTGCACCCGTGGCGGTGTTAAATCGTACTTTCAAAGCGAATTTGCTCGTATCATAACTATTGCTTTCCAGTGCAACCCTAAATTGCCCAAGCGTATTTCTAGCAGTGGCAATCGCTTCATTCATTTCCTCATCATCAGCCGGCGTAGAGTAAATAGTTGGTTCCCCTTTTCTTTCAATCTTCACCATATGGTTATTACCGCAGGATATTAGCCAAATACAAAATCCTGGTAATATTAAAATGTGCTTCATAGTTTTATCCCCTTCTCCTTGCCTAAAATGGCTTTGTATATATTGTAGTATTCCCAATGTCCAGGGACCTCCACTGCACATGGCTGATTCGATCATCCTGCTGCAGGAAATCATACAATAAGCAGCTTCTTCCTGCACTTTCATCGGCTATTCCCCGCTCCGGCTTCACGATAATGCTCATCTCTTGAGGGCCTATGGGCATGCCATCATAAATACTGCCCGGGATATCCGGATACCATCGCTGTACGAACCGAAAGCGATTATCTGAGTCTATTGCTTCATGAGTAATGACCATATGGCTTGTGATCCGGAGAAGATAGCGCTTAAGAGCGTCCACGATTTCCTGCAGCGTCCCGGTGTAGAAGAAGCTGACTTTGTTACGAATGACTACGGCATAAGCCTTTTGAGGTTTGCGGTCGCAAAGCTGCGCCATTCCGTTTTCATAGAGCCGACGTATGATCTCTTCGTCGGTTCCTCCGTAGCGAAGAGCGTCAACACAGGACACCATCATCGCTCCGATAGCCCGGTCTATCTCTGCCTCAGTTACTGGCTGCTTCCTAAAATAACAATGATTATCCTCTTTCGCATGTTCGATAAGGTCTGGCGCCTCCGCCTGAGGAGCTCCACAAGCCGTGCAGCCTCCATTGTCTGCATAAAAATCGCCTTGGTTCAGTGAATATCTTTCATAAGCGCATTGCTTTGCCATATAGTGGAATTACGTCTCAAATTAATGAATTGTCAATTTTATAGTATCTTTATCTTCCTTTCTACGTTACCTCACTACAAAATTCTCCACCGGAACTGTACCCATCCTTCCCTACAAACTGCAGGTATCGTCTATTTTCTACCCAAATCAAAAACCCACACATTATGAACTTTCAGACATTGCCCAAACAGCGCAAATTCATCCTGGTCCTCGCGACCATCGGCACTATTTCCATCTTCCTGCCATGGTTCACGGTAAGCGCAGAGGGCTTGGGCGTTCAGGTAAGCGAGAGCACGAGCGGGTTCCACGGCACGGGTGTCCTCGTGTTTATTGCTTTTATAGCCGCCGGCATTCTGGCATTGGTGGGCGACCAGAGCCGCATCATGGAGAAGACTATGTGGATGACAACCCTGGTCGCCGGGGCTGTAGCCCTGCTCTTTGTGGTGATCAATCTGACCAATACACCAAATTCAGGCGATGGATTTGGGTTCGCCCACGCCGGGCCCGGATTTGGAATCTGGATCTCGCTCGCAGCTTCGATTGGAACGCTGGTAGCCGCATGGGTGTTGAGAAACCCAGGCGATACCTTGAAAGGCGGTTTTGATAGTTTAAAACATGACATCTCAGGTCTCGCAGGACCGGCAGCAACGCCTTCCGGTACTTCCAATACTGCAAATCGCACTAGTACCGATAGCAACAATAAGGTGGCTGATCTGGAGAAGCTTATCGAACTGAAGAATCAGAGTAAAATAAGTGAAGAAAAATAAACTCCGCATCAATCGCATCATCCGTCGCCGGGTCATTTCCCAATACAGAAAATGAAGACGCCCATTCTGAGCCTTATAGCGATTTTGGTCCCAGATTAGCAACAGGCTATACTTAAAATACCGCGCGGGCGATAAGAAATAATCCTGCCCCGGCAGCCAGGGCGCCGATTGCTTGGGCGACGGGGACCCCTGCCGGCGTGAGACGTTCGGCGGTGATGGCAGCGGCCACAAAGGCCATCATGCGGAGATCCATGACCCCGATGACCAGGAGAATGATAATTAACCCAAAACAGCATTGGCTGCAGTGAAGGCCAAACCTCAACCCTTGCAGCCAAGCCCTGCCTATGCTATCCGGCAATACGTTTCTGCAGCCTGCCGCCTGCCGACAGCAGGCCAGTTGTTGCGCCTTCCATCCGGTGAACTGGAGCATGCCGGCAATAAAAACGACCACACCGACGGCAACAGGAACAGATCGCGACAACCCGGGTAGCTGCATCTCCGCCTTCGCCAATGCAACGCCGAGCGGAAAGACGGCTATTCCGAAAACTATCCATACAAAAAAGTACCCAGCTCCCGCCAGTACGGTGAGCCAGCCCACGCGCCCATACCGTTTCGTTACGATGGCCTGGCGGTAGCGTAACAACATTGGAACCAGGGATGGCATCATCATCGCCATCATCATCACGATCCACATTCCGAGAAACGACAACGCCGCGTCAGACCAATCCTGCCCGGGCATCCACGTCATGGACATTGTCCAGCCGCCTGGCATCGGCATGCCACCCATTGCGGACATGGATGCACACCAAACTATCGTGACCACCGTACAGGCGGCAAAAAGCAACGCCGATACACCAAAAAAGGCTTGGTGGGAAGTTCGCTCAAAAGCCATTTCAGCCCTTTTTATACTCGTCGTTACGGCGAAACCAAGTCCCGGTAGTCTCGTTTCGACCCAGGGGCGCCCGGTCCAGCCATTGGTATACGCCCCAAAGAGCATCCAATCCGCGCGCGAAGGCGGAGTAGGTGTGGTAGACGACACCGTCCTCGATGGCGAATGCGCTCATACCCGGCCTCTCCCGCGTAAACGTAGCCACATCGGTTCCCGTCGTGGCGGCAATTTGGGTTACAGGATCCTCGCCGAGCTTTGTCATGGCGTCACCGATGCCTTGTACCTTCCATGCCGGCTCTCGCCGATAGTTGTACTCGATGCCTCCTTCCTGCTGTTGTTCCTCGCTAAACGAGACGTTAAGGTCGGAGTTAAAGTCACCGCCAAGCGAAGAAGCCCAGGGAAACGTCCATCCCAATCGGCGCTTGTACGCCTGTAGTTTCTCCAGCGGGCCCCGCGATATGGCGTAAAAAGAGACATCATGGTTCTCGAGGTGAACGACAATACCATTGAACCCGTCGGCGATTGCCGAACAGTTGGGGCATCCGGCCTTATAATCGACGCCGAACATGAAGTGATAGACGAGAAGTTGCGAGCGCCCCTTAAATAGATCCGCCAGCGAGGCGCTCCCTTCATCCGTATCGAACCTATACGCTTTCTCGATCCGGACCCAGGGTAACTGCTGACGCTGCAGTGCCACTTCATCGCTGCGACGCGTTAGCTCCTTTTCCGCCTTGAGAAGATCGAGGCGGGCCGCCAGCCACTCTTCACGTGTGCCGGTGGTATGTTTCCCAACATTTTTGCCTTGCAGGCCAGTTGTCTTTGCTGCGTTATTACTCATAATCTTAAAATTTTAAGGCTTTATTTAATATGAGGTAATATGAATCGCCCTTTTTGTGCTCATCACAAAGGTAAAGAGTTTCCTTTAACGCGGGAATTAAGAACCCAACCAGCATTCCCTGAAGGCATAATTTTTGATGTCATACGCACCGGAAAGCGCCGACAAAGTAAATTTCAAAATGACTATATATGCCAAAAGCGACAATTCAAACCTTACTGGAAAAAAAAACAGCCCGACAACAAATCTCCATGCTGGCGGTGTCCGATTTTCCTTTTGCAAAACTTGCCGAGGAAGCAAAGATCGATGTACTACTAGTAGGAGATTCCATCGGTATGACCGTTTATGGTTTTAGTTCCCTTTTACCAGTGACCATGGATCTGATGGTTCCGCACACCCAAGCCGTTAGAAAAGGCGCACCCAACACCTTTCTAATCGGGGATCTTCCGTTCCTTACCTATGAAATAACCATACCGGACGCAATTCGAAATGCTGGCCGTTTTATGGCAGAATGCGGCTGTGACGCAGTAAAACTCGAAGGCGGACAAACCCGAACAGAAACTATTAAAGCACTGGTAAATTCGTCGATACCCGTTGTTGGCCATATTGGATTTACGCCGCAGGCGATGACCCTGCTCGGAGGATTCAAATCACCCGGCCAGGATGTGAACACGGCCTTGCGT
>Ga0210396_10002598_pt1 | contig 18340 bp, 14 predicted proteins | sample IncBWH17OmetaG_FD_155466 | JGI IMG/M metagenome (GOLD analysis project Ga0210396, IMG submission 155466) | Forest soil microbial communities from Barre Woods Harvard Forest LTER site, Petersham, Massachusetts, United States - Inc-BW-H-17-O ... | reverse complement strand
GTCATTAAAGATGGTGAAGTCATCATCGTCGACGAATTTACCGGCCGCATGATGCCGGGGCGGCGCTGGTCCGACGGCCTGCACCAGGCGATTGAAGCCAAAGAAGGCGTTAAGATCGAGCGCGAGAATCAGACTCTCGCCACCATCACTTTCCAGAATTATTTCCGCATGTTCAAGAAGCTCTCCGGTATGACGGGCACGGCGGAAACGGAAGCCACCGAGTTCGAAAACATCTACAAACTGGATGTCGTGGTCATCCCTACCAACAAACAGATGCTGCGACTGGAGAACCCCGACGTTGTTTTTCGCACGGAGAAAGAAAAATACTTTGCCGTCGCCGACGAAATTCAGAAGCTAGCCGAGAAGGGCCAGCCCGTGCTGGTGGGCACCACGTCGGTGGAGAAATCCGAGCGCCTTTCCGATTTGTTGAAGAAGAAAGGCCTCAAGCAACACGTCGTCTTGAACGCCAAGTTCCATGAGCGCGAGGCTGAAATCGTGGCCCAGGCTGGGCGCAAGGGCATGGTCACCATCGCTACCAACATGGCCGGCCGCGGCACCGATATTCTGCTCGGCGGCAATCCGGAATTCATGGCCAAGCAGGAGATGGTGAAGAAGGGAATCGCGCAGCAATTACGTGTGGCTCAAGGTAAGATCGAAGGTCCGCAGGAAGACGGCACGATTTCAATTTTCTACTACAACGGCAATGAATACACCGTCCCGACGGACAAGTGGACGGAGGCGCTAAGTCGCTACAAGGTGCAAACCGATAAAGAGCACGATGAGGTCACCGCGGTCGGCGGCCTGCACATTCTCGGCACCGAGCGCCACGAGTCGCGCCGCATCGACAACCAGCTTCGCGGACGCGCCGGCCGCCAGGGCGATCCCGGCTCCTCGCGTTTCTACCTCGCCCTTGAAGATGATCTCATGCGCATCTTCGCGAAAGAGTGGGTCTCGAAGTTGCTCGAGCGCCTGGGGATGGAAGAAGGCATCCCCATCGAGTCGAAACTTATCAGCCGCCGCATTGAGACGGCGCAGAAGGCGGTTGAAGGCCAGCACTTCGAATCCCGCAAACACCTGCTCGAATACGACGACGTGATGAACAAGCAGCGCGAGGCCGTGTACGGCCTGCGCCGCCGCCTGCTCGAGGGCATGGATCAGAAAAATCTGATCCTCGAGGACTATGTCTCCGCGATTCTCGGTGACCTAATGGAAGAGTACTGCCCGCCCAAGGGGCACGCTGACGACTGGAACATCAAAGGCCTGAAAGACGCGGTCTTCACCCGCTTCGGCGTCGACTTCATCGCGGAAGGCGTGAAGCCGGAAAACTTGAACCGGCAGGAACTCGGCGACGCGATTTTCGAAAAGCTGAAAGAACGCTACGACGCGAAAGAAAAGCTGATCGGCCCCGAGGCCATGCGCCATCACGAGCGCATGATCATGCTCAGCGTGCTCGATTCGCAGTGGAAAGATCATCTCCTAAGCATGGATCACCTCAAGGAGGGCATTGGCCTGCGTGGCTACGGACAGCACGATCCGCTGGTCGAGTACAAGAAGGAATCGTTCGAGATGTTCGAGGCCATGCTGCAGCGCTTCCAGGAAGACACGGCCCGCTATCTTTACCTGATGCAGATCATCGAGCGTCCGCCGGACCCAGGTGCTGGCGGTCCGCAGGGAGGAGAACCCACAGGCCACGGCCCGGAGCCGGGGGTGCCATCGCAGCAGGGAACTGGTGGGAACGGACATCGTCCGCCTCGCCTGGTCGCAACTTCCGCCGACGACCTGGAAGAAGCCTTCATGCGCCGCAAGCGCCGCGAACTCGAACAAGCGCGCATGGCCGGCGCCGGCGACGTGCAGCCGGTTCAACAAGTTGTTCGTGGGCAGGAGAAAGTGGGCCGCAATGATCCTTGCCCCTGCGGTTCCGGCAAGAAATTCAAGAAGTGCCACGGGGCGTAAAGCTGTTCCTACCGTTTTCTTGCCCTTGCCATCCAAGGCTGAGTCAGGAAGCTGGGCAAGTTTATTAGCCGGCTTGAAAGAAAGGCTGGCAAACTTGCATCAGGGCGGCTTCCTGCTCCGGAACTAGCCAGATGATATCCAAGTGCTCGTGACTTCCGAAAATAGAGGCGAAGATGCTACCTACTCGTTCCGCAAAGACACGACCCTGTCCCGGCTGGCCTCGAACGCAAAGCGCGACATTCACACGGCCCATCTTTTCATATGTCACGCGTGCGAGATAAGCGGTTCGGACCCACTGCGCGCGACCGAACAGGGCTGCGAGCTGCTCCTTTAGCTCCCGCTCAGGTGAGCCATCTTGCTCGCCCAGGAAATAAATCTGCTGTATCCGGATCTGTGTTTCCCTCATTTCGTCGATCTCTTCCTGATCGTGGGGTTCTTGACTGCCTGAAAAGTCATTTCCTCGGCCTTGCTCTTCGTCCGGGCCCTCCACTCCAGAAACAACCCCGCGTAATTCTTGACGATGTAGTCGGCCTCTGTCACTCCCAGCTTCTTCGCAGTTGCATCAATCCAGCGCGGCGCGCCCTCGATCTCACAGAAGTTCCCGATCGGCGTCTCGTCCACAACGACTGTTCCCTTTCCATCGGTCCACTCGGCGCGAAACTTTTCATAGCGGAAGGACGGCGAGTATCCCAGCGCGCGCAGGATCAAATCCATGTTTTTCCCGTCGGCCAAGCCAGTCTCCAGCTCGACTCGACTGCTATGCCGACCAACTTTCCCCTTGGCTTTATGCGTCAGAGTCCACGCCGAGCCATAGTTGCGGATCCGCAAAAGTTCCTTACGTCCACGAAGCACTTCACCCGGGAGGTCGTACAGAGTATTTAGTTCCCGCGTTCGCGGGGTCAACAAACGAAATCCACCCGCTCGCAGCCTGCGCCCCAGAGCACGCAAGTCGGCGACTCGAAACTTGATTTCGATTTCCCGCTTCACTTAAATGGAAGTGTATTACGGCCGCGCCACCCCCGTCGTCCGAGAAACAGAGTGCGATCTGCGGGTTTTCCTTTCCCAATCGACTGGCTCGATCGGGCCCACCGCAAAAACCCAGCTCAGGGCGCCGACCCAAGAGATGATCGAGGCGACTAAGAAAGGCCAATAGAACTGGCCGGTCCGGCCCAGCAGGTGTCCTGTTAGCGCGGGCGCAAAAGCGCCGGCAAAGTTCCCTATGAAATTCTGCACTCCGGTCCAGCGCCCTGAGACCAGCGGTCCAGCCAGCGTTTGTGTGACTGCCCAGCAGTGGGCTCCGTTTATCCCTAGGCAGACACCAGCCAGTGCCAGCGCCCAGATGAACGCAATGTCGGGTGCGACCGCAGCCGCGGCGAGAGAAGCTCCCAAGGCTGTCATGCCCAGGCCGAGCGATGCCTTACGCACCTGTGTCGCGGAGGAGCCCGCGGCGATCCACCGATCTGAAAGCTTCCCCGCAACGATCGCCGAAACCGCCGCCAGGAAAAAGATCAATCCCCCGACTCTCCCCATCTGGTTCATTGAGAGATGCCGGCCGCGGACCAGATAACTAGGCAGCCATGCCACCAGAAAGTACAGGCCGTAGTTGATGCAGATCTGTCCCAGGCAAGTGCCCCACGCCGAGCGCTCGCGGAAAATATCGAGAATGTGGACTTTATGCTCAGAGGCTGGCGCAGGAGAGGTTGTGCCGCTCGGCATCCACGCCAGCCATGGAATGAGCCACAACAGGCTTCCCAAGCCCAGCACCAGAAAAAATGGCCGCCAGCCAAAGCGGCCCACTACGGTTCCCCCTACCAGCATGCCGACCGCCGGTCCCAAAGCAAGCCCAGACATGATCGCCGCATTTCCAAAGCCGCGGCGACTCTCAGTGAAGCAGTCGCTGCCTAAAATCTTCGAGTACGCTGGAAAAGCGATCGATTCGCCTATCCCCAGAATCACGCGAATGACGATCCAGGCGGCAAATCCATGCAATATTGCAGTTGTTGCTGTCGCCGCCGACCAGACGAAGAATCCGGCGGCAAACACCCATTTCACTTCGAAGCGATCCACCAGCCAGCCGGCGGGAATCTGCATGCAGCCATAGGTCCAGAAAAATACTGACAGCAGCTTGCCCAGTTGCCAATTCGAGAGGCCAAGCTCATCTTGTAGCAGGGGCGCTGCAATCGAAAGATTACTGCGGTCGATGTAGTTGATAAAAACCGAAAGAGCCAGCAGGAAGACGACCCGGTTCATCCCATCGGAGCGCGATGCATCGTGGGTGACGTTGTCGCTCATCGTGGTAAGCCCGACAAATGCTACATCATCCTTGTCGGTTCTTCGGAACTTATCCACTTCAGCCTGCTCGGCGCTGATGCTATGATCTTCAGCTTCAGTCCAAAGGGAAGGCCTTTAGAAATGCAAAATCTGTTTCAGCCCGAAGCTGCGGCGGAAGTGATCTCGCGTATCGACAAGCTCCAACCCACCACCCAACACCAGTGGGGCAAGATGGATGTGGCCCAGATGATGGCCCATTGTTCCGTCGGGCTCGACATGGCTTCCGGGCGCGTCGTTTTGCCTCGGTTGTTCATTGGCAGGATACTTGGCCCGTTCGTCCGCCCCGTATTTACGAACGACAAACCTCTTTCCAAGAACGCTCCGACGGACAAAAAATTTGTGATCGCCGATAAGAGAGATTTCGCTCGGGAGCAGGAACAGCTCAAGGCGCGCGTTCGGCAGTTTCACGAGGGAGGTGAAGCGCAGTGCACAAGGCATCCGCATCCCTTCTTTGGCGAATTCACCCCGCGGGAGTGGGCTATTGGGATGTACAAGCACCTCGATCATCACTTGCGACAATTCGGTGCGTAGCAGAGTCGTGCAGAGCCAAGCTCGGAGACTTCCAGCTAGCTAAATGTCGGCAACTTCACCAGATCGTCCTGCGGCACCGATTCCAGCGGCTCGCCGGCTTTGCGCCAGGCAGTTAATCCACCGACGATCACGAACGTGTTGAATCCTTTTTCCCGCAGCAGAAGCGCCACCCGGGCGCTGGTCGCTTCGCGTGCTCAAGTGCAGTAAAGATAGATGTCCTTGTCCTTGGGAAGGTTCTTGACCTCTTGCTCAAGATTGTTGGGTTCAATGCGGATCGAGCCCTTGATCCGCGCCGACCCTCCGTCGTAGTAGCCGTGGCTGCGGACGTCGACGATGAGCACCTTGTTTCCCTCCTCTGAAGCCAGGATCGCCGCCAGTTCCTGCACTTGAATCCGCGGCACCACTCGATACATCTTGTGTTTGCGGAATTGCACTGCACGGTAGATCGCATAAGCCACGAGAGCGGCGAGCACCACGCCTTCCACCGCCAGCCCGGCTGCGTGAAACCCGCGTAAGAGGGCTGCCAGGAAATCGCGGGAAAGATATCCCACCGAAAGATAAGTGATGGAATATAACAGGGATCCAGCAAAGTCCAACCGCAGGAACTGCGAGAAGCGCATCTTCATGCTGCCCGCCAGCGGTGCCGCCATGGTGTTGACCCCGGGAATGAACTTCGCAATCACCAGCGTGGCTTTGCCGCGCTTGTAGAAGGACTCCGCAGAGCGCAGAATGCAGGTCTCCGGATTGATCGACACGCGGCACAGAAATCCCAACAGAAGCCAACCCATGTATCGTCCCAGCCAGAACTGCACGGTGTCCCCTAGCAGCAAAGCCACAATCGCGGCAAGCAGCACATACGGACCCCACAGCGCGTGCGCCGCCACCGAAGCGCCCGCTGCCACCAGAGCGATCGCGGCCGGGAAGGGAAGCCCGATCGCTTCCGCCAGCAATAGACAGAAGGTCAAGGCGTATCCGTGTCGCGCCATCAGCAAATACAGATCCATAAACACTCTTGGATAAGAAAAGTCAGGAAAGGGTTCAGGATAAACGAGCGAACACGTTTACTTCTCTCTGGCCACTACAAACTCCGGCGCCCACAGCAGCGCACGTTTGATCTCGGAATCCGGAAAGCTGCAGATCGCCTTCCGCGCCGACTCCGCATAGCGGGCCGCGCGAGCATTAGCGGCTTCCAGCGATCCGTAACGCAGCAGAATCTCCATGACTTGGGTGTGAGTCACGCCGTTGAAGGCGCGTTCGCCTAGAATTTTCTCAATCTTGCCGCGCTCCTCAGGCGTGCAACGCTCCAGCGCGTGGATCACCGCCATCGTGACCTTGCCTTCGCGCAGATCGCTCGCCACCGGCTTGCCCAGAACATCTTCGGATGCCGTCAGGTCGAGCACATCATCGACGATCTGAAAGGCCATCCCGAGATCGTGCCCATACTGACCCACAGCTTCTTCCTGCGCTGCCGTTGCCCCAGCCAGAATGGCTCCGAGCCGCATGCACACCGAAAACAGGCAAGCAGTCTTGCGATAGATCAGATCGAAATGCTCGTCGAGCGTAATCAACTGCCCCAGTTTTTCCATCTGCAGCAATTCGCCTTCGACCATCTGCTGCGTCAGCTCGATCAGCGTGTCGAGAATGCGGAAATTCCGCTCCTGCACCGCTACCTTGAAAGCCTGCATGTAGAGCCAGTCGCCCGCCAAAACGCACTTTGAATTACCCCATTGGGTATTAGCGGCGGGCCGTCCCCGGCGCGTCTTGGCTTCGTCGATAATGTCGTCGTGCACCAGCGTAGCGGTATGAATGATCTCCACCACGGCGCCCAGCCGCACCGCGCCAGTTCCTTCATAATGGAATAATTTGGAAGAAAGAAAAAGCAGCGCCGGACGAATCCGCTTGCCGCCGCCGGCGCGCAGATACTCGCCAATCTCCGTGATCGCTTGCACTTCCGAAATCGTATCGTGCCCGAACTCGCCCTCTAGCGCCGCGAGGTCATCCCGCAGCAGGTCGAAAACTTCCTTCCCGTTAATGACGGCGGGTGCGCTCAATGATGGGCCTTCGTCTGCCTTCCCTTGCGTCCTCCGCGGCAGCCGTCTGCGTTCTCTGCGTTGAAGGTTTGTGCTTAATTCGTCCGGTAATTCGTAAACTGCAAATCAATCCCGAAGTCGTGTCCACGCAGCATCGCGATTACTTCCTGCAGCGTGTCGCGGTCCTTGCTGCTGATCCGCACCAGGTCCCCCTGGATCGAGGCTTGCGCCTTTTTCTTGGAATCCTTTACCAGCTTCACGATCTCCCGCGCCTTTTCGATGGCGATGCCCTGTTGCATCGTGACTTTGCGCTTGGCTGTGCCGCCCGCCGCCGATTCCACCGCGCCATAGGTCAATCCCTTCAGCGACACGCCGCGCTTGACCAGCTTCTGTTGCAGGATATCGTTGACCGCCTTCAGTTTGTACTCGTCGGCGGAGTGCAGTACGATCGCGTCCTTCTCCAGTTCGATGTTCGACTTTGAATCCTTCAGATCGAAGCGCGTGTGAACTTCCTTCAAAGCCTGCTGGATGGCGTTTGACACCTCCTGCAGGTCGATCTTGCTCACGATGTCAAAAGTGTTCTCGGGCATCGGATTTCATTTCTTTCTGAAATAATGGAATCTGACTCTTGAGGGTACCAGAAGAAGCCCTTCCCGAGGAGGGTTAACCTGTAGAAACTTTGCTTTCAGCGGTTTCAGCCAATTTGAAAAAATTGTAGAAATTGCGGGACGTCTGCCGGCCAACTTCTTCCGCCGACCGCCCGAGCAACTCGCCCAGTTTCCGCGCCGTTTCATTCACGAATGCCGGTTCGTTGCGCTTGCCGCGATGCGGCACCGGAGCCAGATACGGCGAGTCCGTCTCTATCAGCATGCGCTCCAGTGGAACTTGAAGCGCTACATCGCGAATCTGTTGCGCCTTGGGGAAGGTCACGTTGCCCGCGAACGAAATCATGAACCCCATGTCAAGCGCGCTTTTTCCCTGCGTCCAGTTTCCCGTGAAGCAGTGCAGAATTCCACCCAGCCCTTTCGCCGCCCAATGCTCGCGAATCAGCCCGAGGCAATCGTCCCACGCATTGTCGCTCGCTTCCGACGGGCGGCAATGAATCACAATCGGTAGCTTCGCGGTTGCTGCCAGCTCCATCTGACGTGTAAAGACTTCCTTTTGCACCTCGCGCGGCGAGTGATCGTAGTAATAATCCAGGCCGATCTCACCCCAGGCGATCACTTTGGGATGCTTCGCTAGCCGCTCCATGTTCTGATATGCGTCTTCATTCGCAAGTCTGGCTTCGTGAGGATGAATGCCCAAGGTCGCATAGATGAAATCGTATTTCTCCGCCAGCCGGATTCCGCAATCCACGTCCTCAGGGCCATCGCCATTGCCGATGGCGACGATCGTCTGCACCCCAGCCTCGCGCGCGCGTGCAATTACCTGCTCGCGATCGGAGTCGAACTGCTTGCCGTCGAGATGAGCGTGAGAATCAACAAACATGGTTTATGTCACAGCGCGTGTTGGGACGGGCACTCTTGCCCATCCATGCTGAGCGAAAGCTCGGCTCGGTTTTGACGTCTACTCCAGGAGAACTGACGTAGGCGCCTACTTCAACCTCGCCCCAACCGGCACATCTTCCAAGAAGCCAGCCAGCACCGGCTTCCCATCTTCAAGCGACGCCGCCACGATCATCCCATTCGATTCCATCCCCCGCAGCTTGCGTGGCGCAAGATTGGCGACGATCACGACCTTCCGACCAATCAAAGTTTCCGGCGCATACGCTTCGGCGATTCCGGCCAGCACCTGCCGCGTTTCGGTTCCAATATCAACCTCGAGGCGCAAGAGTTTGTCCGCCTTTGGCACTCTCTCAGCGACTTTTACCAGCCCCACGCGCAGCTCGATCTTGGCGAAGTCGTCGATCGAAATCTTTTCGCCGGCCGCTGAAACTGCCGGAACCGCTGCCGGAGCTGTCTGCGGCACACTCGTCAAAACTGGCGCCGCCGCCGGAGCCTCGGTCAGCATTGCTCCTTTCTGTTCCTCTTCCATCTTCTGCATCCTTTCAATCGCGCTCTTGTCGGCGCGCGGAAACACGGGTTGCACCTCGCCCAGCTTCGTGCCCAACGGTAGCTGTCCCCAAGCCAGTTCGCTCAGAGCCAGTTTCTTGATGTCTCCCAACCCCAGCTGCGACCAAATCTTCGCTGTCGCTTCCGGCATTACCGGATACGCCAGCGCGGTAACAATGCGCAGCGCTTCGGCCGCCGTATAGAGCACCGTCGCCAAGCGCGACCTGCTGTCTTCATCCTGTCGTTCACCCAGTGCCCAAGGCTCATTCTCAACGATGTACTTATCGACCGCCGCAACCAGCGCCCACGCTGTTTCGAGCGCCCGTGAAAATTGGAACTGATCAAACAGCGCCCCAAACTCGCGTATCGTCTTCCGTGCCGCCTCGGCGACGGCATCGTCCGCGCCGGTTTTCGACGCCCCGCGCGACGGATACGGCACCTCGCCCCTGAAATAGCGGTTGATCATGGTCAGGGTGCGGCTGGCCAGATTTCCTAGCCCGTTTGCCAGATCAGAGTTATAGCGCTGCACCAAAGCATCAAAGGAAAACGATCCATCCTGCCCGAACACGACCTCGCGCAGCAGAAAGTACCGCAAGGCATCCGCGCCCAGGACGTCGAGAATCGTCTCCGTGCGCACGATGTTGCCCCGCGACTTCGACATCTTGCTCTCTTCAAACAGCAACCACCCATGGGCGCCAATCGTTTTCGGCACCTCCAGACCAGCCGCCATCAGAAACGCCGGCCAGTACACACAATGGAAGCGCACAATTTCCTTCCCGATCATCTGTACATCCGCCGGCCAGAATTTCTTGAAAGCCTCCTGCGCACCCGGGTGTGAGGATCCATAGCCAATCGCCGTGATGTAGTTCGCCAGCGCATCCAGCCACACGTAAATCACGTGCTTGGGATCGTCCGGCACCGGAATGCCCCATGTAAATGTCGACCGGCTGATCGACAGGTCGCGCAGCCCCGAGCGCACAAACGAGATCACTTCGTTCCGTCGCGCCTCGGGACGAATGAACTCCGGATTCGCATAGAGCGCCAGCAGCCTCTCCTGAAACGTCGAGAGCTTGAAGAAGTAGTTATCCTCCCTCACGGTCTCGGTGATGCGCCCGCACGTTGGACAAGGGTCGCCGGGCTGTGCGCCATCGATATAAGCCTCGCAAGAAACGCAATACTGTCCCGTATAGGTGCCCTTGTAGATGTATCCATCGTCGCGAAGCTTCCGGAAAAGTGCCTGCACCCGCCTCTTGTGCCGGTCTTCGGTGGTGCGTATGAAGTCGTCGTTCGAGATGCCCATCCGCTTCCACAGCTGGCGGAACTCGGCCGAAATCGTGTCAGCATACTGCTGTGGAGTTTTTCCCGCAGCCTGCGCTGCTCGTTCGATCTTCTGCCCATGCTCGTCCGTTCCGGTGAGAAAGAAGGTTTCCGCGCCCAGCAGTCGCTGCCGCCGCGCAATCGTGTCGCAAGCAATAGTGGTGTACGCGTGCCCGATATGCGGGTGCGCATTCACGTAGTAAATCGGCGTCGTGATGTAGAACTTCCTGGTCATTCTTGGTCTCTCAGGGATTCGTTCGCAAAGCCTCAGTCACGAAAGAATGTTGTCTTTCCTCACCAGCGCTAACCTGGTGAGGAACCCGCTTCCTTGCTGCGAAATCGCAGGTAGCCTTCGACTGCCTCACCCATCACTGTTTTCAGAGGCACATGATGCTCCGCCGCGATGCGCCGGCAATCCTCATATTCCGGAGCGTAGTTGGTGATCGTCCCATTCATGCTCGCGACCTTGATCCGGACCTCGCCCCACCGTGTCCCGACGCTCTCCCACCGTCGCGCCAGGGTCTGCCGTATTTCATCGCGCCGCCGCACGCCGAGCGTAGTCGTTTCCGTGAAGATCAGCTGCGCCAGCCTGCCCGCTTGTTCGGGCCTGCACAAAACCGTCAACAACATTCCCGGACGGTTTTTCTTCATCTGCACCGGCATGCCAAATGCATCCAATGCGCCTTCTTCGAGCAATCGGTCCATCACATATCCAAAGACCTGCGGATTCAAGTCGTCGAGATTCGCTTCCAGCACCGTGATCGTCTCAGAAGCTGTCTTCGCGGCCAGAGTCGAGGCGGCTTCTCCAATGGTCAGCCGCACCACATTCGGATGCCCGGGAAAATCCCGTGACCCAGCACCATAACCCGACCTCTCAATCTTCATCTCCGGAAATGCCGCGAAGCGCGAAGCCAGCGTCTTCACGATCGCTGCGCCCGTCGGCGTCACCAACTCTGCCTGCAAGCCGGATGAATACACAGGCGCGTCTGCCAAGAGCTCCACAGTCGCTGGAGCCGGCACCGGAAACGTCCCATGCGCACACTTCACCATCCCGCCGCCCACGTTCAAGGACGAACACACAATCTCATCCACTCCCAGTGCGTCAGCCCCCACCGCGGCGCCGACGATGTCTACCATCGCATCCACCGCGCCCACTTCATGGAAATGGATGCGTTCAATGGAAGTATTATGAATCTTGGCCTCTGCTCGTCCCAGCGCCTCGAAGATGGCGATAGCAGTTTTCTTTGCCCCTTCTGGAATCGAAGCCGCAGAAATGATCTCCCGAATCTCACTCAGCCCACGTCCATGCTCATGGGAGTGTGAATGTGGCGCGGGCGCTCCCGCCCGCGAACTCTCACCAGGAAGGGAATGTGAATGCCGATGAGGCTCCTGGGAATGCTGATGTTGCTCGTGCTGTTCCCATTCCTCGCGCGGCAACTCCTTCTCTCCATCGACGCGAACATCCACCTTGGTCGCGGAAATCCCGCTGCGCACCACGCGCGAAATCTCCAACTTCGCCCCCACCCCAAGTGCTGCCACGGTTTCTTCCAACACCCGGGACGGAACGCCGGCATCCACCAGTGCGCCCAGAAACATATCGCCGCTCATGCCTGAAAAGCACTCTAGGTAAGCAATGCGCATGGAAATCAAAGACTGATTTTTCATCATAGGGAAGCGTGCATCCTGCGTCAAACCAGCTTCCACCACGCGCTCTGCTAAAATCACTGTCTCCTTAAACAGCTCAGAGGAAAGCCTTGTATCGTTATCTCGAACACCGTCTAGCCCGGCGCATCCTAGAGTTCCTCCAGCTTCGCTATCCTGAAGCAAATCTGCCAAAAGTGGTCATCGAGCAACCTCCTAAGGTCGAGCTGGGCGATTTCGCCATCCCTCTTTTTCCTTTTGCCAAGCCGCTGCGCACGGCTCCGCTTAAGATTGCCGAAGCCATCCGTGCTGACATCGGACCTATCGAAGGCATTGCCGGCATGCAGGTCGCTCCTCCCGGGTACCTGAACGTAAGAATTGATCGTGTTTGGATGGCCGCTGCGGTGGCCTCCGACCAGAAGCCGCCGGCCCAAATTCCCGCGGGAAAGATTCTGGTCGAGCACACCAGCATTAATCCCAACAAGGCTGCCCACATCGGCCATCTTCGCAACGCCATTCTGGGTGACACATTTGTCCGCCTGCTGCGTTATGCGGCGCGGGAAGTAGATGTTCAGAACTACATCGACAACACCGGCGTTCAAGTCGCAGATGTCGTCGTAGGTTTCACGCAGATCGAGAAGAAATCGCGCGTGGAAATCGAAGCCCTCGCCCGCCAGCCGCGCTTCGATTACTACTGCTGGGATCTCTACGCCCGGGTCTCGCAGTGGTACGAGCAGGACAAGCAAAACCTGAAAGTCCGCGCCCAGACCCTGCACGGCATTGAGGACGCCACCAGCGAAACTGCAGCCATCGCCGAGCTGATCTCGACTGCCGTCCTGCGCCGCCACCTCGAAACCATGGACCGCCTAGACATCGAATACGACTTCCTTCCCCGCGAAAGCGAAATCCTGCACCTGCACTTCTGGGATGCGGCCTTCATCAAACTGAAGAGTGCAGGTGTGCTCCTTTACGAGAATGAAGGCAAGAACAAAGGCTGCTGGATCATGCGACGTGCGGGGACCTCACGAACTACTTCCGACTCGCCGACAAACCAGATTGACGAATTGAACGCTTTGCTAACGCAAATTGGGACGAATTCGGGCCCAGGGGATATTTCCGAAGAAGACCAGAAAGTAATCGTCCGTTCCAACGGCACCGTTGGTTACGTCGGCAAAGACATCGCATACCACATGTGGAAGTTCGGCTTACTCGGCCGCGACTTCGCTTATCGAAAGTTCTACCGCTATCCCAATCAGCACGAGTGCTGGATTTCCGCCACGCATGGCGAGAAAAATCATCCTCACTTCGGCGACGTTGCCGAAATCTACAACGTGATCGATGCCCGCCAGTCCGAAGCACAAAACACGGTCATCGAAGCCCTGCGTGGATTAGGTCACAACGAGGCTGCCGACCACTACACGCATTTCTCCTACGAGATGGTAGCGCTCACCCCGCGGTGCGCCGCCGAACTCGGCTACACGCTCAGCGAAGAAGATAAGACCCGCTCCTACATCGAAGTCTCTGGACGCAAAGGCTTCGGCGTGAAAGCCGACGATCTGCTCGACCGGCTGATCACCTCAGCCAAAAACGAAGTCGACTCCCGCCATCCTGAACTCGCCGACGCCGAGCGCCTGTCCATCGCGGCGCAAATCGCCATCGGTGCGCTGCGTTACTTCATGCTGAAGTTCACCAAGCAGTCAGTTATTGCTTTCGATTTCAAAGAGGCCCTCAGCTTCGAAGGCGAAACCGGCCCCTACGCACAATACGCGGCAGTACGAGCCACTAGCATCTTCAGGAAAGCCGGACTAGATCCAGACAGCTTTCCGCTTGAGGTGGTGAATTTCGAGTCGCAGGTCGACCTGAACCAGAACGTCGTGGGTCAAGAACTCGCGCCGCAGTCATTCACTGACATCAAGAATAGATGGGCGAGTGAAGTTGATTATGCGGCCAACCTCTCCGGCGAAACCTTCAATGAATTCTGGGCGCTGTGGCTAACCGCATCGAAGACTTCATATGTAGTCGACCAATGCATCGCCACCACGGAGCCCGCCCACTTGGCCAAGCATGTTTTCCAACTGGCACAACTTTTCAACACTTTTTATCATCGTAATCCCATCCTGAGCGAGCCGGATGAAAAGCGAAAGCATTTCCTGCTGGCCACAGTAGCGGTAGTCCGTCGTGAACTGATTCGCACGCTGGCGGTTATGGGCATCACCGTGCCGCCGGTCATGTAAAATCCGCAAGGCGTGGCGCGGCCGCCGCCGCCCGCGTACTCTTGCCCGGCAGACGCGCATGCCCGAGACGCAGAATCCCTCCACCGTTTCCCAATCGTTGTTTCATACCGCTGTTCGCGTGCTCATCACTCTGATCATTGCTGTCCTCGTCGTCGGTTTCATCTATGAAAACATCTCCGAGACCCGCGAGCGTCGCTTCCATCCCATGCCCGGACAGCTTCTCGACATCGGCGGCTACAAGATGCACATCTACTGCACCGGCCAGGGATCTCCCACAGTCATCCTCGATGCTGGCCTGGGCGATTCCTTCCTCTCTTGGCAGAAGGTGCAACCTGAGATCGCAAAGTTCACTCGCGTCTGTTCCTACGATCGCGCCGGTCTCGGCTACAGCGACTCCAGTCCACATCCCCGCACCAGCAGAGTGTTCGTCGACGAACTGCACAGGCTTCTAGAACACGCTGCTATCGTTGGCCCGGTCATTCTCGTCGGCCACTCCATGGGCGGATTCGACATTCGTCTCTACGCCAGCCTTTATCGTCACGAGGTCGGCGGCGAAGTAGCGGGCATGGTTCTCGTAGACTCTTCCCACCCCGACCAGCAACGTCGCCTTCCCCCTGCGATAAACGATCTGGACTCAACCTGGCTCCGGGAGCAGGAGTTTTTCGAATTCACCATGCCCTTCGGAGTCCCTCGTCTCCTGGGATTCTGCGGCAACGACGATGCCATCCGCGCCGTCGACTGCAACTTCCACAGCGCGCGTGAAAGCGTTGCCGAGTTGAAAGCAATTTCTGAAAGCGCCGCCCAAACCGCTGCCACTGGCTCTCTCGGCGACATGCCTCTAATCGTTCTCTCACACGATCCCGACACGCCCCAGCCCGATCTCCCCGAAGACCTGGTCAAGCCAACCAATGACGTCTGGCAACAGATGCAGCAGGAGCTAACCCATCTCTCGACCACAGGTAAGCAGGTGATTGCGAAAAACAGCGGACATTACATTCAGCTCGATCGCCCAGACATCGCGATCGAAGCCGTCCGCAATATCGTTGACCAGGCCCGTCAGACGCAGCCTGCGCCCGCACCCAAGCGTTAGGAAACGATCAGCAACCAAACCTGTTAATGTGAGCTTTTTCCCCAGCCAGTTCCACCTGTCCTGCCCTGGAGGCTGAACATGTCTTCGCTCTACAATTGCCGCGGCCGTGCCGCGCGGCTCTGTTTCTTGCTGCTGGCACTGTCGAACACGCTGATCTCGGCACAGGATTCGCCGAGTCAACCGCCGGGCCAGCAGCCTGCCCGATCCCAGCCCGTTCCTCGTCCCCGCATCGGGCTCGCTCTCAGCGGCGGCGGCGCTCGCGGCCTGGCACACATCGGTGTCTTGCAGTGGATGGAGGAAAATCACATCCCCGTTGATTCCATCGCGGGCACCAGCATGGGCGGTCTGGTCGGCGCCTTGTACGCCACAGGCCGCTCACCCGCCCAGATGCGCCAATTTGTCGAAGCCATTCATTGGGATGAAGCCGTGGCCAGCGAGCCCAGCTATCCCCAACTTTCCTATCGCCGCAAAGAGGACCGCCGCACTGACCAGATTCCAGCCCAACTCGGTCTCAAGAACGGACTGAGCGGTCCCCTCGGCTTTACCGCAGGCCAGGGCGTCGGCTTGCTTCTGGATCGCATCGCGTTCCCCTATTCCACGGTCACCAGCTTCGACGATCTGCCCATCCCTTTTCGCTGCGTTGCTACCGACATGCTCAGCGGAGATGCTGTCGTCCTCAAGAACGGCTCCCTGGCCCAGTCCTTGCGCGCGACCCTGGCCATTACTGGCCTGTTCACGCCCGTTGAACTCAACGGCCAGGTTCTCGCCGACGGAGGCCTGGTCGATAACATTCCAACCGATGTCGCTCGCCAGATGAACGCCGACATCGTAATCGCTGTGAACATAGGTACGCCTTTGGTCGGACGCAAGAATCTCGAAAGCATAACGAGTTTTCTTACTCAGGCAGTCGACATCATGACCCTGGGAAACGACCGCCGTGCCCTGCGTCTCGCTAACGCCCAGATCGCGCCCGACCTGGGTGCATTCACCGTCCTCGACTTCTCGCACGCCGACGAGATCATCCGCCTGGGATATCAAGGCGCAGCCAAGAATGCCGCTGAGTTGCAAAAGTACGCCCTGCCGGATGACGAATGGCAGCAGTACCTCGCGCAGCGCGAAGCCCGAAAACGCAAGCCCGAAGTCTCTGCGGACCTTCTTCAAGTCTCCGGCGTGAGCGGCGACGAGCAGAAGCACCTGCAACGGCGGCTTCAGCGCTTTCTCCATCAGCCCCTCAATCTGGATCAACTCGATACGCGCCTGACCCGCATCACCGGCGACGGACAGTTCGAGAGCCTGGGCTATGAAGGCTTCGTGCAGAACGGCGTTCCCGGATTGCGCGTCGCGGCTACCCAGAAAAACTACGGCCCACCCTTCGTCGATCTGGCGGTCAACGTCGACGGCTCCGGAGTGGCTGCCTTCGATTTTTCCGCCGGCGCCCGCGTTACGTTCATGGATGTCGAGCATCACAGCGGAGAGTGGCGTAACGACCTGCTGCTCGGCTCCAGCAACCTGGCTGCCTCCGAGTTTTACCAGCCTCTGGGCAACACCCATCTTTTTGTCGCGCCCTATGCTTTCGCTTCCAAGCTTCCCCGCAACGAGTTCACCGGCGAGACCCGCGTCGCCGTTTTCGGCGACGAGCGTGCCGGCGGCGGTTTCGATCTCGGCTATAACACCGGCCGCCGCAGCGAACTTCGCTTCGGATACGAAATCTTCAGCGGAAAACTCGCGCCCCTGATCGGGAGCGCAGGACTCTCGTCGGTGAGTGGCAGCACCGGAGAATTCCGTACCCGCTACGTGTGGGATGGCCAGGACAGTCCCGCCGTCCCCAGTCGGGGAACGCGCCTCGTTGCCAGCCTGTCGCGGGTACTGCAGAGCCCGGGTCTCATCCATCCCATCGACCAGCTCGACGTGCAAACATCAACTTTCATCCCCACGGGCCCCAAGACTTCGCTCTTTCTTGTTGCCTCGGGTGGAACCACCTTCCACGGCGCCGCGGGTCCATTCCAGGTCTTCACTCTGGGCGGAGCGTTCCACCTGGGCGCCTATCTTCCCCAGGAATTCGTCGGCAACCACTATGCCTACTCCTCGCTCGGATTCCGCCGTGAGTTCTACCACTTGCCGCAGCTCGTCGGTGGAAAAATCTACTGGGGCGGATGGTACGAGGCGGGCAGCGCGTTCAACGATCCCAACACGATTGTCGTCCGCGGCACCTTTAACCTTGGAGTCATCGCAGAAACTATCGTGGGGCCCATCGCTTTGGCGGGCAGCGTAAGCCCCACTGGAGAGTCACGCGTGAACTTTTCCATAGGACGGTTGTTCTAGCAAGCTGCGGAGATACTCGATGTTGCACTTGATTTTGCGCCGCGCAGCACTTCAAGTTGGGCCAAACCGCTCTGTTCTCAGCAGACGGCCTTAGGCCCCAAACTGTGCAAAGGTCAGGACGTGCCCGGCTGGATCTTTCACCCCGATCTCGCGGGCGCCGTAGAAAGCCTTTCGCTCCGGCATGACCACCTTGGTGCCTTTCGTGGCCGCGATCACGTCATCCAGGCTATCGACCTCGATGTACAGGAACGTAGGCCCCTTGGCATAACCCTGGGCTGAGAATGAATTATCTTTCTCGACGCTGGCATAGCTCTGATACATCAACTCGACTCCCGCCTTTTGCAGCGAAACGAAACCGATCTTGTTGCCCTCGGGAACTTCTATTGCCACTTCGAAGCCCAATCGCTCTTTCCAGAATCGAACGCAGGGCTCGATGTCATCTACCAGCAGTACGGCCGTGATTTTCTTAACCGTCATCAGATTTCTCCTTTGCTAAGTGTCGACGTCAGAAGAGTAGGGCAGCCTCAATTCCTCCTTGCCAGGAGCCGCTAGTCTTATTTAGACTAGTTACGGTATAAGAGATTCCGAACTTCGTCAAGGAGGTTTTATGATTAGCGAAGACCGGCAGTTGAGCGACCTGGTCTCGATTGGCCCGGCGATGCTGCGCGATTTCGAACTCCTCGGTGTTCGCACCGTGGCGCAGTTGGCGCGGCGTAATCCGGAGAAGATGTACGAGAAGCTCTGCCAAGTCACCGGCCAGGCGCGGGACATCTGTTGCCTGGATGTATTTCGCGCGGCGGTAGCTCAGGCGAAGGATCCGAATCTGCCGAGGGAGCAGCG
>Ga0210396_10002597_pt1 | contig 18342 bp, 17 predicted proteins | sample IncBWH17OmetaG_FD_155466 | JGI IMG/M metagenome (GOLD analysis project Ga0210396, IMG submission 155466) | Forest soil microbial communities from Barre Woods Harvard Forest LTER site, Petersham, Massachusetts, United States - Inc-BW-H-17-O ... | reverse complement strand
ATTCTCGATACCTACACCAAGGAGCATTCGGCCGAATATCAAAGCCAAGCTTTGATCGATCTCGCGCGCCGGATGGGACCGAAGATCGGCGATCTCGCGAGCGTCGAGAGCATCGTGATCAATACTAGCCATCACACGCATTACGTGATCGGCACCGGCGCCAACGATCCGCAGAAGATGGACCCCAAGGCCAGCCGGGAAACGCTCGACCATTCGATCATGTATATTTTCGCGGTCGCGCTAGAGGATGGCGGCTGGCATCATCAGAAATCCTATGCGCCCGAGCGCGCCGCGCGGCCGGAAACGGTGGCGCTCTGGCACAAGATATCGACCGTCGAGAATGTCAACTGGACGCAACGCTATCACAGCCATGATCCCAAGGAAAAAGCGTTTGGGGGCAGGGTCGTCGTCACCCTCAAGGGCGGTTCGGTCATCAGCGACGAGATGTCCGTGGCCGACGCTCACCCGCTTGGCGCGCGTCCATTCGCGCGACCGCAGTACATCGCAAAATTTCGGCAGCTTGCGGAAGGCGTCGTCCATCCCGACGAGCAAAAGCGCTTCCTCGCGCTGGTGGAGCGGCTACCGGATTTGTCGGCTCAGGATCTCGTGGCGCTGAGCTTCATGGCCGATCCGGAAAAGATAAGCGACAACAAAGCCCGTGGCATTTTCGACTGGTCGTCGAAATAGAAATACAAAAGTATTGAAGGAGGATCGAATGGTTGAGAATGCTCAAGTCCGCCCAACGCCGAAAAAATCGGTCGCTCTTTCCGGTATCGTTGCTGGTAACACAGCCCTCTGCACGGTCGGCCGCACCGGCAACGACCTGCATTATCGCGGCTACGACATCCTCGACGTCGCCGAGACCTGCGAGTTCGAAGAGATCGCCTACCTCCTGGTTCATGGCAGCCTGCCGACGTCGGCGGAACTGGCCGCCTACAAGGCCAAGCTTAAAGGTCTGCGCGGCTTGCCGACCGCGGTCCGCAGCGCGCTCGAAGCGCTGCCTGCGGCGGCTCATCCGATGGACGTGATGCGCAGCGGTGTTTCGACGCTCGGCTGCGTACTGCCCGAGACGCACGATCATAACCATCCCGGTGCGCGCGACATCGCCGACCGGTTGATGGCATCGCTAGGGTCCATGCTGCTATACTGGCATCATTTCGCTCAGAACGGCCGCCGCATCGACGTCGAGACCGACGACGAGACGATCGGCGGTCATTTCCTGCATCTGTTGCACGGGCGCAAGCCGCCCGAGTCCCACGTCCGAGCCATGCATGCCTCGCTGAATCTTTACGCGGAGCATGAATTCAACGCCTCGACCTTCACCGCGCGCGCGATCGCCGGCACCGGCGCCGACATGTATTCGGCGATTACCGGGGCGATCGGTGCGCTGCGCGGGCCGAAACATGGCGGCGCCAACGAGGTCGCCTTCGAAACCCAGAAGCGCTATGGCGGGGCCGATGAAGCCGAAGCGGATATCCGCCGCCGAGTCGCGGCAAAGGAGGTCGTGATCGGGTTTGGGCACCCGGTCTATACGATCGCCGATCCCCGTAACAAGGTGATCAAGGAGGTCGCGCGACGACTGTCACGCGAAGCCGGTTCGATGAAGATGTTCGAGATCGCTGACCGGATCGAGGCCGTCATGGCCGAGACCAAGAAGATGTTCGCCAATCTCGATTGGTTCAGCGCCGTGTCCTATCATTTGATGGGCGTTCCGACGGCGATGTTCACGCCGCTGTTTGTGATCGCTCGCACGTCGGGTTGGGCGGCTCATATCGTCGAGCAGCGCATCGACAACAAGATTATCCGGCCTGCGGCGAACTACATCGGTCCGGAGAATCTCGAATTCGTTCCGCTCAACAAGCGGGGCACGCCGCCCTCGTCGGTGCGCGCAGCCTAGAGAGAAACGATGCCTTATCTTGTTGCGTCCGATCTGCCATCCGAATCTCCCGGACGGCGCTTTCGCACTCTTTTAAAGCGGCCTGGTATTCTTAGGCTTCCCGGCGCGCACAACGGCATGGCGGCGCTTCAGGCGGAGGCGGCGGGATTCGACGGGCTGTATCTTTCGGGCGCGGCGATGACGGCATCGATGGGCTTGCCTGATCTTGGCATCATTACAGTCGATGAGGTCGCGTTCTTCATCCGGCAGATCGCCCGCGCCGCGGGTCTGCCGCTGCTGGTTGACGGCGATACCGGCTACGGCGAGGCGCTTAACGTCATGCACATGGTCCGTGTCTTCGAGGAGGCCGGCGCCGGCGCCGTTCATCTCGAGGATCAATTGTTGCCGAAAAAATGTGGCCATCTCAACGACAAGAAACTCGCCAATGCGCACGATATGGCCGCGAAGGTGGCTGCTGCGGTAAAAGCTCGCCGCGATCTCGTAATTATTGCGCGCACAGACGCCGCAGCGAGCGAGGGGCTGGATGGCGCGGTGGCCCGCGCAAAGCTTTATATGCAAGCGGGCGCCGACGCGATCTTTCCGGAAGCCCTCAACACCGAGGATATGTTTCGCGCTTTTGCGAACCGCCTGCCGGGCGTGCCGCTGCTCGCGAACATGACGGAATTCGGCAAGACGCCGTTTTTCACGGCGGCCGAATTCGAAGCGATGGGTTATTCGATGGTGATCTGGCCGGTATCGTCCCTGCGCGTGGCCAACAAGGCCCAGCAACAACTTTACGCCGCGATCGCGCGCGATGGCGGCACACACAAGGTCGTCGAACAGATGCAGACGCGTGCAGAGCTTTACGCAGCGATCGGGCTGCACGACTACGAGGCTCTGGATATCTCGATCGTGCAAACCATCATTCCGGAGGGAATGCCGCAGAAATAATTCAAGAGGTTGACGAAGCAGTCGCCTTGCAGATATTCAGCAACGGTCGAGGTTCTCCGGGTCCTGCTTGATCCGGAGCTAAGAGGGAAGCCGGTGTAATGCCGGCGCTGCCCCCGCAACTGTAAACGGCGAGCCGTTGTCCAACAAACGTCACTGAAGCCCACGTGGGTTTCGGGAAGGCCGGACAGCAGCGACGACCCGTGAGCCAGGAGACCTGCCACGACAACATATTCGTCCACGGGCGGGGTGTCCCGGTGGTGCGCTAAGCAGCTGTCGCTCGCGCGACTTCTCCTGCACGCATCCGCCATGGCCTTTGCCCCCAATCAAGGGGTTGAAGCTATGTCTCTTCTCAAACTTCCCATCGCCACGCTCGGTACGCCTCGCATCGGCCCGCGCCGTGAACTGAAGCTTGCGCTTGAAAGCTACTGGGCCGGAAAATCCAGCGAGGCCGAACTGCTCGGTGCGGCGGCCGGACTGCGCGCCGCCAATTGGGCGCGACAGAAGTCGCTCGGCGTGACGGTGATTCCTTCCAACGACTTCTCGCTTTATGATCACGTGCTCGACACCAGCGTGATGGTGGGCGCCATTCCGGAAGCTTACGGCTGGAAAGGCGGCCCCGTCACGCTCAAGACCTACTTCGCGATGGCCCGGGGCGCGCAGGGCGAAGGTCATGGTGCGGGTTGCGGTCATGCTCAACACGGGCACGGCGCGGCAGCGCAGGAGATGACCAAGTGGTTCGACACCAATTACCACTACATGGTGCCCGAATTTCACAAGGACCAAACGTTCAAGCTCTCCTCTCGCAAGCCGATCGAGGAATATGAGGAGGCAAAGGGCTTGGGCTATCAGACACGCCCGGTCCTGCTTGGCCCCGTCACTTTCCTGAAGCTCGGCAAGAGCGCCGATCCCGCTTTTGATCCGGTATCGCTGCTCGACCGGTTGTTGCCGGTCTATATCGGAGTTCTCCAGGATCTGGTCGTACGCGGCGCCGAATGGGTTCAGCTCGACGAACCTTGTCTCGTACTTGACCTCGACGAGACGGCTCGTAATGCGTTGCGGCGGGCTTACGCGCGCATCGCCCTGGAAGTGCCGCGCCTCAAGATCATGCTCGCCAGCTATTTCGGAGCCATCGGCGACAATCTGGAAACCGCGCTCGCGCTCCCGGTTGCCGGTCTTCACGTCGACCTGGCGCGCGCGCCCGATCAGCTGAACCGGATCGTGGCTGGCGCACGAAATGACCTAGTTGTGTCTCTCGGCATTGTCGACGGCCGCAATGTCTGGCGCTCCAACCTCTCAACCCTGATCGAGCGGTTCGAGCCTGACGTTGCGAAGCTTGGCAAGGAGCGCGTGCAGATTGCAGCGTCATGCTCCATGCTTCATGTCCCGATCGACCTTGAACTTGAGACCGAACTCGATCCGGAAGTAAAAAGCTGGCTCGCTTTCTCGATCCAGAAGATGAAAGAACTGGTGACGCTCGGCCAGGCGTTGGCTTCCGACCGCGCGGGCGTGGCGGACGCGCTCCAGGCTTCGGAACAAGCCGCTGCCAGCCGCAAGGCCTCACCCAAGATTCACAATGCGGATGTGGCCCGGCAAATGGCCGCTGTGAACGAATCGATACGCCATCGTAAAAACGCGTTCGCTCAACGCGCCGGGATTCAGCGTGCGCGGTTTGCGCTTCCCAAATTCCCGACAACGACGATCGGATCATTCCCGCAGACGGCAGATGTCCGCAATGCTCGCGCCGCCCATGCGCGGGGAACGATGAGCGATACGCAATACGAAACATTTCTGAAGGAAGAAACGGCGCGCGCGGTGCGTTGGCAGGAAGAAATCGGCCTTGACGTGCTCGTCCATGGCGAGTTCGAGCGCAACGACATGGTGCAATACTTCGGAGAACAGCTTTCCGGCTTCGTATTCACAAAGCACGGCTGGGTTCAATCCTATGGCTCGCGCTATGTCCGGCCGCCGATTCTGTTTGGCGATGTCGCCCGACCGCAACCGATGACGGTCGACTGGTGGCGCTATTCGCAGTCGCTGACCAAAAAACCGATGAAGGCGATGCTGACGGGGCCGGTGACTATCCTGAACTGGTCATTTGTTCGTGACGACCTTCCGCGGAGCGGAGCGTGCCGTCAGATCGCCCTTGCGATCCGGGACGAGGTGATCGACCTCGAGAAGGCCGGCGCGACCATGATCCAGATCGACGAAGCCGCGCTTCGGGAGGGGCTGCCGTTACGCAAATCCGAATGGAAGACCTATCTTGACTGGGCTGTGGATAGTTTTCGCGTTTCCTCATCGAGCGTCGCCGACGAGACGCAGATCCACACGCATATGTGCTATTCCGAATTCAACGACATCATCGACGCGATTGCGGCGATGGATGCCGACGTTATTTCTATCGAGACGTCCCGGTCAAAAATGGAATTGCTGGAGGCTTTCAAGGGCTACAAATATCCCAACGACATCGGGCCCGGCGTCTATGACATTCACTCGCCACGCGTTCCCGAGACCGCCGAGATGAAAAACCTGATTGTGCTGGCCCGGAAGCAACTTTCCGACTCCCAGATCTGGATCAATCCCGATTGCGGTTTGAAGACGCGAAAGTGGGAAGAGGTACGACCCGCACTCGTCAACATGGTGGCCGCCGCGCGTGAATTGCGAGCAGCGTCCTGACATAGGATCGTCGTTTTCCTGGCACATTCTCGTGAACAGAGAATGCCGATGCGGTTCTGGATCAAATGCACCCGGTTTGGTACGGGGGAAGCCTATCATGTGAACATTTCGCTCGTGGGTGGGATGAGGCGTGAGGGTGACAAGACAGTCCTGGAATTCGTCGGTAGTAACGCTCAGACGATTGACGTGAGCGAGACTCCGGAGGAGATTCTTGCTATTCACCTCGGGGATCAGTGGGGGAGTTGAAGTCTTGAATTCGGGATTGCTATCCGCAGAAGCGAGCGTCATCAAAGCGCCGGTCGATTTGCGCCGGGTCGGGGCCCATCCGGATTACTGGTATCCGGTCGCCTGGTCACATGAGGTCAAAAGAGGGCAGGTCGTTGCATCCTCTTTTGCAGGAGAACCGATCGCCATCGTGCGCCCGCAACGGGGCGAACTGTATGCGCTGGAAGATCGCTGCGCCCATCGCCAGGTGCCCTTGTCCAAGGGCTCCGTGAAAGATTGCAGGCTGCATTGCTGTTATCACGGCTGGAGCTATGACGCGGCGGGAAAGTGCGATGTTCCCTACCTCGGCAAAGACAAAAAACCTAATGGCGTGCGGACATATCCGGTTTGCGAATGCGACGGGATCATCTTCATCTGGCCGGGCAGCTTGCCGGCCGCGCCGCAACCGACAAGCCTGGGCGCCGCCGGCGACAAGGCCTACAAGACGCGAAGCTTCGGCCGGGTCGTCAATTGCCACTACACGTTCATGCATGAAAACCTGATGGATATGAACCATCAGTTTCTTCACATTCGAACGACCGGAAAAGTCTCTCCGCGCTATCTCGGCAAGCGGTCAGGCGATGGATGGATGGAGCTCGACTACACCTTTACGCGGCCGGGCCAAAAGCCGCCGCTTGGCGAATCCCTGATCACGGGCGGTTTCCGGTCCGACACGTCCAAGCCGCGTGACCTCATGACCATCCGAACCGAGTATCCGCACCAGACGCTGCGGTTTTTTTCGTCGGGCGGCAACGAACCGGCGCTCTACGTGTGGCTTGGCTACACGCCGGTAGACGCCGAACAACGGAAGAACAGGTCGTTCATTCACCTTTCGGTCCGCCGGCCGAAAATCCCCGGCATATTGGATATCGCCTGGCCCGTCTTGACCTGGTTCACCAATCGCGTGTTCGAAGAAGACCGAGTAATCGTCGAGATGGAGCAGGCTGCCTACGACGCGCAGGGATCTGACTGGAATCAGGAAGTGTTCCCTCCGATCAGAGACTTGCGCGAGCTACTCGCCAAAAATGGGCGCATCATGCCCGCGCGGTAGATGTGATCGATCCTGGCGATCAAGCAAGTTCGGTCAGCAGTTTCTGATCGCCATAGAGCCGCAGGAAGTGGAGCAGGTCGGAGAGGCCATCGCCGAGTAGCGTTACATGCGAGCGCATTAGCTGGCTTGCCTGCGCGGCGTCACCACGGAAGATCGCCTGCATGATCTGCTCGTGCTCGGGAATGGAAGATTCCATGCGGCCCGGCTGGAATGTGATGGTTCTGCGGTACGGCGAAATCTTCACGGTCAGTCGCCGCAGCTCCTCGCGCAGGATTCGGTTGTGGCTGGCGGCCGCGATCGTTTCGTGAAATTCGAGATTGGCTTCATAAAAACCCTCCGCGTCGCGGATATTGGCGGCCACTGAGCAGGCCTGATGTGCTGCCTCGAGCCGGTTGTGCTGATCGGGCCGAATGCGGCGTGCCGCTTGGGCCGACGCCAGCGCCTCCATCTCCGCCGCAACGCTGAACGCGTCGAGAAGATCGGCCAGCGACAGCTGAGCGACCTGCAAACCCTGGCGTCCGCGAGAGACCACCAGTCCGCTCGCCGCCAGCCGTTGCAACGCCTCGCGGACGGGCGTGCGGGAGACGCCGAAATGATCGGCAAGCTGCCGCTCGTCGAGACGGTCGCCTGGCTTGCGCTGGCCTTTGAGGATTTCGAGTTCGAGCCGATGAACGACGCTGGCGGAAAGCGATTCCGGTTCGCCCGGCAAAATAACCGTTTCCGCTGACGGCGACGTGTCCGACATGATCTTCATGGGTTTTCCGCCGAGTAGAATCGGTTGGCGATGGCTTCAGCGAGCGCCACCAGGCCATAAAGCAACAGGCCGCAGATACAGAGGACCACGATGGCAGCCATCGATATCTCGGTATCGGCTCGCGCGGTCGCAAAAATGATCAGATAGCCGAGGCCGGCCTGGGCGGTGATGAATTCGCCGATGATGACGCCGATGATCGCGAGCGTAATCGCGATCTTCATGCCGCTGAAGATATATGGCAGCGCCGCCGGGAATCGAACACTGGAAAATATCTGCCACTCATTGGCGGTCAGCGCCCGGCACAGCCGGATCATGCTCTTGTCGACGCTGGCGAAGCCCGCCGCCGTGGAAATCACGACCGGAAAGAACGCGATGAATACCGCAAAGGCGATGCGGGACTGTGAACCAATTCCAAGCCAGATGATGAAGAGGGGCGCGAGCGCGATTTTCGGGATCAGCTGGAAAAACACGAGATTGGGATAAAGCGCTTCGCGGGCGATCTCGGAATAGGTGATCAGGATGGCGAGCCCAATTCCAAGCAGGGTTGCGATCACAAATCCGGCTGCCGATTCCAGCGTGGTCGGAACGGCATGCATCAGCAAAATATCGTAGCGCTCGTAGATGTATTTTCCGATCGAGATCGGCGACGGCAGAATGACCGGCGGGATATGATAGAGCATGACGGCGAGTTGCCAGGCCGCCAGCACGATCGCCGCCAGTCCGAGGGGCAAGCCTGCACTTCTCAGCCTGCTCAATCCGCTATCCCTGGGAGCCGCCGGGCCTGCGATGATCGCGCCCGTTTCCGTACCCATACCCGTTGATGGAAACCCGGCCATGTTCATTCTCACTCGATCACGCCGCGCTCTTCCGCGGCAGGAATTTGCGAGGGCGTGCCATTATGCGCCTCCTCGATCGTCAACCTGAGTTTTCGGCAAACGGCGACGAATTCCGGTGTCTCCTCAATCTCGAAACGCCGCGGCCGTTCAAACGGCATCTTCATGTCGAGCATGATGGTTGAGGGCCGGCCGCCCATCACGACCACCCGGTCGGACAGGAATGCCGCTTCGCGAATCGAGTGGGTGACGAAGATGACGGTCTTCTTGTAGGTCTCGAGGATTTCCGACAGCGCGACGTTCATCTGGTCGCGGGTGATCGCATCGAGCGCGCTGAAGGGTTCGTCCATCAACAGGATGTCGGGATCGTGGATCAGCGCCCGGCAGATCGCCACGCGTTGCCGCATTCCGCCTGACAACTGCGAAGGCTTTTTGTTCTCGAAGTCCGACAAGCCGACCATCGCCAACAGCTCTCTGGCGCGCTGGCGATAGGGCTCGATCGGCAGTTTGAGGATACGAACGGGAAACAGCACATTGTCGAGCGCGCTTTTCCACGGCAACAACGTCGCGTCCTGGAAAATGATGCCGATATCGCGGCGCGGCTCTTTGACCTCAGTACCACCGAGCGAGATCGATCCGCCGGTCGGTTGCTCCAACCCTGCGATCATCATCAACAGTGTGCTCTTGCCGCAACCGCTGGGGCCGAGCAGGGACACAAATTCGCCGCGCGCCACGTTAACGGACGCCGACGCCACGGCCTGCACTGAGGCCTGCCGCGTGAAGTAGGTTTTCTGCACGTTCGTTACGGATACCAGCGGCTCGGCGGCGACCGTCACGTCAGGCGCGGTTTCGGCGGCGAGCATTGATTCCGATCCGATTCAAGCCAGACAATTTCAGCTGACGTATTTGCGGAAGGCGGCGGCGTTCTTTTCGGCGGACGCAAGTTCATTGCTATTCAGCGTGACCTTGCCGACGAACCGGTTCGTGAACAATGTTTCGACGTCGGGGCGCGTGGCGCCATCGCCGGCTGCATATTTGACCACGAGATCGGCCATGGTGGCGACCTTCTTCGGATCGGCATAGCCGAAACCGCTCTCCTTCACCTCGGGCACGAGGTTAGTCAGATTGGTCAGGCCGAGGCCAATCCGCGCATATTCCTTGCCGGTTGAAGATATCGCAACTTCGCTATTGGCTTTCAGGAAGATGTCGATCGCCTCATCGAAGTTCGTCATGGTGAAGCGAATGGCTTCCATCGCGCCGTCGACGAGGGCTGCGCAGAGGTTTGGGTCCTTTTCCAGCCTCTGCGGCTGCGTCGTGAGCGACTGGCCGTAGAATTCGATGCCGGCGTCACGGAACAGCATGAAGCGAACCTCGGTGCCAAGCGGGGCCAGCGAAGGTATCGTGCTGGTGGCAAAGGCCGATGCAGCATCGACCTGCTTTTCCATCAGCGAGCGCTCGCGAACCTTGCCGTCAAGCTGGACCATCTGCACCTTGGCCAGATCGAAGCCCGCTTTCTCGGCATAAAGCGGCAGGAACGGATATTCGCCTGAGGTCACGCTGGCGCCGAGTTTCTTGCCTTCGAGGTCCTTTGGCTTCCGGATCGGCGAATCCGCCAACAGCCCAATCCCCATCAGCGCGTCGTAATTGATCTGGCCGATGCAGGTGATCGGCAATTTCTTGGCCGCCTGGACGATGACGGTCGGCGTCGCCGCCATGCCGAAATCGAAAGTGCCGGCGCTGACGGCTTGTGCGGCGGCTCCCGAGCCCGATCCGCGCGCTACGCTGACGTCAAGCCCGGCTTTTTTCCAGAAGCCCTTGTCGCGCGCGACATAGGCAAACAGGTTGGGACCTTCCGGAATCCACGACGTGGTGAAGGTCACCTTGGTGGCGCCTTGCGAAATGGCGGGTGTGGCCAGGGAAATGCCGGCGGCGCCGAGGCCCGCAACACCCGCACCCTTCAACACACCCCGACGTGAGATCATCGACCTTCTCCCGCTAAGCCTGCTCCAAACACACCTGGGCGATCGCCGCGCCGCGCCCGTGCTTCCTTAGGAGCATCATCTTGAATGCCGCCCGAGGCAAGTGTGATTATGCCAAAATGGCACGCTTGCATATTATTTGGCCAAAATGACCACGATATTGTATGCCAGTTTGTGGAAGCGGAAGAACGGAGACGAACATGGATTTGGGGTTGAAGGGCAAAACGGTGCTCGTGACAGGGGCGTCGCAAGGCATCGGCGAAGGGGTCGCGCGCGGCTTCGCTGCCGAAGGGTGCCATCTCCATCTCGTCGCCCGGTCTGCCGATCGCCTTGAGGCCATCAAATCGGAAATCGAGAAATCTCATGGGGTGAGGGTGGTGGTGCATGCCCTCGACCTGACAGTTCCCGGCGTGATCGATCCCCTGGTCGAGGCCGCCGGCGATATAGACATCCTCGTCAACAACGCCGGCGTGATCCCGAGTGGAAGCCTTTGGGACGTAGATGAGGCTAAATGGCGGGCCGGCTGGGAGCTGAAGGTGTTCGGCTACATCAACCTCACGCGCGCCATCTATCCAAAACTGAAAGCGCGTAGTGGCGGGGTGATCATCAACAATATCGGCAACGGCGGCGAGGTGTTCGATCCGGGTTATGTGGCGGGAACCACGGGCAATGCCAGCCTGATGGCCTTCACGCGCGCGATGGGCGGCCATTCGCTGGACGACAATATCCGTGTCGTCGGGGTCAATCCCGGCCCCGTCGACACCGACCGCATCTACAACATGTTGAAGAAGCGCTCGAAGGACTGGTTCGGCACCGAAGACCGCTACAAGGAATTGCAGGACCGCTATCCGCTCAAGCGGCCGGCCCACGTCCATGAGGTCACCGATCTCATTGTGTTTCTCGCGTCCTACCGGTCCGGCTACACGTCGGGCACGATCTTCACCGTCGATGGCGGCATTGCGTCCCGCCGCTCCGTGATTTGAGGACATCACGAATGAGTTTTGCCAAGACAAGCGACGGGATCAATCTGTTTTACGAGAGCGCCGGCTCAGGCACCCCCATCATTTTCGTTCATGAATTCGGCGGCAACCATTGGAGCTGGGAGCCGCAGCTCAATTTCTTCGCGCGCCGCCATCACTGCATCACCTTCGCCGCACGGGGATATCCGCCGTCGGATATTCCGGAGTCTGTGGACGCCTATTCGCAGGCGCGCGCGGCCGACGATGTCGTCGAGGTGCTGAATGCGGCTGATATCGACAAGGCGCACGTCGTTGGTCTCTCCATGGGAGGCTTCGCTAGCCTTCACGTTGCGCTTCGTCACCCCAAGCGGGCGTTATCGGTGGTTGCGGCCGGGGCTGGTTACGGCGCGGAGAAAGTCCACGAAAGCTACTTCAAGGGCGTCTCGGCGCAGGTTGCGGAGAATTTCGAAAAACGCGGCGCGAAAGAATTTGCTCCGATCTATGCTGAAGGCGCTTCGCGTGTGCAGTTCCAGGAAAAGGACCCGCGCGGCTGGCGCCTGTTCGCCGACCGCTTGGCGCAGCACGATTCGAAAGGCGCCGCCAACACCATGCGTGGCGTACAGATGCAAAGGCCTTCTCTATACGATCTCGAAGCCGAGTTTCGCGCGATGCAGACGCCGGTTCTGGTGATGGTCGGCGACGAGGACGACCACTGCCTTCAGCCCGGCCTGTTTCTCAAGCATACGATTTCAAGGTCGGGTCTCGCGGTGTTTCCGAAAACCGGCCATACGCTCAATCTCGAGGAGCCGGAACTGTTCAATCGGCATGTCGCGGAATTCATTGCCCAGGTCGAGGCGGGTCGTTGGACGCCGCGCGATCCACGTGCCGACCCAGCGCAGGTGATGCGTACGGACTAACCCCACCCGGCTACTTGTCGGTCACGCTCACGGCGTTCAGAATCGGAAGCAGCCGCGCGGATTCGCTTCGCACCAGATCGGCCAAAGGCTTCGGTCCGCGACGAGCCGGTTCGGCAATATTGGCGCCGAGATCGGCCAGCCGCTTCCTGACCTGTTCTTCGTCGAGGCCCTTGTCCAGGGCTTCCGCGAGCTTTGCGATGATGGGCTTGGGTGTGCCGGCGGCCACGAATAAAGCGTACATGACGGCACAATCGAACTCGGGCAGGCCCTGCTCATAAGAGGTCGGCACATCCGGCAACATCGGGCTGCGTTGTTTCGCGGCGATGGCAAGCGCTCTGACCGTGCCCTCGCGCACCTGGGCCAATGTGCCGAGCACCGGATCGCATTCATAGTCGATCTCACCGCTGAGCATCGCATTCAGGACCGGCGCTGTTCCCGTAAACGGAATCAGGGCCGGCTTGATGCCGATCGCCGCATCAAGCAGGAGACATCCGATATAGGAGATCGATCCGACGCCCGCGTGCCCGACATTGAGCTTGTTCGCGTGCGACTTGGCATAGGTGACAAATTCGCCGAGGTTGTTGGCCGGGAAGTCTTTGCGAACGACCAGCAGTTCGGGATATTCGGCGGCGAGCCCGATCGGCTCGAAATCCTTCAGTGGATCGTAGCCCAAATTGGGATAGAAGGCCGGCGCCAGCGCATTCGTCGACATGTGGCCGAACAGGATCGTGTAGCCGTCGGGCGTCGCGCGCGCGGCACGAAGCGCTCCAATCGTACCGCCGGCGCCGTTGATGTTTTCGACCACAACGCTTCGGCCGAGATGCCGCGCCAAAATGTCAGCAACAATTCGGCCGGTAATATCGGCCGGACCACCGACCGCGAATGGGATGATCATGGTGATCGTTCGGGTGGGATAGTCCTCGGCCTGCACGCCGTTCATTCCGGCCGTGATCAGAAGAACAGCCACCACCACCCAATGCCTCGTCACGTCGGCCTCCCAGCGTTTCTTTTTGTGATGGCACCATAGGCCGGTTTCACCATGTGGCAAGGATCCAATCCGGTAGCCGCGAAGCTCGTCGAGATTTTTGCTCACCAGCTTATTTCCAGGTTGATTTCTGAATCGGTTTCTGCGGAACAATGGCCGGTCGGGCTGGGTGGTTTTTTGCCTGATCCGGGTTTTAAAAAAATGTTTTGGGAGGGGTAAGATGATCGATCAACGTTTGGCGCCGTGGGCGACCCTGCTGCTTCGTGTAAGCCTGGGCCTGCTTTTCATTGCGCATCTCTACTGGAAGTTCGTGATCCTCGACGGCGGCCTGGACAAGTGGTGGACGCAATTCGCGGCGAACGGCTATCCCGCAATCACCCCGTGGTATTGTCTTTCGGCGGAATTTGCCGGCGCTCTGCTGCTGATCCCCGGTATCTGGACCCGCTGGGTCGCATTGTATGCGCTGCCCTTGATCTTCGGCGCTGCACAGTTCTGGGCGGTCCGAAAAGGATTCTATTTCACGATCGGCGGCGCGGAGATGTCACTCACGTGGGGGCTCATGCTGGTCTTGCAGGTGCTGCTTGGCGATGGCCCCTATGCGGCCGTTCCAAGTCCGATGCCTCGCGCGGTCGCATCTAAGATGCAGAGTGCCTAACTCGCGTGTGGCGTTTCCGCCGCCAGAGATCAGACCGTACCGGGCAGGGCGCGGAGCTTCGGCTCCCGCGCCCTTTAAGCGATGACGTTGACGCCCGTGCTTTGAACAGACGTGCTCTGGGACGACGTCTGGGATTTCTCGATCTGGTTTGCTTCGCTCTCGTCCGTCGTGATGTGCGGCAGCCGGCGGCGGGGACACGCGACGACAAGGTCGGTGATCCCCGGCAGAAAAGCCTGTTTGAGGGCGCGGTCATCTGCAAAAAGATCTTCTCCCGATGGGACCGGCGAGAGTGATTGCGTTGCTATTTCCAGGGCACGCTTGTTGTGCCGTCAACCTCGGGCCAAATCTTGTGGCGATGCAGAATCCCGGGAGATGCGCATGAGCCTGATCGAGAGAAAGATCGAATCGCTGCCTTTCGTTCTTGGCGAACTGAATTACCTCGCGCCAACAGACGGAAAGCCGCGTACCTATGCGTTCGACCCGCCACCCGGCGAACCCAAATCAACCGCGTTGCCGGAGCCGCATCAGGTACCGGTGTTCGACGGCCGCTCGGTCTCGAACAGTTTCTCGCTCGACCGCGAAGGTTTTGCGCTTGTCCGGCATCCGACGTCAGTGCGGGACTTCTACAGCGATAAAGAGATACGGCAGGTCTATTATCCGGCGGCTGAAGCCTTCATCAAAGCAACATTGAGCGCCGACCGCGTCGTGATCTTTGATCACACGGTGCGCCGGAGGGTGGAAGGCGCGGCCGATATTCGCGGTGGCGGACCCAGGCAGCCGGCGACGCGGGTCCATGTCGATCAGACCGATACATCCGGCGCCAATCGTGTCCGTGAACATCTGCCTCTCGAAGCGGATGAGCTCTTGAAAGGCCGCGTGCAGGTGATCAACCTCTGGCGTCCCATTCGCGGACCCCTGCGCGACACACCGCTGGCGCTTTGCGATGCGGCCAGTGTTGCTGCGGGCGATCTCGTCGCCTCAGACCTGATCTATCCGAACCGCAATGGCGAAACCTATTCGGTGAAATTCAATCAGGACCATCGCTGGTTTTATTTTCCGGAGATGACGGCGGACGAAGCCCTGCTTCTGAAATGCTATGACTCAGCAATCGACGGCCGCGCCCGGTTTGCCCCGCACACCGCCTTCGTCGATCCCACGACACCGGAGGATACGCCGCCGCGCGAGAGCATCGAGCTGCGCACGCTGGTGTTTCATCGTTCGTAAGAGCTGCAATAGAGAAGTGATGCACATTGTTTCGCGGAAGCATTGGAACTGCCGCGAAAATGTGGGTTCCATCTTAAGTGGAACTGTGCGCAAGCTGTTTACATCTAACTTCGGGATGTTGCAGTACCCCGGCGGAATCGCATAGACGTTTCGTTGGGGTAGGCAAATGAGAGCATTGCGATGGCTTCATCTGCCTTGGAAAACGCCTTGACTGCGACTTGTCTCGTTATCGCACTCGCCGTCGTATGGTGGGGAATAAAGATCCTTATCGCATGAGAAAGCGGATTGCCGTTCGCCGGCACCATTAGCTTTGTCTGGATGGTTTGTGCGGTCCACTCATTTTGGCCGCCATACACCGTTTCCATCCGAGCCGCGTCGCTGACAGCGATCTGTCTTGGATAGGACGGGCAATCCTGTGGGAATTCGAAGATCGATCCCATCGGGGCGCGATCAGCGCGTGCTATTGACCCGCAGACGCCTGCCCCCTACACAGCGGCCTTGAGCGAGCGCGTAGCTCAGATGGTAGAGCACGTGACTTTTAATCACGGGGTCCTGGGTTCGATCCCCAGCGCGCTCACCAAGGAAATCAATAACTTAGAGCGAATTTCAAACTTCAATTGAAGCCGTGTGTCTGCAAACCGATTGCTGACGGCCTGGCCGTCGGAGCGTCGTTCGAACCGGTGTTGCATCAAAGCATCAACCCCGATCGAAATGAGGTTTGTGGAAGATAAATCTTTGACTGTGCAAGGGCACGATCGTTCCATCCGGACGGGGGCACGCGACAGGCGGTGTACCATGCGTGAAGAGTTCGCTTCTTACAGCTTCCTTGCTCTGACCATTGTCGGCGTTGTCATGCTTGGCACTGGACTGGTCGCTCTCGCTATTACCTAATTTTGACAATGGCGACCGATAGCGCCTCCGAGACTCCAGAAAGTAGTCGCCGGTGCGCTCTTGATTTGTCCGCTGGCGGGCCGAAGCGTCAGCGCGTTTCCGGCTCATGCGCTTAACGCCTACCAGCCGCGCCTCGAGCCGGGTATTCGATTTTTGCCGTTTTTGGTATTAACTCAGTCGGAGCGGATCCAGACAGCCAGCCCCGTCTGGTTTGTCCGCTTTGAGTGGGACCGCCCGGGATCCAAAAATCGGGCGGCCCCTGCCAACCACTTGCAATGGTTCTGCCAAGTCAACAGAAGCTGTAGCTAGCTCCTTTCGGTATGAGCCAACTGAACAAAGGTTCAAAGGTGCGACACTTTTGGCCGCACCTTTTTTCTATCGCCTCAGCCTTCTGGCATGTGCTGTTAGGCGCTGCCGGTTGCCCTTTCCGATCGATCGACGCCGGTTTTGGACAGTGGCAACCGAAGCCCGCTGGCTAGTCCGGGGTTCGTGGGCTTGCCAGGGCCGGGCCGGCGCCACCTATAGAACGCGCCAGCGCGCTGACCTCGGGATGTCAGTTTGCCGACATGGCAAAGACGTTAATCGTTCGACTTCGGTCCGCCATGATAACGGTGCGCATTGGTCTCGACGGTCTGCGTCGCCTGGTAGGGGGCGTTGAAGGCGTGTTGCAGTTGCTGGTTCGAGCGGCCGGTCGCGGCGGCCCAAGCCCGAGTGTACGATTCAGCCGCGCCTGCAGATGCAAGTCCTGAGATTGCAACCAACATCGCTATCGATGCGGCAAGGGCGAGATTTTTCGTCACCATGGCTCTGTCTCCTTTGCCCGGGAAATGCACATCGGGGCATAGGAATGCGAGCCTGCATCACGCATCCGATTATAAATGCGGGATAGGAACTAAAGGGCGCTATTGGTTTTATGATATCCCGACTCAGCGGGAGGTGGCATCTTTCGCCCGGGGTAGGTCAAAGCGAGGATTTCGCGATGACACATAAAACTGCTGCCTTTAAATTCATCATTTGGACGGCCATCACCGTTTTGCTCGGAATAATAACTTGGTCCGGCACGGCCAAGCGTTCTCCCTCCATCGATCAGTCGAGAACAAAGCAGGCTGCCGCCATCAGCCCCGAAATTGCTGAGTTGCCGAACCTTCAGCTTTCGCGCGTTCGTCTGTTGGTTTCAAATCTGAACTGAGCCGGCTTCGCTGTTCAGGCGCGCCGTGCGCGTAGCCGTTAGCTCGCTTCAGAACGGATTTCGCTCGCAACCGGCTGGGAGGGGGCGGTCACCGCCGGCAGCGCCGCCGGCCGCAGGCCTATCAACTCGGCGGTGCGGACGCCGGCGTCGTGCCAGAACTTGAACGAGTTGATCCGGGAGCTTTCCAGAATGGCGATCGCCACCGCCGACAGAAACGGCAGGCTTTCAAGAACCAGCACGCCGGCGAAAATATAGATTTCGCGAACCTGGTTGGTGTTGTTGGTGACGACAAGAACGGCGGCGCCGATCAGCAGGAGCACGCCGATCACCGCTTCCCAAAACGCCTGAAACTCGATCGACATCCGCGACAGGCCGCCCTTGGACGTGCGCGCGAATGGCAGATGTTCGGTGATCAGCCCATTGGCCACCGCCCGCGCCACCGTCCACTGCACGGACATGGCGGCGATCATGGCCCCCAGCATCTGCCCCCATTTTACCGGCACCCGCAGGCGATAGAGGACGAGGAAATGCAGCAGCGTGACCACGAAGGCCGCGATGATCGGCAGCGTCAGAATCTTGTCGGGAATGGCGATGCCGGCAAAGGCGACGATCGGCACCCAGATCAGATTGAGGATCGCGACGACCACGCCGAGCGTTTCCGCTCCCAGCCAGTTCAGCCAGCCGAGTGAAAACTCACGCTTCTGATCGGGCGTCAGCCGGCTCGCGCCGGGCAGGAAGCGCCGCCAGTGCTTCTTGACGATCTGGAAGCCACCATAGGCCCAGCGATGGCGCTGTTTCTTGAACGCCTCGTAGGTGTCCGGCAACAGGCCGTGGCCGTAACGATAGTTGGTGTAGTGGGTCAGCCAGCCATGCTCGATGATGTTCAAGCCTAGATCGGTATCCTCGCAGATCGTGTCGCCGGCCCATCCGCCCGCCATGTCCATCGCCGCGCGGCGGATCAGACACATCGTGCCGTGCACGATGATAGCGTTCTCCTCGTTGCGCTGAACCATGCCGATATCGAAGAAGCCCGCATATTCGCCGTTCATGATGTAGTGCATCAGCGAACGGTCGCCGTCGCGGTGATCCTGCGGCGCCTGCACGAGGCCGACGCGCGGATCGGCGAAGACCGGGACCAGGT
>Ga0210396_10002595_pt1 | contig 18363 bp, 20 predicted proteins | sample IncBWH17OmetaG_FD_155466 | JGI IMG/M metagenome (GOLD analysis project Ga0210396, IMG submission 155466) | Forest soil microbial communities from Barre Woods Harvard Forest LTER site, Petersham, Massachusetts, United States - Inc-BW-H-17-O ... | reverse complement strand
TCCAGCCAGTTGTAAACATTCAGCATTCCGTCCAGACCGCGGCCATAGGTTGAATAGGTGTGATAAATGTTGCCGGCCTCGTCTTTATAAAACACGCTTGCGCCGGGCGCTTCTTCACTGGGAAATGGCTGGCTGGTGTAGTTGTATTCCACCGGGCCCTTGGCCATTTCATCTTTTGTGAACGATACATGGTAGTCGCGGTTGAAATCGTTGCCGTTCGACGAGGCCCACTCGAATTGCCAGCCCATCCGTTTTTTGAACGCATCAATTTTTGTCAGCGGCGCACGTGACACGGCCAGAAAGGTTACGTCGCGTTCGTTCAAGTGGGGTACGCTCCCGTCGAAATGATCCGCGAGCATTGAACAACTCGGGCACCCTTCCGCCCACTCCGGTCCGAGCATGAAGTGGTACACAATTAACTGGCTTTTCCCACGAAACAAATCGGCCAGCTTCTCTTTACCGTTCGGGCCGTCGAACACGTAGTCCTTGTCCACTTTCTCCCAAGGTAGTTCGCGGCGTTGTTTGCTGATATCGTCGCGCAGCCGGGTTAATTCTTTCTCCTTGGCCAAAAACTTCTTGCGCGCCGCAAGCCATTCAGTACGGGAAACAACTTTCGATCCTTCCACTTTCGTCGCAGTTGTAGCCATGTTACTTCTCCTTTGTTTTTGGTTTTGCACTGCTAGCGTTTTTGGATCTTGTTCTTTGTACCAACTTCGCGGCCAGCGCCGTTAATCCGCCGGTCGAAATCACTCCACTCGCAACTAACGCGCCGCTTGCCAGACATACGGGACACATAAATTTTTCTCCTGCTGTAAGAATGCTTAGTGGGTACGCTTCGATTCTGCGCGCTTGCGTACGCTCTCGATGATGTGAGCCCAACCGGTGGATACGCCCTTGCGGTGGTCGTCGATAATCAGTCCTAGCGCGGTGTGATGAAAGTTAATTAGCGTTCCACCATCCTCCACGCTCAGCCGGTATTGCACGTTCGACATCGCTGGATAGGACATGAATAGCGGTCCGCTGATTTCCAGCAATGTGGGCCTCTTAATCGCCTGTACATTTCCCCAGAAGTGTCCGTTCTTGTTCGCCAAGTCGCGGAACCACCGCCCGCCAGGCCATGCCTCCAACACCATCGGCATTGGCTTTCCATCCGGCGTTTCGTTATAGGGGCCGATCTGATCCAGCAACGCTGCGAAGGTTATTTCCAGGGGAGCCTTCACGTGAATTTCCTGCGTGATGTTCAGTGTCAGATCCTCAATGGTGGTATACAGCTTGGGTGCGGTTGAACTCATCTCTTTCTCCTTTTGACCGAAAGTTTTTTTCCTAACACTCCCAATGAAACTGTTTAGCGGGCTGAGTTCAGCTCTAGTAAAAGACGCACGCAAAACTTTTCCGGCTCGTGCTATTTCGGTTCATCTTTCACGGCGGCTGCACTCTTTTCCTCGGCCCGTTCCTTCACGCGGTGCAATTGGTGCTTCCAGAACCGCTCAAAGGTGCTGGTCCAGTCATGTAGCGGCCGAATCGCTTCGGCATTTACGCGATACAACATTTGCCGTCCCTCCCTCCGCACTTGCACCGCCCCCACGTCGCGCAGGACCCGCAAATGCTTGGAAACGGACGGCTGCTCGAGTTGCAAGCTGGCGACGATCTCTCCAACCGAGCGCTCCTGCAAGGCCAAAAAGTTCAGGATGTCGCGGCGTCGCGGCTCTGCAATGGCGTTGAAGACGTCGGAAGTGGTGGCGGCGCGCGGCATGGGGTAAGAATACATACCCATATGGGAATATGTCAAGAGAGAATTTGCTTTCCTTCATGTTTCTCGCAGTCCGTTGGTTTTGATTGATTTAAAGGGCGTCGTGCGTGACTAAGCCTTCGGTGTGGGTCGCTAGGCCAAGACAGGTTGTTCGGCGACCGGCGATGGAGCACTAATGCGACGGGGGTTTAGTTTGCGGCGGAGCGGCTGTTCGATGAATCTGTAGACGAGAATCGAGACGCCGAGAGCCACGCTGGTCGACAGTAAGATCCATGGCGCCGTGGGATGAGCAATGCGCCCGCCTTCGCGAAAGAAAAACATTGGAATCACAACCTGGTGCAAAAGGTACAGGCTATAGCTGGCGTCTCCGAAGAGCACAAGAACCTTGTTATCGAGGATCGCGGACCAGCGGGGCTGAAGGGCCAGTCCGTAAATCACCATGGCAAAGAAAAATCCTAGCAAGCCGGTATGCAGGATGGGATAGGGAATTGAGGGCGAGTAGTAGATGACCACGCCCAAAGCGATAAGTCCCGCAAGCACGATGGGTGTGGCGAGTATCTTCTTGGCGGGATTTTTCAGAAACAGCATTCCGCAAGTCATGCCGATCAAAAACTCCGGGATGCGCGCGAGCGGATTGAATTTGACCACATTCATCCACGTGGCATTCAGCACATCGGAATTCATGACGGCGAGATGATCGGGATTAAAGATCACGTAGGCCACGGAAATCGACAGGCCGGCGAGCCAGAACACGATGAGCAGGGTTAAGAGTTGCGAGTTGTTGCGCTTTTCGAACTTCGGCAACAAGAACGGAAACACCGCATAAAAAAAGGATTCGACGGAAAGACTCCAGGCCACGGCATTCCAAGTGAGTGCAGCCATGGGAACCCACGCCTGGAGCAGCAAAATCACCAACGTAGAACCAAGCAAGGGATGGGCAGCCGCCCATACTAAAAAGGGCACTTTGAAGACGTACATGCCCATGTAGAAGAAGGGTAGGGTCAACAGCAAGGAAAAGGCATAAGCAGGATAGACGCGGGCAAATCGTGCGCGGTAGAACTGCTCTGGACTGGTGTTTCTGCCGGCGTAGGTGTAGACGAGGATGAAGCCCGAGAGCACGAAGAATAGACTTACGCCGGTGTAGCCAATCCCGGCAACGCCGCTCATGGGCCCGGTCAGGAAGGCGATTTTTGTGGCCTGAAAATGAAACAGCACGACGTGTAGCGCCGCAAAAAAACGCAGACTGGTCAGCACCGGGATTTTGGGTCGTGCTGTGGTTAAATCCATGAAATGCACCTGGGTCTAATAGACGATCCCAGCGGGCCCCGCGTGAAGGTCCTACCATTAAATACGTGCCTAGCGAGGATTTGTTTCTAATTTCTACGCTTTTCTGCCCGCTATCTTGTGAATAACTCAAACATCGAGGGCTGGCTCCTTCTTCAACAGTAACGAAAATTTAACAATATGGGATTAAGAACGGCGTGATAGTATTCGCCGCCTATCGGGCCCAAGGGAGACCATCATCATGGGAGCAAATCCTGCTTTGCGTTTTGAGGTTGAGAAGTCCTCGGATGAAAGTACAAATCGAGTAACTACCATTAAATGTCACGGGAAGCTCGCCACTGATACGGCGGGCCAGATGAGAGAGCAAATCAAGCCGCTTATTCCCCTTGGAGGGCGCATCGTGGTTGACCTTACCGATTTGGAGTATATGGACAGCTCGGGCCTTGGCACCTTGGTGAGCCTCAAGGCTTCTGCGCTCCACCAAGGCTATTGCATCCTGGAGTTCGTCAACATGACTCCTCGCGTATTGGACCTTCTGCGTGTCACCAATTTGACGCAGCTTTTCTCCTCGCAGACCGGCCCGTCAAAGTCCGCTTGATCCAAGTGACTTGCGGCAGGGAATTCTTGTAGCATCTCCGGGTGAACAAAGGGAACTCTGTCAATCGCAAGCCTAAGGCAAAACGCAAGGCCGCTCCTAAGAGCGTGGAGGAATACCTTGCCAGCGCGCCGCTACCCGCACGAAACGCCCTTCACCAGATGCACGCTGCAATTCGCTCCGCGGTGCCGGCGGAAACCACCGAAGTGATCAGCTATGGCATTCCTGCTTTTAAGCACAAGAAAGTGCTGGTATGGTTCGCTGGCTTCACGAACCATTGCAGCTTGTTTCCCACTGCTTCCATTATCGACGCGCACAAAAATGAACTTAAGCCCTTCACTATATCTAAAGGAACCATCCAGTTTCCGTTAGACAGGCCAATTCCAACTGCGCTTGTCCAGAAACTGGTCAAAGCGCGCGTTGTCGAGAGTCAGAGGAAAAGAAAGCGCTGAGCTATTCGCCCTTCGCGCTTCGCAGTGTCTAATTACCTTGGCCAGACGCATTTCTTATTTTCGCCAGTTCCACATTACCCTCCACAGCGTGACCAATTCCTGCATCATGCGCGGCGTCGCCAACTCCAGAAAGCGACAGCGATCCAGCACCGCCTTGTATCGGCCTTTGACGATGTCTGGGCTCAGCAGAGACAGGCTGCGCTGCAGTTCGTCCATTTCCGCCTTGGACATGGAATCGCTGGGAAGGTGAGCGGGGCGGCGTGCCATGGAAAGGAATGCTACCATATTCGTATTTTGTTCGCCTGTGATTCTGCCTCGTCTTCCACGATGGGGAAGAGCTTTATCAGCGACAATAGTAAGGCGCAGTGTCGCCGCTCACATTAAGGACACCCTGATGTTGGCCAGTATAGCTAGTGGTCCGAGAGAATCTCCATTTCACATCTACAGAATTTCAGACCTTCGAGGTGTTGGGCGGCGGCTGGATCGCTTCTGCTCCTGCTTTTCGCCTCATTGCCGACCTTTGCAGCGGAGGGCACCGGCACAATTTCTGGGAAGATTTTTGACCCCCAAGGGTCACCTGTGGCGGGAGCGCATGTGAAGGTCACGAACGCCGCAGGGAGTTTAGTTCGCGAAACCAATTGCGATGCGGAAGGAAACTTCAGGCTGGAAGGTGTAAGTATCGGCGAATATAAATTAGCCGCGGAGTCGGAAACGTTCGTCCCAGTGATCGTCGAAATTTCGCTGGCAGCCGGGCAGCAGAAAGAAATTGATCTGCGATTCAAGCAAATGGCTTCGGTGCTGCAGGCGATAACGGTGGTGGCGTCGGCACCCTCGTCATTAACGCCAGATCCTTCGCAGATGGTGGTGATTCACGATCAGGTGCTCGACGCGAATCCGGGGCGGCCAGGCGCGCCGGTTTCAATTCCAGGCCTGCCGATTGAAACGGCGTCGGGCGGAATTAAAGCACCACAATATTTTGCGCCTGGTGTGGCGGGAGATCACGGCGAGCCCATTGCGCAATACTTTCAGGTCGGAAACTTTTTATTTCCTAACAATCTGCCAGCGAATGCACACGGAAACGGGTATTCCGACCCGAATGTCTTGATTGCTCCGGTGATCGAAGGCGTAACTGTGGATGGCGGCGCTTTTAACGTTCGTGAGGGGAATCATTCCGTCGATCTGGCTGCCAGCTATGTGGCGCGCCCGCGCTTGACTGATTTTGTGCAGCTAACGGGAGATTATCGCGATATCGATCTGATGACTGGATGGAGCCCGGCCAAACCGGAAACGAATGCATGGATCGCCGGGGAATTTTCGTATGGCAATGGATTTCTGGAGCGCTTGGAGCACCGGAAGCAGTACAAGCTGAACGGTTCGCGAGAATTCAAGTTGGGAAATCATCAGTTAACGTTATTTGGGATTGGCTACTACGGGTTTTCGTATGTTCCAGGTCTTATTCCTGTTCACGTGGCGGAGCCCGGAGACACGATCGATAATCGTCAATCGGACACCACACATAATATTTTGGTCGTTGCGACGGACAACTGGAGGCTGAGCGAGCAAAGGCAAGTGGCGTTCTCGGGCTTCTTTAGGAACTATGCTTTGCAACTCCGATCAAATTTTGGTGATGGCCTGATTCAGCAGAGCGAGTCGCGCAACGTGGTGGGCGGAGAAGCGACTTACATACAAAGCGTGCGGCCATGGATTTCGTTACTGGTGGGAGTAGATTTACGCCGAGACGCGCCCCGCAACCTGGATTTGGATCGCTTAGACAACAACGGAAACTTTGAGCTGGTGACCAGCAACAATCTGACGCTCTCGTTCGTGGAGCCGTTTATTTCGCTGGATGGGACTGCAAGCAAGTATGTCCACTATGACCTAGGAGTACGACAGGAAGAAGTGTGGATGAACAATCAGGACTCGCTAAATCCTCAGAATTCATTCAATAGGTTGGCTTCGCTGAGTCTGCCTAAGGCAACACTCACGATTCTTCCCGGAGACCTGTCCTACCTGCCCACCGTGGCGTTCAGCTACGGAGAGGCATTTCACACCGAGGACCCACGCATTGGAAATGGAACGGGGCAGCCATCGCTGCTCGCCCCATCGAGGTCGTATCAACTACGAATTTCGCAGGTTGTGAAAGAGACGCAGATCAACCTGACCCTGAGACGCACTTCGAACGCTCAAGAACTGGCCAAGATAGATCCGGATACGGGCTTGCAGGAAGATACCGGGCCATCGGTAAACCGCGTGGTAGCGATTTCGTTGCAGAGGAATTTTACGCACGGGGCGGTCTATGTCTCCTACGCGCAAGCTGATGCGCGAGACCCGCAGACGGGACTTCCGGTGCCCGAGGCGCCTCGGACTATTTGGGATGCGGTTGCCTCGGAAAATCGCTTGCCATTTCGCCTACAGGTGCGGGGCGAGTTTGAGTTCGTAAAAGCGAAACCACTGGGTGACGGGTTGGTGGGCGTGCCGGTGGTGGAAGTTCGCGGGGCGGTGCTGCGCCCGTTTCTCGAGAATCGCATGTCGTTGGGCGCGAATTTCCTGATTTCCAGCGGATATACCGGGCAGACGACCGAAACAGTTTCGACGCAGCCGGTCCTATGTCCGATCGAATGCGTTGTAGGCGTGCCCTTGCGTTCTTACGTCAGCCTGAGTTGGACGTACTACTTTAAGAAATGAAGACCCAGCAAAAATAGCGTTGCGACGATCAGGTCGCTGCGTCGTTAGATCCTCACAACAATTTTGCCGATTTGTTGGTTTGACTCCATGTAGCGATGTGCTTCGACGATCTGCTCAAATGGAAAGACGCGATCTATGCGCGGTTTAAAGTTGCCGGCAGCGACGTGATCGAAAACGTATTTTTGCGCCTTCGCCGTTAGTTTCGGATCGACAAAAATTTCGCGGAGTGTGTAGCCACGAATGGAAAGAGCCTTACTCAAGGCGGTGAATAGTGGAAAGGGAGTCGGCTCTGGAGCCAGTGCACCGTATTCGAAAATGGTTCCTCCATACGCGGCGGCCCGAGCGAGCAGTTCGATACCTTTTCCGGCGACAGGATCAAAGATCACGCGAGCCCCTTTATCAGCGGTGATCTCTTTCACGCGCGCGAGGAAGTCTTCTTCTTCGCTGGCGATAATGTGATCAGCTCCCAGTTCCTTCAGAATGGATTTCTTTTTTGAAGTTCGCGTGATGGCGATACTAATGGCGCCCTCTGCCTTGATTATTTCTATTGCTGCGAGTCCAACACTGCTGCTCGCCGCCGTAGTCATGACGAAGTCGCCCTTTTTGATTTGAGCATGGACGATCAGCGCGCCATATGCGGTCAGATATTGCATCCAGATCGATGTGCCTTCCTCCGGGCTGAGTTTTTCCGGATACTCGGCAAGCGCAGTTACGGGAACGACGGCTACGTCTCCATACACGCCATAGTGAGTCATCAGGAACGCAGGAATCGTGCTGGCCTTTTTGCCCAGCCACTTTTGGTCAACTTCGGGGCCAATTGCTGTGATTACTCCGGCAGCTTCGTAGCCAAGTTTTGAAGGCAACACAGGAGTTTCCAGATAGTGCCCCTGGCGGAACATCGCTTCTGCGCGATTCAGTCCAATGGCTTGTACGTCCAGGCGCACCTCGCCTTTTTGCGGCTCCGGTAGCGGTTCTTCTTCAATTTTGAGCACCTCCGGGCCACCCACCGAATGGAAGCGAACAACTCTTGCGGTTTTATTTGCCACGTTACTCACCTCAATAAGTTGGATTTCCTGCGAATCAAGAAGATTCGGGCCATGAAAAACAGCGCCTTCTGAAACAGCTTAGTTCAGGAATGGGAAGCACGCCAGATTGTGGTAGAACATCCATTGATCAGAAAGCCGTGCTGCGCAAGTGACCGCGACGGGAAGACTAGGGGTTCCATTACGACGCGAACCGTTGCCAGGAGGTTAGGCGTGAAAAACAGTGCGATTTTGCTGGTGCAATGTCCAGATCGAAAGGGGTTGGACGCGACGATTGCGGAATTCATCTATCGTTACGATGGAAATATTCTACATTTTGAGCAGCATCAGGCCGGTGAGGAACGATATTACCTGGCGCGCGTGGAATGGGACCTGGCAGGGTTTCGCTTGAGCTTGGCGGATTTTGATGCGGCATTTGGCCCGGTCGCGCACAAGTTTGGAATGAACTGGTGCATCGCGTTGAGCGATTACCGCCCGCGCGTGGCGATTTTTGTTTCGAAGTACGACCATTGCCTGGTGGACCTTTTGTATCGACAACGCAATGGAGAGTTGGCCTGCGAATTTCCGCTGATGATCAGCAATCATCTGGATGCCAAACGTCATGCCGATTTTCACGGAGTGCCGTTTCATCACATTCCTATGACCAAAGAAAACAAAGCACAGGCGGAAGCGGAGCAACTGGAATTGCTGCATGAGAATCGTATTGATGTGGTCGTGCTGGCGCGCTATATGCAGGTGCTCTCGACCGATTTCATCGTGCAATTCCCGATGCCGATCATCAACATTCACCATTCGTTTTTGCCGGCATTTGTGGGAGCGAAGCCGCACCACCAGGCCTACGAGCGGGGCGTGAAACTGATTGGCGCCACGGCGCATTATGTCACCGAAGTGCTGGACGATGGACCGATCATCGAACAGGGCGTAACGCGAATTTCGCATCGCGACTCGCTTGAGGATCTGGTGGAAAAGGGCAGGGATCTGGAAAAAGTGGTGCTGTCGAATGCGGTGCGATGGCACATTGAGAGCCGGATCTTGTTGTATGGCAACAAGACAATAATTTTCGCGTAGCCGCGACCGGGAACAAAGTCGGGGCATAGGGTGAGCTTTTGGTTTACATCTGGTTTCTTCGACGTTTTTTTACGGGCACTTTGATTGCGTTTTTGTCGTCGATACCTGTTCTAGCCCAGGAGCAGGAAGGCAAAGGTGTGATTCGCGTGGATGTGAACCTGGTGTTGCTGGACGCCACGGTGAAAACGAAGGCTGGCCAGACGATGGGCGATCTGAAGGAGGAGGCATTCGAACTGCGCGAAGATGGAGTGGCGCAAAAAATTGAGGTGTTCAGTCGCGATGAATTGCCTATAGAGGTGGCGATGGTGTTGGATCTGAGTGATTCGATCGGGCCCTTTCTGGGGGCACTGCGAGACGCGGCGAATACGGCGTTGGCGGCGTTAAAAGCGGACGATGAAGTGGCGTTGTTTACGTTTTCGACGGAAGCCGAATTGCGCGTGCCATTTACCAAGGACAAGAGCAAGATCGCCGAGCAGATCAATAATTTTAAGGTAGGAGGGGCAACAAATATTAATGACGGCATCTTCGTGGCCTCGAAATATCTGCTGAACACACCGCCGAAGGGGCGACGCGTAATTATTTTGATCAGCGATGACGTCGGGACGAGCGCGGGTGGACAGGGGACGAACGACATTGTCACCGAGACAATCGCGTGTGATGCGGTTTTGTATAACCTGAAAATCCCTGGATACAATCCGCCGGGAACGCTATTTGCCGCAAGTATGGTGCCGGGGTTGGTGAATATCCGGAAAGTAACGGAACAGACCGGTGGAGAAATTTTCGACGTTCAAGATGTCACTCATCTGGACGCAGTATTTGCGGCGCTGATAACCAGGATTAAAACGCGCTACACGTTGGGGTATTACACCCACGCAACGGCGGCGACCGGCAAGCCGCACAAACTGGACGTGCGATTGTCGCCGTCGTACGGGAAAAAGGGCCACGATTACGTAGTGCTGGCGAAGACGGGCTACTATGTTCACTGAAGCATGCACCGAAACGCAGCACACATGGAGCAAAAGCGGAATCGTACATAGATGGCTGTATTTTGTGATGCCGTAGAATTGCCGATACTGACGTACCTATGAAAAAAGGCCCGGTAAGAATTTTGGTTGCTGATGATCATGAAATCGTGAGGCGGGGAGTTTCTTCATTGCTCGAATCGCGCGACGAATTCGAGGTGTGTGCGGAAGCCACGAATGGCGAAGATGCGGTAAAGCAAGCGCAATTGTTGAATCCAGATCTGATCGTGCTGGATGTGACCATGCCGGGAATGGATGGATTGACTGCGGCGAAGTTGATAAAGAAACGTCAGCCGGGGATTCCGATCTTAATGTTGTCGATGCATGGCGGTTCAGAGATTATCCGAGCCGCACAACTGGCGGGAGTGCAGGCGTTTATTACCAAGAGCGATGCGGCCAGAGTGTTGCTTGAAGCTGTAGATGCGGTGTTGCAGGGTGAAACATTTTTTTCGTCGGGAGTGCGTTGAGAAGCGAGCATTTTCGAAAAGTAGGGATTTATCGCGTTGCCGCTTGGAAACAGGCGCTACCAATCTAATCGCGACGACGAAAACTGCAGTGATTAGTTTGAATGTATAGGTCAAGGGAGGAGCGCTTGGTGTAGAAAAGCTGAACTCAGCTGCACGCTGATTCAGAAACACCAAGGAGGCCCCCCCATGCAACCTATGTATTACATCGGACTGGATGTTCACAAGCGCAAGATCAGTTACTGCGTGAAGGACGCGAGTGGCCAACTTCACCCTGAAGGATCGATTCCCGCCACACGCTACGACCTCGATCACTGGATGAACACGCTGCCGCTGCCGTGGAGTGCGGCGATGGAAGCCACCTTGTTCACCGGCTGGATCTACGATCATCTCAAGCCACGCGCCGCGGCCTTCAAAGTGGCGCATCCCTTGATGCTGCGGGCCATCGCTGCCGCGAAACGCAAGAACGACCGCATCGACGCCAACAAGATTTGCGATTGTCTGCGCTGCGATTTCCTGCCGGAGTGCTACATGGCCTGCACCGCGATTCGCGAGCGCCGGCGCACCCTACGCTGGTCCGTCAGATGGTGCAGATGAAAATCAAAATCAGCTCGCTGCTGATGGAAGCTGGCGTGAGCTACAACAAAGAGCGATTGCACCAGGCTGGCTATTTCCGGGAACTGTTGTCCACCAACCCGGACATCGACGACAGCCTGCGCTCGCTACTACGCCAGTGCCGGGAGACGGTGGTGCGGCTGGGCAAAATAGAAAACGCGCTGATCGATTCGCTGCAACACGACCGGCTGCTCGCCGAGCGCGTGCAGCGATTGATGAGCATCCCGGCCATCGGACCGATTAGCGCCTTGACCTGGGCGCTGGAAATCGGCGAAGTACAGCGGTTTTCTTCGATCAAAAAAGCGGTGAGCTACTGTGGGCTGTGTGGCGCGGAGAAAAGCTCCGGCAACACCGTGCGGCGCACGCCGCTGTCCAAGCAACGCAACAAGCACCTGCAGACGACACTGATCGAAGCCGCCAAGATGGCCCCGCGCTACAGCCCGACGCTGGCGTTGCTCTATGACCGCGAGAAGCAGACAGGAAATGCTAACCGCGCGACGCTGGCGGTGGCGCGCAAGTTGGTGGCGTATCTGATGGCCGTGGATCGCGGCCAGACGCATTTTCTGGTGTTGGACCGAGAGACCGGCGTCGCCGCCTAGGCTAAGAGAGAAGATTTATTCAGCGCGAGCCTGCCAGGTCTCGCCGTTTAGCCGACTGGGCGCGAGAGCATCAGCTAACGTCGCCCCCGTTGATTAGTTTCGAGACTGGCAGGAGAACACAAACTCATCTTGCTGGGCAGCGGGGCGCTGCGCCAGCCAATGGAAGTCTGGTTCTCCATCGCGAGGAACCGCAGCCGAGAGGCCAACACGCGCTGAAGCGAAGAAAAGAATTTACACCCGCGCTCCTCCCGAGCGCCTCAGGAGAGCTTTTGCCCTATTGACAAAGACCTATCATGGAAGTCGGCGGCGATGGACGCTGGCAGGGAATTGGTCATATCGGCGTGGAGCAGGCGGTGGAAGAGGTGTTCGCCTGCTTCGCGACGCACGGATAGGCGTCCTGCCACGTAGGCGCGGGAAGAAAGTCCTCGCTGCACGGAATCGCAAATGGCCATATCTTCGCCTTGTACTTTTTCGCTGACCGCGATGCTTTCGCGATGATGCTGCTCGGCCGCAGCGCTCAGGTCAGAAAAATAATAATCGAAAATCACGGCGCATTTATCGACCCCGAGTGGCAGGACAAGATTGGTGTCCATTACCCCGGAGTACGCATTAATCATGAAATTCGGATAAATCCACAAATAGAACGCGTGGCCCTGGCGCGTATTGCCAATGGAATTTTCGAGAGCACCTGAAGAGTCGAGCGGACTTGATTGCAGGCAACTGCGCTCGAAATTCTCGATAGTATATTTGGTATATTCCACGACGCTGCTGAGACCCTTGTGCGCGTGGGGAACGTGATAGCCGCCGTCGAGATAGTTGTCGACATAAACTTTCCAATTGCAATTTAGCGTGTAGACGCGCCGATCGAAGTAGTGGAGATTCTCGGCGAGACTAAGTGGCGCAACCAACTCTGGAACTTTGCCGAGGAATTGCTGGAGCGGCGCAGCCTGGCCATCGAGATTCACAAAAACAAAATTTTCCCAAGTGTCGACGCGAACAGGAACCAAACCATTGTCGGCGCGCTCGAAATTGCACACCCCTTCAAACTCCACCATGCCTTTGAGGGCCCCATCGTTTCCATACGTCCAACCGTGATAGGGACAGCGAAACTGCTTGGCACATCCACTCTGCTGCGGCACTACCGCCGCGGCGTGATGGCGGCAAACGTTGTAGAAAGCACGGAGTTGCTGATCATCACTGCGGACCACGACCAGTGGCTCTTCGTTGACGTCGATGGTGAAGAACTGGCCCGGTTCGCGAAGTTGGTCGAGGCGCCCGACTACCTGCCAATTAGACGCAAAGACACTGGAACGCTCGAGTTGCGCGATGCGAGGATCGAAATACCAGAGCGCAGGAATGGTGAAGGCACGCTCCAGAGGTGCGACAGGATTGTAGAGATTCAGGACATCGCGGACGCTGCGGTCATGCATAAGTGAAACTCCGGGAAACGGGCGAGACCTATATTTCGATATATAAGGACTGCGTGTGATGTATTTTCCTGCAGGAGGAGCGGCAGGCGCAAGTAGAGAAAGCACTCTTGGATCGTGGCAGAGGCGGAATCTGCTCCACGTGAGGTGCGGAAAGTACGTACGTGACAGGGAACGGAAGTAGTGCCACGGAAGGTCTGAGTTATAATTAATGGACCACTGTTATGCGGGAGTGGCGGAACTGGCAGACGCAGTAGCCTTAGGAGCTACCGGACTCACGTCCTTGGAGGTTCAAATCCTCTCTCCCGCACCATCTCTTTGTGAATTTCCTTTAAATGTTAAGTAAAACCGCATAAACACAGGCGATTTCGAGATATTGACCGAAGTAAACTGGGGTAAAGCGTGGAAGACTGTGCCAGGGAAAATGTGCCAGAATGTGCCAGAAGGGAGGGCTTGAAAGTTGGTGCTGATCACTCTGCGTGATAACCTGTGCTGAATGGCAGAACCTGAAGTACCTGTTCAAGCTAAAAGCGACATTCTAACAGCCGCATCGCCTTGGGCCGATACGCTATCAAAAGCCGTTGCAGGACTCGCCGTGGCCCTGTATGCGAGCGGTTTTCTCGTTGTGTCATTGCACCATTCGAACTTCGGTTTCGTCGGGACTAATCCATTTCGTCCGAGAGTTCTTGCCGCAGGGTTTGGTTCGTATTCTTTGTGTCGATCCCATTTTCAATTGCCACAAGATTCAGGATCTATTCTTGGCGGAACATAGCGAAAGACTCCGCCGCACTCTGGTTGGCACTGTACGGCGCAAGTATTCCGCTCGGCTATATCCTGTTCGACTTTACCCCGATCTCGACAGTCCCATATAAGTTTTGGGTTTTCGCTGTTCTCTTCGTTGCGTGGCTAGCGTTACTGATTCTCGTTGAATACAAACGAGTCCCTGAGTGGCTGGCAACTATCGCGTCCGTACTTTTGACTCTGCTGTATGCCTCAGAACCGATTCGTAGGTTTTTCACCGACCGCGAGTTTGGTCTGTCGTCATTGGTATTATGGTTCTTCGGATGTACCGTTCTCGTAATTTTAGAGTTAAAGGTGCGGACACGACAGAGTCTGCTTTACGATGGTGGCTGGTCCAAGCCGCTTGTCACGCATTTGTTATATTGTTGGTTTTCGCAACTACCGTTTATCCTCACATAAAAGCATCCTGGGGTGGAGGTATGCCTGAAAACGTAACTGTTTACTTCACGAAGGATTCATTAATTAATCCCAGCAAAGCAGTGCAGGCCCAACTTATTGAGGAGGCGGACGAAGGGTTTTACATTTTAGGTCCGAAAGAATCAAAAGCTATCTTCATTCCACGAGGCTCGGTTGCCCTCGTTTATTTCTCCGACAAAACAAGTGATTCACCTATATTGCAGGGGATCAAGTAGCAAAGCAGGTTCCTTACCCCTGAACCTGCCACAACTCAATCGTCGCCGTCTCCTCGTGCCCATAGTGTACTTTCGGTTTTAGCTCGCTACAGCTCTACGAAGTTACTTACCTCCTGCGATACATCTGGTGAATAACCTACGACTTGAGATAGATTTCACCCGGAGGATTCATGTCCATTCTTAATGCTATCAAGCGCGAAGAGAAGAAACTCGAAAAGCAGTTGCATAAGCTACAGCATCAACTGAATGGAATCCGAGCAGCAGCGAAGGCTCTGGGAGGTTCCGCCAGCGAAGAAGTAGCCACTGTGAAGAAGCGCGTCTTGTCCGCCGCTGCGAGAGCGAAGATCAGCAAGGCGACCAAGAAGCGTTGGGCGAAGTTTAGGGCGCAGGCAAAGAAGGTCGCCGGCTAGCGAAATCCTTTAATTTTCACTGTCCCTATTTTTCGACTTGCCATATCTCAATCGTCGCAGTCTCCTCGTGCCCGTAATCGATATTCAATTTCGTTTCACCGTCTTGTTGGAACACAGCGCGGATCGTGGCGTCCACTTTCCGACCGTCGTGCAGTTTCGCTTTGATCTGGTCGCCTACTTTGTAGTTTCCGTCTTCGGATCTTCCTTCTTCGCCATTCCGCCGTTCCTTCCTGGAGTCGAATCACATGTTTTATATCTACGTCTGGCCCTGAGTCGCAAGCTTCAGACGCTTCTCTCACGAACTTACGTAGCTCCACGTCCGTCAGCTTGCGCAATTCCGCACGGAGTTGCTCCAGATCGAAATTGTTTGTGGAACTCACGCCGTATAGCTCCTGAGCACTCGACAGACCTCGCGCTTGCGGCTACTCTATCCTTCCCCGTTCCTGCCTACCAAATTAAATTTTCTGAGGACACCAAGAACAAGCAGGAATTGCCGCGCTCGAACGTTATGCAAGGTATCAGCACACAAGATGACGACTTGGAGCGCCACCGAGAGCGGATGCGGAATATGACCGACAAGCAACTCTTGGAATACGGACGGGCGTGCCGGTACATGTGCACACCGGAAGCGAATCTGGGGCAACCGCCTCAGGAAATTTCTGTCGTCCACTTACGGGAGGCACGAGCCGAATGGGAGCGAAGGCACCCAAAGCGGAAGACCGATTAAGCATTCGGTAGGAGGGAGGGACGCCCGTGGTCAGACTGAAGGACGTCCCCGGAGTGGTACTTCAGCTTATGTGTGGGCACAAAGTAGCGATACGTTTCGGTCTTGGATACTGTCAGTATTGACGGGGCCACTGGTAATTTGAAGAATTCCCAACCCCTTGCGCTATGACCATACTTCAATCAGCGGAGATTAAGCTGTAAGAGCTGCTGCGGCGGCGTCTCGCCTTGCGAGTTGGCGCAGTTCGGCCTCAGGAACAGCAAATTCCGCGGTGCCACAATCCAAGCAGACAAGAACCTCAGGAAATACCCACACTACGGGCTTGTCAATATCTTTCAGTTCGGGGAAATGGATGCCCATCTCCGCGCCGAATTTCTTCCGGTTGACTGACCCACACAACTTGCAGACATGCCGAATGCCTTCCTTCTCCACCGTTCTCTTCAGTCGAGACAGTGTCATTGTCGCGTCCCACAAGTCTCGGCCTTCTTCAGGCTGAAGTGAGGATGGGGAAGCGGCCACTTCCAGATACCGTTCGAAGATGCGCTGTTCAGCCTTTGAGATGAGTGTTGCCGCTCTATCTGACTGGGCATAGAGCAAAGCCTCGCCATAGGCTCTGTGCCAGCTCAGAATGACAACGATAGGTTGTTGTGGTTCTTCTCGCTCCTTCTTACTGAGAGCCTCGCTCTTTTCTTCGGTACTGATCATGTGTTCGACCTCTTTTTCCCTTGTTGCCATACCAATCTTGGTTTCAACTCCGATTTAGAGATATAGGTTGTTAATATGTTTGTCGAGTAAAACCATGTAAAGAGAAGTAAAGAGCGCAGGTTTGTGGTAGGACCATCGTCCGGTGGTACGTTGCATTGTTCGAGGAGCACATAACAAATGGCGTGTTGCATGGCCTTTTAGAGAAGATGTGAGGCTCCCACCACCACGGGAGTCTCTCGCGATTGCGGCACCCTCGAACAGCATTTTCTATCCGCCCAGAAGAGATACTGGTCAACGTGCCGCAATCGAAACTCGGTGCAACCGATCAATATTAAATCATACGGTTCCAATCATTACAATGAAGCGATTCCCGCGTGAAATGTCAAATCTGTGGGGAAATTCAAAGCAAAGAGGGCATTCGTGGGTGGAAAATCACCGAATGCCCTTGGTGAGTTGCACCAGTCGTGATTATAAGATTTGTGCGATCAGACGCAAAGCAGGAAGCGCCCCGCGGGTGGCAAAGTCTCTTGGAAGCACATGGCGAGGACCGGGCGAGTGCCGACGTCGTAACGTCAGACGGCGTGTTTAGTGCCGGGTATCGAATGGTGCGCGGGACGGAACCGAAGCTGTCGGTCATCACACCCGACGCAGCGACACGGACTTATAAAGAGCACATGATGGAGAAACGACTCGACGAAGCCGGTTCTCTTGAATCTATAAATCGTGCTGCCACAGCTTCGGCAAACTGCGGGATGATTTCTTCGCGGAAAGAGACTCATGGTGCGGCCTTCCGGGCGGGTGGGACTCCATCCTACTCGCAAGACGTCACGGGATTCAAGAGCTGGCCGGCCCCGGATACCGGAGAGATGGGACGCCCAACGGAGTGAAGGACGTCCCGGTTCAGGTTCAGAGTAATCATTGGATGGAGAATGACGGAACGTTTCGGGTTTGGGTACTGTCAGTATTAACAGTATTGATAGTTTAGGCTTGATGGACAGGCGCTGAGTCCTCAGCGCGCACCGAGGACGGGGGCGATTGCCCGGCGGCCTGCGCGGGTTCTCACTTTCCGGTCATCATGAACACCCATTCAAGAGCCTCATCGAGGTGCCGGAAAACTCTAATGCGCTTCTCATCTGCATGTTCACGAAGTATCGTGAACAATCGCGCCAGTCCCTCTCCCAAGTCGTTAGTCACCAGGATTGCGCGAGAAGAAGTAGGATGGAAGATATCGCGCTCAGCGAGTTTGCAGACATCCTCTGCGGTGAGTTCTATTTTTGTGACGTGGGTAAAATCCAGTAGCTGAGAATATTGAGGGTTAAAATCGGGGTCCGCAAGAATTTGCTCTTGGTGCGCCAGTGCATCCGCCAAAGTGAAAACACCTGACGCCGTGCTAAGGACAAGTCTGCGATCCTTGGAGATTTTATAGAACGCAGGCATGTCGAACCCTTCGATTACAAAACTAAAGGGGAGACGCCTTCACTACCGTCCCGTAGGACTTGGGCAGCGTCCCCCTGGAAAATAAGTCTGTCCCGCCAGTGAATCAATGTAGGACGCGTGGATAGTGTCGGACGGGATCAGCGAACGGAATTGTCAAAAGTACCAATCAAACGAAGACTAAGGAAAGTCAGTGGTTCGGTACGATTTTCTCTGAGCGCGAACCGAGGGACGGGGCGATTGCTGACGCCGGACATTTTGTCGGCTTCAGTGGTTCGTACAGGACCCACATGTACGATTACCGCTTTTGTCAGGGCTTCAGCCGACCTTGTTTCAAACTCCGGATAATGGAAAGCCCGTCAGAGAGCGCTCGACGCTCTTCTTCGTTTCCCTGGTCGAAGGACAGTTCTTGGATTCTGTCGGCGATTACTTACTCGGCTTTCTGTACCTTACCGGGTAGTTGCGGAATATCAAATTCGAGAATTGCAGCTTTGAGAGGTTCCTGCCACTGCGGATATTTCAGCTTCTGGCTCATGACCGTCCGGGTTTAGAGCTTATCGAGAATCACCGTTCGGTATAGTTCCTCGGAAAGGCATGAAAGGTTCCTATGTAGGCAGAACTACATAACGAGCACAGTTGCGATTCGAGGGGAG
>Ga0210396_10002594_pt1 | contig 18367 bp, 18 predicted proteins | sample IncBWH17OmetaG_FD_155466 | JGI IMG/M metagenome (GOLD analysis project Ga0210396, IMG submission 155466) | Forest soil microbial communities from Barre Woods Harvard Forest LTER site, Petersham, Massachusetts, United States - Inc-BW-H-17-O ... | reverse complement strand
CCCCTGCACCCCATCCCCCCAAGGCGCAGATATTCACAGATCGGTTGAGATCACATTGCTGTGGAAATTTACTCTCCAAAATCTCTCGGTCTGAGTAACTATAAGGCGATAGAGCTCAAAACCTCTCAGTGTTAGGCCATTGCAGCGAGGGCAAAGTCCATCAAGCGCGTTGCTATCCTCTTACGAGAGCCAGTCTGCCCAGCGTGGCGGGTTGCTCCGCACTATCCTCTGGGCCTATGGTTTTACCGGCGATGATGGCTTTGTTGGGGATGGTTATTGAGGAAGGGTTATTGAGGAAGGATGTGGACGTCGACAGAGATGGGATGTAATATCGCGGGAAGCCACGTCGCTCCTGCCCTCCCTCAGGAACGCAGCAAGTTCAGGTTGGAAGTCCGTCGCTATGAATCGAAAGGTGTACGTTGGTTTCGAAACTCACCGACTCCTGTTGTTCAAGCTTCACTACGGCATGGTGCCCGCTGTTTTCGTGATTCTCCTGGCTCTCGGTTCGCCAGCGCCCCGATTGATTGCGCAGACACCAGCACCAAAATTTGTGGTGCTCTACGCTTTCGACGGCCACGTAAGCGATGGCGATGGGATTAACCCGGTCGCTCCTCTGCAAAGCGGCCGTGGTGGAGTACTCTACGGTACGACCTACCAAGGCGGAACCCAAGCGCCCCATGCTACCTGGGCTGTGGCACAGCTTTCTCGTTGACGCCGACCTCCCACGGACTGTGGAAAGAGACGCAACTACATCGCTTCGCTAGTGGCAGCGATGGGTTCGAACCCAGTACGCTGACCATTAGTCCTAGTGGCGTACTTTATGGCACCACGTCAGGAGGCGGCCAAAAATGCGGCACGGGCTGCGGGACCGCGTTCTCGCTGAATCCGCCGGCCTCACTAGGCCACGTCTGGCATAAGACGACCTACGCATTCCAGCGGTCAGAAACTGTGCTCCCGGATAGTTTGCGGTTTGCTGCCTTCGGATTGCTGTGCGGCACCAGCTTGGACGGTGGATTCTCACAGAACTGCCCGCAGTTCGGTTGTGGCTCGTTTTTCTCGCTGACACCGCCCCGCGCGAGCAGTCATTTCTGGACGGAGAGCCGCTGGTACAAGTTTGCCGGCCAGCCCGATAATCAGCACGGTCCAATAATGACCGTCGCCGGCGCCAACGGAGTGGTCTACGGTACCAGCGAAGGCGGAAGCCTGAGCTGCCCCTTCGGGTGCGGGCTGGTGTTCTTATTGTCACCTCCGTCAGCGCCGGGTGGTTTGTGGACTGAGACCGTGCTGCACGCTTTCAGCGATCAAAAGGATGACGGGGCCGGCGCCGCCAGTATTGTGATCGGCCCCCAAGGCGTACTGTACGGCACCACTGGAGGTGGCGGCACCGCCGGGTGGGGCACGGTATTCTCGTTGACTCCTCCGACTGCCCCGGGCGGTTTCCTGGACAGAGAAGATACTTTACAACTTTACCGGTGCCCCGGACGCGGGCTATCCAAATACGGGTTTGGTAATCAGTAAGGACGGAGTTCTTTATGGCACGAGCAGTGCCGGCGGGGATTCGGGTTGCCAAATGTATGGCTGCGGAACTGTGTTCTCGTTGACGCCGCCAGCCTCACCGGGCGGGTCTTGGACCGAGACAGTTCTGCACGCCTTCTCCGGAGGCGACGACGGCGGTCTTCCCCGTGCAGGGCCCACGATCGGCGGCAGTGGCGTACTTTACGGCTCGACCACGGCCTACGGGCCGGTCGGAAAGTACGGCACGGTCTTCGCGTTGATGCCCTAATTGCGGATTCTAGAATGCTCCACCCACGAACAAACCGCTCACGGCCATTCGCAGCGAGAGCACTCAGTCGAGATCCCTGAAAGCACCCAAGGCGAAGTCGCGAAGCTTGCTGGGGCGCAAAAAGTTCCCTCGTGCCTGCTAGTTCGCGATAGGTGTCGTTGACAGCCATGGCGCTCAAAACCCCTCAATGAGCTTATGGCGATTTTGCAACGGTTATGCTGAGTGATAGTAGCGCGGGGCCTGTCCTGCAGCTTGACACCATTCTTTTCCTGAATGACAATTGTCGCGCTCGAAGATGCGATGTTTCTGGGATCGCACGGCTTGCAGTCGGGCAAGACCCCCGGAGTGTTCCACGGTGGTCCCACTGGTTCCATCGAGGAGGCTCCATGACGCGCAAATCCTTCGCTCACGTCTGCGATTTCAACGTTGTTTTTCTCTTCATTGCAGCTTTCACGCTTGTGGCTACTTTTGCGGCCTCGGCCCAGGAGACGGGCTCCGCTCCGGATTATGACCGGTCCTGGCAGCATTTTGCACAGTCGGGGGCCGGGGAAGGTCAGGGCTCTCCGGTCAGCGGGCCGCAGAACGACAAAACAGTTTCCCGATCTCCAGCCGCAGGCCCAGTAAGTTTTCGGAAGGCAGTACCTTATAAAACGAGCGGATACAATCCTTACTCGGTCGCGGTTGCGGACGTGAATGGCGACGGTAAGCTCGACCTGGTGGTCGCAAACGAGCAGCAGAGCAAGACCGATCCTGAGGGCTCGATCAGTGTCATGCTGGGGAAGGGTAATGGAACGTTTCATCCGGCGGTGAATTACAGCTCCGGTGGGCAAAGCGCTTATTCCATCAGCATCGCTGATGTTAACGGCGACGGCAAGCTGGACTTGGTGGTGGCCAATGGTTGCCTCGGAAGCAATTGCGCGACGGGTGGAGTGGGCGTGCTGTTGGGGAACGGCGACGGAACTTTCAAGAAGGCGTTGACTTTCAGCTCGGGCGCGGCATCCGTTTTTGGATCGCGCGTGGCGGTCGGTGATTTGAACGGCGATGGCAAGCTCGATCTCGCCGTCGCAACCACGGGACCCGGGTGTGGTAATGGTTGTCCAAAGGGCTTGGTCGCCGTTTTGTTGGGGAGAGGCGACGGAACGTTCAAGAAGGCTAAGACCTATAGCACGGGCGGATTCGACGCCATCGGTTGGGTCGCGATCGCAGACGTGAATGGCGACAAGAAGCCTGATTTGCTGGTGGCGAATTATTGCGCGACGGAGTGCAGTTTTCCACCAGTGGAGGGATCGGTCGGCTTGCTACTCGGGAACGGCAACGGAACATTCAAAGCAGTTAAAACCTACCCGTCAGGTGGGGATGGCGCCGTTTCCGTAGCCGTAGCGGATTTGAATAAGGATGGCAAGCCAGACCTTCTCGTAGCGAATTGCGGGCCTTTGGCGTGCGGCCCTGGCTCGCCCGGGGGCAACGTTGGAGTGTTGATCGGGAACGGAAACGGGACGTTTAAACCCGTGGTGAACTACCCGGCGGCGAACTCGCCGTTCGACGTGGTTGCCGCCGATGTGAACAACGATGGGAAGCTCGACATCGTGGTCTCAAATTGGGGCACGCCGAACGCGGCCACGAATGACGGCGCCGTCACCGTTCTGCAGGGCAAGGGCAACGGCACGTTCCGACCGGCACAAACCTTTCCATCCGGCGGAGCCGAGGCGCCGTCGGTCGCGGTTGCGGATGTGAACAAAGATGGTCGTCTGGATATAGTGCTGGCGTGCGTCGCGGACGCTCTGAACCAAAGTTCGACGGGCGCGGTCACTGTGCTGATTAATGTTACGAAAAGCGCACCTCGTTCGGCTGAGACTGCGGTCACAATTCAGTAGCTCAGGGCAGACGTGCATCGTGAGTGAAATGACGATTTTGCCGATTATATTTCGCTCAGTTTTTCATCGGCAATTTGCGACGGATACTTCGGGTGTCTCGGGATTGTACTGCACCCGACACGAAGGGCGCGATCGCGGCAAGTCCAATCGAACATCGGCTTCGCTGGCACCTCGGATACCAGAATCTGCCCATACTGAATATTCGCGACTCGCAACGGCATAGGCTACCTTGTGTTCCGCCTTCCACGTTACCTGCCCGCCCCATCCGGTTTGAAGTGCGTGGTCAGAGACGATTCTTGTGCCCTGAATAGTTCCTTGCACCAGCGGCCATTTCACGTCTCGGCGGCCTCGATGCAAAAAGGCAAATAGCACAATTACGAGGGTCCATGCGATCGCGTAGAGCGCAGTACTACGCGTGTCTATTGTCCATTTGCCGCGACGGATCACGACTTACCGCTCATGTTGGTGAACAATTCCGAGAACCATTCCAACTACGGTTCTCATCGTTCCGATACCCAGATAACGAAGGTATTCCCTGAAACAAGTGAGAGCATCCATCCTAGGATCAGGCCAGCGGTCACCCCAACGAGGGTATAGTCCCGGAATTTCCTCACTGCACTCCGACCATACAATATTCCTTCCGTAGCTTTGTAGATCGCGCGCTTCGCTGCAAAACTTGCGTCACTGTCTTATAGGGCCTGTGTGGCCCGCGAAACTTCATGAAAATCGCTCAACGTCAGACAAGTCAGGGCTAGCTTAGCTAAGCTAGTGACCCTAACTAACTCCTTATGATTTCAGCACGACTTAACTTGCGACACAGGTTTTTTCGAGCCTGTTGAAAATACTCACTACTGTTGGTTTTTCTTTGGCCGTCCTACCGCGTTGGCCGGACAATCTGGCCGAGGTACTGCATGGCGCGGTCAGTACATGAGGGCAAGCTGGCCTCCGTGTCGATCACGAGTTTGGGGTCCTCAATCGGCTCCCAGGCTTTTTGGACTTGGTGATATAGGTGTGGCGTCCGATTCGTGGCTGGGTGGATCCGCTCCTTGGCCGCCTTTTCTAGGCGTGCGAGTGCGGTTTGCTCCGAGCAGACGCACTCCAATATGGCCCATTGTGTCTCCAATTGCGAGCAGAACTCAAGCACCCGCTCACGCTGGTAGCTCCGTGAAAATGTCCGGCCATCCAAAAGAACGTACAACGACAAGTTCTTTCGGAGCAGATACGCAGTCGTCTGCAGCATGATCTCCTGACAAAAATCGTCTTGCACCCGCGAATATTCGACGTGTGGAGGCGTGAAGAGCGCCGATCGAATCATGTCTTTATCGAGCACTGCGCAGGGAAGCCGCTGCGCAAGCGAGCACGCGACCGTGCTCTTGCCCGTACCCGGGAGGCCCGCCATGATCACAACCATCGGTAATTCCGAGCTAGAGTGCACGACCACTCGAAAGTCTCCGCCAGATTCTGCGATCGGAATACGAGCGATCCAGGAACGATGACGTCCGGCCCGTTGATGCTAACATGCGCAGATCGATTGGCGCCCAGCACCGGCAGTAGCTACTTCGGGTTGGTGACGGCGGAGGGCTTGAGATGACCTCGGGGCGGGCGCCATGGACGCCGCTAAAAGCCCCAGCCTCTCAAAGAACGCGAGAAGGGTGGGGCACCCGCCTTTGTGTAGTGAAAGCATGAGCACGACCGGCTAAGCCATCGTTATGGGCGGGTAAACTGACGTGCCCAGTCCATTTCGCTCAGGGTTAGTCGACGAAAGAAATCGTGATGTTAGACAGAACCCTGGCTATTTCTTCACCACCACTGCTATGCAGTTAATTTCCACCAGCGAATTTCCGGGTAGCGCAGCGACCGCAACTGTGGTGCGGGCCGGACCGCCGTTCAGGAAGTAGGTTTTGAACACCTTGTTCATTCCGTCGTAGTACTTGATGTCGGCGAGAAACACGCTGAGCTGAAGAATGCTGTCCACGGTGCCACCACCGGTTTCGACGAGTTTCTTCACATTGTCCATCACAATGGTGGTGTGATGTCCAATTTCGAATTGCTCGGCGGGACCGGCATCGTGCGCCCCTTGCCCGGACACGTAGATCAGGCCATTGTGAACCACGATTGGCGTGATCATCTGTTTGCCATCGGCGGGCTTGCCGTCGTCGCCGAGCTTGCGGATGCTGTCATCTGCCATGGCTTCGGCGCTGCCCGCCAGCGCCGCTCCGGTAAGCCCGACAGTGGAAAGCACTGCGGCCAGCCGCCCAGCAAAATTCCTGCGAGTAAATGTTCCGAAATTCATGGTCCCTCCTGTGTGAAGTTGTTGAGTCTAAGCCAGTGCCGACATCCTGGTCAATGAGCGTGAACGCGACGTCAACAACAATCCGCAGAACGACCACGTGCATCCTTGACGAGCGAAGGCGCGCGTTAACAATCAGCAACGTGCTCAGGATCAAGCTCGAACCTTGCCTTGCCTGTGAAATGCGACGGATATCAGACGATTCTCGATCCAAACCGAAGCGGCGCGCTCCTACTGAATGGGCGTACGGAAACCTAGCTGCCTCCCAAGTCTCGAAAAGCGCGAGGCCCGGGGCACCCGATTGGGGAACTTGAATGTGTTACCTCAGCGGCTAACGCGTTTATTGATTCTAGAGCCCGAGTTTTTCAGCCTAATAGAGACAGTCTCCGAAAAAACGAGCCGCCCTTGAGGGACGGCTCACAACATTAGTCGATGATGCACGTTACAACGAGAATTTTGTTCTCGTTGTGACGTCAAGTGGCTGCATCCGTTGGAATTCAACGGGATATCAAGGGTGAAGCCCTTGGCTAGTTGGTCACGGTGAAGTTGGTTGCGCTGGTCGCTGTCCCTCCTGGGGTTGTGACAGTGATCTTTCCGGTTTTCGCGCCGGTCGGGACTAGCGCACCCACATGCGAGTCATCAATCACCTCGAAGCTGGTGGCCGCGACGCCGCCAAAGGTCACTTTGCTCGTGCCGGTAAAGGTGGTGCCGGTGATTTTTACCGATGTTCCGACCGAACCGCTGGTTGGACTGAAGGTCTGAATGAACGGCTCGACCGCGAAAGCCTGGGTGCTGGTGGCGGCGCCGCCGACCGTCGTGACGGTGATCTTCTGGCCCGTCTTGGCGCCGGGGGGCACGGTGGCCGTGACCTCAGTGTCGGAGACAACCTTGAAGGTGGCTGTTTTGCTGCCAATAACTACTTGCGTCGTCTGCGAGAGGCTGACTCCGGTGATGGTCACGGTGCTACTCACTTTGCCGGCTCCGGGTTTGAAGTCGGTGAGCTGGGGAGCGACCCGGAAAATCTGGCTGCTATTGTAGCTCGTCGTGAACGTGGTTACGGTTACGGTGCCAGTGAGTGCACCGGTCGGTATCACGGCAGTGATGTAAGTGTCGGAGACGTTGTTAAAGGTTGCGGCAACGCCGTCAAAAGAAACGCCAGTTGTGCCGGTTAAACCCTGGCCGAGGATATCGATGGTCTTGCCGACCTGGCCGTAGGGGGGGAGGAGTTCCACAAATGGCTTAAGGCCGACGGACACATCAAAGACGGTCCCCAGGTTGTCTGTCCCGCCGGCGCTGGTGACACCGTAGAATGGCCCGCCGGTGTACGGAAAAAGTCCGTAGGGGCCGTTGCCGTCAGTGTCGACAAACTGGTGGATCACGGCGTACTTGCCTGACGGGGTGATTTTGAAGACGCCGCCGCAGCAGTTGCCATCGCGATAGTTGGTAAAGGCTGCCCCGTAGAAGTTGCCGTCGGTGGCCTGCACCAGTCCTGCAAAGGGGACGGCATTGTCGTTGGCGCCGCCAAAGTTGGCCAGCGTGGTCAACTTGCCAGCGGGAGTGAGTTTGAAGACGGTGCCATTGTTGGAGTCGTCGCCGTCGGTTGTGCCGTAGAAGTTCCCGTCGGTGCCTTGGACCAGAGATCCGTAAGGATTGATCCCGTCAGTGCAGCCCGTCAGAGAACAAAAAGTGTAGAGCACAGTCAGCTTTCCGCCGGGAGTGAGCTTGAAAACCGTGCCCGCACCGGTTGTGCCTCCCTGGTCGGCGGTGCCGTAGAAATTCCCGTCGGTGCCCTGGATCAATGCCCCGAATGGATAGGCGCCGTCATCGCAGTTGGTCTGCGCGCAAAAGTTATAGACCGTGGTCAGCTTTCCGCCGGCAGTAATCTTGAAGACGGTTCCAGCGCCGTGGCAACCGCCGCAACCGTATTTCCCGCCGTGGACTGTGGTCCCGTAGAAGTTGCCGTCGGTGCCCTGGATTAGCGCCGTCTCCGGGCTGATGCCGTCGATACAGCCTGAGACAGAGCAAAAACTATAGAGCGTCGTCAGCTTGCCTGCAGGCGTGATTTCAAAAACTGAACCAAAGCCGTTTGCACCGCCGGCCAAGGTGGTTCCCAGGAAGTTGCCGTTGATGAGCAGAAGCAGCGATGCGGTTGGGTAGGCTCCATCGGTGCAGTTGGTTTTGGAGCAAAAACTGTAGAGCGTAGTCAGGGCGCCGCCCGGGGTCGTTTTGAAGACCACACCACAACCCACCTGGGCCGAATTGCAGGGTGAGTTGGCGCCGCCGTATTCGGTTGTTCCATAGAGATTGCCGTCCAGACCTTGGACAACAGACATTAAATTAGGGTTTCGACCATTGGCGCCGTCGAAGCTGACAAGGCTTTTGAACTTCGTGGCCGCTGGCGAGGCGATCGCGGTCGCGACGCAGAGTACAAAGATGGCAGCCGCGGGTCTGAGCCGAGTACGTTGGCTGCTTTTTCGACGTCGTGGTTGAAGGAACGCAGATAACTGAAAAGTTGCGGACTTCAAGATTTGGGAACGGAATGCGTCTTTCATTTAGTTCTCCTGGGTCGGGTTGGTGATAGAGACAGCAGGCCCGCCATTGTGCTGGGATGCGGATGGCTTGGCCGGATTGCCTCCACTACACATTGCGTAAGCCCACACCAAGAACTGTCATGCGGCGGGAAAATAGTCGAGGGGAGTAGATTGAGATTTTGCTCCGGCGCGGGGAAAGCTGCTCTGGAGGCCAATTTTGCTGTTACTCGATCTTGGCTGCGCTTCCGATGGGTCTCAAATCGCGAAACCTGGGGCACCTGCGGCGGACTGCCCTGCCCGGCTCGACGGCCCAGACGAGGCGTCCGGGACTACGTGGGTATTGCGAGGCCTGGGATCCGGGATTTCATAACAGATCCGCTCTAATTCAGTCTTGATCGAAGGCGGCTGCGCTGATAGCATTCCACTTCCAGGAAAGCTGCGTGCTTCCCCACCCCTCCCCAGGGTGCTTCTCCCGCAGCCAGCCTTCACTACGCATTGCGCAAAAGCGCCGGAAAAGTGTCATGCCGTTTCGACATAATCGAGTGGCGAGCCAATTTCAGCCGGACGAACGGGGGGAAATGCCAGCGGAACGGCACACCCTGGATCAGATGTTCAGCTTGACCTATGAAGAGCTGCGGCGCCTGGCATCGAGCGTGAAGCGCAGCGATCCCGGGGCCACGCTCAGCCCGACCACCATGGTCAACGAGGCTTGGGTGAAGCTGGCCAAATCCCCACGCTTCGCTTCAACCTCGCGCCTGCATTTCAAGCGGATCGCCGCTCGTGCCATGCGTCAGGTTCTGGTCGAGGCGGCGCGGCGGAGGAATGCATCGAAGCGCGGCGGAGGCGAGGGTGTGGTGGTGATCACCTTCGACGAGTCGCAGACGCCGAGGGCGTCGTGTGGACAGGATCTGCTGGCGCTTGATAGCGCGCTCGAAGAGCTGGCGCGCATTGAGCCGCGCCAGGCAATGATGGTCGAAAGCCGGTTCTTCGGGGGGCTGGACATCACCGAAACCGCTGCGTTGCTTGAAGTGTCCGAAGCCACAATATTGCGCGATTGGCGCGCAGCCAAAGCATGGCTGGCCCATGAGCTTCGGCGAGCGAGCTGACTTGCCAAGGTCCAGGCTAACTGTAGAAACGTAGCAAGCTAGGTTTCTACAGGAGCAGGATAGCAGGGAGCGAAGATGGACAGCGCACGCTGGGAGCGAATCCAGATCCTCTTTCACGAGGCGGCGGACCTTGCCGAGCCCGAGCAGCGAGCTTTTCTGAAGACCGCATGCAGCGACGACGGGCTCATGGCGGACGTGCTCGCTTTGCTCGAAGAAGACGCCCGAGGCACGTCTCTGCTTGATCGCGATCTGGCGCACGTCGCGCATGACGTGCTCGACGAAGCTGCTCCCGTTTCACTTCTCCTCAAGGAATTCGGCCCCTATCGCATCAAGGAAGCGCTTGGTGAAGGCGGGATGGGCGTGGTCTATCTTGCAGAACGCATCGACCTCGGCAGCCTGGTCGCGATCAAGCTGCTCCGCGATGCGTGGCTGTCTCCGGCTCGGCGCGAACGCTTCACCAGCGAGCAGCGCACGCTGGCGCAACTAAATCATCCCTCCATAGCGCGACTTTACGATGCTGACACCCTCGACGACGGGACTCCGTGGTTTGTCATGGAGTACGTCGAAGGTGTGCCGCTAACGGATTACAGCAGCCAGCACGCGTGCTCCATCGAGGAGCGGCTGCAGCTGTTTCGTGCGGTGTGCGAAGCCGTGCAATACGCGCATCAACACGCGGTGATCCATCGCGATTTGAAACCGTCGAACATTCTGGTAAAGGCCGACGGAACCGTCCGGCTGCTCGACTTTGGTATCGCCAAGCAACTTGAGAGCCTGGAAACGCCCACGAACCGCGATCAGACCAGAAACGATCAAACCATGACGGGGCTGCGGTTGATGACTCCGGCCTATGCGGCGCCGGAGCAGGTCCGCGGTGATCGCGTGGGCATTCACACCGACGTATACTCTCTCGGCGTCATTCTGTACGAACTGCTCGCGGGAGAGCTTCCCTTCGACTTGTCGAAACTGACTCCCGGAGAAGCCGAGGCCGTGATCGTGGGGCAGGATCCGGAGAAGCCGTCCGTGGTAGCGAGGAGGGTGGCCGAACTGGCAAGGGCAAACCAGAACACCCCCTACGCCAGCAAAACCGCCTGGTCCGACCTGGACGTCCTTTGCCTCACCGCAATGCATAAGGATACGCAGCGGAGATACCAGTCGGTCGAAGCGCTGATCCGCGACGTCGATCACTACTTGAAGGGCGAGCCTTTGGAGGCGCGGCCTGACACTTTTCGCTACCGGCTGGGCAAGTTCGTCCGACGCAACCGGCGCGCGGTTTCCGCGGCGGCAGTTGTGTTCACGATCGTCGTCGGTCTGGTGGTGTTCTTTACGGTGCGCTTAGCGAAGGCCCGGAACGCCGCCTTGGATGAAGCGGCGCGCACGCAACGCATTCAGCGTTTCATGATGAACCTGTTTCAAGGCGGCGATGAGTCAGTCGGCCCTGGGGATAGCATGCGCGTCGTCACACTGCTCGACCGCGGCGTGCACGAGGCCCAGACTCTCAACAGCGATCCCAAGGTACAAGCAGAGCTCTACCAAACGCTCGGAACCATCTACGATCAGTTGGGCAAGTTCGATCAAGCGGACTCGCTGCTGCACTTCGCCCTTGAACGGCGCAAGGCGCTCTTCGGCGCGGACAGCACCGATGTGGCGGAAAGCCTGGTAGCGCTCGGCCAACTGCGTTCCGATCAGGCGCAATATGAGGAGGCCGAACAATTCATCCGCCAGGGTCTCGAGATGAGCAAGCGGAACCTGCCGCCCACGCACCCACGCGTAGGGAGAGCTTTGTACGTCCTCGGAGAGGTGTTGGTGAATGAGGGCAAGTACGACCAGGGCATTCAGGTGCTCAACGATGCGGTGCGAATTCAGTCCGCAGCCGGCGGAGTAACCGCCGACCTTGCTGAGAGCCTGACTGAGTTGGCCAACGCCCAGTTCTACGCAGGTCATCTGGACATTTCGAACTCGCTGAACCTGCGCGTCGTTGCCATGGATCGCCAGCTTTATGGCGAACGCCATCCCAATGTTGCCGAAGACCTGATCAACCTGGGCGCGATCCAGAGCGAGTGGGGCCATTACGCCGAGACCGAACGCTACTATCGTCAGGCCTTGGACATTATCCAAGGCTTTTATGGCAAGGACCACCCCGAGACGGCCTCGGTCATGACCGTCCTCGGCCGATCGCTGAATAATCAAGGACGATTCGACGATTCGGCGAACATGCTGCGAGAGGCGCTCGGCATTCAAGAGCGCGTTTATGGGCCAGTGCATCCCCGCGTCGCGTCGGCACTGGGTGAATTGGGCAAGGTGGCAATGAAACAAGGGAAGCTGGACGAGGCGGAGGCAGATTTTCGCCGCCAGGCCGACATCTACAGCGAAGTATACAAAGGGAAGCACTATTACATTGGTTCGGCGCTGGCCAATCTGGGAGGCGTCTACATGGAGCGCAAGCAGTACGCCCGCGCCGAGCGATCTTTCCGGGATGCGCTCCAGATCTATGCTGAGACGCTTCCGCCAGACCATCTGAATGTAGCGATTGCGCGCATCAAGCTGGGACGCGCGCTCATTCCGCAGCATCGCTATGCGGATGCCGAGGTTGAGAGCCTGGCTGGCTACGGGATTCTGATGAAGCAGACCAATCCCCCAGCCAACTGGCTGCAAAATTCGCGTAAAGACCTGGTCGAGGAATACGGCGCGCTACATGAGCCCGAGAAGGCGGCGAAGTTTCAAGCCGAGCTGGCCGGCGCGGACAGCAAGGCCCTCGCCGCCAGTAATAAATGAAATTCCCGCCGCCCCGAAACGTTGCAAGCAACCGTTTCTACAGAATCACATTTCCTGTAGAAACGTAGCTTTGCTACGTCTCGCGATAGCGCTGATAACACGATTTTTGGAATAAGGTGCGCCCATTGAACCGGATCAGCCAGATCATGACGCTGGTAAAGCATGCTGCTCACGACGCAGGATTTGAGCTAGCCGGCATCGCCCCAGTTCGCGACTTCGCCGAGCTGAAACATTTTCCGGAATGGATCGAAGCCGGACACGCCGGTGAGATGAAATACATGGAGTCCCGCGACCAAGCTGGACAGCTCAAGCGCGCTTCGCTTCGGTCGACCGCGCCGTGGGCGCGGAGCGTAATCGTCTGCGCGATTAACTACAACACAGCCTATCCGTACTCCACGCAGATCGACGATCCGGAACGCGGATGGATTTCGCGCTACGCCTGGAGTCGCGAAGACTACCACGAGGCAGTGCTGCGCCGGCTGCGCACGGTGGAAAACTCGTTGCGAGATGCAGTCGGCGAGCCCGGGCACGATACCCTCGCGACAGCCGACAAGATGCCGGCGCTACAAACTCGTTGCTACGTGGACACCGGGCCGTTGCTCGAACGCGTCTACGCCAAATACGCCGGCGTCGGATGGATCGGAAAGAACACCTGCATCCTGAATCAGAAGCTGGGTTCGTGGTTGTTCCTGGGCGTGATTCTGACTTCGCTTGAACTCGAACCTGATCTGCCGGCACCGGATCGCTGCGGCACTTGCACCCGCTGCATCGATGCCTGTCCCACGGACGCGTTCATCGCACCGTACCAACTCGATTCCAACAAATGCATCTCCTATCTGACGATCGAGAAGCGCGGCGCAATCCCCGAAGAAATGCGTCAAGGCATGGGCCGTCACGTCTTCGGATGCGACATTTGCCAGGACGTCTGTCCCTGGAACCGCAAAGCGCCATCGACCACCGCAGCTGAGTTTCAACCTCGAGAAGGACTGGTGAATCCGGCGCTGGAGTGGATCGCCGAAATGAGCGCGGAAGAATTCCGAGAGAAGTCTCGCGGCTCTCCTATTCGCCGCACCAAACGTACAGGATTGCGGCGCAATGCGATGATCGCCATGGGCAATAGCGGGGACCCGCGTTTGATTCCCGCTCTGGAAAAACTGGCAGCGGACGACGATCCTGTGGTGGCGGAGAGTGCGCGCTGGGGTCTTGGACAGCTATGCACGCCTGCGGCTCCGAAGCTTGAATCATCCGTACCAAAATCCTAAACCGCGGAGGACCCCGAGGTTTGCGCGGCACTCACGAGACACCCTCTGACTGCGCAGAACCGCAACTCTTTGCACAGTTGACCGGCAGCTATGTGAATGGCCCACCGGTGGAGGCGAACGGAGTGGTTTATGCTGGCTCGGACGACAACAGCGTGTACGCGCTGAACGCCCGCACTGGGGCCAAGCTGTGGAGCTACGCCACGGGCAAGCCGGTGCAATCCTCACCTGCCGTGGCGAATGGCATGATTTACGTCGGCTCGGAACACGGAAAAATCTACGCCTTCGGCCTGAAGCAAGTGTGATCGGAAGCAGGCAAAGCCTCCTTCCAAACGTACCAGCCGAATTTCCTGGAAACGATTTCCGGCGTACGATCCTCTGGAGGTCCATCATGAAACGAATCAGCCTGGTTGTTTCGATGCTATGTGGGTCCTTCGTGTCCGTGGCATGGGGACAGCAGCCCGCGGGCAAGTGCACTAACGACTGGAGTGAGTTCCACCGGACGAACATGCAGCGCTGGAACCCCTGTGAAACGTGCTTGGCGTCGCAAATGTAATGGAACCGATACGTTTTCCCCTTGATCTCGCCCTCCCAGTCCAGATAAGATATTCAAAGTTGAGCTTAGCTATTTGAGAATGGCAGGCAATTCCTCGTCTCTCTGACAACCTGACGCCGAAGCAAGAAGGCGGTGCCTCCCCGACCCGAAACTGGAGCGCAATGGCTCTGTCGAGTACTAAGTCCTTATTCCGTAATATTTTGCGTATAAGTCATTATTCCTCAAAGATTTTAATGGTAGTCCAGCCTTAACCCCATGATTCCAAAATACAGGGGATGGTAGACCTAGGATTACTTGATAGTAAGCAGCAAGCGAACCGACCTGCGCTTCGGTCCGCACGGCGAGTCCCACGCCTCCGCAGCGTGGTAGCATTCCTTATCTCGGAAGCTCCCGACGGCTCATGATGTCTCGCATCCATTCCCTTACATCCCGACTCATCTTTTTTATTAGTTTCGCTCTTTTACTCTTGTGTGCTCCGCTTGCGCCAGCGCGCTCCGATCAACCGCATTGGATCCGCGTTAACTCCAGTCACTTTTCCGTTGTCACCGACGCGGACGAGAGCAAGGGACATGACGTGGCCGCGCGATTCGAGCAGATGCGTCTGGTCTTCGGCCAACTGTTGGCGAGAACTCGCATCAACATGTCGGAGCCGATCGACATCATCGCCCTGCGAAGCGATGACGAATACAGCAAGGTCGTGCCCAATCGCCAAGGGCCGGCGATTGCGATGGGCTTCTTCATTCCTGGCTCGGACCGCGATTACTTCGTCCTGAACCTTTCCAAGGAAGAGAGCTGGCGAGCGGTATCCCACGAATTCGCTCTCGTGTTTCTGAACTACAACTATCCGCCCACGCAGCCGTGGTTCGACGAAGGCTTCGCGGAATACTTTTCCAGCCTGCGCTTCGACAACAAGCAGGCGCAAATCGGCGGAGACCCGGAATCGTTCACTGAGATCCTTAACTCGACGCCATGGCTTTCGATCCCAGATCTATTCGTCACACACCGCGACGCCAGTCAGGAAAGCTCGCACCACACCTTGTTCTACGCGCAATCGTGGATCGTGATGCACTACCTGTTGCGCCAGGACAAGCTCTCGGAGACTGGGACGTATTTCGACCTGCTCGAGAACCAGAAGCTCTCGGTCGAGGAAGCGATTCAGAAGGCGTACGGCATGAGCTCAGCCCAGTTGACGCAGGCGGTTCAGGATCACTTCCATTCGCTGGGCCAGCCCTCAAAGCCGCCAGAGAAGGGTAAACAGCCGCTTGCTGCAGGAAGCCAGACGCTGGAGGTAACCCCGTCAGACCAGATCGGCAGCAGCAATCAGGAGCTTCCTGAGGCCGAAGGGCAATCGCTGGTCGCGGAAATGAGCGTTCGTCTACCCGAGCACCGTGAACCAGCTGTGCAGGAACTGGAGTCGATTACAGCCCAGCCGAAGATGGACAACGTGGTCGCGCGTCGAGCGTTGGCTTGGGCGCATATGGAGAAGAAGGAATTCGACCGCGCGGTCGAGGAGCTGAGCAAAGCCGGAGACCTGAACCCGAAGGATCCGTGGCTGCATTACTATCTGGCGCTGGTAAGGTACCACCTGGCGCAAACCGGACAAGCCCCGGGCGGCCTTCCGAATATGATGCAGGACCTTCGGTCGGTTCTCGACTGGGATCCCGAGTTCGCCCAAGCTCGCAGCATGCTGGCCATGGCTCAACTGGAGGGCGGGGGGAGTCACGCCGCCATGGATTCCATGCGAGTCGCCCTGACACTCAGCCCTCGCAATCAAACTTATCTGTTGAACATGGCGCAAATCTACATGGCGGGAAAAAGCTGGGAGGCGGCTACCGCATTGCTCGAGCGGCTCAAGAGCAGTCCGGACCCGCAGGTTGCGAAATCTGCTGGCGAGCAGCTGGCGGGTTTGCCCATGCTGAAGAAGTATGGGACGCTCGCGCAGCCACAACAGACGGCATCCGCGTCCTCGCCATCCCCGTCATCATCGTCCTCGCCATCGGCGTCGTCTCCGTCATCTGCGCACTCTGCGACCGTGCCTTCCACAACCGCGCCTTCGGCAACTACGCCTTCCGCAAGTTCAAAGAAACCAGCAGAACCGCAGCCAAAAACAGAGCAGCAAAGTCCTGAATCTGATGAAGTCACCGTCGATCGAGCGGACCAACCTCCGACTCCAGCGCAGCCCGACAAACGTGCGATCCAATTTCTGAAAGGAAAATTGGTTGCCGTCGATTGTTCCCAGCCTCCTTCGGCGATCCTGACCGTGTCCGCTGGAGCGAAGGTGCTCAAGCTCCGAACCCAGGATTACAAATCGCTGACGCTCATCGGTGCGGACGATTTCTCCTGCGATTGGAAGGGCCGCTCAGTAGCCGTCAACTACAGAGCGGGAGGAAAAGCTGACGGCGAGCTGGTTTCGGTGGAAGTGCAATAGCAATTCACCCGCTGCATCCGAATGGATGATTAAGTTTCGTAAGATCCAAATTCACAAGGCCCAACACTCGTTAGATCCGGATTCGTAAAATCCAGGACTTGCGAGAACCTAAGCTCGCGGAGGCTCAGCCGCATGACGAAAAAGTCGGACCAACCACAAACCTTCATCCACCGTCATTCTCTCGGCGTTGCCGCGGTCGTGATCCTTATTCTGTGGATTGTTCTTTACATCTTTTCCGATCCGAGCACGCACGTCGGATCATTCTTCGGAAACGCGATTGCCGATTGGTCGGGCGTCGTAGTCACCGTGCTGGCAACCAAATACATGTACGAGAAAGGATCGGCGGAAAGCCGGCGCCCAGCGGACACTGGATTGAGTCCCGTTCTCAAATGGCTCCAAGATCATTCGCTGACCATCTTTCTCGTGATTACAGGTATTGGGTGGGTCGCGCTGTACGCTTATATGAACTCCGAAGCCAAGTGGGGCCAGGTAGTGGGGAATATCGTTTCTGAATGGACACAGATCTTTGGGATGGTGCTGTTGACGAAACGATTGATAGAACCTCATTCCAAGGAAAGTGCCAAAACAAGCTGAAATCGAGAGCAGGGTAATTTCCCATTTGCATTTGCGGGAGGATTCGCGTAGTGTATATACACATTTGCCATTACGCAGAGTGCCGTAGAATTTACCTGGGACGAACAAAAGAACCGGGCCAACAGGCAGAAACACGACATCAGCTTCGAGACTGCGATGCTGGTCTTTGACGATGCTTACCACCTGAGGTCGCAAGACCGGGAAGTCGAAGGCGAGCCGCGTTGGCAAACGATTGGAATGGTGAACGGAATTCAGATGATACGCGTCGCTCACACCGTAGATGAGGATGACGACTCGGTTCGAATTCTTTCAGCACGAAAGGCAACTCCCCGCGAGTGGAACATCTATGGGCAAGGCACCTAAGAATAGAAAGACTCGACGAGTGTCAGGACAGGCTCTCAGTCGGAGGCAGAAGAAAGAACTGCCGGCCCTAGCTGCGCTACCCGACCAGCAAATCGATACCTCCGATATCCCGGAGCTTCCCTCCGGAGCGTGGAAGGATGCGGTCCGAGGCAGGTTCTATCGTCCGCTGAAGCAGGCCATCTCAATGCGGCTTGACGCCGATGTGGTCGCATGGCTGAAACAGCGCGGCAAAGGCTATCAAACGCGGGCGAACAGTATCTTGAGAGAGCGAATGTTGGCCGATACGAAGCGGGCCTGAACCCCGGTCAATTCGTTTGGAATCACAGAATCGATTCTGCGGTGAAACAACAAACCCTCCCAGGGGATTCTGAGAGGGTTTGGGAATTCCGGACTCTTAGTTTGTACTTTGGGTTCAGGCGCGGACGACGTTACCCGCCTGGAACCCCTTGGGGCCCTTCAGCAGATCGAACTCCACGGTTTCGCCCTCGTTCAGCGTACGGTACCCGTTCTCCTGGATGGCGGAGAAATGAACGAAGACATCTTCCCCTGTGGACCGCTGGATAAAACCATATCCTTTAGCCCCGTTAAACCACTTTACTGTACCCTTCTCTCTCACAATAAACTCCTTTCGCCTCTGCTGAGATTAGAAATCCACATTCTTCGCGAAGCGCGCGCGTACCTGACCCCCTCAAAGCCTGTGGACGATTTTGGTTTTGCCCTGCAATGCGATCGAGAACCTGGTTCAACAAGAAAGGCCCCTGAGTGTCGCGCCGTGGTGGAGAAACGGCACGAAGCTCCGGAGCCTGTCGTG
>Ga0210396_10002592_pt1 | contig 18371 bp, 19 predicted proteins | sample IncBWH17OmetaG_FD_155466 | JGI IMG/M metagenome (GOLD analysis project Ga0210396, IMG submission 155466) | Forest soil microbial communities from Barre Woods Harvard Forest LTER site, Petersham, Massachusetts, United States - Inc-BW-H-17-O ... | reverse complement strand
GGGTTGCAACGTCATCAAGGCCTGTAACGGAAAGGAAGCCATAGAGCGGCTGCAGGAAGAATCCTGCGCATCATTTATTCTGATGGATGTGAATATGCCCGAAATGGACGGCCTCGAAGCCACCCGCCTGATCCGCAACATGCCCGACCGCAAGGGAAAGACGCCCATTATCGCCCTCACGGCCGGCGTCATGCAAAAAGACAAGGATCGCTGTCTCGAAGCCGGCATGGACGACATCATCACCAAACCCTTCCGCCTCGAAGAGATCCGCGCCGTCCTCGACCAGCACAAAAAGGAATGTATATAAAATTAAATTACCCGTCAAACTTATAATACCGCGAGTCTACCCATTTCCAGACATAAGGCTCTTCGCCAAGGAATTTAAATCCATTTTCTTGCAAGGCCTGGGTAAGCCGTTTAAAATTAAAGAACAAAAATTGCGGGAATTCTATCTTTTGTCCATTATCCAGGTACAGAAGGATCGATTTCACCTTGAGTCCGCGCAAGGGGTATTCCGAGAGACTGAAGCCTTTGATGTCTGCCGCCTGGAAGACCCGCTTCCTGAATGTAAAGAGATCGGTGACGATGATGCGACCCTCTTCGATCCGCATCGTAAAGCGCTCTGTCCAGATGGCACGGCCTATTTTAAAGTTAAAATAGAAAAGCAAAAGAAAAAAGGCGAAGGTCATAGCAATGACCCCCCACAGGTCATGGTGGGAGCGCGATTCTTCGGGGCAAAAGATGATTGCCGCTATACTGCAGGGAAGAAAGATGACCCAGAAGATTATCCGAAGAAAAAAGACAAAATAATTAAATTTTCCGTGCATGACTGATCTGTTTTTGCGACTCACCCCAACACCCTTCTCGCCACAAACACCCCCACCACCTCGCGCCCCGGGAAATGCGTGAGGAGAAATTGCCGGCAGGCTACAAAATGGTTCCCCCCGGTAATCACGTCGTCGAACACCACGATCCGCTCCTTGACGGGCCCGGCCGCAGCATCAGCCCCAACCATCTCTCCGCCCGCAGCCCCAGCCCCAACCAAATCTCCGCCCACAGCATCAGCCGCGGCTTCCCCTAACGCATAATTCTCCAGCAACATCTCCGCCGAAGGCCGCGCTTCGCTAAAATGCACCGGCTCGCGCTCCTCGCGGCAGACGACCAGCTCCCGGATATCCGCATCCAAGGGACAGGCCAACCGTAGCAGCTGCGCTACCCGGTCGTCATAATGGGGACTCGACCGCATCCGCGACGGCGGCACCGGTACAAATGTAGTAGCTGCAAAATCAAATAAAACCGCCAGTGCCGGGCGCAAAAAGGCTGCGATATCACGTATCGCCCATTCCTTGCGTTTCAACGCGATCATGCCACTCCGGTCGACCCGCCGTTTGAGATTCTTCACGAGATCGTTGTCCGGGTCGAAGCCATACCGTTTTCCCGGATAAAATTCGAGCAGATAATAGCATTCATCCTTCCACCGCAGGGCCGCATGTTCGCCCATCACCGCCGCATCCATTTTTGCCAATTCCCGCATAAGACAAAAAAAAACCCAAATTTACAAAACGGGCTACGGCTTATCCCTGTAAATTTTGATAGCTCCCTCCTGGCAAAACCAGGCTACCGTATCCCGGATCGTCTCCTCAAATGGCCGCGAAAAAAACCCCAGTTCGGCCCGCGCCCGCGAAGAGTCGACATGCCGGTTACTATACACTAATTTGTCGATGGCCGCGCGGTTAAAATAACGCAGCCTGCCGGTGACCGCGCTAAACACCTTGACCAGCGGCACGGCGCATCGCACCAGCCATAACGGGGCCTCCGGCCCCCAGACCCGGCCGCCTTTGACGGCGGCAACCGCATCCCGCAACTCTGCCAGCGACCGCCATCCACCCGACAACAGATAGACCTTCCCCGGCTGTCCCAGCCGACACGCGGCGGCAACCGCCGCCGCGACGTCCCGTACGTCGACGAAATCGATCCCCCCGGGAAAGATTGCGGGTACCCTTCCCTTGTAGAGGTTGATCACCATCTCCCCGATCCGCGACGGCCGTCCATCGTAAGGCCCAACCACCGCCGTCGGCGCCAGCACCACCACCTCGAACCCCGGCGTGTTATATTCCAGCGCCATCGTATGCGCCGCCAGCTTGGATCGCTCATAGTCATAGGCGGACTCCGTAGCCAACCGCCGGCCTTCATCCAACACCTGGTCATAAGGCGCCTGCTCGAAGACCACCACCGAACTCACCAGTACAAACCGCCGCACCCCCGCTGCGCGCGCTGCCTCCAGCAAAAGCCGCGTCCCCTCGCTGTTGACGCGATAGGCCCCGGCGTTGAACGTATCGCCGACGGTGATGGCCGCCGCCAGGTGGATCACCACGTCCGCGCCCCGCACCAGCTCCGCCAAACTTTCTTTCCACAATAGATCCCCCACAACAATTTCTACCGCCGTCGTCCGCGCCGTCTCCGACGGCGCAGCCGCATCCAAGGCCGCACCCGCAAACCCAGCCTCACGCACGCCCCCAGGCGACCGAACAAGCGCCCGCACGCGATGCCCCTGCTCTACCAGCAGCGGCACCACCACGCCCCCGACAAACCCGGTCGCCCCGGTAACAGCAATAGTCATGCGGCAAATTTACTGCTGGGCATGGTCACTCACAACCCCACAGTCTTCATCTGCCCCCATTGCAGCTCGGAGGGATCGCCCGGCGCCGTATTCCACCGGCACTCACGGACGGTCATCGTCCGCTTCCGCATATCGATAGTGATCAGCTCGAAGGAAAGCTGTTTCTCGTCTTTCGAAGAAATAGAGCCCTTCATGGGCGAATCCACCCGGAAGGTCGGAAGGGAAATATTGTTGTCGGGACCATGCCACACATAGTATTGCGTGTAGTTGTTGTGTCCGTGAAAATACGCCTTGATCTCGGGGTGATGCAGCAGGAACCCAGCCAGCCCGCGTTGTTCGATGACGGCGGAGTCCTTGAGCGTCCGGCCGTCCCGGTAGATCTCCGGTAACAGGTTCTCGAATTTGTCGGTGCTGTCGATGGCGTGGTCGCCGTTGGGATTGGTAAAGAAACGGGCTTCGACATCCGGCATGGAATGGGTAAAAAGAAGGACAGGCTTCCCGGGCTGTACCCCCATCAAGGATGTCGACATCCACGCCTGTTCCACCGAATCCGGCCAGCAATTCACGAAGAGGAGATCGACCCCGCCGATATCCCGGATAAAATGGATCTTATCGGTGGCATAGTCGTAGGTCGCCGCGGTTAGCGGGTGGGCGGGCCGCAGCATGCGATTGTAGATGCCCGCCATAGAGCTGGCATCCCTGGCCGGCTGCACGGGGCGCCAGAAGCCGATGGCATTCGAAACATCGTGATTGCCCGGCCCTAACAAGATCGGCGTGGGTTGATGCTGCCTGTCCGTCGTTTTCAGCAGCCGGTCATAGTCCGCCTCAAATTGCCGCCAGGAGGCGGCTGCCGGCTGGATGCCGGTCTCCTCCCGGTTGGCGATATCGCCCGTGATGAGGATCCCGTCGAGATGCCCGATCTTCTCCCCTGAGCCTACCCCGCCATCCTGCGGAAGCGGGTCGCCGGGCAGCCGGTTGATAGCGGCGATCATCGCGCGGTTGACCACGGTAGAAGCCACGCTGTCCGCACCCCGGAAATGGGTCCGGGTTATGCCGTAGTGGACGTCGGAGGTAAAGACGAATTGGAGCACGCTGTCCTGCGCCACGCCAGAGAGCGCACGCAGGCTAAGGATCACCGGTAAAAAACAGAAAATACGGGAACGTTTCATCATGGCACAATAGTAATCATTTTCTTAACACACCGACCAATTCTGCCCGTCCGGCGACCCAAACGAATCTTCAGGCTATTCCTCCCCGAATAAGATCGTTTTCCACCGCAACTTTGTGCCGGATCGACGCATAACCAACAAAAAAACAGCATATGAAAGCACTCTTCGCCTTATTGGCCATCGTGGCCACCGGCACCATCCTGCTTGTCGCCTGTAACGGGCAGTCGGAAAAGGCCTCCTATTTCCAACAACAGCTCGACAGTCTCAAGCTGAAAGTAGCTACGCAGTACGCCCCGGGTATGGGCGAGCTCATGACGACCATCCAATTGCATCACGCGAAGCTGTGGTTTGCCGGAAAGAATGGGAACTGGGCCCTGGCCGCCTATGACGAAAGTCTGATCCAAAGCGCTTTTAAAAAGATCCAACGTTATCACGGGGCAACGGCGGAGGCCCATGCCGCGACCATGATCGATGTCCCGATGGACAGCATCACCGCAGCCATAGCCCGGCAAGACGGCCGCGCCTTCACGCGATCCTTCACCTTCCTGACGACGACCTGCAACAATTGCCACGCTGTTACGAAACACCCGTACAACGTGATCATCATCCCGCACGACCTGCCCGTGACGAACCAGGATTTCAGCAACCCGAAATAACCGCGAAACCCGATTTAGCGGTGCCTATCGGGGGCTACCGTTTTTGTCCACCAATCGATCCAGCGTTTTTTTGAAGTGTTCGCCGAACATATATACAATTTACCGCCGTCGACATAGTATTGGAATTTATTACCCAATTCCCAGAAAAGACTCAAAAACCGGGTATCCAAAAAGCTCCCGACAGACAACCACAGGAATCGACTCCCTGGCTTTGCGTAACCCAATTTCGTTCTCCAATTTCCAGAAAGTGGTTGATCAAGTAAAGCCGGTTCAACAACAATGGAATCATTTTTTAGGGCAATAAGCGAATCCAGGATCTCGTGTAGCTGCCCTTCAAAATCAAAATCGGGCTCGAGCACATTGGGGTTGCTATAGCGCAATTTTAGCTCTATATTTTTGAGGTTGTCCGGAATTTTTTGACGAATTGGGATGTTGGTAATCTTATATTGACATAACCCATCCACGACTGCCCAGCAATCGGAATCGGACTTTTTCAGCAACCCTATCAGATCCGGCACATCGGACTTCCAAGGGTCCCTGATCAAAAGCTCCATGATCGTCGGTTGTAATCCGGGGTACCGGAGTAAATACAAAAGCGCTTTTCGTGCGTTGGTATCGACAAAACTCTCCGAAAACCTGCCAACAATTTTCCTTTGGATACCAATCAGGTGAATCGTATAAATAGCACCCAGCCTTGCTTTTTCAATGGTGGAATTTTCCACCACGGCAACCAGGGGGCCGATGGCACTATTGCCCCTGGCAGCTATGGAGAACATATCATTGGTGTATCCGATCCAGTACCCTTTACCGGTTTCGATAAACTCCCATTTGCCGGACAACCGGTCGATCAGATCTCTTAATGAGGTCGTCGAATCGATAGGCATATGGATGGAACCGCCCTCCACAGGAAGATAGTTGACCCTTCCAGACGGCGCCCGGTCAATATAGGTATGCTGAGCGAAGGAATTACCCTTAAAACTCAACAGCAGAAGCCAAAATAAAGTAAAAACTTTCATAGATCGGATTGCAATTCCCTTTCCAGGTCATCCCGCAATTTTATGAAGTACACATCGAAAAGAAAGATCCATTTGGGGTGTTCCGCTTCAACGAATATTTCAAACTCAGTTTCTGTTTCTTCGATGATAAGCCGGCCTTCGGAGAAATTCGCAAATTTGCTTCCATATTTTCTTAGCGGCGAGCCTCCGGAAAACGCTACCACATTATTGACTATGAAGGCTTCATCGGCTCCTTGAATAAGGATTTCGCGCTTATACAGATCCAGCAGCCTATCTATAGTTGCCGTTGGGATCTGGGCCTTTATAAAATACGTAGAAGCAATTGCCATTAAAACAATGTACGCCAAAGCAAGATAATCCATAGTTTTTTTAGCCGAAACCGGGTACTTAGCACAGTTTATAATACTATATTTTGCGCTAAGTATACTTTTATTTATACTTGCAGCAGATTATACCTTAGACTATGGAATTGATAGCCGGCAGAAAAGAAGAACAAGTGATTATGAATCAGCTTCTTGCAAGCGAAAAGGCTGAATTCTTGGCTGTTTATGGCCGGCGAAGGGTTGGCAAAACCTTTCTGATCCGACAGGTCTACCAAAGGCAAATTGTCTTTCAGATCACCGGTATTGCCAGCGCCAATACCCCCCAGCAATTGGCGAATTTTTTTTCTGTTTTAAAAGAAGCGGATGCCAGCGCAGTTCAGGATTCCCTTCCAAAGAATTGGTTCGACGCATTTGGCTTACTCAAAAGCTATTTGCAAAAATTAAAGACGCCCAAAAAGGTAATCTTCTTTGACGAACTGCCCTGGATAGATACACCCCGTTCGAATTTTCTCTCTGCTCTGGAACATTTCTGGAATGCCTGGGCCTCCGCAAGGCCTGATATTGTTCTTGTAGTCTGTGGCTCAGCCGCATCATGGATGATAAGCAAATTGATTAACAACAGAGGCGGACTATACAACCGTGTTACTCAGAGAATCCGCTTATTGCCTTTTACACTTCACGAAACAGAAAATTTTTTCCATAACAAACAAATCAAACTGGACCGGTACCAAATTCTTCAGCTGTATATGGCTTTGGGTGGAATTCCTTTCTACTTAAGCGAAATCAGACCAGGGAAGAGTGCATTTCAGGAAATAGACCGTCTGGCATTCTCCAAAAATGGAATGTTAGTGATGGAATATGAAAACCTATATCGTTCTTTATTTAATCATGCAGAACGTCACATCATGATTATTGAAACGCTTGCCAAAAAAAACAAAGGGCTTAGCCGGGAAGAAATCGTAACAATGAGCACCATTAACGACGGAGGTGGTCTGACAACCCTGCTCCGGGAGTTGGAGGAAAGCGGCTTTATAAGCAGAAGTTATCCTTATGGCAAAAAGATCAGAGACAGCATTTACAGGCTAACCGATCAGTATTCATTATTTTATCTTAAATTCATTAAAGACCAAAAGCAATCTGGATCCGGATCATGGTTAAACCGGATTGACAACCCGGTTTGGCGCGCCTGGAGCGGGTATGCCTACGAAAATATATGCCTTCTACACATTGACGCCCTCAAAAGGGCGCTCGGCATCAGCGGCGTATATACGGAAGAATCTTCATGGCTCGATAAAGACCGCAGCGTTCAGATCGATCTACTAATCGATAGGAGGGACCATGTAATCAATCTCTGTGAGATAAAATTTACTCAAGAACCTTTCAGCCTTACTAAAGCTTACAGGGAAGAACTTGAGAACAAATTATTCGCCTTTAAGCAAGAAACGCAAACACGAAAGAGTGTTTTTCCAACCCTCATAACAACCTATAGCCTGAAAGAAAACATCCATTCCCTTGGATTCATCCAAAATACCATTACCATGGAAGCACTATTCGAACCTGCGTGACACCCAATGCTTTAGCCCGGTAACGTATCAGTTTTTGATTGAGGACCAACCCCCTCCTGACATAGGGCTGTCACTCCGCCCCCTGATCTTCGTCCAATCAAACCAATCACTAAAAAAACGATTATGACAACGCAGGAAATTGCAGCCCGTTACCAGGAACTCATGACCCAACGCAAATTTATCGAGATCCAGGACACCTTCTATCATGAAGACATCGTTAGCCAGGAATCCGATAAAGCAGCATCGATGGGAATGCCCGTCTTAACGAACGGGCTGGAAGCGATCAAGGCTAAAGGGGTCGCGCGCCGGGCCACCATCGAAACGATGCATAGCTATTTCTGCAGCGACCCCATCGTCGCGGGTGAATTCTTCAGTGTCGTGCTGAAACAGGACGTTACCTTCAAAGGCAAGCCACGTCTTACGCTCGAAGAAATCGGGGTTTTCCAGGTAAAGGACGGCAAGATCACCAAAGAACAGTTCTTTTACTGATCCGGAACCGTCCGGAACGCTCATCCGGTGGACTATTCTGCTCTCAAACTATTGGCAGGGTTGGCTATGGCTGCTTTGATCGCCTGGAAACACACGGTTACCAGGGCAACGGCCATAGCGGACCCGCCTGCCATTAGAAATATCCACCAACCCATACTTATCCGGTAGGCAAAATTTTGCAGCCATTTATCCATCGCGATCCAGGCAATAGGAAAAGCGATCAACGCCGCTATCGTCACCAGTCTTAAAAATTCCTTTGTCAGTAACCCGACCACATTTTGCACGGAAGCGCCCAATACTTTTCTTACCCCGATCTCCTTTTTCCGGCGTTCCGCGGTAAAGATCGATAAGCCGAACAAACCGAGACAAGCAACAAAAATGGAAAGAAAGGTAAAAATGCCGAATACAGTGCCCATGTGTTGTTCGGAGCGATATAAGGCATCGAATTCGTTATCCAGAAAGCTAAAATCCAGGGGCGTAGCCGGCGCAAACCTTTTCCACATCGCGGCAATTCCATTGATCTGCGCGTTGATATTTCCCGGCTGTACCCTTACGGAAATAAAGGATGTATGAAGATTATAGGTCTTCGATGCGGAATGGAACAAGGCAAAAGATTCCACCAGCTCATGCAAGGAAGCGACATTGAAATCTTTTACGACGGCAATGACCTTAAAACGCTGGTTGTTGCCGGGATAGGCAAGATATTTCCCCACCGGTTCTTTCCAACCTATTTGCTTTGCGGCCGTTTCATTGATAATTACACTCGCGGAATCATTAAATGCTGCCGAAAAATTCCTTCCTTGCAAAATTTGTATTTTCAAGGTGGGAACAAAATCGTTATCGACCATGAAGGACGAAAGCCCGATATCGCTTAACAAGGGTTTGTCGGTCGCCGTGGCCTCAGGCACATACCCGTCGCCAAAATTCCCCTTCGTCGGGATACTGCTGGAGATGGACGCATCGATCACTCCCGGCTGCCTTTTAAGCTCCTCCCGAAAGGACTCTTCGGTATTGCCCAAACGTTTTGTGTTGGCGATCACTACGACATTTTCTCTATTCAATCCAAGATCTATACGCTGTTCATAGTTGAGTTGTTCAAAAACCACGATCGTGCAAATGATGAGTACCACGGAGATCGTGAATTGAAAAACGACCAGGCCATTTCTTATCAGAAGACTCCCGATATTGTTCTTGAAAAGCTTCACACCTTTCAATACTTCAACAGGCTTGAAAGAGGTAAGGTAAAAGGCAGGATATAGACCCGCGAGCAAACCTGCAAATAACCACAAGCCCACTACAAAAAGCCAGATATTGCTTGTAACGATCGAATGGAAGGCAAGTGATTTCCCGGCAATTTCGTTGAAAGGCTTTAATAGGAACAGAACGAGCAGGAGGCCAATGACCGTTGCAACAAAGCTATAGAGCATCGCTTCTGTAAGGAATTGCCTGATCAATTGCGTCTTTCTGGAACCCATCACTTTTCGAATACCGACTTCCTTTGCCCTCGTTGCAGCTTGCGCTGTCGAAAGGTTCATAAAATTTACGCAGGCGAGGACGAGGATGAACGCAGCGATGATGGAGAAGATATAGACGTATATGATATTGCTCAATGTCGTCAACCGGGCGGGCACATCCATGGGGATGGCGTGCAAATGCACCGACGTAAAAGGCATCAAACTATAGCTGAGCCTGCCGCCCTTTTTTATAAACTCTTCATAAGATTGACCATAGTCCTTATTAAAAGCCCGCGCTTTCACCATCTCCGGAAACTTGGCTTCCAACTTTGCCATCGATGCTCCATCCACGGAAACCTTATTTTTCAACTTCACCCAGGTGTTTACCTGTAGCCAAAACCAGTTCCAGCTTCGCTTTTTTACTTCTCCATAAGCCGAGATGGGTGCCAGCATATCGAACTGAAAAGAAGAATTGGAAGGGATATTTTTTAACACGGCCGTCACCACAAAAGGTTTCCTGTCCGCATCGAACAATAGGATCTTCCCCATGGGGTTACCGTCGCCAAAATATTTTTTTGCCGTTGTTTCTGTGATCACAACAGCGTTTGGCTTTTGCAAACAGGTAGCTGCATCGCCTTGTGACAGCTGATAATTGAATAGCTGCAGAAAACTGGAATCGACGGCCAGGATATTCTTCTCCGAATAGAAGTTCTCCGCTTTGGCGGCGCCGTCGTAGCGCACTACCACGTCACCCGGGCGATAAACTCTTGTATACGACTCTACTTCGGGATACATATCTTTCAACGTCGGCCCCACGGCGGGTGCCGTGTTGCCTCCTGTCGTGTTCTCGGCGCCATTGTCCGTGATCGTCATATTGAGCTGGAACAGGTGATCCGCGTTGGCAAAAAATCGATCATAGCTCAATTCATCCCGGACATATAGCACGATCATGATCACACAAGCCACCGCGATGGCGAGCCCGGAGATATTCAGGATGCTGTTGACCTTATTGCGCTGCATATTGCGCCACGCCGTTATCAAAAAATTTTTAACCATATGAGGAAATTATACAACATTAAGGCCGGCCGTCTATTTACTCCGACCTCAAACTCTTCACAGGATTGACAATCGCCGCTTTTATAGACTCATAGCTCACCGTTACCCAGGCTATCGCCAATGACCCTAACGAGGCTATCAAAAAAATAGGCCAACCGACATGGATACGATAGGCGAAACTGCCGAGCCACTTATCGATGGCAAACCAGGCAATGGGTATCGCAATGACAATGGCAATTAATACAAGTTTGGTAAACCCGGTGGATAACAAATACACCACATTGAATACCGATGCGCCCAGCACTTTTCTTACGCCTATTTCCCTGGTGCGTTGCTCCGCCATAAATGCCGACAAACCATACAAACCCATACAGGAAATAAAAATGGCTATTATCGCAAATACATTGAACAGGTTGCCCATTTTCTGCTCACCCTTATATAAATTATTAATGTCCTGGTCGACAAAACCATAGGAGAATGGGAAAGCAGGATTAAGCTGTTTGCTTATTTTCTCCAACGCCGCGATGGTGGCTTCTGTTTTTCCGGGTTGAGTACGCACTAACACAATTCCTCCATTCCATTTATTGAACGCCAGTACCATCGGCTCTATGGCGGTGTGCGCCGGTTTATAATTAAAATCTTTTACAACCCCTACTATCATTCCTTTGTCGCCATTAAACGTAATCTGTTTACCAATGGCTGTTGTTGGGGTCATCCGCATGATCCTCGCCGCGGTTTCATTGATCACAATGTTTGCCGTGTCGGCAAATTCAGTAGTAGACAAAGGCCTTCCGCTTACCATCTTCATTTGCAAGACATCGAAGAAGCCATTATTCACCCATGCTTTTGTAAACCAGATCTTCTTATCCTCTTCGGTCTTTCCTTCCCAATCTACCCCTGACGTGCTGCTGCCCAAATTGGCTATCGGGTCGGAGATGGTACTGAAGTTTGCAGTAAGCGGATTTGTTTTGAGCTCCGCAAACAATGCCCTTTGCTTGCCCCCCATTTCGCCGGTCATCGGCATATAAAGCAGGTTCGATTTATTGTACCCGATATCCCTGTTCCTGATATAATTGAGCTGTTTGTATACCAGGGCTGTCCCGGCAAGTAAGACTATCGAAACGACAAATTGCAGGACCACCAACCCATTACGGAAAGATAGATTGCCCCCCATCCTTTTAATATTTCCCTTTAACGTTTCCACCGGGTTAAAACCGGATAGGAACAAAGCAGGATAGCTGCCGGAGACAAGCCCGGTAAATAAGGCGATGCCAAGCAGCAAGGCTATTATTTTCGCATCCAATAATTGCAAGGAAAGCTCTTTGCCCGCCAGGCTGCTAAAAACAGGCAACAGCAGGTATACCATACCAACAGCAATAAACAATGCAATAAACGAAATAAACAAGGACTCCCCGAGGAACTGACCGATCAGTTGCATCCGGCCCGCTCCCACCACCTTGCGCAGGCCCACTTCTTTTGCCCGGCGCGCAGACCTTGCCGTGGCGAGATTCATAAAATTGATACAGGCTACCGCCAGAATAAACAACGCCACCGCAAAAAGGGTGTTCACATACTGGATATTACCCTGACCGGGTAAATTATCGTGGTACCCGGAGCGCAAATGAATATCGGCTAAAGGCTGAAGGGTGATATTGGGTGGATTTTCTTTTATATGTTCTGCAACAATTTTATTTGCCTGCCTGCTAAGCGCCGCCAGGGCAGCCGGCGTGGCCTTGAAATTTTCATCGAGCTGTATATAGTCATAGAAATCATAACTAGCCCAGATGTTATCCTTGAGACGCCAATCTGTGTGTGCAATGGCAGAAAACGGCATGATAAAATCGAATTGCAAATGAGAGTTGGCCGGAATATTTTTGAGCACGCCTGTAACCACCACATTGTCTTTGTTATCTCTTCTCAAGATCTTTCCCATCGGGTCTTCATTGCCAAAATATTTCTTCGCCATATCCGCCGTAATTAAAACGGCGTCAGGCCGTGCCAGGGCGGTTTCGGCATTCCCATTTATCAGGGGAAAGGAAAATACCTGCAACAAAGTAGAGTCGGCGTAGAAGACGGCTTTTTCTTCAAACACTTTTGTTCCCCTTTCAAAAACGGTTGTCGCGGGCTGGCTAAAGCGGACAAAGTTTTTTATAGCGGGAATCTTTGCTTTCAATTCAGGGACCATGGGCCCGGAATTTGTTGCACCACCGCCAGGAAGGCGGTAGATAAAGTCGGCGTTTTTATGGAATTTGTCGTAACTCAGCTCATTCTGTACCCACAGCAAAATAAAAATGCTGCAGGCCATGCCAATGGCCAGCCCGGCAATATTGATGGTGGCAAAGGCCTTGTGCCGGACTATGTTTCTGAAAGCGATCTTGAAATAGTTTCTTAACATGGCAGTTTTATTTGGTTTCCAGACTCAATAAGAAGAGAAGGCCCCAAACAAATGCCAAATTATACTTCCTTGTTATTTAATTTTTTATAAATACTACATTTATTTAACCTGTCCGTATACGGACTGAGTGTGTGCGCTAATGTCCATTTCAGTTATCGAGCAGGTGCCGGCGCGCCCGGCACAGGCCCATCAAAATTGAGCATCTGCCGGAATATCCTCCAGCCCTCATCCGTCCTCTTAAAAATGATGAGGACCTTCCCCTTTCCCAGGGAATGCTTATCGGCACCGAAGACCTCAAAAGCGCCCTGCTGGGTCACATACTCCAATGTTTGTCCAAATAGCCCAATTGAATTGAATGACCCATCCCTTATACCCGCCTGCCGGGTATTCCTGAAAAACCGGGCGACACCCTGCTGTCCACAGAGCGTGGGAGCGTTTGGCGCGAGCACACAGGCGTCCTGCGCATAGCACTTCAGAAAGAGCGTGGAGTCGCCCGTGATGAAGGCCTCCTTGATTTGCTCTTGAATTTTTCCAATATCATCGCCCACGGAATCAAAACCGGTAGCGATACGATCGCCGGGCCCGCCGGTGCTGCCGGAGCCGCCGGGGCCACTGGGGCCGCCGGGCCCGCCGGAGAAAGAGCTAATGGAACGGCCGGCAAAACAAAAGACGACAAGTAGCGCTGAAAACAGGACGAACGCGAACGGGCGAAATTTTACTCCTTTCATGATGTTTGGTATTTGAACAACAAAGTACCGTCAGAATTTTTTTTTACCACTTGCCAATTGACAAGAATTGCCCCGAAACATTACTTGCCATATGACAAGCGCCGTTAAAAAGATTAGCGTTTGCTTTGAGAAATTTTCAAACACATGGAACCCACTCCAATTACCTTCGATGGCTCGATCCCAAAAAATTACGATCACTACATCGGCCCCTTCTTATTCGAGCCCTATGCCGATGACCTGGTCGGCAGAATAGAAATTACCGCCGGGGCAAATATATTAGAACTGGCTTGCGGCACGGGAATAGTAACACAGCACCTGGCAGGTCATTTATCCGGCTCCGCCGAACTAACCGCCACCGACATCAACGCCGATATGCTGGCCGTCGCCCAGGATAAGCTATCAGGGCCCGATGTCTGCTGGGACACGGTCGATATGGTCGCCATCCCCTATGAACACGACCTCTTCGATACTGTTGTCTGCCAGTTCGGGCTGATGTTTGCAACGGACAAAGCCCGGGCGGTCACCGAAATGCACCGCGTGCTCAAAAAAGGCGGACAATTGCTTTTCAATGTTTGGGCAACTATCGCCGACAACCCCGTATGGCGGATCAACAATACCCTCCTTTCCCGGTTCTTCCCTAACATGCCGATAAGGCCCGACTTCGGTCCTTTTTCCATGGCTGATGAAAACTACGGACTTTCCCTTTTGCAACAGGCCGGCTTTACACGTTACAAGGTCGAATCCGTGTCACTCACAGGGATTTGTGATTCGGCTGCCAATGCGGCCAACGGCTTTGTCTTCGGCTCTCCGTTCTACAATATGATGAAGAACGACCCATCCCTGATGGAACGGTTCCGGGCCGCCCTGGAAGAAGCCATAGCTTCGGAACTAGGCGACAAACCCGTTACTTCTCCGCTCCGGGCCCTGGTGTTCAGCGCGGAGAAATAGGGGAGAAATAGCCGAGAAATAATTTCACTACTTTTAACACCGCAATGAACAAGGAGCCTGTTATCAATTTTATCCGGAATACGCTTTCGTCGTCAAACCTCCCGGTCTCGGGACAGGTGCTGGAAGACATCGTGGAGTATTTTGAACCCAAAAGCTTTGCAAGACACGACTATCTCCTGACCATTGGAAAAGTGAATACCTTTCATTTCTTCATGGTGGAAGGTTTTATGCGGGCATTTACGCACAATCCCCAGGGGGAAGAGGTGACGACGGACTTTTTCAATAGTGACCGACCGGTTTTTGAACCGAATTCTTTTATCACGCAGACCAGGTCCATGGAAAATATCCAGGCCATTACCAATTGCGAAGGCTTTCTGCTTCCGTTCGAAAAGTCAAACGCGTTATTCCATGCCATTCCCGAATTCCGTGAATTCGGACGCCGGATGCTTTTAAAGGAGTTTGCAGCCTATAAAAAAAGGACCCTGTCACTCATCACGCAAACGGCCGAAGAAAGATATGCCGAGCTGATTACCACCAATAAGGAGATCTTTCAATATGCCCAGCTAAAACATATAGCATCCTATCTCGGCATCACGGACTCCTCGCTTAGCCGCATTCGAAAAGAATTTTCCAGACGGTCATGATCCGGCAAAAAAACTCAAAAAAATTGTCCCATTCCCCAAAGGCCCGATCGTCATTAGCTTTTCACCATTAAAAATCCAAACAAATGGGAAGAGTAATGAGTTTGATCAACACTACTCCAGATGGCTTCGTAGACGCCAGATATGCAATCGCCGACGCGGAATTTCATGAATTTGCACACGGTCTGCTGGCCGAGACCAAAACAGTCGCCCTTGGCCGTAACACGTTCGAACTGTTCCAGAACGTCTGGCCGCCCATCCTGGAAAAAGAAAACATGCCGGAATCACAGGTCAGGATGGCCAGGGTACTTAACGATAAAGACAAGACCGTCTTTTCATCGACCTTGCGAACAACCCTATGGAACAACTCCACCATAGTAGAAAAGATTGATGCTGAATACATTAACGCTTACAAGCAGGAGGACAGAAAAGGATTGCTTACCATCGGCAGTCCGGGCCTGGTGGCGTCGTTGACGGCAATGAAGTTGATAGACGACTATTACTTCTCCGTCCAGCCCCACATCGCCGGGACCGGTGAATCGCGCCTTTTCGAAAAAATAAAGCTGGATGCGACTCACCGCCTTAAATACATGGATAGCAAACAATTAAGATCCGGCGTTCATATCATCCATTATCAGACGGTCGCTTAACACTGCAACCCCAAAAAAAATAGCCCATGATCTGTCGAATCCCAGGAACCCGATCGTCATTCCTTTTTAACGACAAAAATTTAATCGATCATGGAAAAATTTATGTTCTTATTCCGGGGCAGCGACGTCTACCAGCCCGGCGGGTCTCCCGAAGCCGTACAAGCACTTAAACAAAAGCTGATCCACTGGGTAGTCGATCTTGCGGAAAAAGGGATACATGTAGCCAGCGAACCCCTGGAGCCCATGGGCAGGCAGGTTAGCGGCATAAAAAAAATAATGACCGACGGCCCCTTTGGCGAGGGAAGAGAAATTATCGGCGGGTGTACCATTATACAGGCCAGGGATATCGATGAGGCCGCCGAAATTGCAAAAGGCTGCCCCATCTTAGCCTCGAATGCCAACATCGAAATACGCCCGATCCAAAATGTCCCAATGTAAACTATGAAACAAATAATTATATCGGTCCAACTTATCCTGCTATCCTCTTTGCTTTTTAATTGCCAGGCCCAATACCCCCCCAATGCCAACCTGGAAAAAGCAAAAAAAGCCATCGCAGCAAGCAACGCGATCCTTTTCCAGGCTTTCGTAAAAGGCGACTCCTCGCTGTTTATCGACCGTTATGCCAGGGACTGCTGGATCATGCCGCCCAACGCCCCCGCGCTTTGCGGCGCCGACGCACCGCTGGAATTTTATAAAGCGGCCTACCATACCTTTGGCGTCAGAAACGGTAAATTTATTACGATCGATGTATTCGGGGATGGCGAAGAATTCGTTACGGAAGTGGGGTTCTGGCAATTATTCGACGCAAACAACCAGCTCTTCGACAATGGCAAATTCCTGGTCCTATGGAAGAAAACCCCGGACGGCTGGAAAATGTTCAGAGACTCGTTTAGCAGCGACCGGCGCAAACAATAGCAAGCAATAGCAAAAAAAGCAAACAAAAGTTTCTCACAATCAAAATCAAACAAAATGAAAGATTTCTTATTGGTCTATAGAACAGACTACAATACCCTACCCAAAGGCGCTTCACCCGAACAAATGCAGGCTTCTACAAAACGCTGGATGGACTGGATCGGCGGCATCGCCGCCCAAAACAAATTGACGGATCGGGGTAACAGGCTCGTCCCAACTACCGGCAAAGTGGTAAAAGCCGATAATGTCATTGCCGATGGTCCCTACACGGAGATCAAAGAATGTATCGTCGGCTATAGCATAGTAAAAGCAGCCACCCTCGAAGAGGCCTCCGAATTGACTCGAGGATGCCCCATCCTGGCATCCGGCGGCAACGTAGAAGTCAGGGAGATCAATGTCATATGACGGAATTAATTCCCCATCTGTTCAGAACAGAGTACAGAAAGATCGTTTCTGTACTCTGTAAGTTATTTGGTATCGCCTATATCGAAATTGCAGAAGACATCGTAAGCGATACCTTTCTTCTCGCCTCCGAATTATGGGGGTTGAAAGGACTGCCCGAAAACCCCACGGCCTGGCTCTACCTCGTTGCAAAAAACAAGACCAGGGATTACCTGAGACGCCATTCGCTTTTTGCGCAAACCATTTCAAAAGAAATAAAACGCAAGACATCGACGTTGGAAGAAATAGAGATCGACCTGTCCAGCAAAAATATCAACGACAGCCAGCTCGCCATGATGTTTGTCGTTTGCCATCCCTGTATTCCGGCGGAAGCGCAGATCGGCTTAGCGTTAAATCTCCTTTGCGGGTTTGGCGTCGATGAGATCGCCCACGCCTTCCTGACCAACAAAAACGTCATTTACAAACGCCTGCAACGGGCCAAAGAAAAACTCAGAAACGAGAAGATCGAAATAGAACAACCTACCCTAGCCGAAATAGACCACCGGCTATCTACGGTTCTAATGGTCTTGTACCTGCTTTTCAATGAAGGCTACTATTCCTCCAGCCAGGATAGCACCTTGCGCAAAGACATTTGCCAGGAAGCGATCAGGTTAACGAACCTGCTCATTGAAAACGAACAAACGAATATACCATCGGCGAATGCTTTACTGGCTCTGATGTGTTTCCAGTCGTCCCGTTTCGATGCCCGGACCCGTGAGAACGGCGAAACGATCCTATACCAGGAGCAGGATACAGCGCTATGGGATCAGCAATTGATTGCGAACGGAGAATATTTCCTGGATCAGGCTTCACAAGGCGATAGCCTCTCAAAATATCACCTGGAAGCCGGTATCGCTTACTGGCACACGTTCAAAACAGACACAAAGGAAAAATGGGAAAATATTCTCCAGCTATATAATCACCTGCTGCTTATTGAATATTCACCGATTGCAGCGTTGAACAGAACCTATGCCCTTTCCAAGGCCAATGGGAAATGGGAAGCGATTATCGAAGCGGAAAAGATAAACCTAACGGACAACCATTTATACCACTCCCTCTTAGGCGAGCTATACACCGATATAGACAACGGCAAAGCCATTGCACATTTTCAAAAGGCCCTGGCCCTGGCCAAATCAACGACGGATAAAATGCTTATTTCCAATAAGATACTGGAATGCAGGAAGCAAATTGATAAATAGGTAACAGAACCTTGAAAACGGGTAACACCCGGACTTTCGGGCCGTTGTATTTTTACCCGGGATTTCTTCATTCACCTTAAAACTTATTGGTATGTCTACAATTTTAGGA
>Ga0210396_10002590_pt1 | contig 18384 bp, 13 predicted proteins | sample IncBWH17OmetaG_FD_155466 | JGI IMG/M metagenome (GOLD analysis project Ga0210396, IMG submission 155466) | Forest soil microbial communities from Barre Woods Harvard Forest LTER site, Petersham, Massachusetts, United States - Inc-BW-H-17-O ... | reverse complement strand
AATCTCGGCCCCAAAATGATCGCCGGCGACTTCCGCCCCGGTTTCATGATCAAGCTACAGACCAAGGACCTCCGCCTTGCCGAAGAAGCCGCCAGGGACGCCGGTTTGAGCCTGCCCGCGCTCCGGCTGGTTCACACCTTGTTTGATAAGGGAGTTTCCGAGGGACGGGCCGATCAGGGCACGCAGGCACTGTTCGCGGTCGTTGAGGAAACATCGTCGGCAAAGTAGTGCTTCGCCGGCATTCCAAAGGACCTGAACGTTTTGAACAAAACTGAACGTTTTTTGCGATTTCTCGCGGACCATGGCTGGGCGTAACGCCAAAAAACGTTCAGTTTCGTTCGGAAACGTTCAGTCGATGTGCCCAGCGAAGCGCCAAAAACGTTCAGTTTTGTTCAAAACGTTCAGTTGATCACCCGCAGGTCTTTGCCGACCTTGGCGAACGCCGCCACGGCGCGGTCGATGTCCTTTTCGGAGTGGGCCGCGGAAATCTGCACGCGGATGCGCGCCTGCCCCTGAGGGACTACGGGGTAACTGAAGCCGATCACGTAGATGCCTTCAGCGAGAAGTCGCCGGGCGAAATCGACGGCGAGCTTCGCGTCACCCAGCATGATCGGACAGATCGGGTGGCTTCCGGGGCGGAGCTTGAAGCCGGCGGCCGTCATGGCGGCGCGGAAACGCGCCGTGTTTCGTTCCAATTTGTCGCGCAGCTCCGTCGATTGCGACAGCAAATCAAGCACCGCCATGCTGGCGGCCACGATTGCCGGGGCGAGCGTGTTGCTGAACAGGTATGGCCGGGAGCGGTTGCGGAGCAGGTCGATGACCGGCTTACGCGCGGACGTGAATCCGCCCGATGCGCCACCCAGGGCCTTGCCGAGCGTCGACGTGATGATATCGACGCGGCCCATGACATTGCGGAACTCGTGCGTGCCGCGGCCGGTCTTGCCGACGAAGCCCGTGGCGTGGCTGTCGTCGACCATGACCATGGCCTGGTGTTTCTCGGCCAGGTCGCAGATGCGATCGAGGCGGGCGATGTCGCCGTCCATGCTGAACACGCCGTCGGTGGCGATCATGCGGAGACGGGCGTCCTGGGATTCGCCCAGCTTCTGGTCGAGGTCGTCCAGGTTGTCGTGCTCGTAGCGAAACCGGCGGGCCTTGCAGAGGCGGATACCGTCGATGATCGACGCGTGATTCAGGGCGTCGGAGACGATCGCATCTTCCGGACCGAGTAGTGTCTCGAACAGCCCGCCGTTGGCGTCGAAGCATGAGCTGTAGAGGATCGTGTCCTCGGTGCCGAGAAACTCGCTGATTTTTTGCTCCAGCTCCTTATGAATGTCCTGCGTTCCGCAGATGAAGCGGACGCTGGAAAGGCCGTAGCCGCGCCGGTCGAGCGCGCGGTGGGCGGCTTCGATCACCTTGGGATGGCTGGAAAGGCCGAGATAGTTGTTGGCGCAGAAGTTCAGGACCTCCCTGCCGGCGACGTTCACGTGCGACCCCTGCGGCGACTCGATGATCCGCTCGTCCTTGCTCAACCCCGCCGAACGGATTTCGGAAAGGATGGATTCGTAATTTGCTTTTGCCTGCTCGAACATATCACCTCCGCGGCTGTTTGGTCCGAGGCACATTAACCGCGGATTGCATGATTCTCCATTCGCGCCGCACAGCTGTTCGGGCCGCCGCGCGAAATGGACACGGTGTGGACACTATGCCACGATCGGAAATGAAGGAGTTGTGCCAATTGGCCCATCTGTTGCGCGAGGAAGCCAGAGCCGCGGCGCTGAAAGGGAAACAAAGATGAGGAATTACGAAAACATGTCGCTCGTCGAGCAGATTAGGGCCGGCCTGAAGCAGGGGATCGCCCACGCTCGTGGTCAACTCACGCTGCGGACGACCCGGCTACCCGCCCCGCCGCCGCCCATGTCACGCGCGAAGATCGCCCGCCTCCGCAAAGAACTGGGATTGTCCCAACACATTTTCGCGGCGGTACTGAATGTCTCGCCGAAGCTCGTGCAGAGCTGGGAGCACGGCAATCGAATCCCATCAGGTGGAAATCTGCGGCTGTTGGAAATCGTCCAGCACCAGCCGATCTTGGCGGACCGGATGATCCGCGCCGCGCAGCCCAGAGAGAATATGGCACCGCAAACGGCGCGACGGTTAGCGTCATTGAAAACCGCGTGACGGGGATAGACGTCATACGCGCCGGATGCAGGCGATGCCGCGCCTCAGGCCGAGCAGCGCCAGTCCGCCGGCGGCCCCGGCAGGGGTCGGGGTCGAGACCGGTACCGGCGTCAGCTCCAGCTTCACATCCGCGCTGGACGAACCGCTGGTCGTCACGGGAATGCCCTGCGTACCCGCGGAAAGCACTGCCTGGACCGTGTACCATCCCGCCGGCGTCTGCCCTGCTTCCCGGCGCGCATGGCCACGTTCGGCTGGCTCGCCGAAAGCGATGGTAGCCGCGGCCAAATCGAATTGATTTCCCAGCTTTCGGCAGCGAACATTGGCAAATATGCAATATGCTATCCGAACCGAGCAGGTGAATCCGACGCCGATCGCGGTCGTTCGCCGGCATGCGCGTGCAAACGAGCTTTCCCGGGTCGTGCCGGAGGCATGCGGGACGGTGTGGAGCGCGCTCAAGGCGGCGGGCGTGAAGGGCGGGCGGCACGTCGCCATCTATCGAATGAACCCGGACGGGCAATTCGATCTGGAGATCGGTGCGGAGGTGGGAGACGCGTTCCCAGGGAAGGGCGATGTGGTCGGCTCGACGTTGCCAGGCGGCCAGGTCGCGACCACAACGCATTTCGGGCCCTACAACCGGCTCGGGGAGGCGCATCAGGCCGTGCAGGACTGGTGCAAGGCCAACAACCGCACGCCGGTGGAACCCTGCTGGGAAGTTTACGGCCACTGGGTCGATGAATGGAACAAAGACCCCTCCAGGATCCGCACCGACGTTTTTTATCCGCTCAAGAATTAGCTCACGCCGAGCCGCGGAGACGCAGATTAGAAATGCGTCGGCGTGCCGAGGGCGTCGAGGACGGAGCCGATTTCGCTGACCGGCTGCTTATCTGGCGGCAGCGGCGCCGGGCCCAGCTCGGCTTCCACCCGCTCGCGCACGCGGTCCTGCTTGGGATACCTTACTTCGCGGTACCCGGTCACTTCTTCGGCACACCTTAGGATTCTCAGGGCCTTGTCGTAATCGGTGGACAGGTTCACTCGCGACAGCAGACCGATGTACCAGTCGCGGAACGCGACTTCATGCTTGTGCCAGCCTGGCAGCTTGCGCCACCATTTGCAATGGCTGACGAGCTTGAGCTGCCAGTCGCGGGTGGTGATCCGCAGGCGGAAACGGCGCTTGCCGACGTTGAACTCGGGGTTGGTGTGATGGCGGTAGACGAGCTTGTCGCCGTTGCTGAGGTCGATGCCGTACTTGGCGATGTCGCGCTGCTTCTTCTCGAAGCGGGTCAGAAGATATGAAACGTAAGGCTCGTCCTTGATCAGTTTCACCTTGGCCAGGTTCCAGATGACAGCGACCGTGACGGCGTAGCTGCGGTCGGCTTTGTCGCGCCGATAGACGCCACGAACGAGATCGATGTACCGCTTGGCAAAGGCGGGATTCTGATACTGCATCAGGTCGTAGATGCGCAGCGCCAGGTCGTACTTGGCCTGCTCGGGAAGATCTCGCATCTGCTTGGTCGCGCCCTGGACCAGCTTCTCGAATTTCATCGCCAGCGCCGGGCCGAAAATTTTCGTCCGCCGGAGGATCCGTCCCTTATTGGTGACGAGTTGTTCCCACGTTTCGGGCGCGGGCTTGCGCGGCAGGGCGCGGGGCTCCAGGGCGATCTTGCGGCCGATGTTGAAGGCCTTGAGGTTTTTGCGATGCTCGCGGCGGATCGAATCCTTGATCGCCCAGGCGATGCTGCGGGCCGAGACCGGGATCAGGCCGAGCTGATAGGCAACGCCCAGCATCATGATGTTGGCGTAGAGCTTGCTGCCGAGCCGTTGCTCGGACAGCTCGGAGAGGTCCTGGGCAAAGAAGTGTTCCGGGCGGCAGTATTCCAGAATATCCTCGCGCAGCGCTTCGGGATCGAAGTCCTCCTTGCCCAGGAGCGTGAAGACGGTCGGCTGACGGTAGCTGTTCAGAACGGCGCAGGTTCGCTCCGGTGATGCGACGCGGAACTGCTCGCGCGGATCGACCGCGCGGGCGGCCTCGAGAATGTCGACGCCGAAAAGCAAGTCGGCCTTGCCGTAGGGGATGGCGCCGGTCGTCTCAAAAGAAGACGCGGGGACACGGGGACACGGGGACACGGAGAGGGATTGCTGATTGCTGATTGCTGATTGCTGATTTGTCTCCTTGTCTCCTTGTCTCCCTGTCTCCTTGTCTTGCTCCTCGCGAACGAAGGTAATCTGCGAATACACTCCGCCGTTGCGGATGGCCAGGCCTTTTTTGTCAGCGAAGACGACACGGTAGCCCTCCTTGTGACCGGCCCGGACGAGGATGGCGTTGACGACGCCGATCCCCATGCCCCCGACGCCGGCCATATGGGCGCGCCAGGTCTCACCGGCATTCTGCATCGAGTGAACGCGGGGCGGCTCGGGAAGTTTGTCCAGCGCCATGTGCGGCAGGTTGTAGCGCCGGCGGCGGCGGCGGATCACCGTCACCTGCTCGAAGCTGGGACAGGGCTTGACGTTGATCCCGGCCTCGTTGCTCACGCGGACGCGCTCGCAGGCGCCGTCGTTCACGCACCAGGTCAGGTCGGTGTCGATCTTGCGGCCATAATCGGTTTCCGCCGTCGTCAGGCCCGGGCAGGCGGTTTGCTTCGTGCACTCCAGGCAGTTCTCGCAGACTTCCGGCGTGACGTTCATGTGCGTTTTGCTGGGAAGGTAGCCGTATTTTCTGACGATCTGCCGCTCTTCCTTCATGACCGTGCGGTGATGGGTGATGCCGCATTCTTTGTCTGCGATGACGACTTTGACGCCGTCACGAAGGATCGCGTCCTCCAGCGTCTTGCGGTACTTGTCGCGCTTGGCGGGAGAGAGTTTGACGACGGTGAGCGGGCTGGAGCCTGCCTGGCCGCGGACGATGGCTTCGATGTCCTGGATGTAGGAGCGGTTGCCCAGCACGTCCAGCTCCGTGCCGGCGTGCTCCTGGTGGCCGGTCATCGCGGTGGTCTTGTTCTCCAGGATGATGTAGGTGATGTCCTGCCCGACTTTGATCGAGTTGGAGATGGCGATCTGGCCCGAGTGGAAGAAGGTGCCGTCGCCCATGAACACGATCTGCTTATTGGTGATGAACGGATCGATGCCGCTCCCAGTGCCGCCGCCCAGGCCCATGCCGGAGTAGTTGTGCATGAGCTGCTCGGTGGGGGCGAACATGAGCATGGTGTAGCAGCCGGTGTCGCCATGAGCGATCAGATCGACCGGCGGGGAGCCGTGCTTGTCGAGCATGTATTTGGGGTCGGCCAGGTCGCGGCGGATTTGCAGCAGCGCCGCCGAGCTGTCCCGGTGCGGGCAGCCGGGGCAGAAGGTCGGCGTGCGGGCGACGATCCGGTTGTCCAGCACCTCGAGCTTGGGCTTGCTGGCGCGGCGGATGCGATCCATTTCCGCAGTCAGCCGCCCGTTGCGCAGCTCGGCGGGAATCTGCTCGGTCGCTTTGATCAGCGGAATCAGGAGCTGGGCCAGCACCGACGGGTTCAGGCCGCGCGCGGACGGGATTCCCGAAAGCCCGTGCGGGAAGGTTTTGCCAAACAGTCGACGGGAGAGCGCGGCCGCGTCATCGGCGGGTAACTCCAAGGCCAGACCGTCGCGAACGTTCTTTTCCAGGAAGCTTCGCCGTTCCTCGATCACGATCATCTGATCGCAGACCTTGGAGAACTCGCCAACCAATTGCACGTCGGTTGGATAGCTCATCCCCATCTGGAGAACGGGGAACATCCCGGCCAGGCCAATGTCGGCCAGGACCTGCTGGAGGTACGGGCCGGTCATGCCGGTGACGATGAAACCCAGAGGAGAGTGTCCCGGCGCGCCGGGACTGAGTGCTGGGTGCTGAGCCGTAGCGGGGACGATCCGGTTAATTCCAAGCGCGCGGGCGGCGATGATGGTTTTGGCGTGGCGCTCGGGGAATTCCAGTTCCCTCATCCAGGTTTTGGGAGGCAGCAACACCTTGCCCAAATCGATTTGCGCGCTCTCCAGGGCGATGCGCTGTTGCGTGTTGATGTCGGGAAACTGATTTTTGCGGCAGACGACGGTGCCGCCGCCATCGGCCTGTGCGGTGGTGACGACGTAGCCGATGTAGATTCCCGCCGCCTGCGAGAGCTTGAAGGACAGGTCGATCCAGTCCTTCACTTCCTGCACCGTGCCCGGCTCGACCACCGCCATCCGGAGGTGCTCGCAGAGGAAGCGGCTGTCGGCTGGCACCTGCGTGCTGTCGCACCACGGGTCGTCGCCCATGATGATGACGGCGCCGCCCTCCGGATTGGCGCCGGCCAGATTGCCCAGCGCCAGCGCGTCGGAGGCGACGTGAACGCCGACGCTTTTCATCACCGCGATGGCTTTGCACGGCGCCATCTGCGAGCCGTTGACGGCGGCAACTCCCAGGGCCTCGTTGTTCGCCTGGAACGCGCGGACGCCGTGCTTTTTGAGCAGGTCCTTGATGTCCCCCAGGTTGTCAAAGAAGCCGGACACGGGGGAGCCGGGGTAGCCGGTGAGCAGATGCACGCCCCCTTCGGTTTCCAGGGCGCCTTTGACGAGCAGTTCGTTGCCGGTGAAGACTTCGCGGCCAGAGGCGGCCAGAAATCGCGGGTCGGTTGCCATGTCAGTCGATCCTTGTGCGGCGAAGTCCGGAGATTTGCGATTGCCGATTTGCGCGTTGCGATCGGAAAGACGCATGGACGCGTTCCTTCAATCGCAAGTTGCAAATCGCAAATTGCAAATCCCTCACCCCTTCTCGGGCGTGGCTTACGGCCATTCGGTTCCTGTTCACCGTCTGCTGGCCGCAGGAGACGCCGGTTTCAAACCACAGCATGAGGGACTCTTGGCCCGTGGAAAGGTTCACCTTCCCATTTCACAGGTCGCGAAGGATGGACCTCCTCGCCTGCTGCGCCGGGATTGGAATAATTCCAATGAGGCCGGCGGGGCCGAATTCGCCCGACGCCAAAAGCTCATCGCTGCGACGACGGGAAATGCATTGTACCAATACGACTCGGAAACAAGTAAAGATCGCCGGCAAAATTCAACCGGCCTTAACATCGCCCCGCAACGCGGCACAATTGCCTTGATGGGCCGCCATTTCAGGTATCGCGCTGCCCGCGGCTATCATGCAAGGATGCCTCGCGACAGCCTTCAGATTGCACTCGAACATCATCGCGCGGGCAGGCTTCAGGAAGCCGAAAAAGCCTATCGCCGGGTGCTGGCGGAAAGCCCACAGAATGTAGACGCCGCCCACTGGCTCGGCGTGCTGATTCTTCAGTCGGGCCGCCCCACCGACGCCCTCCCCCTTCTTGAAAAAGCCCAGGCGGCGCGACCGCACGACGCCGCCTTTGCCAGCAATCTGGCCCAGGCATACCTGCACTGCGGCCGGCGCGACGACGCCGTCGTCATGTTCGACCGCGCCGTTTCTCTCGATCCCCAACCGCAGGTGCTCCTGAGCGCCGCGCTCGCTCGAATCGCGCGGCAAAATCCGGGCGACGCGGAGGCTGCGGTCGTTCTCCTCACCAAAGCCCAGGCCGCCGGCCTGGGTTCCGCCGAACTTCACCAGCCTCTCGGGCTCGCCCTTCTGCTGGCCAACCGGATCGAGGAAGCCGTGAAGGAATGCCAGCTCGCCTGCGAAATGCAACCGCAGAACCCCGAGGCGTTCCACAACCTGGCCGCGGCCCTGGCCCGCAAGGGCGAGACCGCCAACGCGCGCCTGTGCCTCGCCCAAGCGCTTGAATTGAACCCCAACTATGCCCGCGCCTGCTTCGCCCTGGCGGTGATGGAAGCCGAAGCGGATCGGCTCGTCGAAGCCGAGGCGCTTTTCCGCGCCGCCATCTCCATGAAGCCGGATTCGCCCGCGGCGTACCAGGCGCTGGGCAGCGTACTGGCCAAAATGGGCCAGCAGAATGAAGCCCTCGACGCGAAACAGGCCGCCGCGGTGGCCGCTCGCGGTCAGCCTCCCGGCACTCAATCCATTTCCGAATCGATCGCCCAGTTCGAGAAGCGGCTGGCCCGCTCGCCCGAGGCGGCGAAACTGCACATGCTCCTGGCCGTCAAGGCGAACCTCGCCCCCCCAAAGCAGCTTCCGCCGGGCTCGATCACCAGCCTTTTCGATCGTTATGCCGGGTACTTCGAGGAGCACCTGCGGGGCAAGCTCCAGTACCGCCTGCCGGAGACGATCGCCGACACGATCATGGCGTATTACATCCAGCACCCCCCGCGCAGGCCGCCCGACGTTCTGGATCTGGGCTGCGGCACGGGCATCTGCGGCGAGCTGCTGCGGCCCCGCGCCGGCTCGCTGGCCGGCATCGACGCCTCGCCCGAAATGATCCGCAAGTCGCGGCAGCGGGCCGTTTACGATCGCCTGGAAGTTGGCGACCTGGTCGATGCGATGCGGCGCCAGCCGCGGGCCTTCGACCTGCTGATCGCCGCCGACGTTCTGATCTACATCGGCGACCTTCTGCCAACCTTCGAGGCCGCCGCCCAATCGCTCCGCCCCGGCGGGCTTTTCGTCTTCTCTGTCGAGGCCTGCGAGGGCGACCGCTTCCGCATGGACATGCTCACCCGCCGGTTCACCCACTCCAAACCCTACCTGCAAAACACCGCCGCCATCTGCGGCTTCGAGCAAATCCGCCTCGAGCCGGTCACGATTCGCGTCGAGGCACACCAGCCGGTGCACGGATATCTGGCCCTGCTGCGGCTGCCATAAGTCAAAGAGCAAGACAGAGCCGGGCCGCAATGTCCCCAAAAGTCGGGATTCCCGGCCGGCGATCAATCGGAGCCGGATTGTCCCGGCGAAGAATTGATCGTGCATTGGATCATGCGGCGGCCTCCGACCTCTTCGGGACCGGCGTGCCGCAGATGGGGCAGACACTGCCCGTGTTGCCGCCGAGGTTGTACCCGCAATTCCGGCAATGCCCCGGAGAGTCTGCGAAGCGCTTCTCGAACCAGCGGGCGACCGGCGGCAGCCACCGCCACCCCGGCAGCAACCCCAGGATCACCAGCAGCGCCCAGTACGGCACGATATAGATCGTCCGTGTGCCGTACATCTCGATCCGTTGATCCGAGTTCTTCCTGAAGGCGGGTTCGACGATCGTGTCGTAGAAAGCAGCCTGTTGCTCCCTGAGGCCGCCGAACTGGTATATGAAATCGTTGACCCCCTCGGTGTCAGAAACGGCCGGCCCGACGACCGCATGACCGCTCGGCCGCACGCGCACCAACACGATCACGTCCCTGTCAAACTCGAGCAAGACGTTCTTGACCGGGTGGGTGGAAAGGGTGAGCCAGAGCTTCGGCGGCAACAGATGACTCGCCCAGATCGCGGACACAACCAGGACGCCAAGCAAGGACAGGCCGGCCAGCAGGGTGAGAACCCGGCGAAGCATTCGGGGGCATTTTACGCGCCGGCCCATTTTTTTCTCAGACCTGCAAAGCCTGCAAGGCGACACAAGGAAACGGTTGCCACCGCGGCGGTTTGGGCAGGGTTTCGGGCCGGCGGCGCGATTGCCGGGACCGCCGGGATAGACAGGGCAACAATATGATAAATGGCGCGGTTTGGCGCGGTTTTTTGGGCTCGCTTGATGAGCCATGAGCCAGGGACCCGGAGGGAGAGACGAGACTCGCTTCGGGAGAAAATGCAGTGCCCCAAATGTCGCGAATGTCGCAGAATGTCGCACTTTTTGGGGTGTGACAAGTGCGGACATTTGCGATTACCGATTTGCGATTTGCGATTGAAAAATCCTCGGTCAGAATTCGGCTTTGCCGTCCGGCTTGCGACGCCAAGCCGCATCCATACAATCACCTCCCCGCCCGAGGGATCGGTCAGATCGTTCGGGCAAGGGATTCATCGCAAACCTGTAGCCGAGGAACATGCAATGGCCGCGACCGGAAAGATCACGCAGGTGATCGGCTCGACCTTCGACGCCGAGTTTCCTGAAGACCAGCTTCCCTCGATCTATAACGCCGTGACGATCAATTCCAAGCAGGACGGCCATACGATCAACCTGGTGGGCGAAGTGCAGCAGCACCTGGGCGGCGGCCGCGTGCGGGCGGTGGCCCTGGGCTCGACCGACGGCCTGCGCCGCGGCATGGACACCGTCGACACCGGCGGGCCGGTGACGGTGCCCGTCGGCAAGGAAACGCTGGGACGGGTGTTCAACCTGCTGGGCGATCCGATCGACAATCGCGGGCCGGTCGACGTTCACCAGCGGCGGCCGATTCACCGCGAGCCCCCGCCGTTCGTCGACCTGACGCCCAAGTCGGAAGTGTTCGAGACCGGAATCAAGGTGATCGACCTGCTCACCCCCTTCCTCCGCGGCGGCAAGGCTGGGCTGTTCGGCGGGGCAGGGCTCGGCAAGACCGTCGTCATCCAGGAACTCATCGCCCGCATCGCCCAGCAGCACGGCGGCTATTCCGTCTTTGCCGGCGTCGGCGAACGCACTCGCGAAGGCACCGACCTCTGGCTGGAAATGCAGGAAGCCCAGATCGGCACCACCGGCAAGCACGTCATCGACCAGACGGTGATGGTGTTCGGCCAGATGAACGAGCCGCCGGGCGCACGGCTGCGCGTGGCCCTGAGCGCGCTGACCATGGCCGAGTATTTCCGCGACGACACCGGCGCCGACACACTGCTGTTCATCGACAACATTTTCCGCTTCACGCAGGCGGGCTCGGAGGTATCGGCGCTGCTGGGCCGCATGCCCAGTGCGGTCGGATATCAGCCGACCCTCGCAACCGAAATGGGCGAGCTTCAGGAACGGATTACCAGCACCAAGAACGGGGCCATCACGTCCGTGCAGGCGGTATACGTCCCCGCCGACGACCCGACCGACCCGGCCCCGGCCAACGCCTTCGCCCACCTCGACGCGTTCATTTACCTGGAGCGCAACATCGCGGCCAAAGGAATCTACCCGGCTGTGGACCCACTGGCTTCCGCCAGCCGGGCGCTCGATCCGCAGATCGTCGGCGAGGAACACTACCGCGTCGCCCGCAAGGTGCAGAACATGCTCCAGCGCTATCGCGACTTGCAGGACATCATCGCGATTCTGGGGGTGGACGAACTCAGCGAAGAGGACAAGCTGATTGTGAGCCGGGCGCGGAAGATCGAGCGGTTCTTCAGCCAGCCGTTCTTCGTCGCCGAGCAGTTCACCGGCAAGAAGGGCGTGTACACGCCGATCAAGGAAACCCTCCGCAGCTTCGATGAGATCACCAACGGCAAGGCGGACGATCTGCCCGAGCAGGCGTTCCTCTACGTCGGCAACATCGACGAGGCGCGGGAGAAGGCAAAGAGCATGGCGCAGGGGTGAACCTCAGAACCCGCTCAAATACTATAATCAATTTATGTCGCCCCGCGACCTGATGAACAAGCTCCACGACGAGCCGTTTAAGCCTTTTCGGGCTCGACTGTCCAATAACACCACCATCGACGTACTGGACCCCGGGTCCGTCGTTGTTGGACCCACCAGTGCTATCATGCCGCTGGAGTACACTGAAGATGAGTATGGCACCCGGCTCGTGCTTCGTTGGCGAACCGTCGCGTTGAATCACATCATCGAATTCACGGATATCGAAGACAAACGGAACGGAGCTCGGCGGAAAAAGTAAGCCGATGCTTTAGTGCGTCGACAGGATGCATACCGTCGCCGGCTTGACTTTGGCGACGATGTCCTCGGTCGAAAGCGCTACCGGCCCCGTCAAACCCAGCGGCACGGCCACGTGGTTCTTCTTGAGGAACTTGCGGATCTGCCCCGCGCCGATGCCCAGGCCGAAGCTGTCGGCCATGGCGCTGGACTGGCTCTTCATGCTGACGATGGCCATGACATTGCCGTACTTGTCGAGGATGGGTCCGCCGGAGTTTCCGGGGTTGACCTTGGCGTCGACCATGACGTCGTATTCGTAGCCGGGGTGCTCATCAGAGCGGGTGTTGCTGGTGACGATGCCGCGGGTGATTTTGACTCCGGGGCCGAAGCGGTCGATCAGCGGGAAGCCCATGACGGTGCATTCGGCGCCTTCGTTGGGCGAGTCGGCGGGGCTGAGGGTGACGAACGGGAGCGGCGAGTCGGCATTCACCTTGATCAGGGCCAGGTCCTGGTCGTCGTCGATCACGACGATCTGCCCCGATTTCTCGCCGCGGCCTGACAGTTGCACGAGCATGGTTTTGGCGCCCTTGACGACGTGCCGGTTGGTGAGAATCAGGCCCTTCTCGCTGATGATGAATCCGGTCCCGCTGTAGTACATGCCGGGGATCGCCTTTTCCGCCTCGGTTTCGGTCGGGCTGGCGTCCTCGCGGAGCGGGACAATCACAAACTGCTGGCCGGGCGAGCCGATGCGGTACTTGGCGGCAAGAAGATTGGCGGCGTCGACCGCCTGTTTGACGCGGTCGTTCCGCTTTTGCGCTTCGGGAAGATACGCCAGCCCGGTCAACAGGTCCTCGGCGATCTCTTTCGTATCGCCGTTCTGGGCGGCGCGATAGATCGTCATGACGCCTTCCTGAATCTGGCGCACGTCATGCTTCTCGACGATCTGAACGATCCCCAGGTTGGCCAGCGCCTCGGGGGAGTTGGGGCGAAGCCGAAGGGCCTGGTTGAGATAATTGGTGGCCTTCGTGTGATCGTGCTGGAGCATCGCCAGGTAGCCCAGCGAGAAGGCGTCGGGGAAGGAGTTGGGGTAGATCGTCTGGGCCGCCTCGAACTTTTTCATGGCGGCCAGCGTCTGGTTCTCGTGCATGAGCCGCATGCCCTCCTCGTGCAGCCCCTTCCACTCGCGCAGGACGGACTGAAGCTCATCTCCGCCGATCCATCGCCCTTTGATCTTCTGGGCGTGCCCGCCTTCGAGCGCCTTCCATTTTTCCAATTCGCCCTTGGCGACTTTGAGATCGTCGGCAGAAGGCTTGGAATCAATGTATTCCTGCCAGATGCTCACCGCGGCAATCGGGGTGGTCACCTGCTCGGCGCGGGCGCGGACCGAGTCGATCGAGCCCGCCGCATGCGGCACCGCGGGCATGCCCGGGGAGCTTGACGAGCCGGAGGTCTTCTCGAAGCTGGCGACCTCGGACTCGTCGATCTGCCGCCGCTGTCCGTCGGCGCCCTTGAACCAGTAAGGATTGGCGCTCTTGATGACCGTCCCTTCGAGGACCGTTCCGTCCTTGAGGGTGATCTTGTCGGCCATCGCCAGGGCGGCGCCGACCAGCACGAACATCACCGAGAACAACACCAGCGACGTAATCCTGGACTTCATAGGCAGGCCCCTTTATCTGGAAAAGCAGCGAATCCGCAGCCCTCCGTTTAACATGTGCCGTTTTGGCGGGAGCATACCGCGGGCGGCCCCCGGACACAACGAAAACCCGCCCGAATCGAGAGGAAAACAGTTGAGCGACCGTTATTACAGATGGGTGCGGCGGGTCTGCCTGCCGGCGTTCCTGGTCAGTGGTTCGCCCGTCGTGCTGCATCCCCAGCGAGCCCGTCGGACGGGCGCTTATATCCTGGCTCCCAATCATTTCAGCCCCTACGACGTGCCCTGCCTCATCAAGGAAACGCCGCGGATGCTCGACTTTGTCAGCATCGTCGAAGTGTTCGGCAATCCGCTGGTCGCCTGGTTTTACCGTAACATGGAGGCGATTCCGCTGGACCGCTCGCGGGTCGATACGACGACAACCCGAATCATCCTTCGTCGCCTTTCGCAGGGGCGGGCTGTGGCGATGTTCCCCGAAGGCCGCGTCCAGACGGATGAGGGCTCGGTCCTGAACGGCGGCCGCATCCGTCACGGCGTGTTCGGCATCGCAAAAACCGCCAATGTCCCCATCATCCCCTGCGTCATCCTCGGCACGCGGGCCTATCATCGCGCCTCCGCCTGGCTCCCCCTGCGACGCACCGTCTTTGGCGTCAATTATGGTGAACCATTGATTCCCGACGAGACGTGGGATGACATCGCCGTCGCAGAAAAATCGCTTCGCAACGCCTACCGGCAGCTACACACTGAATTGCTGGAACAGCTCAAAGGCCATCGGATCGCATGAATCTCGTGGGCCGTTCCAGGCGAAGTGGGAGAGCGAGCCGCCGGCGAGCCGCGGCTCGGCAGGAGCCTCGCCCTCCCGCAGTTCGAGCACACCAGCCAATCAGCACTCAGCAATCCGCAATACAGTAATGAGCTCTCACGCTCCCTCGCGCGTCACAATCTTGTAATTCTCGCGCTCCCCGATGCCCCTGAGCGGATAGTCCTTGCGGAGGGGATAGCTGCCGAAGCCGTTCCAGGTGAGGATCCGGCGAAGGTCGGGATGGCCGAGGAAGATGATGCCGAACATGTCGTAAACTTCGCGTTCCATCCATTCGGCGCCGGGCCAGACGCCGGTCACGCTGTCGACCTTCAACCCCGGATCGCCCTTTTCGACAACTTCCTCGTCCCGAAAATCGTTGCCCGGCGTCGTATCTCGCTCGGGATCGAGAAACACCTTCAGCCACAGCCGGTTGTTGTGCGGGATCGATGTGAGCCCATAGTTCACAGCAAACCGGTGCTGCGCCCCGGGATAGTTGAGATAATCCACGCCGTTCAGCTCGGCGAGCATGTCGTAGCGGAGCGCCGGATCATCGCGCAGAAACGTGCAGACCGCCGCGATCTTCTCCCGCGGCACGACCACGGTCACCATGTCCCGGAACTCGCCGACCAGGAATTTCGTGTCGGCGAACTTCGCCTTGAGCGGCCCAAGCGCCGGATGAACGATCGAATGATGCATGCTTCCTTTCGCTTCTGCGAGCAGGGATTTTGGGACCCAGCCTCCGCATCGTCAAGGCCAACCTGCTAACATGCGATCTATGCCACGTCGCGATACGCTTGGGGCCATCACTCGCAGAGAGCTGTTGGGAACCTGCTCGGCGGCTGCGGCTTCATCAGCCCTTTTGTTCCCGGCAACCCTCGTGCAAGCGGACCCGAACGCGGCGGCAAAGCCCCTCCGCGTCCTCGTCATCGGCGCTCACCCGGGCGATCCGGAGGCCGGGTGCGGCGGAACGATGGCCCGCTGTGCAAATCTGGGCCATGATGTTTCTGCGCTTTATCTGACCCGCGGCGAAGCCGGGGTGTCGGGAAAAAGCCACCCCGAGGCGGCGGAGATCCGCTCGGCGGAGGCCGTCGCGGCGTGTAAAATTCTCGGCGCCCGCCCGATCTTTGCCGACCAGATCGACGCCGCCACCGAAGTGAATCCAGCGCGATCGAAGGAGTTCACCCGACAAGTCGCCGCCGAGCGTCCGGATGTCGTCTTCACCCAGTGGCCGGTCGATACTCATCCCGATCATCGGGCCTGCGCGAGCCTGACGATCGGCGTATGGATCGCGCTGGGAAAACAGTTCGCGTTGTACTTTTACGAAGTGGACCTCGGCAGCGATACGCAATGCTTCTCGCCCACGGTTTACATCGATGTAACCGACGTCGAGTCAATGAAGCGCGATGCCTGCATGGCCCATCGAAGCCAGAATCCGAGCGGATTCTACAACCGCGACCACCTCCCGATGATGCGCTTCCGCGGCATGGAGTCCGGCTGCCAATTCGCCGAGGCGTTCGTTCTTCATCCGCAAAGTCCAACGCACTCTTTGTCGCGATTCTGATCCTTCCATTGCGAACGACCTCTGTGGCGGAATCACGGCGTCTGACATCGTCCAAAGGCCAAGGAGTTACAGCCCCATCTTCCGATTGAACTCGCCGCTGCCGCCCGGCGGGACGGTCAGGTATTTCCACTTCTCCCCGGCCAAATGCTTGGCGATCAATGCAATCTGACCGGCGTGCCAACTGTAATGGGCCATCTGCCGCACCAGGGCCAGCCCAACCGTGTGCGGCTCCCGGCGGATCATCACTGTCCGCCCCAGGTCCGCATCCGTCAGCGGCGCCAGCGCCTCGAACAGCCAGCGCCAGCCCTCTTCCCACAGCCGCATCAGCTCGTCCCGCGGCAGCCCGCGCTCGACGAACTCCCCGTCGCGGTCGCGGCTGGGCTTCTCGCCGTCCGAGCCTAGAAAATCCGTCCACCGCGACAGCATGTTCCCGTGCAGGTGCTGCACGATGACGGCGATGCTGTTCTGCCGCTCGTTGATCTGCGCGTGCAGGCCCACGTCGTCGACCTGCCGCATCGCCCCCTCGCACGTGGCCTTGGTCTTGCGAAACTCGCTCTCGAAGGCTTCTATCGCGGTGCGGTCACTCATATACGTCGTTCCTGGAATACTGCCCGTCAGTGCCATTGACGTTCGCGGGAAGGCGAGGCCCCTGCCGAGCCGCGGCTGGTCTCCTCCCAATCCACGATTTCGCGCGGTGCCTTCCTGATTTACCAGGCTTTTGCGATGCTAGCCCGCTCATCGCGCCGCTTCCCGGAGTTCATCGGCCGAGACGAGCTTGAAAACGCCGCCGGTCGATTTGGCCAGCTCCTCGAGCTGCGGGGTGTTGGTCGGACTTCCAATTTGCACCACGCTCACGCGAACGGCGGCGCCGCGGGCGACGCTGAGCGCTGCCGTATCGTCTTCGTCGAGCTGCAATTTTCCGGTGGCGATCACGATGGTCTGCGGGCGGCGCTCGATGGCTTCGCGAAGTGGCCCGCTGAGATGGCTGCGTCCGGCGGCCGACGTGTCCTGGAAATCGCGCTGGCAGTCTTCGATCGCGCCCGCGGTCGCGTTTCGCATCGCCGCCGCGGGAAACTCGACGCTTCCCGCGTCGTTGTCCCACAGAATCACCTGGAATTTGCGGTCCGGGCCAAGCTGCTTGAGGGTTTTGTAGCACGCCCCCTTGAGGGCATCGAAACAGTCGGCCATCGAGTTTCCGCGATCGAGAATGAAAATCACGCTGCTCCCGCCCAGCGGGATGCCGCAAAAGTTCGGACCGGAGATGACCGGCCCGGCCACGGTTTTCGCCCCGCCGCCGCCCCGCAACGGCACGATGCGGAACCAAACGATCAGGACGACCACTCCCGACAGGATCACCGCCGCCGCGGTAATCGCGACGACCGGCAACCGCGCTCTGGGCTGTTCCTGCACCGGCGGCGCCGGCGCTTCCACCGCCACGGGCGGCGGCGCCTCCGACGGCCCTTCGGCCGTCTTGTTCACCAGCCCGCTGCCCGCCAGACCGCTGCTGGCTGCCACCGCCTCGGCCAGGTCGTCGAGCCCCGTCCCCCGCGCCGGCTCCTGCGCCGATGGAGCCGCGGGGGCTTCCTGCTGATACAGCGTCTTTGCCGTCGTCGCCCCGGCGAGGTGCGCGGTCGATCGCTTCTTGGACGGAACCGTCTGGATTGTGCCGCAGAACTGGCACCGGCAGACGCCGCCGGCAAACGCGTCGTCCATCGTCAGCACCGACTGACAATTGGTGCAGGTGATTGAGATCATCGCAAGCCTTTAGACTATCGGCACGCCACCGTCTGGCAAGCAGGAGCGGCCCCGCTCGAAGATCGATGCATCATCTCTTTCGGTTTGGCGGCAAGAAGCTATTCTTCCCGCCGGAGGTTCGCATGCACAACCGTTTAGTCCCGTTCATCCTGGCGCTGGCGATGCAATTGGCCGCCGTTTATCCGTCACAGGCCGCGTCTTCCGACGCCAAGCTTCGCCTCGGCGTCGTCGGCTTTCATCACGGCCACGTCCTGGGCTTCTTCAGGAATTACCTGCACCGTTCGGACATCGAGATCGTCGGCTTTGCCGAGCCCGATCAACCGCTGCGGGAGGATTACACCCGCCGTTTCCATCTCCCGACCGATCGCGTCTTCTCAAGCGTCGAAGAGATGATCGACAAGGCCCATCCCCAGGCCGTCGTGACCTACACCAGCACCTTCGACCACCGTGCCGTCGTCGAAACTTGCGCCAAGCACGGCGTCCACGTCATGATGGAAAAACCCCTGGCCATCAGTCTTGAAGACGCCCTGGCCATGGAGAAGGCCGGTCACGACGGAAATGTCGTGGTCCTGGTCAACTACGAAACAAGCTGGTATCGCAGCAATCACGCCGCCTATGAGTTGCTGAACGAGGGCTCGATCGGCGACCTGCGCAAAGTCGTCGTCCACGACGGACATCGCGGTCCCAAGGAGATCGGCTGCGGCCCCGAATTCCTCTCCTGGCTCACCGACCCCAAAACCAACGGCGCCGGCGCCCTGTTCGATTTCGGCTGCTATGGCGCCGACCTGGTCACGTGGCTCACGAAGGGCGAACGCCCGCTCACCGTCACCGCCGTCACCCAGCAGATCAAGCC
>Ga0210396_10002586_pt1 | contig 18393 bp, 17 predicted proteins | sample IncBWH17OmetaG_FD_155466 | JGI IMG/M metagenome (GOLD analysis project Ga0210396, IMG submission 155466) | Forest soil microbial communities from Barre Woods Harvard Forest LTER site, Petersham, Massachusetts, United States - Inc-BW-H-17-O ... | reverse complement strand
TCTGAACAAAGCAACTCTCGCCGGCTTTCGGCTCTCACGTTTCTTCATCTCTGCTGCCGCCCAATCCAGATCCGGTCACCGTACGGCATTTAATAGCGTCGCCTGGCGCGCGCCGCTACCGCCATCACCCGGATGGCCCGGTTCTTGCTGATATCAATCTCAACGTCAGTGTACTTGCATTGAGCCGGCGGCGGAGACCAGGATGATGAAGTTAGGAAAATTGGGTGCGCGATCGCCGCGGTTGACGCGGCGGCAAGTTCTGCGCACGGCCGCGATGGGCGCCGTTGCGGTGGCCGGCTTCGCAAGTCCGGCCATCGCGCAGCAGCGCAACATCAGCTTCACCTTGCCCTGGGTCCCGGAGGGTCCGAACCTCAACAGCTTTGTCGCCAAGGCCAACGGTTACTGGTCGAAGGCCGCGCTCAACGTCGATATCGCCAAGGGCAGCGGGTCGGTCGCTGCGGCGCAGGCGATCGGCAATGGCCAGTTCCAGTTCGGCCTTTCCGCTGCTACCGCAGGGCTTCAGCAGGCGGCGCTCGGGCTGCCGCTGGTGCAGATTGCCTGCTGCTCCTACGACGCCTTCATGGCGGTGGTCACCCTGAGCGACAGCGGCGTCTCCGCACCCAAGGACCTCGAAGGCAAGAAGTTCGCCGGCACCACCAAGTCGGGCGAGTTTCCGTTCCTTCCGGCTTTCGCCGCCAATGCCGGCATCGATCTCGGCAAGGTCGAGATATTGCAGGTCGATCCCAATGTTCGGCAACGGCTTCTGATCGAGAAGCAGGTGTCGGCGATCTCCGGCTTCGCGCCGTCGGTGGTGCCGGGCCTTCTCGCTAATGGCTTCACGTCGAAGATCATCCTGTTCTCCAGGTTCAATCTTCCGCTCTTTGGCAACGCGCTGTTCACCCAGCAGGCGCTGCTTGAAAAGGAGCCGGAGCTCTGTCGTGCGATTGCCGAGGGACTGAACGAGGCGACCAAATTCGTTCTGCTGAAGCCGGAGGAGGCGCTCGATATTTTCTTCAAGGCCAATCCCGAAATGGAGCTCGCCAAAGGTGCGCGCGAGCAGACCAAGCTCGCGCTCGATTTCTTCCGCTATTCGGTAGTGAATGATGCCGCGAAGCAGAACGGCATCGGCTACGCGCCCCCCGCTGATTTCGCCACAATGACGGATCTGGTCATGAAATATGTCGCGCCCGACGGTAAACGTCCCGATCTCGACAAGGTCGTCTCCAACAAGTTCGCCGGCGGAGTGAAGCTCACGGATGCCGAATGGAGCGGCCTGCAGCCGTCGTTTGCGGACGTCACGAAGCTTCTGAACTGATTCGAGCTGGCCGGGGAGGCTGCCGTCAGCCATGTCGTTCATCCGCGGTGACGGGCTACGCAAGGTCTACGATCCCGAGGGCAAGGCCGTCGAGGCGCTGCACAACGTCAACTTCCGCATCGAAAAGGGCGAGTTCGTCTCGATCCTGGGGCCGAGCGGTTGCGGCAAGAGCACGCTCCTGATGATGTGCGCTGGGCTCGAGGAGATCAGCGACGGTTCGCTCATGGTCGCGGAACGGGAAATGACCGGCCCGCGCGAGGATGTCGGCATCATGTTCCAGGATCCGACCCTGCTGCCGTGGAAGACCGTGCTCGAAAATGTGCTGTTTCCCGCGCGCATCGCCCGTGCGCCGATCGAGCCAGTGCGCCAGCGCGCCAAGGCTCTGCTGCGCTCTGTCGGTCTGCAATCCTTCGAGGATCATCGTCCGCACCAGCTCTCCGGCGGCATGCGCCAGCGCGTGTCGATCTGCCGTGCGCTGGTCAACGATCCCGGTATTCTGCTGATGGACGAACCGTTCAGTGCGCTCGACGCCATCACCCGCGACCAGATGAACGTGTTGCTGCTCGATCTCTGGCAGCGGCAACAGGCGCGCACCGCACTCTTTATCACTCACTCCATACGAGAAGCCGTATTGCTGTCGGATCGGATCTTCGTGATGACCAGGCGCCCCGCCACGATCGTCAAGGATGTCTCCGTGCCGTTCCCGAGGCCGCGAAGTCCGGAACTGACCGAGGGCGTGGAGTTCAACCGGCTTTGCAGTCATTTGCGCGGCATGATCGAGGAGAGCCATGTCGGCTGAGGCATTCTCCGCAGCCATTTCGCCTGAAGCGCGCCGCCTGGAAGGCTGGCGTCGCTTCGCGGGCGAGGCGGCACTGCCGGCGGGCTTCATTCTGATTTGCCTCGTGGCGCTCGAGATTTTGGCTTGGGTCCTCGCCGTTCCGGAAGTCCTGTTTCCATCCCCGAGCCGGGTGCTCACGGCGCTCGTGCTCAACGCATCCGTACTCTCGTACCACGCGGCACTGACAATGTCGCAAGTGCTCGCCGCGCTCGTGCTTTCGCTCGTGATCGGAGTTGCCATTGCCATGGTCTTTACATTGTCGCGGGTCATCAACGACATGTTTGCACCACTGTTCGTCGTATTGCAGATCGTTCCGAAGATCGCGCTGGCGCCGATCTTCGTGGTCTGGTTCGGCCCCGGCAACCTGTCGCATCTCGGTTTTGCGGTCTGCTTGAGCTTCTTCCCCATTCTGGCGGGCGCCCGCGCCGGATTTGAGGAAACGAGCGCGGAGGCGGTGCGTCTTTGCCGCGCGCTGCGCGCCGGCCGCTGGCAGACTTTGATTCATGTGAAATTGCCGATGGCGTTGCCACAGCTATTCGTCGGCGCCAAGGTTTCCACGACGCTCTGCATCATAGGCGTCGTGCTGGGGGAGTTCGTCAGCGCCAAGGCAGGAATCGGCTGGTACATCGTGCAAGCCGCCGCGCTTTCGCAGACCGCCAACATACTGGCCGCGCTGGTCGTGCTGAGCGCGTTCGGTCTCCTGATCTACGGCGCGGTTGCGGCCGGCGAGATCGCAGTTCGCCGCCGAATGTTCGGGTGACGTCATGATAAAGCAATCCGGGAGAGCGCAACGTATTCTTCTGCCGCTGCTCAACTGCGGCGCCATCGTGCTACTCTGGCAGCTCGCGGTGACGGAGCGCTGGATCAACCCGCTTAGCCTGGCCGCACCCTTTGAGGCCGCGAGGGTCGCCGTCAGCAGCTTCAACATTTTGCTGCCGCATATCCTGGCGACCATTTACGCAACGCTGTTGACATTCGTGCTCTCGTCAGTAGGCGGTATGTTGCTCGGGACGCTTCTTCTGCACTGGCGGAGCTTTCGGCTCGCCGTGTATCCGAGCCTCGTCATGTTTCAGCTGCTGCCCAAGATCGCGCTCGCTCCGCTCTTTGTGGTCTGGTTCGGCGTGAACATCCTTTCCCGGCTGTCGTTTGCCGGCTTCATTGCCTTCTTTCCGATCGTGCTTGCAACGCTGGCCGGGCTCCGCGCGACCGATCCTCTGGTTCTGAAATTGTGCCGGTCGGTGCGAGCCTCGCCCTCGCAGATATTCTGGCAGGTGCGGCTGCCTTACGCCGTGCCGCTGATCATGAGCGGGCTGAAGGTCGGGATGACGTTGGCGATCACCGGCGTGATCGTCAGCGAGTTCGTCACGGTCCAGAGCGGGCTCGGATATATCATCGTCTTCGCGTCCTCAAACCTGCAGATCGACCTGATGTTCGCGGCGCTCGGATGGGTCTCGCTGATCGGCCTGTCGTTTTACGGCCTCGTCCTCCTGCTTGAGCACCTCATCCTGAAGCGGCTGGGCGCACCGATACCGGCCGGCTTGTCGCGGCCCGGAGAGGCCGGGCCATGATTGTTTCAGCTCTATCGAATGATCCGATTTCTTGTTTGCCGTTCATCGCTATCGTCGGGAATCATGCCAAAGAGAACGAGCCGGTCTGCCGTCGCCACACGAACCAGGACGCCGTCATTGTTTGCGGGCACGCCGTTGATGGAACGGGTTGGATTCCTCATCCGGCGCCTACACCAGATTCACGTGGCGCTATTCGTTCAGGAGGTCGGCGAGCTCGACATCACGACGATCCAATTTACCACGCTCTCGATGCTTTATCAGCGCGGAGAGACCGACCAGAGCGAACTCGCCGTGCAAATCGGCATGGATCGCACCAACATCTCGGATGTCGTGCGCCGGCTGCTGGAGCGCGGCTATGTGACGGTGCGGGTCAATCCGGCCCACGGCCGCCGGCGGCTGATCGATCTGACGGCCGAGGGCGTCGCCTTTCTCAAACGCGTGGATCAATGCGCCTCGCGCGCGCACGAGCGGACGGTTGCTGCACTGGCCAGGCCGGATCGCGAGCTCTTTGCGGCGTTGTTGCAACGCCTGGTGCAGGAGCAGAACGCCCTCGGCCGCTCGCCGCTACACCTCAAATAGCGGCCATGCCCGGGAGCCCATGATGAGTACGATCGCGTTCCTGCCCATGTATGCGGTCCGCGGCGCGCAGGAGCACGCCGATATGCTGTGGAGCTGTCTCCGCGACTCGTTGCGTCGAAGCGGCTTCGAAGCGCCCGAGCAGGTGTCCAGTATCACGCCGCGCGTCGACCGCTGGCTGCATCCCGATCTAATTCTGGGCCAGACCTGCGGGCTGCCTTATATCACCAGGCTCTGCGACCGGGTCGAGCTGGTGGGTACACCCGACTATGGCCTCGAAGGTTGCGAGCCCGGGTTTTATCACAGCACATTCGTGGTGTCGGCGGCCGACCGGCGGCAACATCTCTCCGAATTTTTCGGGGCCACACTTGCCGTCAACGGCAAGGATTCGCAGTCCGGCTATGGAGCGATGATGCGCGCCGCGGCGCCGATTGCGAAGGCCGGACGTTTCTTTGGGCGGGCTATCCATACCGGCTCGCATGACGCCTCGATGCGGCTGGTGGCGGAAGGGGCGGCCGACATTGCGGCGATCGATTCCGTGACGTGGCGCATCAGCAGGGCATTCGACCACCACCTGACTCGGCACTTGCAATCGATCGGAACGAGCGAGCCGACCCCCGGACTTCCATTCATCGTTGCCATGGGCAGGTTCGACAGCGGCCTGTTCGACGCTGTTCGCGCCGGAGTAGCCGCGCTTCCTGACGATACCCGCGAGGCTTTCGGGCTGCGCGATGTGGTTCAGCTTCGCCGCGCGGACTACGAGATCATCAAGACCAATCTCATGCAGGCCGAGGCTCAGCATTCCCTTCCCGAACTGGAAGAGATGCCGGCCCGGCCTGCGTGACGCGGATCAGGCCATGGACCGCTTCAATCTCGGCACGCATTCGCGCAAGATTTCCACGACATCGCCCGAGGCGCAGCGCTGGTTCGACCTTGGCCTGAACTGGTGCTTCGGCTTCAACAAGAACGAAGGCATCAAGTGCTTTCGCCGCGCGCTCGAGTTCGACCCGCGTTGTGTCATGGCGCATTGGGGCATCGCTTACGGCAGCGGGCCCTTTTACAATTTGACCTGGCGGGAGCACGGCCTGGAAGAGGCGAATGCGGCCACCCGGCTCGGTTTCGAGCACATCGCGGCAGCGCGCGCGCTGTCGGGCGCGGCGACCGAGTTGGAATACCGCCTGGTCGAGGCGATGGCCTGCCGCATCCAGAAGCCGCATGCCGTACCGGGGGAGGAATTCGATCGCTGGGACGACGACTACGCCGCCGAGCTGCGCCGCGTCTTCATGCATCACCCCAACGACCTTGACGTCATGGCGCTGCTCGTCGAAGCCCTGATCACGAGAACGCCGCGGCGGTTGTGGGACGTCAAGACTGGCAGGTCTGCCAGAGGCTCCGACGTGATCGAGGCGCTGGAGATATGCGACCGCGCGATCGAACTGGTGGAGCGGGAAGGCATCGCGCCACATCCGGCGATCGTGCATCTGCACATCCATGCGCTGGAGATGTCGAGCGTGCCGGAGCAGGGGAGGCGATCGGCGGATACGCTGGCAACCCTGTGCCCTGACGCTGGCCACCTGAACCATATGCCTGGACACATCTACATGTTGTGCGGCGATTATGCGAAGGCCAAGGAAGCCAGCGAAAAAGCAATCATCGCCGACGACATGTATCTTGATTACGCCGGCCCATTGACGTTCTACACGGTCGCCTGCGCCCACGATCTCAATTTGATGATGTGTGTTTGCATGTTCATGGGCCGGTATCGGGACGCTATCGACACGGCGAACAAGATGTGCCGTCTCTTGAGCAAGGACGTGCTCGGCGTCAAGGGGCGTCCGAAGTTCACCATGAGCCTCGAGGGCTACTACTCGATGAAAACGCACGTGATGGTGCGCTTCGGACGTTGGCAGGAGATCATCGACGAGCCACTGGCCGACGATCCCGATCTCTATCCAGTCACCAGGGCGATGCAGCACTACGCCAAGGGAATCGCGTACGCCACACTGAAGCAATTTGATAAAGCCGATGAGGAGTGCCTGCGCTTTCAGTCGAGCCTCCAACGCATTCCCCACGAGCGCCAGTTCTTCAATAATTCAGCGCATGACATCCTGGCTGTAGGCGCGAAAATGCTCGACGGCGAGATGGAATATCACAAGGGAAATTACGACGCGGCTTTCGCTCATCTGCGTGAAAGCGTTCGCCTTGATGATAATCTTGAGTATATCGAACCTTGGGCCTGGATGCATCCGCCGCGGCATGCGCTCGCGGCGCTGCTGATGGAGCAGGGGCATTTTGGCGAGGCAGAGGAAGTCTACCGCGACGATCTCGGCTTAAGTGGGCGAATCCAGCGTTGCGCCCAGCATCCGGATAATGTCTGGGCGCTTCACGGGCTCGTCGAGTGTCTGCAGCGCCGCAACGAGCAGACCGAATTGCCGGCGCTTCAAAAAAGCCTCGCGGCTGCATTGGCCATGGCCGACGTGCCGATTACGTCATCGTGCATGTGCCGGACTGTGGTTCAGGCGTCGGGCGATTGTTGCGGCGCCAGCAATTGACCTGGACTTTCCCGGGGTCCTTAAGTTTTGCCGTGTGGGATAGATGGCAATATTCAATATTGCTTCAATCTATCCACGGCATTCAAAAGCGGCTGATTGGTCAGCAACCGCTCCAGATTCTGGAACACCAGATCGAAGGTCTTCGGAAGGTAAAGGTCGAGATCGTCGGATGAAACATGGGGCGTGATGATCAGATTCTTCGCGCTCCAGAGAGGGGAGCTGGGATCCAGCGGCTCTTTGTCGACGACATCGATGACGGCGCCGGACAGGTGTCCATCGTTCAGGCTTTCCATCAAGGCATGGTGATCGACCGAGCCAGCCCGTCCGAAATTGAAAAAACCGGCCCCGCGCTTCATTAAGCCGAAACGCCGGTCGTCCATCAGATTGACCGTTTCGCTGGTCAGCGGGGCGGCGAGCACGACAAAATCCGCGCGCGGCAGCACCGCGTCGAGTTCGCCGATTGCAAACATCTCGTCGACGAGCTCGTGCGGCCGCCCGCTCCGGCGAATACCCAGCACGGTCAGCCCGAGCGATCGCGCCGCGGCGGCGACGGCAGCGCCCATGTCGCCGACCCCGATGATGAGAGCCGTCTTGCCCCTGATCGTCGGCGTGAAGACTTGATCCCAGACACATCGACGCTGGTTACCGACGATCTCAGGCATGCGCGAGTTCAGCATCAGCAGGATCATCGTCGCGGACTCGGTGGCCTTGTCGAAATGAACGCCGCTATTGTTCGTCAACATCACCTGCCGCGGCAGCCAGTCCAGCGGCAGAAGCGGTTCGATTCCCGCTCCGATGATATGTATCCATCTCAGGCGAGGCGCGCGCTCCGCGAGCGTCTGCCTGGGAAAACCGGGATCGACGATCACGTCGTTCGACGTCACCAGCGCCTGTGCATCGGTCAGCCATGACAGATCGGAAAGGTCGGATCCCAGCGTCGTTGCCGGCTGGACGGCGTCGCGAGCGCGGCCGTTACGCACCTTGGCGCCCGCGATCAGTTCCTCGGTGAAGCGGAACACATCGGGCTTGTTCGAACGGGTTTCGAAATGAATGCGGAAAATCTCTTCGGGTGCGTTCATTCTATTCTTCCTGCTCGCTTGTCATGCTGATCCAGCCGATCTTGAGGTGTTGTCGCAGCGCTTTTTCGCTGCGGTCCGGCGAGCGTGCGCGCAATGCTGAGACGATCTGACGGTGGCCCTGGATCGCGTGATCGACCATTTTCCGGTCACCGCGGGTAATCCATCTGGGGTTCAGATAATATTCGCGGAAGCTTCCGATCATCTCGACAAGGCGGGCGGAGCCGGACGCTTCGGCGATCGCCAGATGAAAGCGCTGATTGAGACGCACTCTCTCCTTGAACGTCGCGCTTTGCGCACTTTCAATCAGCTGTTCCAGTTCTTCGAGCTGTTCGCGCGTAATGCGCATTGCCGCCAGCCGCACTGCGCAAATTTCCAGTGCCTCGCGAATATGAAAGATATCGGTGACCTCATCCCCGATATCGACGACTTCAACCCCGCCGGTTGGCAGCTCACGAACAAGCCAGTCGCCGATCAGCCGCGATATTGCCTCGCGGACAGGCGTCCTGCTTACTTTTAGTGCTGCGGCCGCATCGACCTCGCGCAGTCGCGTGCCCGGAGCGATCTTGCCGCCAACAATGGCGCGGCGCAAATGACGGTATACCTGGTCGGCCACGCGCTGCGGCCTCGTCACTGGCGCAAGCGCCTTGCCCACCGCAGCACGCGATCGGAGATAAGTCGACGATTTCATGCGTCCGCTCTTCTTCATTGTCTCTTTGGGTCGAAGCGGCGAACAAACCTGCCTCAACCGAAAGGGTGCCCGAGTTCCCGTACTTTGTAAGTCCATTCAACGCGATGCAAGACCGATGCCGTATCCTGCATGCAGGATACGAAACACTTCCGCAGCGTCGGCTGGCATAGGTTTTGCTACCGATTTCATTGTGGAAGCGCATCGGTCGCGGGGCCGGGTGCCGCTTTCCCGCCGATTGTGAAAGTGGAGCGTTCATCATGATTTCCGATGCGGAGATCTTCAAACCTCAGCATTACGAGGCCGTGCGGCGGCCGTTGTTGGAGGCGGAGACGCTGCCGGTGTGGTGCTACACGTCTCCCGCCTTCTATCGCCGCGAGGTCGAGCGCATCTGGCGAAAGGTCTGGAATTTTCTCGGCTCTGCCGATCACATTTCCAATCCCGGAGACTACTTCACCGTCACGTTTGCCGGCACGCCGCTGATCATCGTGCGCGATCAGGATGGAACTGTGCGCGCCTACGTCAATTCCTGTCGCCATCGTGGTTGTGAGCTTCTCGAAGGCGCGGGCAACTCCAGGCTGATTGTGTGTCCCTACCACAGCTGGAGCTATGAATTGGACGGTCGCCTGCGCGGCGCGCCCGACATGGACCAGACAAAGGGCTTCGAAAAGTCGGATAACAGTCTCATCCCGATAAGGGCAGACATTTGGGGTGGATTCATCTTTGTCTGCTTCGACAACGAGGCGCCGCCCCTGAAGACATTCCTTGGTGAACTACCGCAGAAGCTCGCGCCCTACCATCTTGATGACATGGTTCTTGTCCGGCGCAAAAGCTACGACATCGCCTGCAACTGGAAGCTCTTCGTCGAGAACGCGAAAGAATCCTATCACATCGGCACTGTTCACGCTTCCACCATCCATAAATACGCGTCGGCCAAGGCGGCCGGCTACTGGGTCGAGGAAGCCAAGGGCGAATACGTCATCACCTTCGCGCAACATGAAGGGAGCATGGCTCTTCTGAAGGATGCCAAGGGCTTCCCGACGATCGAGACCCTGATCGGCCGCAAGGAAGAGAAGGGCACGTACGCGCCCCTGATCTATCCGAGCACCTATCTCGCCTGCACCATCGATTGTGCCTGGTACCTCGAGATGCATCCGCTTGGTCCCGACCGGACACGCATGGTTCACGGAGCACTGTTTCCGAGGAGCCGGCTCGAACGGCCTGACTTTCAGGAACTGGCCAGCAATTACTTTACGCGCTGGGACATCACGATCGAAGAGGACATCGTCGCATCGGAGCGGCAGCAGAAGGGTGTCGATACCGACTATGCCAAGCCCGGCCGCTTCTCCTATCGCGAGCCGCTGGTCCACGAGATCGACAACTGGGTACTCGATCAGGTGCTCGACAGGAATTGATGGCGATATCGATATGAGAGCGACAGCGTGACTTTTGTAGCGCCTGTGGAGCCGTGACATGGAAATCGATGCCGCCAGCCTCGATGCGGATGCGGCATATCGGCTGTTGGTCGGGGCCGTCGTTCCCCGCCCGATCGCCTGGATCACCACGGTTTCCTCAGCCGGGCTCGTCAATGCCGCGCCGTTCAGCTGTTACACCTTCGTCTGCAACGACCCTCCCATGCTGGCGATCAATATCGGAAGGCGCGACGAGCAGCTAAAGGACACGGCGCGAAATATTCGCGACAGTGGAGAGTTCGTCGTCAATATCGTCGGCGAGGACCTTCTTGAATCCATGCACGCCACTTCGGCCGAGTGCGGGCCGGAGATCAGCGAAATCGAAGCGCTGCAAATCGCGGTCGCTCCAAGCATCGCGGTACGCCCGCCGCGGATAGCTGCTTCGCCGGTCAATCTAGAGTGCCGTCTCGACAGAGTGATCGAGCTGGGACGCCTCCGGAACCAGATCGTTTTCGGGTGCGTCGTCCATTTCCATGTCGCCGACGCCGTATACGAGCGTGGAAGAATCGATAGCGAGAAGCTGAAACCGGTCGCTCGTCTCGCCGGCCGTCGGTACGCGCGGCTCAGTGGCGTTGTGAGCTTGCCGCCGGCGGATCTGGGGGAAGGGCAGCAGCCCCTTGATGCCGCCAAGCGCGGCGCGGATGTCGACGTGCGGGGCCGGTAGATTCCTCATGGGTTATTCCTGGGATTTCCAGACGGTTTGGGAGTATCGGCAGGTCTTTGTGCGCGGCGCGATCATCACGACGCAGCTTACGTTCTGGGCTACCATCATCGGCACCGGTCTCGGACTACTCCTCGGCCTGATGCGCCGAAGCGAGAACGCTGCTCTCAGATACCCGGCAGCCGTCTATATCGAGTCGTTCCGCGCCACACCCATTCTCGTGCAATTGGTCTGGATCTACTACTCGATGCCGATCCTCACGGGATTGCAGCTGGGCAACATCACGTCCTGCGCCATCGGGCTCGGGCTGCACTGTTCGGCCTATATCGCCGAAATCTTTCGCGCCGGCGTCAACTCGATCGACAAGGGGCAATGGGACGCCGCCCGGGCGATCGGCATGGGCTACTCCCAGATGTTGCGGCGAATCATCCTGCCCCAGGCGATCCGGCGCATGATCCCACCCTTCATCAACGAATTTGCAACCCTCATCAAGCTGACCACGCTCGGATCCGTTCTAGCCGTCAACGAACTGCTTCACGAAGCAGAAAACCTGATCAACAATACCTATCGCCCGCTCGAAATCTACACCGCCGTCGCTGTCGCCTTCGCGATCATGATCTATCCGTTCATCTACGCTTCCCAGCGTCTCGAACGGCATTGGAAGGTCCGCTCATGAGCGACGCCGTTCTCAAGATCAGGAATTTGCAAAAGAGCTTCGGAGAGCATCGGGTTCTCAAGGGTATCGACCTCGACATCAGCAAAGGCGAGGTTCTGGTCATCATCGGACCGAGTGGCTCTGGAAAGAGCACGCTCCTGCGCTGCCTGAATTTTCTCGAGGAATATGATCACGGCGAAGTGCTGTTCCACGGGCAGCTCGTTGGCTACCGCAAGGCGTCGCACAATCGGATCATCAGGGATTCCGCCAAAGCGATCGCCAGCGTCCGCAAGCGAATGGGCATGGTCTTTCAATCCTTCAATCTGTTTCCCCACATGACCGTGCTGGAGAACGTGGTCGAAGGTCCGGTACACGTTCGCAGAATTAGCCGATCCGATGCCGAACGCGACGCCAGGGCGTTGCTCGATCGCGTCGGTCTCGGCAGCAAGATCAACGAATTTCCGAGTAAGCTGTCCGGAGGTCAGCAACAGCGTGCCGGCATCGCCCGGGCGCTGGCGATGAACCCCGAGGTGATGCTGTTCGACGAGCCCACCTCGGCGCTCGATCCCGAACTTGTCGGGGAGGTCCTCGACGTCATGAAGTCGCTCGCCGCCGACGGAATGACGATGATCGTGGTCACCCACGAAATGGGTTTCGCGCGGGACGTCGCAGACCGCGTCGTGGTGATGGACGACGGCTCCATTGTCGAAATCGGATCCCCGGCTGACATTTTCAGCAATCCGGCGCAGGCGCGGACGGCCGAGTTTTTGCGCCGCGTTCTGCATTGACGAGATCGGACGAAATTCGAGGCAACAGGAGAGACAGTCCCATGAGATCAATCAGACGGCTTCTATCAACGTTCGCCGCATCGGCTCTGGTCGCGGCGCTTTCCATCGTTGCGTCCGGACTGCCGGCGCACGCCCAAGTCATGGATCGCATTTTGAAGGATCGGAAGATCAAGATCGGCTATATCCCGTCTCCTCCCGGGACGATCAAGGATCCGGCCTCCGGCGAGGTCACCGGATATTACGTCGAGGGCGTGCGCTACATCTTCAAGACCCTCAACGTCGAGCCCGAGTTCGTCGAGACGACCTGGGCGAACTTCGCGGCCGGCCTGCAATCGGGTCAATTCGATCTGTCGATCGCGGGAACGTTCGCGACCATCCAGCGCGCGGCGGCAGTAGAGTTCACCCACCCGATCAATTATCTCGGTTACAGCGCAGTCGTGAAGACTGGCGACGCGCGCTTCTCGAAGCTCTCCGATTTCGATCAGGAGGGTATCAAGATCGCGGTCGTTCAGGGCGGTGCGGGTCAGGAGTACGTCAAGGAAAACTTCCCCAAGGCAACCATCGTCGCATTGGCGACCGGCAACCTCACCGCGCCATTCATTGAGGTATCGGCGGGCCGCGCCGATGTCGGTATCGAAGATGCCTGGCAGGCCCGCCGTTATGCCGCGCAGCAGCCCGGCGTCACGTCGCTTTTCGACGCGCACCCTTACAACCTTCTGCCGCTCGCATGGAGCGTCAGGCGCGGCAACGACGACCTCTTGCGCTTCATGAATACATCGATCGACTTCATGCTGCTCACATGACGATGGGAGAAGATGACCGAGAAATACGGCGCGACGGGCCGATTCTACGACCGGCCCGAGCTCGTCCCCTTTGGTGCGGGGGCCGAAGAAAAGAAATGACGACGCGAAATGCCTGAATGGACGCTGTTGGTCGGACCGGCCGGTCGACAGCGTCTTTGGAAAAAACGTCAACTTGTCGCTGGGCGAAGCGGCCGGGCCTTCTCTGCCGTCATTTCGGAGCTACCTTATGAATTCTACCAAGCAAGAGCTGCTGTCCTGGGTCGATCGCGATCGTGAAATGCTGATCGCCTTCTTCCAGGAATTCGTCCGGTGCCGCACGCCAAACCCGCCAGGCGACACGATCGCGGCAGCCCGGCACGTCAGGGCCGTTCTCGATGACAACAACATCGACTATCGCATTATTTCACCGCATGAATTGATGCCGAACATCGTGGCGACATTCGACGGCGGCAGTTCCGGCAGGCATCTCGCCCTCAATGGCCACATGGACGTCTTTCCGGTCGAGGGGGAGTCCGCCTGGAGCCAGTCGCCATGGGGCGGTGAACTGGTCGATGGAAAGATCTACGGCCGCGGCTCGGCCGACATGAAATGCGGATCGACTGCATCGCTCTTCACCTTCATTTATCTCGGCCGCATCCGACAGCAGCTCAAGGGCAAGCTGACGCTGAGCCTCGTCTCCGACGAGGAGACGTTCGGACCGTGGGGCGCGCGGTATCTCTCGGAACATCACCCGGAAGTATTCGGAGACTGTTGCCTGAACGGCGAGCCGAGTGGGATGAACACGCTGCGCTTCGGCGAGAAAGGTCCGCTCTGGCTCCGCTTCCATGTGCAGACACCGGGCGCGCACGGCGCCTACACGCATGCGAGCAAGAGCTCCAACATGATCGCCGCCGAAATCATCGGCGAGCTTGCGAAGTTTCGCGACCTCGCCGTTCCCGATCTCGGCAATCTCGAGTCCTATATCACGTCGGCATCCGCTGAGATCGATAGCGAATACGGCGCGGGGGCGGCCGCCATCGTACGCAAGGTGACGGTCAACCCCGGTTTCATCCAGGGCGGCGTCAAGGTCAACATGGTCGCCGCCGAATGCACGTTCGAGGTCGACATCCGGGTGCCCAACGGTCTGACCGACAAGGATATCCTTCCCCGCGTGCAGGCCATCGTCGACCGTTATACGGAGGTCACCTATGAGGTCATTATTTCCGAAATGCCGGCCTGGACGCCGCCGGACAACGAAATGGTGACTTATGTGCGCGAGAACGCCAAGGCGCTCTCGGGGATCGATCCCGTTCCGATCATTTCGCTCGGTGCCACCGATGCGAGGCTTTGGCGATACAAGAACGTGCCGGCCATCATATTCGGGCCGGCGCCGCGCGGGATGGGCAGTGTGGACGAGCATGTCCCGGTCGAAGAATTTTTCCACGTGGTGAAGTGCCACCTCGCATCGGCGTTCGACTACCTGACTGTGTGAGCCCCCGATCAAGAGCCAGCAAGATGACAAAACGAAAAATGCACCTGATGGCTTATCTGAAGACGGGTGCGACCTCGACGCATCCGGGGGGCTGGCGGCATCCGGAAGCGGATCTGCACGACATCTTCAGGCCGAGCCGCTACGAGCACATCGCCCGCGTGCTGGAGCGATCGTTTTTCGACGGATGCTTCTATGCGGACACCCAGGGTGTGCCCGATATCTACAACAACAGCTTCGAAACCTATATCCGTTGCGGCGGGCAGCTCTCCCTTCTCGACCCGCTGACTATCCTGCCGATCATGGCCGCGGCGACCAAGCATCTCGGCCTGGGTGCCACGCTCTCGACGACCTTCCATCATCCCTACCATCTGGCACGGACACTCGCTTCGCTCGATCTCCTGTCGGGCGGCAGGGCCTGCTGGAACGTCGTAACGTCGTCGACGAACTTCGAGGCCCGCAATTTCGGTATGGAGAAGCTTCCCGAAAAAGACCTTCGCTACGATATTGGCGACGAGGTTCTGGAGGCCTGCTGCGCGCTCTGGAATTGCTGGGAGGCGGATGCGCTCATCATGGAGAAGGCTGCGGGCATCTTTGGCGACGCTACGAAAGTGCACTACGCAAATTATGAGGGAAAACACGTCAAGACCCGTGGGCCGCTTTCGTTGCCCCGCAGTCCGCAGGGGCGCCCGGTGTTGATGCAGGCCGGCGCGTCGCCACGCGGCCGCGAGTTCGCCGCCCGATGGGCGGAGGCCATCTTTTGCGGTGCCACCGGCGTCGCCGCTTGCGTCGAGTTCTATACCGACATCAAGTCGCGCATGAAGGCGCATGGCCGTGCACCCGAGCAGTGCGCGATTTTGCCTGCGATTTCGGTAGTGCTCGGCGAGACGGAATCGATCGCGCGGGAGCGCGCGGACTATCTCGACGGCCTTATCAATCCTGAGCTCGAGAAAGCGACCGGGTCAGCGATGCTCGGCGCGGATCTGGGCAAGGTGCGGTCTGCCGAGGATCTGGCAACCGCAAAGGGCGGTCAGGGCCATGGCGGCCTGGAAGAGAACATGCGCAGGATCATGAAGCAGGATGGCGTGAGCCTTGAGGAGGCCAACCGCCGGTCGCACCGGACGCTGGTGGGCACGCCGATCATGGTGGCCGACGCGATGCAGGAGATTTTTAACGCCAACGGCTGCGACGGCTTCGTGCTGCAGGGCAACGTCTCGCCGGGAATGTTCGAGGAGTTCGGGCGCATGGTCGTGCCGGAACTGCAGAACCGTGGGATCCTGCGGACGGCCTATGTCGGCTCGACCATGCGCGAAAACCTTCTCAGCTAAGCGCTCGGATCGCTGCTTATTTTCCGGTTTGATTTGCCTAGTTCCTGATCGCCCGCAGCTTACGGCGAACTCTGATGTGATCGATTTGCCGTGGCGATTGATACGAATGCCCGGAATAATCGCTGCAAATCGCGCGTAGCCCCTGCGCGCGCCCGGTGGCACAAGTTATGCAGCCACGACAAGGCTGGCGTCAACCGAACCCGCCTTTGAATTGCCGGGGCGCCTCGCAAAAGTGAGGTTGGATTATGGATCAGTTGCATTTGCCTCCCGATCTCTATCGGGATCTCAGGGATCGGTCGAACGCCGGCGTATCGGCGTGGCTATGCGCGCTGGCTGAGCTGGGACGAATGGGCAAAAAGCAATTGCAGGTTGGCTCGGTGGAAAATATTTCAAGCCGAGGCGAAGTGTTCCGTGACACATCCGAATCGGATCGCCCGTAAGGGAACGAAGCCGGGCCGGCGCGCGAGCAGCACGCACTAGGCATCAAACTGGCTTCTGGGCTGCGACAGGCCGAGATTTTCGCGCAACGTCCGCCCCTCATACTCGGTACGAAACAGACCACGCCTCTGAAGCTCGGGGACAAGGCCTTCGGCGATGTCACGAGCGCCGCGCGGAAAATAGCTGGGCATCAAAGCGAAGCCGTCGCAGGCGCCCTGTTCGAACCAGGCTTGCATAAGGTCTGCGATGGTCTTCGCACTCCCACAAACGACGTGATGCGCCTGGCCCTCCGCAAAGCGGCGGCCCGCTTGGATCAATGTCAGATTCTCCCGTCGCGCCATTTCGATGAGCAGCTTCTGGCGGCCCTGCGCGCCGTTGCTAAGCGGTAGTTCCGGAAACGGGCCATCGGCGGGAAATTGTCGTAAATCCAGACCGCCGGCCACGCGATACATGGAGCGCATAGCCTGGTCATCGGTGATGTTCGAAAGCAGTGCGGACCGCAATTCCCGAGCTTCCTCATCCGTGCGTCCAAGGATCGGCACAATACCGGGCATGATTCTGATTTGGTCCGGCCTGCGCCCGAACTGGACGGCCCTCGACTTTATCTCGTCGTAGAAGGCCTTGCCCTCCGCTAGCTTCGATTGGGCTGTGAAGACGCAATCAGCAACGCGAGCGGCCAAAGCTTTGCCGGGCCCTGAAGCGCCCGCCTGAACGACGATCGGACGGCCTTGCGGAGATCTGGGCACATTCAGCGGCCCGCGAACCCTGAAGTGCTTGCCGCTGTGATTAAGGATTCTAACCTTCGTTGGATCGAAGCATTGCGCTGTCGCTTTATCGTAGACGCCGGCGTCGCTCGCCCAACTGTCCCACAAACCCGCCACCACATCGAAGAACTCCTCGGCTCGCTCATAACGCGCGTCATGTTCCATGTGGCGATCGTGGCCAAAATTCTGGGCTTCGGCTTCGGTCTGCGAAGTGACGAGATTCCATCCTCCCCGACCGCCGCTGATCTGGTCGATTGTCGCAAACCTGCGCGCAATATGGTAAGGTTCCTTGTACGTGGTTGTCGCCGTTGCAATCAGGCCAATTCGTTTGGTTACGGCAGCGAGTGCGGGAAGCAACGACAGCGGTTCAAGACCCGCAGCGCCACGATGAACGAGACCGGCCTTGGGGTCGCCCTTTGCGATCAAATCGACGGGCTGCACGGCCGCGGCATCCGCGAAAAAGATGGCGTCCATCTTCGCTGCCTCGGCGATCCTGGTCACCTCGAGATAAACTTCAAAGCTGCTTTCCGCTGTCGCGACCGCGTCCGGCATCCGCCAGCCGCCCGGATGTGAGCCCGGCGGAAACCAGAAGAGGCAAAGCCTCATTTGGCTATTCCTGCTGTTCATGTGCCGCTCTCACATTCGTCGCCAATCATCGAGACACTCTCCATCAATCTCTTTGCCTCATGACCTGACGGGACGCGCGAGACCAAGATGGTCGCGCAGCGTTGCGCCTTCGTAGGCGGTGCGGAAAAGCTCGCGGCGCTGCAGGATCGGAATCACCTCATCGACGAAGACATCCAACTCGCTTGGGAAGTAGGGGGGCATGATGTTGAAGCCATCCGCGGCGCCTGCTTCGAACCACGCCACGATATGGTCTACGATTTGCTCCGGTGTGCCGACGATGGAGCCGTGAGATCGGGACGCTGCGACCAGCCTGCCGCATTCGCGGATCGTAAGGTTCTCGGCATCGGCCTTGTCGAGAAGACTGATAGTGCGGGGCGTAAAGTCGCTGCTTGACGCACGGATGTCTACGGTCGGAAGTCTGGCGTTTGCCGGCAGATCGTAAAGTCGAAACTTGAGCTGCTCGCTCAGCATCCAGATTCCGACGGCCGGATGAAGGAGCTCGTTGAGCTCTTCTTCCTTGCGCAAAGCGGATTGTTCGGTATCGCCGATAATCGGCATCAAGCCGGGGAGAACGCGCAGACTCGCCAGGTCGCGGCCGTACTTAGGCATGCGGCTTTCGACCGATTGACGGAATGCCAACGCCTCCGCGAGCTTCGTCTGAGCCGTAAAAATAACTTCGGCGACGCTCGCGGCGAAGTCGATGCCAGCTTGTGAGCCGCCCGCCTGGACGAGGACAGGCCAACCTTGCGGCGGACGGGGTAAAGTCAATGGGTTCT
>Ga0210396_10002580_pt1 | contig 18430 bp, 20 predicted proteins | sample IncBWH17OmetaG_FD_155466 | JGI IMG/M metagenome (GOLD analysis project Ga0210396, IMG submission 155466) | Forest soil microbial communities from Barre Woods Harvard Forest LTER site, Petersham, Massachusetts, United States - Inc-BW-H-17-O ... | reverse complement strand
AGCCGCCGGGCAGTCCATCCCGGCGGTTCTTTTTATTTCCGCTGTGCCGCCACGAAGACCAAATGGTCGACTTCCTCGGTCCGCACCTAACGCTGCAAAACGGGAGACGGCCATTGCTGAAGGCATTTTGAGCGAACCATCCACACGGCGGAATCTCCGCTATTCAGGTTTCTGACGCGATACATGCCGTTCGGTGGGATAGAAATCGTCCTTCTCCGCGCGATATGCGCGCAGTTCTTTGGGGCCTTCAGGCGCCAGTTCAAGCGGGGAATTGGCAAGCGGAGCGACGGCTGGCTGGACCGTTTCATCGGGCTCAGACGACGGTGGCGGCGGCGAGGGCTCTTCTTCCGCCTGCGGCGCCGGGGGAGAGTAGGAGATAGGGGCGATCGGCGCCGTCGCGGTCGCTTTGGGACTTCGAATCTTCCAAAGCGAAACCGGCTTGACGTCCTTCGGACGCGTGAACGATCCGTACGCAAGGAGATTGATCAGAGTCGGCCAGATCCCGCCGATCACGACAGCGCAGCCGGCAATCCACGTAAGGACCGGATGCAGGGCCCACCAGGCATAGTGATAACTCACGTTGTAGTTGTGACGCAGCGCATCCAAGAACTCGACGACGGACGGAAACTGAGCGACCGAGGAATTGCTTCCAAGGGAAAGAGCCATTCGTGGCCTGTAGGGAGTTTGGGTGATGATGCATCGAGGCACCCATTCCGCCACCGCCTTGCCATCTTTCACTTCCTGGCGGCCATCCCAATACTGGCCGGAGACAATGTAGACCAGCGTGCGATGGCCCTTGGGATCCGTGATCCAATGGGGATAGACGACCGGATTGCTGAAGAGGCGAATGCCGTTGTAATCCTGGACCAGACCGTTTTCGAACTCCTGCTGGTCCGGCAGCAGCACGCCATAGCCCTGGACGTCGATTCCGTAAAGCTCGCTGTCGGCCGCATCGGTCACATATCCGACCAGTGCTCCGACGGCGATCGCTAAAACGATCCACTTCCAACGGGGTATTGCCGCGAACTGCACAAAACCTCTTGCCGCATGGCGGTCATGAACATGTCTGTCATCATGGCGTTGGACCGTCTTCGCCCTGGCTGTCGGGCCCGCCATCGTGTACCTGCCTCCAAGACATTAACTTGGTGGGATGGAACGTCATCGCCGCGGGATCAAAGGCGGCGAAGGTATCGACGTGGATATCGGCAAAAAGAAGGTTGTCCCCGCCACGATGCATCAGGAAGCCGCCCTCGTCGGGAAATACCAGCAGCGGATTGTTCTCGTCGCTGTAGTCGGCGTCGCTGCTGGGATGATCGCTCGTGCCGTACGGTCGCGGATAGACCGACACCCGCGTGACATCCCCGCTTAAGATGAATTGTGATGAGAGCCTGATGTCGCTGAACTTCATTGCGTGGCGCCCGTTGACCCACGACCAGATGGCCGCGATGAAGTAGTTGCGCTCGGGCGCGGCGAACGAAGGGCAGTTGTAGATCGGGGAATCCGGGGTGCCGAGATAGGGAATCATTTCAATCGTCCACGCCGGCCCTATGGTGTCGTCCGGTTGTCCTGGCGGCCAGGTATGCCAGCCTGACCACGCTGGCAACCAGCCGTTGTTGCTGTTGGCGTACATCTGGAAGGCATATCCGATCTGGCGGAGTTGGGCCGCACATTTGGTGCGTCGGGCCGACTCTCGCGCCATTCGAGCCGCCGGCAGCAGCACGGCTGTCAGGAACGCGATCAAAGCGATCACGACCAGCAGTTCGACCAGTGAAAAACCAAATTGGCGATTCCTGTGATGATCGTCATCGGCTGGCGAATGGGCCATGGCCGTTTGCGCATTGACTTCGATTGCCGTCATGACCTCGCCCCTAACAGAAACGGGAAGATCCGCGTCATGGGGTGAACAGAATCCCCTTGTAGAAGTAAGGCCGCAAGTGATGCATTCGGGACATAAAATTTTAAGGACGCCACATAAGCCTGTCACGCTCTCGCTCACCGCTCGACAGACGGAACAGCGTTTCTGTTACCATTCCTTCGGTTGATCAGGCCAATCCGGAAATTCTCGTCCCCCGCCGTTTCGGTTCGGCCATATTGGGGTGAAGCATGCAGTTTGACGACGACCTGGAACTGTTGAATCGCTTCTCCCGGGAGGGGTCGCAGGCGGCCTTCACCCTTCTGGTGAGCCGGCACGTCAACCTGGTCTACTCGGCGGCGTTGCGCCAAGTGCATGACCCCGCGACAGCAGAGGACGTGACACAGGCGGTGTTCGTGGCGCTGGCGTCAAACGTCGCGGGCATCCGCCCCGGGACCATCCTCCCCGGCTGGCTGCTGCTGACGACGCGCTATGCGGCCAAGGACGCGCTTCGCGCCGCCCGCCGCCGATCACGCCACGAACAGGCCGCGGCACGCCAAAGGACCGTGCATATGCAAAAGAGCCAGGGCTCCTCCTCCGCCTTCCAGGAAGCAGCCGATCGGGACGAGCAATCCCGGCTGGAGACGTTGCTGGACGCTGTGCTCGCCAAGCTCGGGACGGCCGGGCGCGACGCCATTGTGTTGCGATTCTTCGAGAGCAACAGCTTCGCCGATGTGGGCCGTCGCCTGGGAATCAGCGAGGAGGCGGCCAAGAAGCGGGTTGGACGCAGCCTCATCCAGATGCGTGCGCTGCTGCTGCGGCACGGCATTAATCTGGGCCCGGAGGGGATCGGATCAATGCTGGGCGCGGTAGCCGTTCGCACGGCCCCACCGGCGCTGGCGGCAAAGGCTTCGCAGGCCGCGCTGGCCGCGGCATCGGTTTCGGTGGCGAAGGGAGCGATCGCAATCATGGCATGGACCAAGGCAAAAACTGCGGCCGTCGTCGCGGCGGCGCTGCTGCTGGGGGGAGGCGGCACGGCGGTCGCGTGGCACATGATGCACGGGCGAAGCGTCAGCTCGAAGACGGTTTTGCTTCCGCCGGGCCAGATCACGCCTGCCGTCCATTTCACCTGGCAGGTTCCGGAAGCGCCGGTGGTCAAGAAGGTCTATGACGGCCCGGCGGTGGTTGGGTTCGTCCGCACCGCCGACGGTACGCCGGTCGCGGGGGCGACCGTCATGCTTTCCAGCGCCGACGCCGACGTGGTCTTCCGCCCGAGCCGCAGAGCCAGGCCCGTGCCAACCGTGCAAACCGGAGCAGATGGCCGCTTCGAATTCCGGCCGGGCAGCACCCCATACGGTGTGCTCGTGACTTGCGATCAGGGCATCGGAGTTGCCACGGTGGCGAAGCTGGTCGCGTCGGCGGATCTGGTCATCCAGCCATGGGGAAGAATCGACGGCACCGCACGTCTGGGATCCAAACCCCTCAGCAAGTCAAAGCTGTTTCTCTGGCCAGGCGGGTTCGAAATCGATGAGGCCCACGTCCGTTTCCAGTTTCCAGATGTCGCAACCGACCAGGATGGACATTTTGTGGTCAACCGGCTCCCGCCTGGGCCGCTCAGTATAACCTGGAAGATGCCTGGCGGGACTGGGACCGAACATTCCCTGCAAGTCCAGGTTCAAGGCGGCACGACGACCTACATCATCGCGGGTGGCACCGGCCGGCCGGTCATCGGGCGAGTCAACCCGCCCCCCCGCGAAGGCAACGACCATATCGTTCGACTGCAACGGCTGATGCCGGAGCCCTTCGACAGCCAAGATTGGGAGCACCTCACCGCCGAAAGACGGGCGAAGCTCATGGCGGAACTGGAGGCATCGCCGGACTATCCGGCCTGGGAGCGGGACTGCAATCCGTTCGAGACGAAAATCGGCCCGGACGGCACGTTCCACCTCGACGACATTCCCGCCGGGAAGTACACGATGCTGATCGCCTACTGGAACTCCTCGAACGACAGCCGGTACTTGGAAACCATCGGCGAGCTTGAGCGAAAGATCACGGTGGATCCGATGCCCGGCGGCCGCAACGATGAGCCGCTCGATTTGGGAACCCTTGATCTGCCCCTCCGCAAGCGGCTGGCACTGGGTGAGGCAGCCCCGGAACTGACCTGGCGCGACGCCGATGGAAGGGCATCATCGCTTCAATCGCTCCGGGGGAAGTATGTGCTTGGCATCGTGCTGCGCGATGCCGTCGAATCCGATGATATGTGGGAGGAACTGCTGAAGCTCAAGCCCGTGTACGACCGCTTCGGCTGCGACCCGAGGCTGGTGATGCTCGCCCTGTATGCCGGCAAAGACTTCGACGCGGCCCGCCAGAGCGTCGCGCGTGCCGGTGTGGTCTGGCCGCTCGTCAGCGTTGGCAAGTCCCTCGACAGCTTGCCAGATCCCTACCGAAGCTCGGGCGAAATGATGTTCGTGATCGACCCGCAGGGAGCCGTCCTGGGCAAAGACCTGGAGCCCCAGCGGGCGTGGTACGTGCTGGATCAGGCACTCTCCCACAGCGCCACGCAAGAAAGCATCGCCGGCATCAGCGTGCAGCATCTCGGACCTGGACAGGATCCGCGCTCCCTGCTTCCAACGGTCGGCGCCAATGCCGCGGCCCAGGGCACGTTCGCGATCGTGGACGGGATTCCGGGGAAGTGGTCCCTGCCTTCGATCCTCGTCAGCGGGACTCTGCCCGCCAGCGATGACGCCCGAACGCAGAATTTCTGTTTCACAAGCGCCACCCTGGAAGGCCGCTTGAGACTTGACCTTGGCAGACGGATCGCGGTTCATCGGATAACGACCTTCTCGCGACACAAGAGCGATCGGGCGCCGCAGCTTTACACGCTCTATATCAGCGACGGCTCCTCGTCCGATTTTGACCCCGCCCCCAAGATCGGCACAGACCCGGCCGCGCACGGCTGGACGCGATTGGCAAACGTCGATTCCCGCCCAATACTACCCGGCCCCAAAGGCGGAACTTACGCGGTTACCCTCATGCCACCCTCGGGCAATTTGCACCGGTGTCGTTACCTGCTCTTCGAAATGTTCCCCACTGAAACGGTGGACCAATACGGGCACACGTTCTATAGCCAAATCTGCGTCGACGGCAGCTGAACTTGGCGCCTCAGCATAAGCCCATAATGGACTGACCGATGATTGCCTTCAGATTAGCTGCGTGATTCAAGAGTCATTCCCGATTTCATTCGATCGAACTCCAGCGCGCCCTGGTGACGGATCGTTGGATTACCAAGCTCGGAGCGGCCGACGCGGCCGCCTCTAATGTGATCAGCCACAGAAACCCAACCGCTCGACCATGCCCACACCGCCAGACCGGCCAAAGCAAACGCGCACAATACAATCAGAATCACAATGGGCGCGTGCGTAGTCGATTTGGCTTCTTCCGTTGGTCGCGACAGCGGCACCGCCCCGCCTCCCGGAAATGATGCCTCGAAGAGAGATTCTCGATTACAAGCCTGAAAATGGCGGCCCAATGCGGGTGCCTCGCACTACATTATCCTTGATTGGCAGCCTCGTTCTGATGGGTGGCGGGTGCGGCTGGGCCACCAGCTCTCGGTGCCGAAAGCATGGCGGCTGGTCGATCACCGATTTTTGTCCAATTCGTCGCCGCTCGTACATTGATCAATTGAAAGCGAAGCGAATGACCGACGGGGAACTTCTCAATCGATATATGCGCGGCCAGGACCGCATGGCGATGGACGAGCTGATCCGCCGCTACGTCGATCTCGTCTATGGCGTCGCCCGCCGGCAGATGGCTGATCCGCATCAGGCAGAAGACGTGACGCAGGCGGTCTTCCTCACCCTGTCAGCCAAGGCCGCGTCCGTCCCCGCCGATCGACTGGCCGGCTGGCTGTTCCTCACCACCCGCTACGCCGCCGCCAATGCCCGCAAAATCGCTGCACGCCGGGCTTGGCACGAACGGCAGGCGGCCCGACAGCGACCGGAGAGCGTCATGCTCGAACACTCCGAAATCGATCCCCGCCTTGTAGCTGCGCTCGACGACGCCATCGCCTCTCTGAAATCCCAAGAACGGGAAGTCGTCATTCAGCGTTATCTCCAGGGCCGCGATATTGCGTCGATCTGCGCGGTCATGGGCATCAGCGATGCGGCGCTTCGCAAGCGGACGGAGCGGGCGATCCTGAAGCTCCGCGGATTCTTCGCTTCACGCGGCATCACCGGCGCCGATAGTCAGGCCATTGTCTCTGCCCTGTCGCTCGTCGGTGCCGCCAAGGCCCCTCCCAGCGTCTTCGGCATCGCCTCATCGGGTGCCTGCGGCACAGCCAGCCACGGCGCGATATCCATCGGAAAGGGGATCGCCTGGATGACGCATCTGGCGAAAGCCAAGGGCGCGGCCGTGTTGCTGGCGGGTCTGGCATTGTCGGTCGCGGCAACCGCGCAGGTGCAGCGCTATTACGCCAGGGTTGCCGAATCGCCGCCGTGCGCGGTGCCGATCGCGGTGCCGTCCGATCCCTCTGATGCCAAGCGGGCATTGGAGCGAATCGCCCGGGCCTTCCGCTCGCCAGTCCAGCGATATTTCACGTCATTTCATGGCGAGTCCTACGTCGAGCGCTACGACAGCCCGGATCAACGACCTACGGAGAAGTTTGACGCCCGCCTCTTTCGTGACGGACAGAACATCGATGTTCTATCGGAGCGTCACGGCCACTGGCCGGGCCACAAGCCGGTTGATTCGCAGGGCACACGCCGCGTCGTCGCCGCCAAGTCATTCGTCGAATTCGACACGGTGGCGAACGAAACTCCCAAACGCGGACTGTTCAACCCCGACGGCGCGAAGCTTCGCTTCGTCGCGACAGGCTATCTGTACGGCGCCGAAGCGTTGGAAGGATACTTCGGCGGAAACGACCTGCCGTTCTGGGAAGTCCTCGCCCGGTACGATGATCTGCATGTGGCCATCGAGCCAGATCTCACCGGCGCTACGCGGCCCACCGAAACGCAGCCTGCCTTGGGTTCGCCCGAGCCTCTGCTTCACCTCTACGGCAAGGGGTTCTCCGGCCGCTACGACCTGTGGTGCGATGCCAAAACAGGCGCGCTGCTTCACGCCAAAATGGTCAAGAACGAGGGCGACAAAGTGTGGTGGAACACGACCCTGGGCAGGCCGTTCTTCCCCGGCAGCAAGCAGGTTCTTGATCAATTCTGGTTCGAGATGCGCGTCAACCGCCACCTCACGGATGGCGATTTCGCCCGTCCCGATGAAATCGAATCGGTCACCTACCAGCACTACAACAGCGGCCAGTACATCAGGCAACACCTGACAGTGCAGCGAACCGCATGGGAACTGAACCCCGACTTCAATGCGAGCAGCGCTTTCCGACCGAATGCTCCGGACCGCACTCCGCTCACAGGTTTGAACTTGCCGGGCGGGGGAAGGTTCCTTTGGCACAATGGCACCATCGAGCTGCTTAGCGGATCCTCCGCCCCGGGATCGTTGCAGGCAGCGTTGGATGCTGGCGGTCGCACCGCGCCGACTCAATGGAGGATCATCGACGCACCGCCGGATCGAACAAACCTGACCGCCCTACCGCCCACTGTCGCCGACACATCAGTCACACCCTCAAAATCGCATTCAGCCCACTTCTGGGTCACGGTGGTCTCGCTACTGGTGGCAGGGCTAGCTGTTCTAACGTCGTGGGCGATCGGGCGTCGTCTGAAAGCCGCGGCCCGGAGTGACACGTGAATCTCAGAGGCCTCAAACGCCGTCACTGGATTTTGATCGGCCTGATCGCAGGCTTGGTGGTCGCGCTGGGCCGGTGGATGGCCCAGTCGGATCAGATCATGGGCGGCCCTGGCTTCATTGACCAGCGCACCTTTGAGAGCGAATTGCATCGAAGACCAGCCGCTGACGAGCCAAAGCTCATTGGCCTGGCAATCCGGCCGGGTCGCGACGTCGACCTTGTGGAGTTGACCTACCGCGTACCGGCGACGGATGGCCTGTCAGTCGATCGCATTGTAAAGTTCGCGGCGCCCAATCCCTACGTTCCACTGGACGGGTCTGCCACTTATACACAACATCAGCGGATCAGCGACTTCATCAGACACGCCGCGTCAATCGCGCCGATCCCTCCGGTGCGAACAGTCTGGTGGACCACGCCGGCTGCTTTATTCGGACTGTGCACCCTGGCCGGGCTGGTCATTGTTGGCGGCTTGTGGCCGATCGTGATGAAACTTCTGTCCCGCAAAGCCAGCCGCGCGATCCCGCAAGTCCATGAATTACGGCTCAATGAAACCCCGGCGGCGACGGAATTTCAGGACGTATCTGCCAATCTGTCCCAGCCGGCCCCTGCCGCGCCGATCGCCGCATTGTCTCAGGCGGAACTGGACGAGATTCCACCGCCTTCGGCCCCACCCGACAAGCACTACGCTGGTGAGTTCTACCCCGTCGAGAAGCAAGTGCCTCACGGCTTCTCGCTCGTCGAATTGCTGGTAGTCCTGGGCGTTATCGTCGTCTTGATTTCGTTTCTGCTGCCCGCCGCCCGAATGGCCCGGGCTCAGGCCCAAACGTCGCGCTGCGCCGCGCAGCTGCGCCAGCTCGGCTCCGCCTTGCATGCCTATGCCAGCGCCAATGGCGGCACGCTGCCGGCTTGGTCGGGATGGCACACATGGCCGCGGGGCCAGAGCGACGATGAGCCGGGGCCGGCCTGGACGATCGAGCTGATCCCATACATTGGTTCGCCCGATTCTCCGATCTACAACTGTCCGTCCTGGCCGGGGCCAGTGCCTTGCCGCAATTATTTCCTGGCAGCGCAATGGGCCGGCCGTAGCGGACGGCACACGATGAAGCTCAGCGACGTGACTCTCTCAAGCCGCTTTGTTCTCAGCGGCGACAAGACCAACCTGTTGCTCTACCCGCCACCCTGGGGCAGCGGCTCATCCCAGGATGATGCCGATCCCGATGACTTTGGCTCGTACGGTGCGCTGCTATGGCCCTGGAACGGCGGCTTCTACATGCATCACGGCGGCAACAACGTTCTCTTCGACGATGGTCACGTAGAACTCCGCGCCCGCTTCGACCCCCTCTCGATGACCTTCAACCCTCATCTCATGCAGGACTGGGCAAGTGTCACGCCAAATTGAACCGCACTTGCCCTTCATGCCGCAGCAACATTGGAAAACTTGCGGACAAACTGACAAGGTTGCCGCAGCAACGTAGGCCTCCGCAACATCGATTGAGATCGTAAAACAAGGAAACGCCGAAAAGCGGCGACATTTCGCCGTGAGCGGCAATGACCTGATTCTGAATTTCGTGAAGGAGCGAAGGAATCCCACCGAGGAGACGACGCTCATTGGCTGAGAGCAGGACGTTCAGAAAAGGCCGACAACACGACAACACGGTTAGCCAAAGCTGGAAGGCTGAAACGAAAGCCGCTCGGTGGCGGTGAGCGCAGGAGCAGGTATTCGCTCGCTTGAGCTTTGGCCGGGGGCGTGGATGCAGTCGTCGCCACGGCGTCTGGAATATGCACCTGCCCAACAGCCCGAGCGTGTGTATTTCGGTCGGGCTGGCGCCGTTTATTCGTTGACGCAACCGATCATCCATTCCGGATGGATCGGTCCTGAAGCGCTTGTCAGCGGCTTCTCAGGAAGGCTTCTGGCGATCCCGCAGGACGCGAACGGCAGTAATCGTCGCCATCAGTAAGGCCTGCCCCAGGAGATTGCCGGGCAATCCCCAGCCAAACAGCCGCCAGGTGAGTAGGAAGACCAGCACTGAGAGCCCGGGCCAAAGCAGTGAAGAGGCGTTCTCGATTTCAGCGGCCTTGTAGTAGACGCCCGCGCACACCAGCAGAAGCAGAAACTGCAACGAGTACAATGGCGCGAGTAGTTCCATCACTTTGTCTGATCGTCAGAACGGTTGAAATCGGATGTTCACATTAAACACAACGCTGGGAAATCAGGCAACGCAGCAGACAGCGATTCCAATACAGCGGTCTTCGTCGATTTCATTTGGACAACCGGAACGCATTCAAGTTGCCTCCCATCGCGACCAGCAGCCAAGGCGCTTCGGCGCCCCTGGCAGCCCATGCAACATCGACAAGCATCGCCGAGCGATCGGTAATCGAGCCCACCACTTCTCGCCTGTCCAGGTCAACGACCTGCACACGCCCGCCCTGCATCCCCACTGACAACCAGGGTTTGCCCGCGGCAACGACGGCGGCACTCGGAGTGCCCGCCAGCGGCAATGACCATTTCTTGGATCCGTTCCCGCCGAGGGCGATCAGAACCGTCTTATCATCGGCGCCCTGAGGCGAGCCAGCGGCCAGGATGAGATCCGCCTTGCCTGGCTTGTCGGCTCTGATGACACGGACCATCGTCGCGTAACAACCGGCATCGAGGTCCTTGATACGTTTGCCAGTGGTGGCGTCGAAGATGTGGATCTGGCCCGTCGCTGACGTGGTGATGACCTGAGGCGATCCCGTCCCTAGAACGTCGCCGGCGCACACGTGCCAGACGTTGCCGATCGTGGTGTTTTTCCAGATGACCGCCCCCTGCCCGTCCAGCACCTGGATTCCGCCGGCGCCGTTGTACCCGACGATCATCTTGTCAGCGCCGCCACCCAGCTCATCGACCCAAACATCGTCGATGCCATCCGATCCGGTCCAAAGTGTTTTGCCGTCCAAATCGAAACAGCCGAGCTTGCCGCTCCACAGGTTGAAGGTGGCCAGTGCCTTCTTCTTACCATTGTCCGGCAGACGCACGATCCGGACGGTCATGCCGCTGGACTCGGGTAAGCGGATCTCCCGCTCCTGTTTGCCGTCGGTATCGACCTGGACGCAACGGCCTTCACGACCCACAGCATAGATCGTGCCGGTGCTGTTGTCGGCGCTCACACCAAACCAGTTGCCTTGCAGGGACCAAGCTCGTTGGAGACCTTTGAAAACAGCTTCGTCTTCCTCAGCGACGGCCGCACTGCTCAAGCTCGTGAGGAGCACTAATGAAGCGAGAAGCGTACACCGAACGATGCATTGAGTTGACACGTGGTCTCCTTACGATTGGTGCTCCCCGTCACTCACAGCGCTCTCCAAATCACCCACCAGAATACCCGCCACGGCCGATGGGATGCACGCAGAGCAACGATTGACTCCCAAAGCCGGAGCAAAACTCCGAAAAACGCCCTCTCGACACATGCCGCGCGTTATCGCTCGTAACGGCTTAAACAGCAAGCGATTGCGCTTTTCTGATTCGTGCTAAAACGAATGCAGATATCAGTAATCGCGCGAAGGCCCCTCAATACGACGCATTGCGCATTGCGCCTTCTTCGTCGACTTGCACGCAGGCCAGGATCCACCCCAAGCAAAGGCAGCGGGATAGCGTAATTTTGAATGCACGCCGGCGATCCCGCCGGAAGTCTAGTCTGGGCGGTGGAGGCGGTGCGCGTGCATGCGATCGCGAGCGGGAGAATTGAAAGTGGAGGAATTGGCATTGCCGGCCTCGCACTCACCTATGGAGCCTCTAATGTTGGATCGTGTCTGCTTCTCGATGCGGGCCTTCCATCGCGACTGATGGCGAAACGCCTATTAGCAGCCTTCCCGCCAAGCTATGATGATCGACGTGGATTCGGTGCATGGTTGAATAACGTCATGTTGACGCTAAAGCCAGCTAACTTTTGGCCGGATGAGGGATCGCGACGGCTCTGGATGGAATTCTTATCGCGCCGCAGCGCCAGGGCCGGCGGTGAGTGGAAGCATGAGGTCCAGGAAGTGGCTGTCGAGTGGGACGGCGATCCTCCTGCACCCGAGAAACCGGTGCGAATTCGTCACGAAGCGAGTCAAATGGCGACACTGGTCTACAGTCCGGACTTTACGTTCCTAGGAAAACTAAAGGTGCCAGACCCAGGTATCGCAACATGCCACGTTGAGGTGTTTGTCTTGCCAGACCACGATTCCATAGCGATACATTGCTTCGGTCCAGGCCGGTAGTAAGGGGGAAAATGAACCTTTATTGAGTGACCGTTCCATCCGCCTACTTCGGAAAAAGAACGAAGATCGTGATCAACCATACAGCGAATCCACCCGTCGCCGTCACTATCAGTCCGGGAATCAGGCCTTTTCCCTTCGCAGTCATACCCCCGGCGAATGAGCCGCACCCAAAACCGGATGCAAGCGGGAGCGCCCAAAGAAGAATCTGTCGTTGGTCGGGTGTTAGTGTGCCCAGTTTAAAGCCCCAGATGGCCATACCTACCGCGACTAACAACAAGAAAACACCGACGGTAAAGTACATTAGCCGTTCTGGCAAGGTCCGGTTGGCGCTATTGAACGTAACGGTCTGTGTTCCGTCACCAATTTGCGCCGCTTGCTGGGTTCCAGTCTGCGTGATGCTCTTTGTGACGCGGCGTGCGTCACTGTCACTTTTAGCCATTATTTCCTCCCGTCAGGTCGCGGTGGAACGGGCTGCACGGTTTGGGTGCCGTCTCCGATCAGCGCCGCGTTGCCAGTCCCCGATTGCGCCACAACCGAATTCACGATTTTGCTGTCCAGCGCCTTAAGCAGCAGTTCCTTCATCTCCTTAGAGTGCTCATCGCCCTCGCGTGCCCTACGCTCTGCGTCAATCACCATCTCCAGCAAGGCTCGGATCACGGCTGCGGCTTCAGCATTCAGTGAGAGCAGAGCGTTCTCAGCCGGGTGAGCAAATCTGCGCTGTCAGCATATTTTGAATGGGCGCGTGCTGGGATTCGGTAAAAGAAGATGTGCTGCCGACCGTTCTCTTCTCCCGCCGCCAGCAACGCGATCAAGTCGTCGTCGCTGACGGCGCCGCGATCAGGCGCGGTTTTGAGGTTTTGCATGACGTCTTCGGTCTTCTGACCGAGCTTCACCTTCTTGCCATCCGCCTTCTTCTTGCGCAAAAGTGACCGAACTTGTTCGTTCGTGCAGGCTTCTTCGATAAAATCGAAAAGATAACTGAGATCTGTTGGACTCATGCTCGCCAGAAGCCGTGTCTACCGGCCTGAGCCTTCGTTTGCAACGAAAAGGACGTGCGTCCACCCGTAAGTCGGGCCAAAATATCGCGCCAACCGTGGTTCGTCAAACAAACGATCGCCGAGCAGCAGACCGCCACGACCGCCTTTCGACTTCCGAAAGGCAGCGTCGTAAGGGCGCCGCGAGGCTTGCCAGAAACGCAAGTCTGCCAGGCTCGAGGTCAAAAGTGAATGAAAGCACGGCGGCCGAGCGTGAGGTCGGGACTCAAGGCTTCGAACATTTCCCAGGTCGCGAGGCAGTTCAGGCGACGGTTTGGAGTTGACGAAGTTCCTTTCGATGCAAATAGCGCTCGAGGTGACCGGGGGAGAGAACCGGGAGTTCGTGCAACTCCCGGTGGTTGAAGGCGAGAAGTAGCACGTCCTGCTTTTTATTAACCTCGGTCAGCCGTTTCTGTGCGGCAAGGGTAAGACCGTTCCGGCATACCAGGAATCCGACGTTTCCCAATGGCGATACGCGTACATCGCTTTCGATCTGCCGGACATGATCTGGCGGCGCCGGATTCTGTTCGTTCTTTACCTCCACCAAGACGCTGCTCAAATTGAATCGGTGCCGCCAGTCACGAAGTAGCGGCCTCTTATCGAAAGCTCGGATGTGGAAGGGCAACTCCAAGTCGCCTCGGCCACCAGCAATGCCAAATTCACTCCGCATCATCTGAACGTCGATGTCTCCAGAGAATGCACGCAGGAATACTCGCGCTGCAAGATCGCGGTAACGATGGCCTTCTCCGACGGGGCAACGATCAAGGTCTGCATGAATTGATCGAGGGCCTACATCCGCCAAAATGCGTTCGACAATGTCGTCCAGAATAAGCGGGTCGTCGTAGATACCCCTCGCGAGAAGTCGCTGGACTGCCGGCTGCCTCGCTGCTCGCTTTTTATCGGACGCGTCTTCCACCGATAGCCTTATCGGCGCTGCGACTCTTTTAATTGAACCTTGGTTTACTACGCGCGCTCGTAGATGAATTGCCCCCTCGGGAGGAACCGGAGGGGGCTTAATTACAGCGAGTTTCATCAACAATAAGTTCGGTCTTTCAGCCACGTCTCATAAAAAATCGAGCCGCTGCCACCTCAAAGTGCGTCATTTAGTCGGACGTGGGATTCCGGCTTGGTGCTTGCGACGTGTGGCGGTCATAGAAGACTGCCGAGCCAAGCGGCAGACCGCCACGACCGCATTTCGGCTTCCGAAAGACAGCGTCGTAAGGGCGCCGCGAGGCTTTCCAGAAACGCGACGGGCAGGAACCAAGGCTGGCGGGCTCGGGGGTGATGCGAGGCGAGCGGCAGACCGCCACGACTGCTCGTTGGCTTCCGACGAGCGGGTCGTAAGGGCGCCACGAGGCTCACCGTCTGGGTGCTGCGGCGTGAACCGCTGCGCGGACGCGAGTGATGCCCATCGGCAACCCGGCGGTTCTCGCCGTTCAGTGCCGCGATGGGTCGATATTGACCGTGCACGGCCGGCAACAAGGCCACCAGACCGCCAACCGGTCAGTCTTGGGGCCGCGGAGGTGGTCATCGCTAGACCGGTCCTGTCCGCCGAGGAGGGAACGGCGAAGCACATCGTCATAGGGGATCCTGGTGAGAATGCGCAAACTCCGCCCATTCCCGCAAGCCCTCGCCAACCGCCAAGGCGCCCACCCAGCTCCAGAGTTCCATGCGGCACGGGATCGACCCACGGAGTACCTCTGAAGCGTGCTGGTCAAGATCGGCCAGACCCCGCCAGGCGAACTGAATCAGTTCCTGCCGGATCCGCCACGTTACTTTTGGTCTCCGAGTACACATCCAGGATAGCAGAAGAACCGCGATGTCTGCTGTCACAGAATTGGCCGGCTGCCGGTTAAGGGGCGTCGAGACGGATATGGACGATTCGGCGTTGCTGAGGGAGTACGTGGAGCGCAGGTCGCAGCCAGCGTTTACGCGCCTGGTGGAGCGGCACACGGACCTGGTGTACTCTGCCGCGCTGCGGCAGGTACACGATCGCCATTCGGCCGAAGACGTCACGCAGGCCGCGTTCATTGCCCTTGCAAAGAAGGCCAAGCGGCTCAGGCGGGAAACTGCCCTTTCCGCATGGCTTCTTGTCACAACGCGTTTTATTGCTTTGGACTACCTCCGGGCGCGCGCTCGTCGCGCACGGCACGAGAGCACGGCGGCACAAATGGCTTCGACGATTCAACCTCCGCTCGATGAGGCTGACTGGCAGGAGATGCAGCCATATCTGGATGCCGCCTTGGCGAGCCTCACCGCGTCGGACCGGCGGGCAATCGCGTTGCGGTACTTCGAACGCCTTTCACAGGAGCAGGTCGCCCAGCGGTTGGGGCTGAGCCACGACGCGGCACGGCAGCGCGTCCACCGCGCGACCATGCGCATGCGTCAGTTCTTCGCGGCGCGCGGCGTGATCCTGCCTGCGGCGGCGCTGGGACCGGCCATCGCGGCCCATTCGGTTACGTCGGCGCCCGCAGGCCTCGCCTCGAGCGTTGCCGCCGCTTCGTTGGCCGCCGGATCGATCGTCGGCTTCGCCGGAGTTCTGGGGCAAGCGAAGGGAGCGGTCCTGATCATGACAACGACACAGATCAAACTCTTGGCCGTGGCTGCGGTTCTGGCCTTGCTAACAGGCGGCGCATTTGTTGCGTACAACGTGATGGCGCCGCCGCGGGTCACGGTGGTCGCATTGCCGGACAAGCAGGTCACCAGCGTGTCAGGCCCGGACTGGAACCAACGGTTCATGGAGGCATATCAACTAGCGCCAGGCCAGACGGTCAAGCTGATCGAGCACGTTCCCGTTGCAGAGCGCCTGCAATACTGGAAGAGCCAACCAAATACTGGTGGTTATCCCCCGCTGAATCCCGGTTGCACGTTGGTTTTGAAGTCAAACGGGTCGGACCTGCACTGGATCAATTTAGCTCCCAGCTGGATCCCTCTCCTCTGGGCGATCCAAGACGGGGCGGGACTTCGGCGTTGGCAGATGGACGGTTCGATTCCGCAGGGCTTGAAGTTCACGGGCGACTGGGTATTTCGCGAGAACGCCAGCCCGGCAGAGGTAATGGACGCGCTGGCAAATCTCGTCTCGGAGCGCTTGGGACGGCAGGTGCGGCTCGTCAAACGCTCGGTCGTCCGAGATGCCCTGATCGTACGAGGCAACTACAAGTTTGTTCCGCTTGACGGCTATCCAAACGACAACACGATCCAATTGACCGACCGCCTGAGCAAGCAGCAAATGCCATTCATTTTCTCGGGAAAGTTGGCTGACCTGTTCGACCGTATCTCGGAGGCTAAGTCAACGCAGGTGATCGACGAAACCGGCTCGGGCAATAAGAGAGTCAAAATGTGCGACCAGCAAAACTGGCACGATGCCGATGCGTTCTTCCGCACCGTCGCTGCCCAGACCTCGCTCCATTTCGACCGCGAGCCGCGTGAGGTGGATGTCTGGTTTATGGTTGACGGCGATGGGACAACCCTGTCGGCTGCTCCGCGCTGACGTCCGAATGTCGCGTCCCGTTGGCTCCGAACGTGGGGCGCTAAGGTGTTCCACGGCCTCTGGCGGTCAGAAATTCATCAGGCTCTGTCGTTCCTGCGTTCTCGGTGAGAGACGGTGTTCCCGAGGCAGCCCCCGAAGGGCGTTCACCGCGCGGTACTGCGGACGAAAGGCACGTTGTTTTGCGGGAGTTCTGGGCGCGCGGGTACCGCGTGGGCATGGTCGGATTGAACGAGGAACAGATCCTGCAGTACCAGCAGGTATGGGTGTTGGAAGGAACAATCGAGATCACCCACGGGCGCAATCGCCACCTCCTGGGTAAAGGAGACTGTCTGGCGATGGAGTGGACGGGCCGACCATGTTTTACAACCCCACGCGCGGAGCCCAACCCGGTACGCGGTCGTAATTTCACGGGAGAGTGCCACTGTGCTTGAAGGGCAGCGCTTCGTCGACAATGATAAAGTCGTCCTCGCCGCGGCGATCAGCGCAGGCATTGTCATGTCGCTGCAAGTCGTTCGTCGACTGCTCGGCTCCGAGGCATTCGCCAAAGCAGGCGTTTACATGGAATACGACTGGCCTTCAGCATCACCGAGGTCACCCGTTTGCGTAGAGATCGAACGTGTGGAAACGCCAACGGAACCTGCCCGCGAATTGGTCCGGGAGCTGGACGCCGAACTAACCGCAATTTACACGCCGGAGCAGCGGCATGGCTTCGATATCGCGCGCCTGTTCCGACCGGGCATCCTGTTCTTTGTCGCCCGCCTCGACGGCGAAGCTACGGGTTGTGGCGGCATCGCCTTCGATGACGGCTTTGCAGAGCTCAAGCGAATGTATGTCCGTCCCAATGCGCGCGGTCGGGGCGTCGCCAAGGCCATTCTCGCCCGATTGGAGGAGGAAGCGTGCGCCCGGGACGTGAATCTGCTGGTGCTGGAGACAGGTGACGCTCAGCAGCCGGCGATTCGCCTCTACGAGCGCGCCGGCTTCAGACGCTGCGCAGCTTTCGGCGAATACGCGAAAAAGCCGCAAGCTGCAATTCAGCGGAGCGTGTTCTTCGAAAAACGAATCGCCCCAAACCCAGCCAGTTGAGATGAGTCATGCACCTGGATCTCTACTTCGCCTTTGTGATTGCGACAACGGTCCTAATGCTCATCCCGGGCCCGAACGTGGCATTGATCGTAGCCAACAGCGTTGCTTACGGTCAGAGATATGGACTGTTGACTGTCGCCGGCACTAGCACGGCGATGGTCGTTCAACTATTCCTGACGGCTTTGGGATTGAGCGAACTGCTGAGGATCCTCGCCTTCTGGTTCGAATGGGCTCGATGGGCGGGGGTCGCTTACCTAGTCTACTTGGGCGTCAAGCAGTGGCTTGCCCAGCCCGTTGACCTCACTATGGCTCGGCCGCAAGCCAGATCGATAAGCGTGGTCTATGTGCGGGGCTTCTGGGTGTCGCTGACGAACCCAAAGACGCTCTTGTTTTACGGGGCTTTTTTCCCGCAGTTCCTGGTGCCAACCAGAACCATCCCGTCCCAGATTCTTCTGCTCGCCACGACGTTTTTGGTATTGGCGATTGTGTTGGACGGCAGTTGGGCGATCGCCAGCGCCCGCGTTCGGCCGTTGTTGGCCAAGCGCGGGCGGTTACGGAATCGGGCGGCCGGCGGAATGCTCATAGGTGCCGCGGCGGGCCTCGCCCTGGCGAGGCGGCGGTGACGGACTCTCGGAGTGCGGTAAGATCGCCAGGGGCTGCCCGCACAGCCGCGCTTCAACGGAGCGACACACGCCAAGCGTATGTCCGACCGGGAGCCTGCTCCGTTGCGGTCAATTCGAGTATGATTTTAGCGATGCTCGAATTGACAACGTGCGTAGGCGTCCAGGCGTTGGCCGGCGTGCTCGCCAAAGTCTTCAACATACATCGCGATGGCCCTTGACACGCGCCGAGGAACCGGTCCTTTTCGTGATAAAGTCGTGCGCGGTCGCTGCTCTGAGAATTCGCCAGGAATCCCTCCACCTCGGGGAGACCCGCTAAATTACGAGATTGATTTGGCGTTCGGCGTGGTTTTCGGTGATCGCACG